>ERZ809296.13-NODE-13-length-323974-cov-86.496331_pt1 | contig 323974 bp, 278 predicted proteins | sample MGYA00520511_ERZ809296 | MGnify/ENA primary metagenome ERZ809296 (study PRJEB31576, sample SAMEA3212662) | Homo sapiens | biome: human-gut; feature: human gut; material: fecal | place: Sweden | collected 2012 ... | reverse complement strand
CGGAAAAATATAATCTGTCCGCCATTGTCAGCTGAACACTGCCGCCCGACTTTTTCGACTTCACGCAGGTGAAACGTCCCATTGGTATCTTTTCGCCTGCGAGTATGCCGCTAGTTTCGTAGTCTACGAGATACAAATATGTGTCATACTCTTTGCCAAGAAACGCTGTTTCAGTGTCACTTATGGTCATGTTCCACGATTGTGAACATACTGCGCCCAGCTCGATGTCGTCGGAAAGGCTTGTTGCCTGCATTGAGCTGTCAGCTGACATAATGCTGTCACCTGATATAACGCCCTCTGCATTCTCTATCCACAGTCGCCAAGTACGGCAATAGCTCTCGATACGCTGTGCCACAAGCTCCCCTGTTTTGTACATTCAAACGCCCCCTTACTGCATTATCAAGTCCACCGCAACGCCTTTGCAGAACTGTTTGTTCTCGTCCCAGCCGAAAACCTCATAAGTTGGGTCGCCTGCGTAAACGTCAAAAGTGCTTTCCTGAAATGTTTCATCAAGGAGCGTGATACTGAAAAACGGACTGTCAACGTTGGAGATATACTCATTGAGCTTTGCCGTCTCCTCGCCTGTGAGATGATACCATTTCAGCGTGACAGTTTTCTTTATGGCTCTTATATCGCCCACCATTTTGCAGTTAGCCGTCCGCCCTGCATTGTTCGACCATATCTTGTTGTTTGTAAAGCTTACTTCCGCAGGTGTGGCGACCCTTTCGCTGCCGAATATAAGTCCTCTGCTTTTCATTTTCTGCACCTCCTATGCCCTTATTGGCGACCTGCCGTTGCGCTTGATATAGTCGTTGATATCATCAATAACTATCTGTGTGATAGTCCTGCCATTGAGAGTCAGCGGTATGGTAACGCTTATCTTCTGATTTCCGCCTGCTCCGCCGTAAGACACAAGAGCTTGCAAAACAGCCTGTGTGATAGTATCCAGCGGTGCCTCGATATTCGTGCCACGCTTCTGATCGCCCAGAACTGCAAGGAACTCAGAGTTCGGCGGTATTACTGCACCTTGGGCAAGTTTGGGTATTTCGGGGATATCAATTTGACTTAGGTCAAAGCCAAATGTCTGACCGCCAAGATCACCGGGAAGCCAATCAGGTGTTGTGAAGCTCAGCTCGTTTATGCCGTCGATTATCCAATTCAAAGCGTCCTCAACTGCACCTGTCAGACCATTTATAAGCCCGATTATCAAATTAATAGGTGTTTTTGCTATGTCAACAAGTGCGTCCCATACGCCTTTGAAGATTTTCTTTACACCCTGCCAAGCTTTTTTCCAATCACCGGTGAACACTCCCGCTATGAACAGCACAACGCCTTTAAGTGCTGAAATGATGTTCTTCACGGCGTCAATTATATTGCTTATGACATTGCCCACTGTCTTTATTATCTTACCAAGCACACTGCTGACTATCGGTCCGAGTATGCTCACAAGCCAGTTCACAACAGGAGCTATGGCTTTGTTGTAAATGCTCAGAACGCTTGTGATAAGTGTTCCAACAAAGTCGAGAAACTCATCAAGAAGAGGTTTCAAATGCTCCGTCCAAACGCTGTCAGCCACGTCCATGAGCTTGTCAAACACAGGTTTCAAGACCGTTTCCCACAGATTGAGGAATACGTTCTTTGTAGTGGTTATCCCCTCGTTTATGCCGTCAAATATAGGCTGTCCCCACTCGTTCCAAAAATCTGAAATGCTCTGCCAAGTATCGCACCACAGTGTTTTCAAGGCGTTCAACACAGGCTGTGCAACGCCGTTCCACAAGGTATCGAAGATCTCTTTTATGTTGTCAAACAGTACGCCTAGCGTGTTCCATGTCTGCGTGCCAAAATCCGCTATTAGGGGTAATCCTACAGTGAGAAAGTTTTGCAGTATAGGGAACACTGCCACATTCCAGATATCAGAAAACACCTTGTTGAAGCTGTCAAAAAGTCCTATGCCTATCTTGCCAAGCGTGCTGAAAGCGGTCTGCATAAGCGGTGTAAAATCGTTTATAAAATAAGCTTTGAGCGGTTCGGAAAGCGACATTATATCACTGAAAACTCCGCCGAGTATCTGAGCAAGTTCAATGCTCTCTCTTTCAAGTCCGCTCCATATATCAGCGAAAATAGGCTTAAAATTCTTATCAAGATAGTCTGCAAGCTTTTCAAACTGAGTTCTTACTGATTTGAAAAAGTCAGACAGCTTTTTATCTGCCTTTCCCGTATCCACCTCAACGCTAGTCCCGGAAGGCTGCATTATATCCCCAGCTCCGCTGACCCCAGTGCTGTCTGACTTGCTCTCATCATTCAGCTTGTTCATCTGGTCAAAGCTTGCAAGAGATCCTTCCTGTGCCTCCTGAGTCTGTTGTGCATTGTCGGCTATATCGCTGTAATTATCCGCCGCCTGAGAGGTGCTTTTCACTATGCTTTGAGCCTCGTCTGCACTGTTGCTTAGTTCAAAACCGAACGCCTCTGAAAGTGACCTCGCTGCCCCCTGTGCCAAAGCTATGAGCTGTGATAGCAGACTGTTTATCGCCTTGACAGCAGGCAAAAGAACGTTCATCAGCACAGTGCCGATAGTTGCTCCGAACTCTTTCCATTGTTCAGAAAGTATTCTTGTCTGGTTCGCCCAGCTGTCAGAAGTCTTTGCAAAGTCCCCCTGAGCAAGAGCCGTCTGTGACATAACGTAGTTGTATCTCAGTTGAACTTTTTCAGCCTGCGACATATCAGCAGTTGATTTCGTGATGCCCTTTGAAAGCGCATACGCCTGCAAGTTGGCGTCCGTCATAACGATACCGAACTGTTTGAGGGTCTCAGTTTCGCCTGTAAAAATTGATTTCAGAGCCGTGCTTGCCACGTCCTGACCGACATTATAAAATGACGCCATATCCGCCGACAGCCCTGTAAGAGCCATAGCCATATCGCTTGCACTGTCATTTGCAAGACCCATTCCTGCCGCCATTGCCATGAAGTTTGAGCCTGTCTGCTTTGCGGTAAGCTTTGAAATGCCGTAGGTCTTTACAGCCGTGTCAGCGAAGTCCTCCATTTTCTGCTTGGACTCTCCGAAAGCCGTGTCAACAACGTTCTGAACTTCCGCAAGGTCTGAGGCTGTTTCTATGGATTGCCTGCCGAAGTCCACAAGCTTCTTGACGGAGAATGCAGCTGTCAGAGCCATTGCAAGGCTTTTAAGTTTTGGCTTGATATCCCCCACCATATCGGAAAGGCTTTTCAAGCCCTTTTCAAAGCCCTCACTGTTTATGTTGGTGTCAAAATTCAAGCACCCATCAGCCATTGTCATTCACCTCCCGTCAGTTGTTTCAGAAACTCTTTGTCCTCGTTTTCAGCCCTCTGCTCTTCTGCTGAGAGCTTTCGTTTAAGGTCTATCATATTGCGGTGGTTTCTGTAAAACTCCTGCTCGTATTTTTCAAGCTTTTTGTCCTTGTTAAGCTTTTGCCGTATGCCTATAACAGACGAAAAAAGCCCCTCGCCTATCTCATTGAAATAGCCGAGAAAAGTCCACCAATGAAGATATTTTACCGTCCTCGTTTCAAAGCCTGCCGCCTTGTTCACCGCAGGAAAAATAATACTCTCGTCCTGCTCCCAGTCGATAGTTTTTGCAGGCTGAACGCTCTCCTGTGGAACATCTCCACCACCCACAAACCAATAAGCCTTGTTGACAGCCTCCTGCAAATGCTCTCGTGGGATATCCTCAGCGTAAAGGCATTTAAGACACACATAGCACTTTTCACGCTCGTCAAGTTCGGGGTCTGCAAAGGCTGAATATATCCGCAGTATGACCCGAAAATCCGAGCGTATGGCATACTCTTTGCCGCCTATTTCAAGGGCTGTTGGCAAACTGCCTATCATTTCAGCAGCTCCCTGAGCAGAGCCTTTTTGTCCTCGTCAGAAAGCTCCGCCACGTTGACCGCAGGCTGAGCAATATGTTGATGAGCGATAACAGGTGCGGTGTACTTCTCCACCTTTTCTTCGAGCTTTATCTGAGCAGCCGTCTGTGCTGACTTTATCTCCTGCACCACTACCGCAAGAAGCGCTTCAAGGAAGTTCACAAGCACAGGCTTGCCGTTTGAAGCCACAGAGAACACGTTCACGCTTCCGAGCGCCGCCGTACACACATCGCTTCCAAATATGTCATTGACCATTTCTCTTGCACGCTGGTCATACTCTTTGAGAAGCTGAGTTCTGTCCTCGTTCTTCTCACGTTCTGACACTTCTTCTGCGATATTGTCAGCCTTGCTCATAGCGTCCTGTATCCTTGTGATGATACCAACATCTGACACGTTTATCCTTATCACTCTGTTCTCATCGCCGTTTATAGCGTACTCTTTGTAATTACCGCCGTTAAAATCTATTGACTGCATTGACATTTTTATCATCCTTTCTGTATTACGGCAAACAAAAGGCACTCCGCTCTGAACGAAGTGCTTTCATATGTTTGTCATATACTTTATTCTTCCGTAGTCTTTGTAAACGTTGGCACGCCTGCCGCAAAGGTGACAGAGCCTTTCACTCTGTTTCCTGCAAAGGTGCAGTTGAACGGGATATTTACGCCCCCCTGTGGTCCGCCATATGACTGCGGCTTGACGATGATATCTTCCATCCATGCGTCATACGCACCTGTGGTCTTGTCAACGATGACCTCGAGAACACTTGTCTTGCAGGCGTCGCCCGTAAGACGATTCATCATGATATCCTTAAGCTTTTCGTAAAGTGCGTCACCGGGCTTTGCATAGAATGTGTCAAGGTCGAACTCAGGCTCATAGCCATTGTCCTCAACTGTGGTTTCATCAAGGATATTCTTCTTTGTGGAAGTGTCAGGATTGAGCTCCACACTTGCGTCCTCAACGTCCTTGCCGAGAAGATACCAGCTTGGTGATGAAGCGACCGCTGCGAATGTAGTGTCAAGATAATGCAGAAGATGACTTCTGTTGAGCTTTCCGCTCTTGTATGAATAATCAGGCATATGTTTTCCTCCTTTTATATCTGATACTGTGCCGCTATCTGTAACTGATACTGCACAGTATCGTTCGTGTTTTCATTTGGTATTGCGTATATCATTCCGTTTGCACAGGTGAGCTTTTCAAGAACGCCTGTCCTTTCCTCATCCTCTGTTATGGTAGTGAACGTGGTATCTCGGTGCTTGTCTGCATAGCTTTCAAGCCACATCTGCAAGTCAAGCAGCACACCGCTGTTTGACATTCTGTCAAAGTCATTCATAGATTGATACACCGCATAGAGAATGAAGTTATGCTGTCTTGTCTGACCGCCCAGAATATCAGAGCTTATAAGGCTGTCGCCTGTTGAGGACAAGCCGTAATTGGTTGGCGTATCGTCGGTAAAGTCGATATGGATATCGTTGCAAACCTCCGATATTTTCGGGAACTGCTGCAAAATATCTTTCACAAGCTCGATTATGTTCATTTCGCTTTGCCTCCCATTATCGCCGCCGCTCCTCTGAGTATTTGCTGTTTCTTGTCGGCTTTCATTCGCTCAAACCAAAGCTTGCCGGCAAGTGGCTCTTTAAAAGTGCTGTAAACAAGGTCTTTGTCCGTCAGCACTTTCTTTTCTCCATGTCGGGCGTAAGACGAGCCTGTAACAGAGGATACCATAAGCTTGCCGTAATACTGATAGCGTGCGTAAGGTGCAAGATACTGTATCTTGCCGCTGCCTATTTTTGTGCCTCTCGTGGCAGACTTTCTCAGATTAGTGCTGAGGGTAGGTGTATACTTCACCATATGCCTTATGCACTCGGCGTCAATGAACTTTTGAGCCTTATCAAAGCGTTCTGAATACCTGCCTGCAAAGGACTTATCCCAAGTGATAGCCCTGCTGTCCATAGGCTGACCTATCTTCATTTCACGCTCACCTCCATATGTGGCAGACCACCGAACATATAATCATCAATGCTCATTACCGTAACAAAGTCATACTCCGCACGGAAGATTTTCATGCTCTCAGATATGCTCTGCGGCGTTTGATTATCGAACTCAAACTCGCATTTTCCTCTCACAAGCATATCCTTTGCAGGGGTTTTCGGTGCATTATCATCATAGAAATACACCCTTGTGCTGTCTGAGGTCTGCATACCGCTTTTCACGATACTTCCCGACTTATTCTCACACCAGTAAACTTTCTCTGCATACTTCCGCACAAATCCCTCTGTCTGCTTGTCGAAAAGATACACTGTGCAATCGCTGTTTGCAAGCATTTATCTCACCCCTCTGTAAAGCAGCCCTGTTCCGCTGAGCCATTTGTACACGATATCGTGAACGGCTCTGTCAGCGTTCTGCCTGCGGATATCTGAGCTTTCATATGACTTTGACCAACCACCAACACTTTCGGAAGATACCCCCTGAGTGCCGCCCTCCTGCTCTGCCTTGAAAATATTCTCCGCAAGCTCGCAGCAGCACATTTTCACTTCTTCGGGGATATCGTTCTCGTCAACGTTGTTAAGGGTATATTGCTTCATAAGGCTTGTGGCTTGCATTGCATAGAAGTCAAAAGCGGCAGATATGTCAGGCTCTTTGCCGCAAAGATAAACGCCTATATAATAGCTCTCGTTTGCATATGCTTTCATACTGCCGCACCTCTTTACTTCTTGAATCTTGCAAGCACTACCTTTGACTGATCTGAAATAGCCACAGTGTAATGCTTGTCAGCAGATATATCTGTGCAGCGCTTTGTGCTTCTTCTCTCTGTTTCAACGTTGGTGTCACGCTTGAGGTAGATAGTCAGAGCTGATGTTTCGTCCTCTGTTTCAGTATCAGCGTTGAGCTTGATGATAGGGCATATGTAGAAAGTGCCAGCCTTAACAGCGGCGTTCTTTACAACATAGTCACCCACCTTTGGAGTGTAGCCATCTGCACAAGGCGTTACTGAGCCGAGCTTTATCTGTGAAGCAGTTGGTGAAGCTGTGCTGTCCGCAACAACTTCCTTTGCACCCTCTGCATCGCTGTCAACTCTCACATACTGTTCTGGGATAGCCTCGTTAAGTGAAACCTTCTTTGACGGAACGATACGGCAGTTCGCTATTTTGCCTATCTCGCCTGTCATGACCACATTGCCGTCATACTTATCTGCTGAAATGAAGTTCGGGTCCTTTCTAAGCTGTGAGTTCTGATGAGGATTAATAAACATAGCCTTTTCGGTGTTCAGCTCCTCATTGAACTTGTCAACAGCGTCAACAATGCCGCTGTAAGAGATAGCAGAAGCCGAGCCGTCATAGATGAGCTGGGCTTTCATAAGTGCGTCCATGCTGTCTGCGTCCACCTTAGAAGCGATAGACATTGCAAGCTGTGAAGTCGCCTGACCCGCAGGGTTTCCATAGCCGCTGAGAAGTGCTTCATCAGTTATCTCCACCGCTTTCATGGCTTTCTTTACCTTAGCCTGAGTAGAATCTGTTTCAAGCTTGACAGTTTCGGCTTCAACGCCCTCTGCAACATCAACTGCATCGCCGATATACTTGTACTGTGGCACTGTGATAGTGTCACCAGGCACGCCAACGAGCGTTCTGTCTATCTTCGCAAAGGGAGATACAGTTATCTTAGACTCTATCTTTGCGTCGATCATATCACTCATTACCTCAGGATCGATAAGGTCGGTGATCTTTGTCTGCTCTGCGAAATACTGCATAGAAATTCTAATGCCATTTGTCTTTTTCATAATATCCTATCCTTTCAACTGTTCGTATTTTTCGGGGTCTGTTCGTTTAAGTTCCAACCTCTGCATATACCCCATTTTTGCAAAGGTTTCCTTGCTCACTTCACCTGCGGCAGGCGTGCCTGTGGGAGCGACCGGGTTCTTGATAGGCTCGGAGCTTTCAAAAAGATAATCGTTATCTTTCTTCACGTTCTCGATAGCCGTCTTGATATCCTCAGCCTGATTTTTGGAAGCTTTGAGAGTTTCCACATCAAGCAAAGCTTTAAGAGCCTTGACGTTTCTTGCCTTGCTTGCCGAGATAGCGTTATCAAGGGTAGCGTCAAACTCCATATCAGATATCTTCGCCTGATACTCGGTATCTTTCTTAGCAAGGTCAGCGGTGAGCTGTGCGACTTTGCCGTTAAGCTCCTTGACGTCCACACCCTCAAATTCTTTGAGAGAGTTCTGTGCGGTATCGAGGCTGTCCTTATAGTTATCACGCTCCACCTCAAGGCGGCTTTTCACCTTTTCAAACTCAGCCACAGTCTTATAATTCTCTGCCACCTGTTTTGTGATGTCCTGTTTCTTGTCCTCAGGGATAACGATACCCAGAGCGGCAAGGATCTCAAAAATGTTTTTCATATGTTTGTCCTTTCTACATAGCTTATATACCGCTCTGTCTGCGGTGCGAAAGTCTGACAGTTTAACGTCATATCAAGGACGAAATAGTATGAAAAAAGCACCCGCTAAGGTGCTTAGTTCCGATATTTGGGTATAAAAATACCGCCCGACATTAGTCAAGCGGTAAAATTATCATTTGAAATACTCTGTAAGTTCAACTTCTGAATCAATGTACACAGCGTCTATATAATAACTGTTGTGTACGATTATCTTCTTTCCGTTTAATTCATATATCTGCGTTTGTGAGCCGTCAACATCTGTCAGCATATCGGACCGTTCAATGCCTGGGATATGCTTTTCCAATGCCGCACATTGCTTTTCAAAAATTTCTTTGTCCGCAGCCGTGCAAATATTGTATTCATATTTCTTCATTGCGATCCTCCAATCCATACCTTTTATCTACTGATCTTCGTGTTTTTACAGCGGTCTTCAAAGTGTCTGCTATAGCTTCTTCTCTGCTCATGTTTTTTCGTACCATTTTATTTGATACCAAGTCTTCAAAAGAAATGATAGGTTCGGTCTGGTCAAGGGTTTTACGAGCTTTTTGATCTTCCATTAACTCTCTTGCCTGAAAGCGATATTTGTTACGCAGTTCACAAGCTTGTCTTGCCTGTTCTTCAATAGACTTGCTTTTGTCGATAAGCTGAGGAATATTTTTATTATGGTGTCTGTACCACTTTCGCACGTCTATATCAGACATCTTACCTTTCATATCAATTATATCACTATAATCTTTTTGCGTCAAGTCTATCTTGGTTTTTCCCACCCCCATATTCCCCAGCCCGTCTGCGTTCACACGCTCTCTCTGCTGAGGCAGACCCATTGCTTTTGAAAACCTCGTGTACTCCTGGGAAGTGCCACGATATCGGCAGCGTGCGTTGATGATATCTTCCTCATCAGCACCTGCCTCTTCAAGAAGATGTATCTTCTGCCGCTGAGCTCTCATTGCAGTCTCAAGCTTTCTTTGTCGCTGTAAAGCCTCATACTTTGTGTACTCTTTATCACCGTATTTAACAGGCTTGTTCTCCTCTGCATTCATCTGTGCAAGCTCCTCATCTGTGTAGGAACGCTCAGATATGCCGGGGATAAAGGGGTAATAATCGTGATAGCAATTCGCTCCGCACAGACCTGTCACAGTACCAAGACCGCAGATAGTTTCAAGCTCTTTTTTGCTGTAGACCTTGCCCTGCCATTCTTGATGAGAAGGTCTTGCCCCGCTGTGCCAAGTGACTTCAAAATAGTCTGTGCCAAGCTCTTTGGCGTTGTCCTCATTCATTTTTGCGGTCAGCTGTGAAAGCCCTGTCATCACCGAACGCCTTGCGGCTACGTCTGCCCTGTTGCTCCACCCTGTGGCATAGTCCACAGTACGCAGACCTGAGTTCGTCATATCCGAAATGACTTTCTTTATGACCGTGTTATAATCGAACGCTCCGCTTGCTATGCCCATTATGGCGTTGTCAAGGCTCTGTTGATAGAAGTCTGCCGCCTGCGTGAATTTCAACTTGCCGTCAGGCTGTTTTACTGCAAATCCAAGTGACTGAGATATGTTTTTAAGCTCCCCCGAAGTCTGCTCCGATACAGCCGACAGCAGCCTTTGCAGCCCCTCATTTTCTTCAAGGGGTATCCGTGCCTTGCCTTTGGTCTTGTATATGCTATCGTCCCATTCATAGCCTTTTTGCAGGATTTCATTGTACAGCTCTTTTATCTCAGCTTTGGAGAGGTCAAGGTTATCGGCTATGGCTTTCTTTATCTCACGCTTGCTCATTCCAAGCTCGTGAAGCCTGTATATCTGCCAATCTGCCGAACGTGTTATCTCGCCGTTTATCTTTATCCTGCGGACGATGTCCTCCATTATCTGCATTTCAAGGTCACGCAGGGGCTTATCAAGAACCATTGAAGTTCGCTCTATCTCGCTTGCTTTGAGCATTATTCTATCACCTCTGCGGTGCTGTCGGAGGTCATTTTCTTAGCCGTTTCCTCGTCCTCACCATACCATTTCATTCGGTATTCCCACAGTGGCATAATGCCCATAGAAACGTCCTGACGATCACTTGCACGCTTTGTTTCATCATCTGCAAGGATACTGTCCTCAAAGTTCACAGACAGCTCATAACCGCTTTGAGTAAGCCCATTATAGAACGCCAGCGAATAGCAGAGATCTTCGAGACAGACACGGAGGTTATTCTGTATTGCCGTGACAGTATCAAATTTTCTCTGCTTTGAGGACTTTATCTCCGTTGCCGTCTTATCAACTGTCTGAGGGTTTGAGATATCCCCATAGGACAGCCCCACAGAAAACTCTATCTCACGCTTGTATTCTTCAAGTCCTGCGATAAAATCAGCCTGTCTTAACTGCGGTGAGAACTCGTGATAAAAGTCACCGCTCGTGCCAGCCGACACGTTTACCCCTCTGAAAAGCCGTTCATTGAGCTTTGGCATTTCTGCACGTTTCTTACCTGTGAACGGGTCTGTCACAGGTCTTAGCACAGCCTCGTCAACGTCTATTGCACGCTCTCCTGATTCAAACTCCCAATCGAGCCTGCCGAATTGGATATCAGCTTTTCTTATGACTTCTTCCGCCCCTGCGAACACTGATACGCCTGAATGTGAACCGTCAACTGTGTTGTCGATAGGGTTGACATAATAGCCGAAAGAGGGTCGCAGCATAAGGGGATAGGCTATCTTAGGGATAAGCTCTGCCCACTCTGCAACAGCCGTGAGAGGTATCTCAGCACCAAGGGACACGCCGTCATTGGAGCGAAAAGCCCTGTTTGTGATAGTCAGCCCTTTTTCATAGTCAAGAGCGTGATATTCAAGCCTTATGCGGTAATCATTATCGCCCATGCGTTTTATTTCAGGGAAAATGACCTTTATAAGCCTGCCGTTCACGTCATACTCCACAGGAATGAACTGCGACTGCGGAACATACTGCACCTTATCAGCACCCAGCGGCTTTATTATCATTGCTCCTGTTGCAAGACCTCTTTGAAGATTTTTGTTGAGGTTTTCAAGGGCGTTTTTCATTATGACATCAAGCTTATCATTGGAAACTTTCAGGGTCATTTCATTGATAGCCGTGTTTGCAAACTCCCTCACAACAGCGTGTTCAAGCCGCAGAGAGTGAACTCCCTTGGGTGCTGCATTACCTGCATACATTCTGTCCCACTTGTCGATAGCTCTTATCATACTGTCCGTCACGGCGATATCAATACCGTAAACGCCCTTTATATCTGACTTTGAAAGCATTCTGCTTATCCACTCCCTTATTTTTGAAATAATGCCCATAGCTTACTGACCCCGCCTTTTCCATACTCTTTCCATTGCATACCGAACGGCGTCGATAACGTGGTCATTGCCGTCGGGATAGCCGCTTATAACGTTGCCCTCTTTATCCCTGTCATACTCGCAGTTGATGAACTCCTCGCAAGCCACAGGGCAACGCTTGTTATCTATAACGATACTCCGCAGAGATTGCAGCCACTTATATGAATACTCCCTGCTGTTAGGACCTTTCTCTGCACCTCTTGCAAGCAAGCCGTATGCTCTGTAATCCTCAACAGACTTATTCTCTGCACTGTCGCAGGTGATAAGATCGTTTGCCGTGATACCAAGCTCCAGCAAATGCTTTGCGGTATCAACATTCTTTGTTTTGTTGCAGGTGTACTCCTGCCATATGAACAGCGTGTGCTGAGCAGGGGCATAATGCACTCTGACAAAAGCGTAAAGGTCGGGATACCAGCCCCAGTCAACGCCGTTATAGATGTTATCGAACTGCGCTATCTCGTCGTCGGTTATCTCTCTTATGAGGACGTTATCGAAAACATTACCGCCTGTGCCGTTTGCAACGCCCATATACTCGTTCTCATAGGCAGTGGGATTGGTTTCTTTGAGAAATTCGGCGTCATCAAGAAAAGGCTTGCCAAGCCACTTTTTCGGCACAGTAAGATAAGTGCTTTCGGTAACGAGTCTGTCCGTTCTCGGCACTTTGATGTACTTGTTCGCCCAGTTCTGAGCCGACTTCGGAGGGTTGAAAGACTTGAACTTATATGCTCTCTCGCCACCTCTTATAACAGACTGTTCTATCGTTCGCACAGCTTCTTCGCCGCCGAACTGGTCAAGCTCCTCAAACCACACAATGCCGATATAGCCAAAAGGCGGCTTGATAGACTTCATCTTGTACGGGTCATCAGCACCACGAAAGTATATTTTCTGCCCTGTTGAAATGCGTGTGATTTCAAGGGGCGACTTTGTGCAGGCAAACTCATCATCAAGACCAAGTGCAGATATTGCCCAGAGTATCTGAGAATAAACGCTGTCTTTTAGAGTATTCGCCACAGCACGCAGGACGCAGACGTGCATATTCTCGTTCTTCATGAGCAGGTCGATAACGTTCAGACCGCAGAATGAAGATTTAGTCGAGCCACGTCCGCCAGGGAAAACATACTCTGAATGTTCCTGCTCTGCAATATCGAACAGTACAGGCGAGAACGCAGGAGCGACAAGGCTCGCAGGGATACCGCTGTACACCTTATCGGGCATAGAAACAGGCTCAAGCTTTTGTCTTTCAAGCCTGAGCCTTGCGTTATCGTATTTTATCTTATGCTTGAGCATATCGTCATCACGAATAATGTCACGCAGCTCTTTCACCGCTGCAACGTCCCCTTGCTTAGCCCTTGCCATAAGAGCCGCATTCACAAGAAGCATATTATTTATGAAGTCAGGGTCAAGGCTGTTAAGGTCAATGCCCTGCTCCACGAGGAACTCATAGTCCGCTCTGGTATTGGCAGGCTGTTCAAGCAGGAAGTCCATTACCTGCTTCATAGTCTTTTTACGCCTGCGGACTTCGCCTGATTTTTTACCGCCTTTTGCACCATTTTTTCGAGCTTCACTCGAGCTTGGAACTATTAAATTCTGTTCATTCGGCATTCACCTCACCTCGGTTTTTTTTGTTGTTTTGGGATATAAAAAGAACTGCCACATTGTTGTAGCAGTTCAAAAAAATATTATTTGATTCCAATAATGTATTTAATCTGTTCAGCAGACACGTATTCAATTATTAAAAGATTCGAATTACTATACGATTCTCGAAACGTTATTTTATATCTAAATAGCGTTTATCAATACAATAATATAAATCTTTAATTTTTGAATGTAGATTACTAAAAAAATCAGCTTGCTCATCATTTTCCCACGTTTTATTGCAGCTTTCTGAAATGTAATCTTCAATATCCATGGTAACATTTTTCAATTCTTTGTAAAAATCCTCATCATCAAATTTAAAATATTGTGCTTTTTTTCGAAGATTCACTAGATTGTCTGATAAGCAATTTGCATCCAATATTTTTCCAGATTTGCCAAAACTTACCAAACTTATAGAACGCGGAATTATATCCACAAGAATATCATCAAATATTATCTCGAAATATCTAGCTTTTAAATTTGTTCTATTATGAGAAATATTTTGAAAATGAGTATTTAATGCTAATATTATGGAAACTACCAATGATGTAATAGATAAAATTAAAGTTGAAACTTCCATAACAATTACCTAGAATAGTTTCTTGATTAAATTATTTTTTAAGTTCTCATTATCACTTTCTATTCTAGTTCTTTCTTCAGTTGAAACTAACCCTATTTCACTAACTATTTCTGAAAAAAATCCCTGAACAAAAGATGATGCAACACCCGTTATTTGAGATGGAAATTGTATTGTAAATATTTCATTAATGTTTATTTTACCTTTAACCTGTGTACGATAGATCTCACACCCATAGTCATAACCAGCTAAATTCGTTAATGTGTTATTAAATTTCAAATTAACAGAATTGTTCATTACAAATTCCATCCTTTCTTTATAGCAAAACTTAAATTATATGCTGTTCCCGGTATGAAAACATTTCCTGTTGCAAATATATTCTTATTTGGAATACTTGTCATATAATCATTGCTATCATTAAAACCAATGAATTTATCTTTGTCAAATTTTAAACATCCATTCGTAAAATACAAAATTCTTTTTCCACTAATCATATAGCAATAATGGTTATCTACCTTTTCTTCCAAAGAATTTATTAATCTAGTTAACCCTGTCCCACCTGTTGCATTTTTCCTGTCGCTACCAGAAATTTTATGCTGAAAAGATGATAATGTGTAGAAATCATTTTCAAAATAATTGTCATTCAAGTGTTTTAAGTGATATTGTTTAGCTGTATTTACTTTTAAATACCGTTCAGGCAAATCGTTAACATTTTGAAGTTTCATTTTTAAAGATTCATGAAACAATGTATTAGAAAAATTAAGAATTACTGCATTTAGTCCATAATAGCATTGATTATCAGGTTCGCATTCTTTGTAGTAATTATTATTAGTAACATCAACATCTATTAAACAATCTGATCCGCCATGTTCATAAGCATTACCAACAAGTTCAGAAAAAACTTCAGATAGTTGATTACTAACTTCATCTCCAATTCCATTATTAATAAAATAACCATTTAAATCTTGCATTAAAGAAGACAAAGTATCATCATTAGCATTTGTAGATTTGGGGACTAATCTCCTAAAATGCCTCATATTTAAATCAAAAACAAATTTCTTTTCGAAATTACTAACTTCATTAAGTGGAGAAAACAATATTCCTTCTGTATAAATGCTTTTTATTGGTTTAAAATTAAATGCTATATTCATTTTATTTTTTACAGTAACATGATAGTATATAATTTCCAACATAACATATGACAATTTATCACAAAACATTACTTTTGGAAGATTGAAAACAAGAGGATAATTAAATTTATTAATTTTAGCACAATAATTAATTACATTAATTATTTCGCTGACATTTTTACCGGTAAATTCACCCTTATCAGCCTTAATGCTATATATCCACTTTTTATTTATTAAACAGAGCTTTTTCTTTATATATTTATCATATTGAGAACTTTCATTTTCTTTGAACAATAACTCACTATAATCCATATTATGCCCCCAAAAAAATATACTATAACTTAAGCATATTATATCTCAATTTTATTTATAATTCAAGTTACAATTTGATGACAATGCTACCTCATTATCAAAATAAAAGCTGCCACGTTTTCGACGCAACGCAAAAGCGACCGCAAAATGCAGCCGCCCTTGTGAAAAATATTATAAGGAGTTTTGTAAATGGTGGAGCAGATCTGAGCGGTGGCTCGCTCTCGACCTGCATACGGAGCTTTCGCCCCGTCGGACTTTTTTATGGAGGTCCGCAAATGTTTGCTTGCCTTATTGGCTATTGTAATGATATCATACTATGTGCGTTCCTGCAAGTGGTATTGAGTGGTCTTGTGTGGTATATTTAATTTCTCGCACCCATTGTGAAACATTCTCAGCACCGTCTTGTAATCTCTGAAAATATAGTTGTGAGCTATCTTCTTCACCGATATGCCGTTGATGAAATACAGCTTGATTATCCTTGCCGTATCTATGGTTTCAGCTTCCTCATTGCAGAACATTTCATCTATCTCCGCTTGTATCTCCTGCGTGAGCCTTGCACGTTCTTCGCTCAGCTCCTTTTGTTTCTCACCCTTGCAGGCATAACTCAGCATTGAGCTTTCGGCTGTGTTGCCTGGCGTTCCTGCCGAACTGTCATTCTTGTCATAGCATACGGCTTTCCCATTCAGTATCCTTGCCCTGTTTTCTTCAAGATTGGCTATGAGCTTTGGTATCAGCTGATAGCGTGATATCTTTTCTTGTATTGTCAACCTTTATCCCTCCTCGATCATTCTTCCGCAAACAGGACAGAACTCAAAACGGACTTCCTTGCCGTCTGCACCAAGCTTTTCGCTCCACTCTGTCACTCCATTGCAGTATTCACAGCCTGCATATTCAGGTATGTTTACTCCGTTATGTTTCGCAAGCCCCTCGTCGCAGAGTATCAGTTCAAGTGCCTGCAATGCGTATGTGAGCTTTTCTTCCCTGTCCTGCGTTTTGTTTATCTTCCAGACCGTTGTCTGCCCTCTGCGGATATTCTCCTGCATTATGCAGGCTTGCCTGAAAAACCTGCCGTTTCGCTCTTTGCTGTGAAGATACTCCCGCTTATATTCCGCCTGCTTGTCCTCGCATATCTCTTTCGACCACCCCTCGTGCCTGTTCTTGTAGCCAAGTCTTGATAACTGCGAGAAATACTTATATTCCTCAGCAGGATACTCGTCATAAATAAGTCTGCCGTCTATCGCCATATCTTCATACCGTGCGAATTCTTCTTGTGACATTCTTTTGAAATCTATCTTTATAGTTGATACCCCCTTTGCGGAGGGTCGTGGTAGGTTTGTGCCGTTTTTCAAGAACTCTTTCTTTATATATATTCTTTAATTTTCTAATACGAAAGGTTAGAAAAACCCTGAAACCCACCTCAAAAGAGTAAACCCTCCACCTATATTTGTTCGTCAAGCGTAAGACCTGAGTAATAGTTATACTTTCTGCCTTTTACTTTTTCAAATCTTTTGGCTATTTCTAATCCAAACTTGGTATTCGACATTTTATACTCATTGCCACTGTCTGCCCACCTAAGATAAGCGGCATACAATGCACTTGATTGCACGCTCAGACCCTTGCCCACAGTACACTTATCCTCAACAAATGCAGAGATAACGTCCATTTCACGGCGGTACTCCCTCACTTCTTCAAGGACGGCACGAGGCATTTTAAGCCCCTCTTTCTGCCACAGCAGACAGCCCTCAACCGCCCAGCGGAATATACCCGTAAGCTCCGCCGACAGCTTGTATTTCAGCCTGCGGTCTATCTTTTCTTCGGGGATCTGCACAGTGAAAGGTATCATATGAATTCTTCGCCATATGCCCGTATCCGTTCCTCTGATGACAGGCTTATGGTTTGTCGCCATCCAAAGTTTGAACTCAGGTTTGAACTCAAACTCGTCGCCGTAAAGCTTTCTTGCCGTAACAGTATCATCGCCTGTAAGCTGTTTGAGCAGACCCTCATTGATACGAACGCCCTCGTTAGGCTCAACGCTTGTCACGAGCCTTGCTCCTTTGAGCCTTGCAATATCGCTGTTTATGGCGGTGCTCTGATTACTGCGCACCATAATAGTTTCAGGCTGGATATTTGCCGCATAGTCTCCGAAAATATCCCTTATGATATCAATGAAAGTTGACTTGCCGTTTCGTCCTGTTCCGTATAGAAAGAACGCACATTGCTCGGTGGTCGAGCCAGTCAGGGAATATCCCACGGCTTTTTGAACGTATCTGATAAGGTCTTTATCCTTTCTGAAAATATCATCAAGAAAGGCCAGCCAGCGAGGACAATCGGCGTTCTCTGAATACTCAACGGCTGTCATTTTCGTCAGATATGTCATAGGGTCGTGAGGAGATATGCCGCCGCTTCGCAGGTCGATAACTCCCCCTGGGGTATTGAGAACAGTTTTAAATCTGTCCATCTGAGCCGGCAGAACAGGAACGTGGTGCATGACTTCGTTTAGCATTGCGTTCTTTGATTTGTTAGAACGGCAGGACTTCATATGCTTTTCAAAAGCCTTTGCCATATCCGTTCCCTCGTCTGCGTCAAGCTGAGCGTACACCTTTGCCTCTGCCGCCATACAAGCCACAGCCTTATCTGCAAGGCGTTTAACTGTGCCTGTCATATCGGTACACCACTTTCTGCCGTCATACCAAAGCCAGCGTTTGTCGGTATAACAGTATCTCACCTGCTCGCCGAAAAGGTCAACAAAGCGTTCTGCATTGCCCGTATCGTCAAATGAATAAAGTCTTGGCTTGGTTTCTTCCTGCTCCACAGCACCCACAGAGATCAGCTCAGAGGGCGACTTGAAGTTAAGAGAAAATCCCCCTGCGAACTTTGGCGAATAGGTCTTGTCACAATCTGCAATGGCTTTCTGGATCGTGAGTGCGCCATAGGTCGAACCGCTTTGCGCTCTGTCCCACTTTTCACGCATAAGACCTGAGGAGCGGAATATCATATCCATCTTCTCTGCGTCACAGCCTGTCCAGAACGCAAGCATTGAGCAGAACGCCATATCAGCTTCACTCTGCGAAGCATATCCTGCGGTTCTTCCGCTGTAGAGCGACACGAACTTTCCGCCGTTCTTTGCACCTGCCGCCGCTTTGATTATCTGGTCTGCGGTGTCAAGTCTGACAGCAGGAACAGCCTTTGCCACAGGCTCGTGACCGCCTCCTATATACTTTTCGTGCAATGGCTTTATGCTGTCGGAACACTCTGCGATGCCCTCATATTCTGAGCAGGAGTTGCCTGTCATAACGAAAAATCTGCCGTCCTCATACATCTCAACTGAGCCTTTACGTCTGCCACGCTTCGGGAGCGTTCCTTTGCATATGATATGTATGCCCTTGCCCGATTGAGATATCTCAGTATAGCTTTGCAGGGTGGAGATAAATTCAGATATGATGTTGCCGTTCTCTCCCCTTTGGTATGCCTCAAGCTCCTCCTCTTTGCCGTCAATGTCAACACCGAAATATGGACAGCCACCGAACATAAATCCTATGCCCGAATGTTTTTCTGAGGCTCTCACCGCCGTATCGAAATCGCACCAGGTAGAGGGGTTATTTGACATAGCCCCTCCGCCAGTAAGTGCGTTTATCGGCACTTTCTTTAGCTTCCCTCTCTTTTCATCAGGCACAGCGTCCCAGCATATCCAGTTTGGCAGGGCTTTAAGCTCCTGCGGTATTTGTTCGTACATATATCCAACTCCTAACATAAATTTTGAAAAGTCAAAGCCTTTCACTTATCCCCGAAAAACACCCAAAAAGTTGCATTAAAAATGCAACAATTGCAGAAGTGTTGCCAAATTAAAATATAAATCATTTGTTTGCACAAAATATCATCTGCGTTTTTATGCAAAAGCACTATGACTTTTCGCTTTTCTCAGAAATCAGAACGGCACGCCGTCATCTGTAAGCACGTCCTCAAAATCTTCAAGGGAGCCTATGGCGCTGTCAGCCTGCGTATTTGTCTTAGGCATTGCAAAGCCCGTCTGCTTAGTCGCAAAGCTGTCCGCCTTCGGTGCAGAGGATTTGAACTTATGCTTGCATTCAGGATACTTTGTAGGGCTGACAAAATTAATGCGTTCCTGCTCCTTGCCGTTCCATTCCTTATGCGTGAGATCTACCCTTATGCACTTGTTCAGCAGGTCGGTGCAGTATGCTTTAAGGCTGTCATACTCCTTGCCGTCAGGAAGCTTAGCCGCCTTGCCCATTGCCATAAGCTGAGCAAAGTTGTAGCCCTCCACCTGCATATCGTTCTCGTTAGGCTCGTGCTTTTTCCATATGGTGTGGAACAGGCAGGAGTTGCCGTATTTCTGCCCCTGTACGTCATTTCTGATGACGAGAGTGAAGTTAAGACCCACCGAACCTTTCTTTGTTGTGCGTTCCTCGATAGCGGTTATGATGCACTCGTAAACGCCCTCAGGCTTTAATCCGTTCTGAAATGCCTCTGATTGATTTGACTTAAATCCCATTTTTTATTCCTCCGTTAGTAAATTTACTGCGTCCTCTGCTGAGCGGCATATGCCTGCCAATGCTCCGCACTCACGCATTTTTGTTATGAACTTCTTCTGCTCGGGACGAACTCGCCCCGACTTTGTTTTGACTTCGATAAAGACAGCTCTGCCGTCCTTATGCCTTACGCCGAACAGGTCTGAAAAACCTTTCGGCACGCCTGTGGTGAAATATCTGCCGTCAACAGTTTTCCCCTCGCCCACGTTCACACGAAAGACAGTGCAGTAGGGCGATACCGCACAGCGTATCTCGTTTTGTATCCTGTGTTCTTCCGTCAACCTATAAGCCCCCTTTGCCTTGCCTGATAATACGCCCAGCCTGATTTGTAGCCGTGACTTTTCGCATACTGCAAAAGTTCGGGATAGGTATGACAATCGGCAGGACTTGAAAAATCAAGCTTAAATCCCTCCACCTTTACAAGCCCCACGCTGTTATCTGTTTCAAGCTTTCTCTCGGCTGAGGGGAACTCATATCCGCAATGAGGACAGCATACTTTCACCCCCGCAGGAGGAGCGGAGAAAGTATAGAAACATTCGGGGCATTGTTTCACCTTGTCGCTCTGCTCCTGCTTTTTATGCTGAGCTTTCGGCTTTTTCTCCAAGCTCCACTCCCTGTCATCGTCAGGCATACCAAACCTTGCATAGTTGCCAACGTGGTCGATTATGACGGCTCTTTTGTTAGGTCTGTACCGCATACATCTCATAGCCTGCTGAATGTAAAGAGTAAGGCTCTTGGTGGGTCGCAGGAGTATGGCACACTCGCAGTCGGGGACGTCAAAGCCCTCCGAGATAAGGTCAACGTTGCACAGCACAGTTATATCTCCCCTGCGGAAAGCTGAGATAATGCTGTCACGTTCTGCCTTTGGGGTCGAGCCGTCGATATGAGCCGCCTTTATGCCGTTTTCATTAAACACATCTGCCGTTCGCTGAGAATGTCTGACGGAAGCACAGTAGCATACCGCTTTTTTGCCATTTGCTAACTGTTTGTAATACTTTATGACGTCGCCGAAAACAGTATTTTTCACCATAGCTTTCTCTATCTCCGCCGCCATATATTCTCCGTGAGAAACGTGAAGCCCTGTAAGGTCGGCAACGTCAGGAGCATAGTAGTCATAAGGTGCAAGACAGTTGTTATCAATAAGCCATTTTGCAGATACGCCAATGATAAGCTTGTCGTTCACGTCACCAAGCCCGTCACCATTAAGGCGAACAGGAGTCGCTGTAACGCCCACTCTCGGCACGTCTGAAAAGTATTCGTATATGCGTTTGTAGGACTGAGCAAGGCTGTGGTGATTTTCGTCAGTTATGATAAGGGCAGGTCTGGCAAGCTTTTTAAGCCGTCTTGTAATTGTCTGCACCATACCAACTTCGCAGAGCCTCATATCAACGCCCCAGCGAATAAACGTCTTTTTTATCTGCTCCACAAGCTCACGTCTGTGGACGAGAAAAAGCACTCTCTTGCCGTTAAAGGTCGTTCGCCTTGCCATTTCAGCCACAATGCAAGACTTTCCTCCGCCGCAGGGCAGGACTATGCAGGGTGCTTTATACCCTGCACGCCAAGCCTGCCTTACCTGCTCCACCAGCTCATTCTGATACGCTCTCAGCTTCATTGGACTTCGCCGCCTTTACCCTTTTCAGAACGCATTTCATGCAAAGCTGTTTGCCGTAATTCTTCATCGAGCCGTCTATTATCTGCTGAACTGTACGCTTGCCGTCTGACATTATCGTCTTTCCGCACTCTGAGCAGATATGTTCGTCCGCAAGGTGATAGTATGTCCTCAGTGCTTCATCAACAAGTTTCAGATCGTTGCTTATGTACATACTGTCGAACAGCCCGATAGGACTTTTGCAGGTGTCAGTGCCGTCCGTCTGAGTTGCGAAAAGATACTTGCCGTCAACCACAACAGTTTTAAGCACAGTTGTGAACATACCCTCAACAGTTATCTTCTCATCAAGCAGCTTGCCGATAGTTTTAGCTTTCTGCCTGCCGTCCTCGCCTGTATCAAGGTGATTGAGAAAATACACGATAACGTCCTCCGGAAGCATTTCAACGCTTCTCACAAGCTCCCAGAAATTCTTTGCAATGTCGGTGAACTTCTGATAGCCCGTTTCCTTTGCACGGCGCATAAACTCGTTCACCATAAGATACTGACTATCGTCAACGGCTATGGACTTTGCCGTCTGAGCTTTCATAAAGCGTTCTATCTCACTGTAATTGTCGGTATGTATCGTTGACTTAAACTGTGTGCGAAACGGAAGCTGTTTTCCGTTCACGTTCACAAGTGCAAGCTCGTCCTCTTTGAAATTTCTCAGGGAAGCAGATTTGCCGCTTCCTGAAAAGCCTAATACAAGTATCGCAAGTCCCATTCTCTTTTCCTCCTTATCTTATGGTCAGTCCCGGTCTGCGGACAACTGCCGCATAGGGGATCTCTCTGCCTGCTTCGATAGCCGCCTTGACAGCCGTCTTGCTTATGTCAGGATCCTTGTATTTTAGCAGGCTGTCATCATTGACCTTTGCCCACTCCACAAAGGCTTTCGGGTCTGTTATCTCGGTGCTTTCCCTGCCCTTTGTAATGCTTATCTTAGCCATAACGCCCTCTATTTTGTTAAGGTTGACCCTCTGCATACTGTTCATAAGATAAGCTTTAAGGCTCTCTGCCTGCTTGACCTTCTGCTCACGTCTTGCTTTGAGGGCTTTCTCCTCTGCTTCAAGCATTTTCGCCTCGCTGCTCAGCACCTTAACATAAGCCGCAACGTTCTCTGCCTTGTCTGTAAACTCAGCCTCAACGCATTCAAGGGTATCAAACCACACCTTTTCAGCCTCAGCCTTTTCCTCTGCCGTAAGCTCGGCATTTTCCGTCATATCCTCAAGGCTGTCAAAAAGCCTCTGAAAATCGTTTGTAAGCTCATAAAGTTTCATTTTTATACCTCCAGTGTTGAATTGATTATATCCGCAAGCTGTCTTGCTTTCTGTGTGAAAAGTCCGTAATTGTCGCTGTCATTATGCTCGTTCACAAAGTCCACGAGCCTTGTTACGCTGTCAACAGCGGTGGAAAGATAAGCCTTGAATATGGCTTTATCGTCCTGCACGGGGGCGGTATCCACCTTTCCCGCAAGCTTTTTCTCATACTCAGCCTTAGTTCTGTCAAGCTCTTCACAAAGCTGTGAAAGCTTGTCCTGCTTATCCTTTTCAGCCTGCTCAGCTTTCTGCAAAAGCTCTCTGCGGTCTTTCAGGCTGTCTTCTTCAAGCTTTGAATATTTTTCCGACCAGTCAAGGTCAACACGCCGCATAGCGTCTTTAAGGTTTGCCACCTCTTTGCTGTCCGTTTCCACAGCCACCTCGATAGGACGGCTCTCAAGGTCCTTTATCTCGGCTTCAAGCTGTGTTACCTTATTTTTCATTTCAAGCACCTTTTTATCCGCCATAAAGACCTGATGGCTTGCCTCTGCATTTGACTCCATAGCTCTGTCACGCTCGTTCTGCAAAATATCTATTTTTGCTTTGAGCTCCTTGACAGTTGTATTTTCAAGGTCGGTGTTCTCGGTAAGTTCTGTTCGCTCTTCATCGGAAAGCTTAGCAAGAAGTGTCAGCTTTTTAACTCCGATTTGTAAACTCGAGTTTACAAAATCCTGCGGTAATTTTTCAGCCACTCTAATGTAATTGTACACGTTCATTCTTGAAAAGCCTGTTTCCTGCTCGCAATACTCTCCAAAATCGGAGTACCCAAGCTCCTTGTAAAGCCTGCTGTCCCTCATTTCCTTAAAGCCCATACACATATCGTAAAGGCTCTGCTGTGCAAGCTGAGCTGAGGTCTTTATCCTGCGGTCAAGCTCAGCCGCCTTGATATATTCTGCCGATAGTTCATTCATGCTGTTTTACGCTCCTTTCGTTTCTCAGCGAACACCCTGTCAAGATACCGCTGATACTTCTGTTCAAAGTCCTTTATCTCCTGCGGTTTGTCCTCACCGCCGTTTTGTACCACGTTGTTCCTATATCCTCTGCACTGCACGATACCGCCGTATTGGCTCACCTCAACAGTATAGTAAGGCTTGTTAGGTTCAGAGGCTTTCCGCAGGAACATTATACTTAGCTTTCCCATAGCATGGCGTTCTGCATATCCGCCCACACAATGGGAAAGTATCCTGCCCTCGTCCTCTATCTCTTTCAAACTGTGTGGCTGTCTGACAAGCAAGCCGTCTGCCGAAAATTCAAGGCAGACACGCTCTGCAAGCCTTTTCGTGAAGTTCTGCAAAACAAGCTCGTCATGCTCATAGTTGATGATCTGAGTGAGCCTGTTGTGCATTGTCCAGAAATCGTGTGGCAACGCTATCATTGTATCGTGAATGTTATACTCCAGCGTTTCGCACTGCTCCAGATAGTCGCTGTAATCAAGAGGTGTCATCTTCTGCTCGTGTATGTATCGTGCCACCCTTTGCGGTGTAAGACCTGTTATCCTCACAAGACGTTCAAGAGTGCCGTGTTCGTTCTTAAAAACCTTTGCTATACTCAGTAAATCTTCCGGTCTGAGTTTTGGATATTCCTCACGATAGTCAAGATACTGCTCCCACAGCTGTTCGCTGCCTTTGAGTGTCTTGAACTCCGTCTTGTTTAGTCCGAGCATTTTCAGCAGGTCATTACTTTTCCAGTTCACACGCTGAGAGAGCAGGAACTTTTCCTGATATCCCCACCAACCTGTGTATCTCACGCTTGTTACGTCATAGTCTTGTTTCATAAGATACTCAAGATTAGGGTGCTTGCAATATGCGTGAAGATAGCTCATCAGCATATTGCCGTGATAATGCTGATGTTGACTGTAACGCATATCCGATTTGTCTATGGCTTTGATGTTCAGTACCGAATAGGAATTATCGTAGTTATATCCCATACAGCACTTGCAAAAGGCAGGCTCACGGAAGTCATTACGCACAGCCCAGTTGATGCCGTTATCACTGCCGTATCTCACAGATCCGTCACGGGCAAACACATAACGCTGACGTTCCACAAGGTCACCCGTTGAGTATCGGTGAAAGCAACGTGCAAAAAGCTCAGCACCCCTTGTGACGAACACCACATAATTCTTAGCACCTCTGCCTTTCATCTTATCCATAAGCTCTTTATCCACCGCAGGAAAGCAGTAGATAAGAGCCTCTTTTCTTGTCTTTTTCATACTGCTACCTCAGAAGTCAAGCAAGCCGTCAAGGGATAGGCTGACAGGCGGTTTTGCTGTTTCTTCGCTGCCCGAGCCGTCGCCCAGGTCGATAGTCATATTGAAATGAACGTCCGCACCCTTGAAGTAAAAGCTTACAGCTCTGCGGTAGACCTCGATATCCGAAATACTTTCCCTTACACCCTTAACAGCGTTTTCCGCACACTCAGCGAAAGTTCTGTCCGTCTGCAGGACCGCCTGAGCGAACTCCTCGTTCTGCTCACAGAAAGTTTTGAGGGCCTCAAGAGTAGGCTTTGCAACCGCCTGCGCATACTTGCCAAGCTTAGCGGCAGACAGTTCCTGCGACAGCTTGTCTTGAGCTTTCTTTGCGTTAATGTTCATTGCCGTCACCGCCTCTCAGTTCTTCAAGCTTACATCTTGTGTCGAATATTTTTCCGTATGCCTCTCCGATATCAAAGGCTCTCTGCTCACATTCTGACATTCCCTCATAAACAGTAAGTATATTTGAGCAAGCTTCATCAGCGGTTTTGTATGCTTGACAAATCGCTGCTTTTGTGGTATCATCAAGGTGTAATATTGAACCGGTATCTTTTGATACCTCCGAGCTTGTGCTGTTGGCAGACAGTGCAGGCTCGTTTTTTATGTACTCTGCAAGATATGTACTGCACATACGGTGCTTATCGCTGGCACAAAGCGGACAGCCGTCGCAATCTGTGATGTCACTAGCACAGCACTCCACCGCCTTTTCAAACTCCTCTTTTGTCATCATCGGTATCATCTTTATCCTCCTTAAACTTTTTCTCCCAGTGCTTTTCAATGGCACCAAGTAATATGTACATCACTACATCTATCCCTGCAAGCACGGCTATTGTTATCAGCAGTATCAACGCCATTTTACCACTTTCCTTTCATTTCAACTTCGACCTTGACCACGGGTCTGCCTGCTTCTCTCACTGCCTGCTCCAGTTCCTCACGAACTGTGTCTTCGGCGGTTTCTTTTATGTTTCGATACAGCCCATAGATCACCAGTGCAGCCAGTGCCATACATAACGCTATGGCAGATGCATATCTGATGATCTCCAACATTGCTATCAGGTTGTTCATTGTCTCACGTCCTTTCATTTTTACGTTCTGTGTTTTAAGCTATCCACTCAGGGTGTTCAGTCCTCGCCGTTTCGCAAAGCTTATCCCAGAGCGATGGGTCACGCCCGACCATATCCTGCAAAGCTCCTGCAAGCTTGCGTCCTATACTGTCCGCAGCCGCCTGCCGCTCCTGCTCCGTGCAATCGTCCCAAAGTTTGTAGCTCTTGCCACCATCGAACGAAACATGCCTTATGACTTTTAAAGGCGGATATTTCGGCATTTTTATCACCTCCCTGCTAGATTTTATGGGGTTTCGGGGTTGTACTATGACTTGTTACCCACATTCTTAAAAAGCTCCCCAGAGATCTGCTTGCTTATGGCTCTCCTTATCTCACCGCAAAGCATATCAGGCAGTGACTGCATATCGCTGATAGTCAGCTTTTCTTTTGCACACAAGGTAAGTATCTTGCCACAAGCTGTAAGTATCCTTTCCGTACTCTCGGACGTTATGTCTGAAAGTTCAGGATAGACAGCGACTATTTTGGACTGTTTCATTCTTATCACCCTTTCTCAATCATTTGTTGCATTTTCTCCTCAGTTGTGATATAATGGCTATATCTTACAAAGAAAGGAGGTTTCTGCAATGAATAAAGTTGATCTGCCAGAAACATTTTATGAACTTCCCAAAGATCGTCAGAGCTTTTTATTATCTTGGATATCAAATAATCTCAGGCCAATCGAAAGCACAAATACTCGTTATACATCTTACAGTATTAAACATTGGATTGAAGAAGAATATCCAAACGAATATTTTACTAATGGCGAACTTAAAGGAGCTATGCTCAAAGCTAATTATAGAACTAACAACGAAAATGCCTTAAACTGGTGTTTCAACATCTCTGAACGCTCACCTATTATAGTCAAGCGAAAAGCTCAGATGAAGTAATTCTTTTGGTTATCATTTCATTGAGGGAAACGACTATGCTCACAGTATTGTTGTTTCCCTCTTTTTCTATTTCCCAACGTTCAACAGCTTTATAACCAAGCTCTTTTAGTTTGCGGCAAAGTGTTGATTTCCCCGTTGGTCCTTGCTTGCCCTCGACAATGATACAAACATCTTTATCAAGTAACGCCAGTAATTTCACAACTTCTTGCTCTGAAAAATATTGTGATAACACTTTTCTGAGTTCCATATTCTCACCCCCTCTTTAATCACTTGTTGCATTATGCAACTCACTGAGTAAAAAAATATTTGCCGAACTCTCCAGCATCAATGTGGAGCAAGTGTGACAGTTTCTCAGCCTCGTCCAAGTCAAACGGACGAACATTGTTTATTTTCTGATTAGCTGTAGGTTGAGCTATGTTTAAACAATGTGCAACGTCAGCTTGGGTCAGTTCAAGCTCCTTCATTCTACCCTTGATCTTGTTCGTGTTTACCATATGCCAGCCTCCTTTCTTGTTGCATTATGCAACTTGCTGCATTATCATAATAGCACATAACTTTTCACTTGTCAATAGCATTTTGCAACATTTTTTTATTTTTTTCAAAAAAGCTATTGCATTATGCAATTTAATGTGATATAATCATTATAACGAAAGCAGGTGAGCAAGATTTGAATACCATAGAAATTGGAAATAGAATAAAAGCTGCAAGAGAAGAAAAAGGACTTACACAAGAAGAACTTGGTATCCGTCTTGGATTGAATAAATCAACTATCCAAAGATATGAGGCAGGAAAAATTCTCAGAATAAAATTACCTGTTCTTGAATCAATCGCTATTGAGTTGAATGTTAATCCTGAATATCTTGCATTAAAAACTGATGATCCTAGTCCTAAACATTCTTCTCATATTATAGACTCTAACGCAACCATACTCCCGCAAGACAACGTACATATAATACCTATATATGAGAGCGTGTCGGCTGGGTTTGGTGCTTATGCTGACGATTATATTGTGGGCTATATGCCGCTTTATATCGTCAACGAGGAAGAAGCTAAGAATACAATGTGCATTGTCGTTTCGGGGAACAGTATGTATCCGAAGATAGAGAACGGCGACAAGATACAAGTATTAAGGCAGGATTGGGCTGAGGACGGACAGGTAGTTGTTGCCCTTATCGACGGTGAAAACGGCGTTGTGAAGAAAATCAAGTATTCTGATGACAAGATAACCCTTGTATCATTTAATCCCGAATATCAGCCGAGAGAGTTTGTCGGTGCAGAAAGAGACCGCATAAGAATACTCGGCATTGTAAAAACAGTTATAAAATCCTTATAATAAAAAAAAATTCCCCGCCAGTACCGCAAATACTGACAGGGATAGCACACAGAATTTTCTCCCGCATGATTACAAATACATTATATCACCAATTTAAGACAATGTAAATGATTTCATAAATTGTTTACAAATGTCGATTTATAGGGAGGAAAAAATATGACTTGTCCAAATTGTAAAGGCGAAAACGCACCAGGCGTAGCGGTATGTGAATATTGCGGTCACGAACTGCCGCAGCCACAGAAAATTGATAACCACGTTGAGCATAACAGCAATATCGTTCAGCACATCACATACGTTACAAACGTCCAGCAGGTCGCACCGCAAGTTCCTGTTGAGCAAATAAGCCCTAAGAGTAAAAGCACAGCTGAAATACTTTGCCTGCTGACCTTTTTAGGCTTGGGCGGTTTGAACAGATTTTATGTAGGTAAAGCTGGCACAGGTTTGCTGTACTTCTTTACTTTCGGAGGTTTCTTTATTGGAGCAATAGTTGATATGATAAATTTGTTTCAGGGAAACTTCACTGACGCTCAGGGCAGAGTGTTAAAATAAAATCCCCTGCAAGTATTGTAAATACTGACATGACAAAAAAAATCTCGCCCCCAAGTGCTACCAACACTCAGAGGCGAGCAGAGCGGATACTACCAATATCAGCTCAGAACGAACAAAACCCAATCACCACAAAAGGGCTTATTCTGCCCTTTTATTATACTGCATATTATTAAATATGTCAAGAAAATAGGAGGAAAAAATCAATGAAGATCGCAGCGGCTTACGTTCGTGTTTCCACCGAAGAGCAAACAGAGCTGTCCCCTGACAGCCAGGTCAAGCTCATTCGTGAATATGCCAAGAAAAACGGCTATATCGTGCCGAAAGAATTTATCTTTCACGATGACGGCATTTCGGGACGTTCCACCGCCAAGCGGCAGGGTTTTAACCAGATGATAGGCACAGCTAAGCTCAAGCCTAAACCCTTTGACGCTATCCTGCTGTGGAAATTCAGCCGTTTCGCCCGCAATCGTGAAGACAGTATCGTCTATAAATCAATGCTCCGAAAGCTTGGTATCGACGTCATTTCTATCTCCGAAAACGTCGGTGACGACAAAATGTCCGTGCTTATCGAGGCTATGATAGAGGCAATGGACGAGTATTACAGCATTAACCTTGCCGAAGAAGTCAAGCGTGGTATGACGGAAAAGTTCGGGCGAGGTCTGAAAGTTTCAGGTCCTCCGCTGGGCTATGATATGAAGAACGGCGAATTTGTGGTCAATGAGCAGGGGGCCGAGATAGTCCGCCGCATATTTGATATGTACGTCAACCAAGATATGGGCTACCTCAATATCGCCCGTGAGCTGAACGCTGAGGGCATACGCACCCTGCATGGCAATGATTTTGAGACCCGCACTATCGCTTACATAATCAAAAATCCCGTCTATATCGGTATGCAGCGTTGGACGCCCGGCGGAGGTGGCTCAAAGGGTCACTACCGCTCTGCCGTAGCCGAGAAAGTTGTTATTACTCAAGCTCACCACCCTGCCATTATCGACAAGGAGATTTTTGAAAAGGCTCAGCAGAAAGCTGCAAAGACTCGCAGACCATACGAACGTAGTGGCTCCACCAAACACGAGTATATGCTCAGGGGTCTGCTGAAATGTAGCTCTTGTGGCTCAAACCTTACAATGGCGTCGGTCAAGAGCGGCACTCTGCAATGCTATCAGTACGCTCACGGGCGGTGTAAAGAGTCCCATGCTATCACTATAGGCAAGATAGACAAGGCGGTCACAGAGGACATACAGGGGCTTGTGGACGGCACAGCGACCGATTACAAGCTTGTTGACCAGTCCCCTGTCAAGCCGAAGAAAGACACGTCCAAGTTTGAGACACAGCTTGAACGAGAGCGAATGAAGCTCAAACGAGTGAAGGCGGCGTATGCAGACGGCATTGACACGCTGGAGGAATACAAGCGCAACAAGTCGGAAGTCCTTGCCAGCATTGCAGAGCTGGAAAGCAAGCTCCGCCAAGCCCAGCCGTCCAAGCCACAGCCCACCGCCGACCGCCTGCCTGATCTGAAAGTCAGGGCACAGGAAGTTCTCAATGTCATCACCTCGCCTACTGCCACACCTAAGGAAAAGAACAACGCTTTACGCACTATTGTTGACAAAGTTGTCTTTGACCGCAAAACGTCAAGCATTGAGATGTATTACCTGTGCTGAAACGGCGTATTTAGGCGGTTTTAGAGTTGGTATAACTTTTTGAAGTCTGGTGGCCCCGACGGCGAACTTGGTGCAGCGCTTCGCTATCTCAATCAGCGTTACTCAGCCCCCTGTCGTGAGGTGCAGGCAATACTCAACGATATCGGCACGGAAGAACTTGCCCACATCGAAATGATCGGCACTATTATCTATCAGCTGACCCGTGACCTCTCCATCAAGGAGATAAAAGACAGTGGCTTTGACACCTATTTTGTTGACCACACTACAGGCGTTTACCCTATAGCCGCCTCTGGTGTACCATTTTCTGCGGAAATCTTCCAAAGTACCGGTGACGCTATTGCTGATATACACGAAGACCTTGCTGCTGAGCAAAAAGCCCGCCTGACCTACGACAACATTCTCAGGCTTGCTGACGATCCTGATGTCCGTGACCCTATCAAGTTTCTTCGTGAACGTGAGATAGTCCACTATCAGCGCTTCGGCGAAGGACTAAGACTTATTCAGGATATGCTTGACAGCAAAAATTTCTACGCTTTCAATCCTAGCTTTGACAAATAATAAAAAAAGCGGGCTGTTGTTATCAGTCCGCTTTTTTGTACATATATCAAAAATCTTCCTTGTCCATCTGCTTGCCGCTCCTGCTGACCTTTTTATTAAGTATCAGCGAAAAAGCCAGCGTTGCGGCTATGAGTGCTATCATCACAAGCACAGATTTTATTGTCAAATGCTTCAACTGTGCTCCAATATATGTCTGCACAAGCATTTCAGGCATCACTCCCATTATCGAGCCAAGAAGATATGGTCTGTAAGGCATTCGCAGTGCGCCGTGTATCATTGAAACAAGGTCGCCCGGCACAACTACCACTGCCCTTGAAATGTAGGAGGCGAACAGATTATTGTCATGCCCATAATTTACAAGCTTTCGTGCCTTAGGATATTTCATCTCAATAACACGCATGATATCGCCACCCGATATCCTTCCCACAAGATAAGGAACAGTAAAGCAAACCGATAGTCCTATTACGTTCAACAAAATTCCCACCCAGAACGGATATATTGCACCCACGCACACAAAAATAGCCGCAAGCGGGAATACCACTGACAAGGACTTCAATCCATAAAATCCCAGAACAACAAATGCGGCAAGCCACAAATTGTCCGGGCAATAACTGAGTATCTCAGAAAACTCATGGTCTTTCAGAAAAAGAGCACAGCAAAATATTATGATAATAGTTAAAGCAAAGGGTACATATCTTCCATATTTTCGCACAAAGCTATCCATAACTCCTCGCTCCTCTCCGATTCTTTAGGGTATTATACCATATTTGAATGTTCAATTAATTATCAATCAATGAAAACTGTGTTACAACTTTCGCTGTCAAAACAAATTTATACTTTATCGTTCGTCAAATTGACCAACCATTCTCATTTTTGCACAATATCCCACTATCACTATAATTTTTATAAGTAGAATTATGTCGTCTTATGTCGTGAAGTGTTCTTAAACAAGTCGATTTCTGTTTTAATTTATGTATATCTGATTAATAGGTTAAATTTGTACAATATTGCTATTGACCGACGTACCAATTAATGTTATAATTAATTATAATATTTATTTGGGAGGTATTTTTATGAGATACACAGTATACAACAAAGCAATGAAACGTCCAGTTTTTCAAACAAACGACCTTGTAGAAGCCATTGACTATACACGCCGCCACCCAAGAAAGTCAAGACGACACTGCATATACGATGACAAACTAAAAACTTTTGATATAAAAAAAATAAGACTTGCCGCAGGAATATAAAACGCACAGGGTGTAGAACTCTGTGCGTTTTTGATGTATTTATGAATAAACAAGTCTTACAGTCACTCTGCTGTAACCACTCCATGTGCAGGTGAACAAGGTCAGATCCCAGTCACTGCCACCGCCTTTTAAGAGCGATGGCGAATCCCAGCCGCTCAGCAGTTCGCTGTTTGTGACAGTATAGTTAAATTCTCTGCCGTAAACATCGGTGAAAATGACCTGGTCACCTGAGCTGAGCTTATCTAGCTTATCAAAAAAGCCTGTGTAATTGTGAGCGCAGATTATAAGATCATTGTCTACACGTCTGCCGCTGTACTGACAAGCTGCAGTATTCATTGCAGCATAGCTCCAGCCACGAGTCACGGGAAACTCCTGCCCCAGTGTCGGGAATGAAATCAAGCCTATATATGAGTTGCCGTCAAGCACGATATCCTTATCCGGGTCATCTATCTCGCTGTCCGTGGATCGACTATCGTCAAAAATGTCAAAGGGTGAACTGCTGTCGCTATCCTCTGAACTGTCTGAGATCTGCGTTTTCAGGTCACTCAGCACAGCCTCCATCCTTTTATTACTTTGCTTTTCATGAAAATAGTTGTAATAATTAAGGGATAATGCCGCCGCTATCAGCATTATCCCCATTATTATCAACAAAAGTCCTAGCTTTTTTTTAGTCACTATTTTTCTCCTGTTGTAAAGTCGAGCCTATGTGGTTTCGCCTTTATTTCTCTTTTCTGCTTACTCTCCAACCTGCCACGATAAGGATAACTCCACCGCCTATAAGTACAGGCACCGGCCAGTTGAGCGAACCAGTCTGTGGTATATTGTCAGGCGTTGAGCTTGATGAATCAGAGCCTGACGAGCTGCTGTCAGGTGTGCTTGAACTACTATCTGTATTACTCGAACTGTCTGACTTATATGTGTTCTCTATAAGAAACAGCTTGTCATTGTTTTTGGTAACAACTGTGTAGTTGGCAGGAATATCTATCTCCTTAACTGTCCACTCAGCCGCAGTATCGTCTTTCCAGAAATACTCCCAATTGTTGTCAGCGTCAAGAGTAACAGTATCGAAAAGCTTGCCGTCACGATATATCTCCACCTTGATATTATCAGGTATGAGCTTTTCCTGACCATCAGGAACTATCCACGACTTTCTTACACCATAATCACTGTCCCCTGCTGGGATCTCTTCGTATGTAAACTTGGTGTAAACTGTTATCTGACCCTCAGCCACGATATCCTTATCTATCTCAATAAGTGACGGAGAAGGTGTAAACTTAGCTGTTGTGTTTTCAAAACTCTTTCCTGAAACAAGATACAGACCCACAGAATCAGCAGAAAGCTTTACTTCACCGTTTGCATCCGTCTTGCCTGTTGAAACTGGTGTTATGCCATCGGTTTTTGCGTAGTTGTCGAGCGTATCAGCGACAGCCTGCATTTTTGAAGCGTCAGTAAAATCAGACATATCTATAGGATAATCGCTGAACTCGCCGGTAAGGACAAAGTCAGCTTCTTTACGCTCACCGACCTTATATATGCTCCACTCGGCATTACTAACAGTCGTTGTATCATTTTTGCACACTATATCCACATTGATATTATCCGCTGCAGAAGCTGAGATCGTCATACTTCCCAAGGCTGAAACAGCCATTGCCGCCGTACACAAAACAGCCTTTGCAAGCTGAGAAAATTTAAGTTTCATCTTTGCTACTCTCCTTATCAGGTAGATTTTCAACATTATCGTCACTCTCTGGCTTATCCAGCATTGCCACAAGCTCATCATGAGAGATTTTTTTGCGTTTTGAATCCACAAACCACCACACAAGCAGTACCACAAACAATGGTATTGCTACAAAAGGCACGACCACAAGAGAATCGAGCTGAACAGCGTCTGCCGTTATTTTTGAGACACTCTTTGTATCGTCCGCAGTTTCAACTCTCTTTGCACGAACAAGAAGCCTGTGAGAATTGACTCCGTATGGTGTACAGGTAGTCAACGTAACATGATCCTCACCTGGAATAATGTTCAGCTTATCCATTTCATTAGGCAGAACTATATAAACAGCCTCGACCTCATATGTATAGACCTCTTTCAACACTGTTATAGTGAACTCATCGCCCTCTGCAAGCTTATCAAGGTCGCTGAAAAGCTTTGCCGACGGCAGACCTCTATGTGCTGAAATGACCGAATGAGTGTCCGCTCCGCCAACAGGCAGGCTCGAACCCTGCAGATGTCCCACAGCGACATTTAACACGCCGTCACTTGTGCCATGATAAATAGGCAACTCCACCCTTATAGTCGGAATGGAAATATAGCCCATAACACCCGTCCCCGTTATATCTAGGATATCCTCATAGCCCTTGACCTGATCATAATCCACAAAAGGTCGGGCAAGCTTTGCTATCTCTTCATTATATTTTCTGGCACGGCTGAGTATCTCTTCATTCTCCTTGTCAGAAAGGTCATTTGCCGCTTTCTGATAAGTCGCCACCGCACGGCTTTGCGTTTTGGAGTTCCACCAATCGCTTATTGTTGGATATAACATCACGGAGAGCCCCACAAGCAATAACAAGACCAATAAAATTGTAGTTGATTTACCGCTTTTCTTCCTCATGGAGTCCTCCCTGATGCCTGCCGACCGAGATCGGCAGGACAAAGGTAAAAATAAATTCAAAAATTAGTCGTTCTTAGCTCTCTTCTTAGCAATGAGAAGCACACCTGCGCCCAGTACGATAGCTCCGCCTACACCGTAGAAGATCTGAGTACCGATACCGCCAGTTGTTGGAAGTGAGCCGCCCTTCTGGTTTATGATCTTAACTGTTGAACCGCTTGTGCCTGAATCAGTGCCGTCGAGCATACGAATGGACTGAAGCGTATTAGCAGGATCATATGTTGTGTCAAACTTGAACTCATATGGATCAGCTCTGTTATACTGAGCAGGAGCTTCTATCTCAACAAGCTTGTAAGTTGTCTGATCATCAATGCCCTTGATAGTAAACTTACCTGTTGCGTCTGTTTCGATATAATCAACAGAGCCTGCCTCACTGCCGATCTCAAGTCTGTAAACATTGTCAGCTATCTTGACAAGTCTGATAGCATCGCCATGAACATTTCTAAGCTGGAACTTAGCACCTGCAAGAGGCTCGCCCTTTTCGTCTACCTTGTTACCAACAAGTGAGAATGTCCAGTCATAAACTGTAACCTTAGGTGTTTCACCTTTCTCCTTACCTGTTGTGTCCTGAGGATTGTTTGAATATGTCAGATAAGCTGTGTTAGGGTTATTGTTCACGCTGTCAGGAGCAGTAACTGCTACCTTAGCTTTTTCATTGAGCTTAGCAGAATAATAAGTTTCGATCTTTGCAACTGTAGGATAGTTCTTTACAAGTTCCTTAATATCGAAAGTAGTATAGAAAGATTCCTTATAGTCGGTCGTACTGCTGTCGTCGCCAACTGTTGTGTTAGGACCTACTGTAACAGAAGTGATCTCCTGACCGTCAGCGTCATAGTACTTGTATGTAAGATTATCATTAAATGTAAAACCCTCGCTGAGCTGGTCACGAACTGTGTATGTATACTTGTCATAAGCTGATACATCGCTTGGTATAGTTGTTGTGATCTTGAATTCTACATCGTCACCAATTGCGTTGTCACCAACATCGCCCCATGAGTCATTCTCATTGTGCTTGATCTGCTTTGTAAGTGTTGGCTTCGTCTTCTTTGGAGTAACGTTTGTTGTGCCTGAAACGTTAAGGATAAGAGCTGAGTTAGCCTTATCAACACCATTATTTTCTGTTGCATCGACAACGAGATAATAGCCAGCATTTGGAAGCGGAATAGTGTACTCACCGTTATCTTCATAGGCGGTTACAGACTTATTGTCGATGATGCAGGCAGAAGCGGCTTTTGCAAACTTGGCAGTATCTTCCTTTGTCCAATGATCTGCATCTGATATTATCTTTGCAACGTCTACTGCGCTCTCGGCACTGTCGAACTGAGACATATAAGTGCTAAGACCAGCAGTTTTCAGGCTGGTAAGCAGAGCATCGCCATTAATGCCTTTGCCCCACTTGATAGTATTTGTTGCAGATGCCTGATCAAAGATCTGATAAGCCTTATATACTCTGTTTGTATCAGAATCCTTGATAACAATGTTATTAACGCCAGCATCAGTAGTAGCAAATACTCCGAATGCTGATGTTGCAGCAATAGCTGAAACTGACATAACTGTTGCAGCAGCAAGAGCTGCGAATTTCTTCATCTTCATAATTAATTATCCTTTCATATTTGATTATTTATAGCGTTTTTTTGCGACGCTTTGTAACTAAAAGTAATGTTGCAGCAACAGTGACTGTTCCGCCTGCTGCCACGAATGGGATAACACCCATGCCGCCTGTTTCAGGCAGCTCTCCCAAGGTTTCCTCAGAGTTGTTATAGACCTGAACATACTGATCACCGTTCTTTGTCATATCAATGCAATTCTCATTTTCTGAGCCATTGTATCTGTAGTAAGCTTTGTATGACGATGTGCTTATCGGCTGACCGTTCACGTCTATCTCCTCAAACCAATAGTAATACTTATTACCCTTGATGTCATTTTTTTCAAGAGAAACGGCATTTGACCAGTTGTTATCAGCCGTGAGCGTTATCTGCTTCCACAAGAATACTTCACCGCTAGGTGTCACATCTTTATTAGGAACAGGTGTAACGTTCGTCTTCTCAGGTGTGCCAAGATCATTAGCTGTCACTGCGTATGAACAGCCACTATCGCCCTTAAGTGTAAGTTCAACAGTAATATCTGAAGTGATATTATTCAGATTTAAAACAAACTGACTCTTATCCCAAGACGGTGTAACGTAATCACTAACGCTGACATACTTGCTATCACCGCTCCACATAGGTATAGGCTTGCCGTCCACCCAATTTTCACCTGACTTATAGATGTCAGCCAGAACAGCTCCTGAACTGTCAAGAACTCTAACACGTCCCTCAGTTTCACCGATATTTATCCATGACTTTGTCATATCAAAACTGAACTTTGCCGAGCCATACATGGCATACTCAGAGGCAAAGCTTCCGTTCTGAGCCATTTCTGCACCATTGCTTGTAAGGATCTTGAATTTAACATTCTGTCCCTTATCCATTGTGCCTGTAAACTTGTTATATTTTTCAGGCACGTCAGCCTTATTTATTGACCTATAGATATTGAACGTTACCTTATCATTGGTATGGGTATTGCTATCGCCGTCAGACCATGCCTTTTGCAGGCGAACGTCCATATTTTCTACCTTCTGCGGGACCTTGGTATTGACGATCGTATCAAAGCCCGTGGCACTGCCGTTATTTGAATAAGTATATGTAACGCCAAAGCCGTCAGGTATATTCTTTTCAAGAACATAGTAATACTTGTCCTTGTCAAGACCGTCAAGAGTTACCGTCCAATTCTTAGACTTTTCCAGAGAAACAGTTTTTATAAGTTTGCAATCTGTTGGTATTCCGTTATCTCCATTCACTCTTGAGGTTGAATTTGGTGCAACAGAGGACTCATAAACATCTGCCTCGATCTTGTCGATACCAGCAGGAAGCTCGCTGTCAGCAAGCTTGTTTCCAAGCTCATCACGCCATTCCTTCGTAATGTTAAGTCCCTTGACGTTCGTAACTGTAACATCAGTGTTTTTGCTCATTGCCGTTGCACTGTATACAGCCTCATATCCTGTTGCAAGATCGATCTCTTTGATATAGTAGTAAAGCTGCTTGTAATCATTGCCGACCTTTGTATATCCAGGAAGCTTTGTCCACTCATGTTTCCAATTGTTAGCTTCGTTAAGAGTTACCTCAGCACTGCCCCACTGAATATCATCTGGAACACCGCTTAAAACCTTAGTTGTAGACGAGCCAAGAAGAAACTTTACGCTCTCTGCCGAATGATTGCCGTTTCCATCGCTCCAAACCTTGCTTGCAGTTATCTTAAACTCTTTCAGCAGATTTGTTACTCTGAACATATCTCCGTTCTTCACGAACTGATATCCGTCCTCACCGACTTCACTTGGAACTACAGCCGGACGCACTTTAAAAGCAAAATATATAGGAGTTTCGTCAAGAAGATAACCCTCTGGACTTTGCTTTTCTATAAGCTTATAAAGATGACCCTCAGTATCTCCGGTGCCTGCGGCAGGTTCAAGGTCAAGGTTGTATGACCCGTCAGCATTTACATTGAATGTCTGCGCCTTATCCTGCGCCGAACTTCCCCAGATAACTGAATTTCTGTCTTTCGCAGCATTTTCTTTGAAATCTACTGCCGGGAGCCAATCGTATGTGCCATTTTCCAGCTTAGTGTATCTGTAGATCTCAAAAGAAGCCTTAAGCATAATACTATAGTCTCCGCTGTCTACCTTCATAAGCTTAAATGGCTCAACAGTTGTTGATGACGCCTTTGACTGATTTATCAACTCAAACTCGGAATCATTATCTTCACTGTCATTTACAGCAGAGCCGTTTGTGTCAAATGATATATTATTGAACACATGGACTTTATAGCCATCGTTCTCAGCGTCCTCATCATTTGCAGGACTTCCTGTATAAACGTAAACCAATTTCAGGTGACGCTGATCTGGAACGTTTATTTCAAGTTTCTTTACAAAATCTTGTGTCTTCGCTGTCAGTGCGGAACACTTTACAGCTGAAAGCATTTTTTCATTGCTGACTTCAGTGTTTGAAAAGCCGTTGCCATCCCTGTATTCATATTCGACTCTGAAAACACCGCCCGCCTTCTCAGAAGAAACCTCTTCCACAGGGACGGATATGCTTGAGCCAAAATCTGACCACTCGCTTCTCTTGTTGGCAAAGGCTTTTACTTCTTTGAAGCTGTTGCCGTCCATATAGCCATAAGCCACATAGTAACTCTTTATATTTCCGTTTTCGTAGCCTTCAGGCAAAGTTAGATCAATAGTACCCTTAGCGCCAACAATACTTTCACTTGGAATAAAGTTAGCGATAAACTTGCCCTTATCGTTGGTAATAACATCTGCACTGCAAGAAACTGTGCTGTCAACTGCCTCCGGATCTGATATCACATAACTGTAATCACTCACAGCAAGCTCTGCACCCGTATCTGCGTCAAATACCTTGATAGACTTCAGATCCATATCAACAGCGGAATTGCCATTTATGCTTACCGTTTTTGTCTGAATGTTACCCTGAGCGTCCTTTGTCTTAACTACAGCCGTGCCTCCGCACTTGATAACATCGTTGAGAGTTATCATTCCGTTTGTTGAGCATTTGAGCTTTTTAGGGTTAACATCAATGGTATAAGTTATCTCACAGCCGGTGGACTTCGGAGAAGAAGTTTTCTTCAAGTTCTTTTCCTTAACTGTCTGCGTCTGGCTTCTCTCCGGATATTTTCCAGGTTTATCCTGAACTGTGTTTTTGAACGCTGCAGTACCATTCTTGTAAACACCATTCTTAACATCATCAACCTTTACAAGTGTACTGTAGTAAGCTGTCCAAGCGTCCTGCTGATTCCATGCAGTCTTGAAAGTTACTGTATTGGCTGTCTTATCATAGAAATATTCAAACTGATTTGTTTGTGCAAAATCATACTTATCAGAACTATTTCCAAATGAATACTTGAGATAATCCTTGTTCTCGTAGAATATCATTCCCGCCGGAAGCGTGTCCACGATCTCGACATTATCGTTACGCTTATAAGTGCCGTCCTTGTTGATATCAAGCCGCCAATCAAACCTGTAATACTCAACACCATTTACAGTAACAACAGGCAGGCTGCTAAGATCATGCACTGTGTCGCCTGCTACACTGCTTGCAGCGTCATACTTTTCATAAGGCGCTTTGGAGCTGTCGCCTATAGTAAACTTAGTCTTATCTGCACTAGGCTCGAATGTTTCACCTTTATAAGTAGCCTTGTTATTTACATTTATAATAGTACCTTCGTCAAAACCTGTTACATCTACGGTACTGCTATACTGTATCTGCACAAGGTTTATATTGTCAAATTCTTCACTATCATTGAACTTTATCTCAAACGAAGTGTTGTCGGCATTAGATACTACAGTGTAATTTGAACTGTCAAGCGGTTCATAGCTTCCTGTTCCATTTCTCTGAACATACATGATAATGGAATCAGTGTCAAGAACGCTCTTTATTGACTTACCATCATTTGACGTAGCGTTCATTATATCGCTTATAGTCTTGCCCCTAAAGGAACCGTTTGTCTGCTTGACCTCTACCTGCCACTTATATGTAACACTGCTTCCGTCCTGAGAAATGTCAAGAACTGTTTTTGACTTCTCGTTTACAGGCTTATAATAAACTGTCTTGTCAGAATGGAATCCGTCAATACCTGCAGTATTTTTCACTGCATAATTTCCATTGCTGTCAGGGTCGCCAAGATCATAGTCGGCAACCTTTGTTTCATAGGAAATAACTACCTCGTTATTGTCACCTATTCTGTCAGGCAAAACAAGCTCACCGTCACTTGCAACTGTTGCATCAAAGGTATCATTTCCAACCTTTATGCTGACAATCTGTCCTGCTTTAAGCATATTATCAGTTATTGTCTTGCCTTTAAGGGTAGAATTTTTGTCATTACATTTAACAGTTACTTCCCATTTGAGTATACCTAACGTGTTATTATCTATCCAACCACTTTTTGATATCTGATACCTATTATAAACAGTTTCACTTGATGTGATATCAGACCATGGTTGGCTTTTATCAGGTCTTTGCATTTTAACTGTATTTGTAGTTTCCGCCTTGTCAGGATCGATATCTGTCACATACTCGATAGTAATTTTTGACGCTGTTGTTTTATCGTCAAACGTAAGCGTGTTTCCATTAAGTGTGTACTTTACATCTGAACCATCATCAGCTTTAAGTGCAAAGCTTCCTGGCTTTGCATCAGGGAATGCTTCATCATAAAGGTGATAGCCCTTGAGGTCTGCACCGCTAGGGTTGCTTACAACAATTTCCCATGTGACTTCGTTATTGTCGTAGTCAACATTCTTGCCTGTTTTTGAGATCTTATCCTTCTTTGAATCAGAATAAATAGTTTTATCTGCTTTTACTCTATTTCCGTCCTTATCATATGTGGTGGATTTGTTTTCCACCTTACCTGACATAACGAAATTCGGGTCGCTTGTAGGATATGGGGTCGTGTAGCTTATGGTAACATTTTCTTCACTGAATCCATCGCTGAAAACAAACTTTCCGCTTGACGCGTCATAGCTTCCTGCACCCTCAGGTGAAACAGTGAAGCTTCCGTCAACAGCATCCTTAAAAAGCTTGTCCTCGATCCTGTCAAGAGGCTTCTTTGCAGGATTGTCCACTGTGATAGTCCACCTAACTCCGTCAGCAGTTTCGCTTGCGTCCTTTATGGCAGACATAGTGAGCGGAGTAAAACCGTCTATTTCAACCGTCTGACCGCCTATCTCAACAGTGGTCTTATCACCTGTATCTGTATCCTTACGCTTTACATTACCCTCAAAGCTTGCCTTACCGCTTATAGCGTCCTTCTCATTTTTATGTTGATATCGCTCATCAAACTCAATAAAAAGATACTTCTTTCCATCTATCTCGTCGACTCTGTACTTACCCGAAATTCCATGTCCTTCATCGAAGTGAGTATCCTCGACATCGCCCCAGGTTCCGTCTGACGGTATACCGCCCTCGGGCAGGCTAACATTATCGTCGATAGGGAAATAAATATACCTATTGGTCATTTCGCCCTTGTCAAAATTAAATTCCACATTGAATTCGATCTTTTTAGATTGGTCTTTTCCTGAACCGACCGCATCATAGGATTTTATCGTGACGCTATTCGCATCCTTATAAGAATAGCTTCCGCCGTTATAGGAAACATCTCCACCTGCCACGGAAGTACCCTCAGTGGCACTTATTGCAGGCATAACAAGACTTGCCAGCACTGACACTGTCATAACTACAGACAGCACCACACCGAACAAACGGCTGCGTTTTTTCCTTTCATTTTCTTTTAGATATTGCCGAACTTTACCGTTAAAATTCTGCAAAACGGATCACTCCCTCCGAAATTATACACTATTTATAATAAACGCTAGTCCACTGTGCCTATCCTTTTAAAAGGATATATCCTCAGTGAGACCTTTCCAAGCACTGCTTCCTCAGCAATACAGCCTATCCTCTTTGTACGGCTGTCAACAGACGTAGATCTGTGGTCGCCCATAACGAATATTCTCTCGTCAGGCACCTGATAAGGCAACTCGATATCACATTCTCCCAGAGCTTTGCCGTCAACATACGGCTCATTCAAGGTTTTTCCGTTGACGATAACAGTACCGTCCTCCTTGATATCCACCACATCTCCTGCTGTAGCGATAACACGTTTCAACAGTATCTTATTATTGTAATAAAACGCAACTATATCGCCCTTCTGAAAGCTTCCACGCTTTCTGCACACCACCAGCTCGTCGTCATGCAAAGTCGGCGTCATACTTGTACCCGTTACTCTCAAAACAGGCAAAAATAACATTGATATGATAACTGCTGCCGCTGCCACAACAAGAAGCGACGCCACGGTGCTGCGGAGTATCCTCAGATATTCCCGCCTTTCATGACGCTTTTTTACCACCCGCTCAAGTGTCTGGGCATCAGGAAGCTCAGGTTTTTTTAACACCTCGTTCTTGCTATCTGCCGCCATGATCTTCCTCCACTACCGGCTGCTCAACAACCAGCTTGTGACCTGTCAGTGCAGCTACCTGCCGCTCCAGCCTGTCAAGTCGGTCAGTGATACTTTTTTTATCTTCGAGCTTTTGAAGAAGCTTTTCATTCTCTGCGTTAAGCTTATCATATTCTTTTCGCAGATAAAGCATTAACTCGAGCAGCTCATTTTTTGACAATTTTTCAAGCGCCTTATCCTTCAAAAGCCTCACCTCCGACGCAATATGCCTATATAATTACAAGTATTATATCACTTGATTTTCCATTTGTCAATCCCACAATATATCATATTTGTATTTTATTACATATAAATATACTGATAGTTCGCACAATATTGATTTATCATTTTCACAGTGCCGGCAGATGATAAAACGGCATATTTATTAGCCTTGAACATGAAACAATATGAAACCTGCGTTTTTACGCTAATTGCAACTTTCCCCAAAAAAATCTTTCCTATTTTGATTATAGCAGCCTGCATAGTCAATATTTTAACATTGTATACTAATGCTGTATTTATTAATATTTTATAAACTTTGATAAATAACTTTCCATCATTAGTCAAATATTCATTCAGCCCCAGATCGGTCCTTATTTAACGGCAAATGTTCACTGCAAAGCAAGCAAACTTTACACATCTATATCGACAAGCTTTTGAACTTTACACGTTCAACAAAGCAAGAAAAAATCGGCAAATTTCATGTATTCACCGATCTATCATCAATTTTGCTTTCTCACAACAGCGTATTCATCATCAAGCCTGTAATAAGGACAGCTATATTCGCTGTCGCTCATTGATCTGTATGCTTCGTCCTCATCAAGATCGACCATGCAGCAGTAACATTCACAATCCTCATCAAAAACGTAATTCACACAGCTTTCGCAACGGCTGACTATTTTCTTCGCCTTTGTCATAACAGCCTCCTATTTAAGCACCTTTTTAAGTATACTATTTATAAATACAAGTGCGTCCTTCATTTTTTTCATATCACTATCTGAAACACTGGAAAATTTACCAAGTATATCATCAAGTATCTCGTTTTTCATCTTTTCCATAAAGCGCATAGCTTCGTCAGTGAGCCTGATGTTGATAACTCTGCGATTATCGGGGTTTTGCATTCTGATAACAAAGCCCTTGTCAACAAGCTGTGCCACAGCCCTTGTTGCCTGCTCATTAGAAGTGTTTATCTTGCTTGCAAGCTGTGACATTGTGAGCGTTCCCTCAATACATAGTGACAACATTATTATCTGCTGAGTTCTTGTTATATCATACTTTTTCTTATCAAACGTATCAAATACCAATTTTCTGCTGAGAGGGTATATCTCATACATTGACATGATACATTCACGACGTACATTGTCTACCATTATTACTTCCTCCACATAACACGCATATGAGCGTAGGTCGATTATTTTTCCACACACAGTAATTATATCATATGCTTCTCATTTGTCAATAGCAGAATTATATCAATATTTGATTTTGTTAAGTTATTCTTTTAGGGGTTTTGTTTATGAAGATAGATTATATGCGCATGGCAAGTTTTAGAATTTTACCAATTTACAAAAAGTTCAGTCGAAATTTCTGTAAATTATAGCTGCCAGCTTAACACAAGACGGTAAGAATGTGGTATAATAATTAATGAAGTAAAAATAGATTATGGAGGTTTAAAGTATATGTTGTGTACTGAGTGTAAAAAAGAGCAAGAAAAACGTATTCCTAACGAGGAAAAAGAAAATGCACAGCCCGCCGAGAAAGTGTGCAGCGATGTACATACAACACTGAAATCAAAGCGTTCAGCCGCTTTGATACTTGTGACTGGTGCTACGCTTATGCTTATAATGGTGTTCATTCTTTTTTGGCTTATCATGTTGCCGAATCTGCCACAAGACAACAGCGTCCTTGCGAATAACTGTGCAAATATATGCCAGACCGCCAAGGAATATATCGGGATCTGATCTTCAAGACGATCTGCTCCTGCCTTCGGGCGGGAGTTTTTTTGTTTTATGGCGATTTTACAAGCTTTTTACGGTGCCTGCATTGACATCATATTCGTTTGGCGGTATAATAATACAGTATGATATAAGATGCCTTTCTTACGATAGGAGTTAGGAGAAATAAGAATATGAATAACAAGGTCTACGATAACAGAGAGTTATCATGGCTTAAATTTAACGAGAGAGTTCTTGAAGAAGCTCAGGACAGTGCTACACCGCTTCTTGAAAGATTGCTTTTTCAGTCGATATTTGCAAGCAATCTTGACGAGTTTTTTAGGGTGCGTGTGGGCTCACTTTATGATTCCTCGCTTGTGGACGACGATCATAAAGACAACAAGTCCAAAATGCGTCCATCTGAACAGCTTTCAGCAATATTTGAGCGTGTTCATGAGCTTATACCAATAAAAGATAAGACATACAAAGCTATCTGCGAGGAACTGGAGCTTAAAAATATAGTACATAAAAACATAAAGGCTCTCACTGAACAGGATAAGAAATTTCTTGAAGCTTATTATGCCTATGAGGTCAAGCCGTTTCTTAACGCCTTTATTATCGATAAAAGACACCCTTTCCCGTTTCTTGCAAATCAAAGTATTTATGCGGTTGCAAAACTCGCTTCAAAATCTGCCGTCACAGTGGGTATAGTTAGCTGTAACGAGAAATTCCAGCGTGTGATCTTTCTTCCTGATGACGAGGGGTGCATAAGCTATATCCTTGTAGAGGAGCTTATTCTCCATTATGCTGACAAGGCATTTGAGGGCTATAAAATAGAAGAAAAGGCTCTTATGAGAGTGACACGAAACGCCGACATCGACGTTGACGAGGGCTTTGACTCGGAACTTGATTTCAGACAAAATATGTCTGAGCTTATCAACAAGCGTAAACGCCTTTGCCCTGTGAGATTACAGCTTTCAAAGCAAATATCCGACACTGTGCTGAACGAACTGCTTTCAAGGTTGGAGCTTTCAGAAAAGCAAGTCTTTGTGGAGAAAACTCCCCTTGATATGTCCTATGTGTTCGCTGTGTTTGACAAGGCGGCAGACAGAAAAGAGCTTTTTTTCCCGAAGCAGGAGCCTCAGCCCTCTGCGATGATAGACCCGTCAAGGTCAATGATAGAGCAGATAGACGAAAAGGATCTTTTTCTGCACTATCCTTATGAGTCCATAAAGCCTTTTATCAGGCTTCTTGATGAGGCGGCAAAGGACGATAGTGTTACGTCTGTCAAAATGACTTTGTATCGTGTGGCGAAGAACTCCAAGGTCATAAAGGCTTTGTGCAACGCCGCTGAAAATGGCAAGGACGTGCTTGTGCTTGTGGAGCTTAGGGCACGTTTTGATGAGGAAAACAATATAGGGTGGTCAAAGCTGTTGGAGGAGTCTGGCTGTCATGTAATGTATGGTCCGCAGGGACTTAAAGTCCATTCAAAGCTTTGTCTTATTACAAGAAAAGTTGGCGACAGCGTAAAGTACACTGTTCAGGTGGGTACAGGAAACTACAACGAAAAGACCGCAGGGCTTTATACCGACCTTTGCCTTATGACTTCAAACAATGACATTGCTCAGGACGCTTGCGAGGTGTTCAGAACGTTGTCAATGGGCGAGCTTGTGGAAAGCTCAAAGGCACTTATGGTCGCTCCCCACTGTCTGCAAAATAAGGTAGTGGAGCTTATGGATAATGAGATAAGCATTGCAAGAGCAGGCGGTGAAGGATATGTTGCCGCAAAGCTCAATTCTCTTACTGATAAGGTGCTTATGGACAAGATAATAGAATGTTCTCAGGCAGGCGTGAAGGTAGAGCTTGTTATAAGAGGTATATCCTGCCTTGTGGCAGGCGTGGAGGGCGTTACTGACAATGTGCAGATACGCTCAATAGTTGGCAGATATCTTGAACACGCAAGGATATATATTTTCGGCACAGGTGTTCGCAAAAAGGTATACATATCCAGCGCAGACTATATGACAAGAAACACCACAAGGCGAGTTGAGGTCGCCGCACCTATCCTCAGTGAAGAAGTAAAAAAACGTGTTCTCGATATTTTTGACACCCAGATGCAGGACAACGTAAAAGCAAGGATAATGCAGCCTGACGGAAAATATGTCCGTGCAGAGCGTGGAGATATCGCCATTGACGCACAAAGCAGATTTTACGCTGAAGCATACGCCAATGCACCAAAGCCTGCTCCTGTTAATGATGCCAAGGCTGTCGAGCCTGAAAAGGAGAAAAAGGGCTTTTTAGGCTGGCTCAAAAGGCTTTTCAGAAGAAAAAAGAAATAATATATAATGCGGTCATAGTGATGTGGCTGCATTTTTTGTACAAAAAAAGGGACAGACTTTCGCCTGTCCCTTAAATTTTTATTCATTACTTCTTATCTGTAAAAGCATTATTGATAGCTGAAACAAGTCCCTTGATAGAAGATACGATGATATCTGAGTGTCTGCCGACGCCCCAATACATCTTATCACCGCAGGAAATTCCAACATACGAAACAGCCTCAGATGTTGACTTTCTTTCAAGAGCGTGTTCTGTGTATGTTTCCACGGTAAAATCAAAGTTCAAAGCCTGCTTGATAGCATTTGCCACAGCGTCAAGACGTCCGTTACCCTCTGCTGTATGATCGTCTGTTACGCCGTTTACTGAAGCTGTAATAGCGGCGCAGATAGTGCCATTCTGCTTCTGAACATAGTGTGCTTCAGGAATATCAACAGGTGCGCACTTGTTGAGGTACTCGTCCTTGAATATCTTGTAAACCTCGTTAGGCATAAGCTCTTTGTGCTTGTGGTCTGAAACAGCCTTTACCTTGTAGCCGAAGTCCTCTCTCATCTTCTTTGGCAGATCGTAGCCGAACTGGTTCTGAAGAATAAAGCCGATTCCGCCCTTGCCTGACTGTGAGTTTATTCTGATAACGTCGCCGTCATACTCTCTTCCAACATCATGTGGGTCGATAGGCAGATAAGGAACAGTCCACTTGTCGCAGTTCTTTTCTTTTCTCCAGTTCATGCCCTTTGCGATAGCGTCCTGATGTGAGCCTGAGAATGCAGCGAATACAAGTGCGCCTGAATATGGGCTTCTGTCATAAACCTTCATTCTTGTAACTCTCTCGTAAAGCTCTACCAGTGCAGGCATATCTGAGAAGTCCAGCTTAGGGTCAACTCCGTGAGTGTACATATTAAGTGCGATAGTAACGATATCGGCATTGCCTGTTCTTTCACCATTGCCGAAACAAGTACCCTCTATTCTGTCAGCACCTGCAAGCAGACCCATTTCACAGTCTGCCACTGCACAGCCTCTGTCATTATGTGGGTGAAGTGAAACTATAACGTTCTCTCTGTTGTGAAGAGTGTCGCACATATACTCTACCTGCTGAGCATAAACATGAGGCATTGACATTTCAACTGTTACAGGCAGGTTGATGATGACCTTGTTATCAGGTGTAGGCTGCCAGATGTCGATAACAGCGTTGCAGATATCTCTTGCAAACTCAGGCTCTGTGCCTGTGAAGCTCTCAGGAGAATACTCGAATACGATATTGCCCTTTGCGTGCTTCTTATACTCGTTACAGAGCTTTGCACCGTCTGTAGCTATCTTGATTATCTCTTCCTTAGACTTTCGGAAAACCTGCTCTCTCTGTGCAACAGATGTTGAGTTATAAAGGTGGACAACAGCGTTCTTTGCACCGTCGATAGCTTCAAATGTTTTCTTTATGATATGCTCTCTTGACTGTGTAAGCACCTGAATAGTAACATCATCAGGTATCATGTTCTTCTCAATAAGTGTGCGGCAGAACTCATACTCTGTTTCAGAGGCGGCAGGGAAACCTATCTCTATCTCCTTAAAGCCTATCTCAACGAGCTTTGTGAAAAACTCCAGCTTTTCTTCAAGGCTCATAGGAATGATAAGAGCCTGATTTCCATCTCTCAGGTCAACAGAACACCATGCTGGAGCATGGTCAACATACTCTTTTTCAGCCCACTTCATGCACTTTACAGGAGGCATATAATAGCCTCTCTCATACTTTTCTACGTTTTTCATGTCAGATCCTCCTTATAAATATAAAGCCGATAATTATTTTGATAGTGATGTGGAAAAGGGCATAAAAAAAATCGCCACTCCTACCAAAAAGGAGAGACGAGCTTTGCCGTGTTACCACTCTCATTCATATACGGCTCACACCGCATATCTCAGCCGCATCTATCAATGCGTATCTCTATAACGGGAGAACCCGTGAGCGGCTAATAAGATTTCACCGTTCAGGCTCGGGGACGAGTTATCACAAATTCCGCATACCGTCTTGCACCCACCGACGGCTCTCTGTAATGTCAGAACTTTGCTTTTGTTCCTGTCAACGCCTTTGTCATATTGTTTTTATTATACCCATACTTCCCGCTTTTGTCAATAGGACAATTGTCGATTTAACAATTTGTTAATATTCGGTGCTAAATCGTTTTTCCTGACGTTAAATGTAGGGGTAGGCGTCCCTTGCAAAATAATCTTAAAATATTCTTATTACGCTTTTCAAATGCTTAAAAGTATCTTAATTAGCCTGTCTGTCGGTTGACAAAGAATAAGCAATGGTCTATAATAATAGATGCTGGCTGAGGGGGTTACCACTCATACTTTTGTACAAAAGGGGATCTATAACATGATATTTGAAAGCATTAAAAAGCTTGTAACATATGGTCTGGAAAGCGGACTTATTGAGGAGAGCGACAGAGTTTATACTACAAACAGGCTTCTTGAAGCCCTTGACCTTGAGGAATATGACGAACCAGCGGAGGAGTTTTCTGACGTTGATCTTGAAAGCACTCTCAAAGAGCTTCTCGATTACGCTGTGGAAAAGGGCCTTACAGAAAATTCTATTGTATACAGAGATCTTTTCGACACAAAACTCATGGGGCTTCTTACTCCAAGACCGTCAGAGGTAGACACAAAGTTCTGGGGACTTTACAACCACCAGTCTGCAAAGGTCGCAACTGACTATTTCTACAAGCTTTCGCAGGACACGGACTACATAAGAAGATACAGAGTAAAGAAAGATATGCGCTGGATAGCTCCAACAGAGTACGGCGACCTTGATATAACTATCAATCTTTCCAAGCCTGAAAAAGACCCGAAAGCCATTGCGGCGGCAAAGCTTGCAAAGCAGTCGGGATATCCTAAGTGCCTGCTGTGCTATGAGAACGTGGGATATGCAGGACGAGTGAACTCCCCTGCAAGACAGAATCACCGTGTTATATCCCTTAAAATAAACGGCACAGACTGGGGACTTCAGTATTCCCCATATGTTTATTACAACGAGCATTGTATCCTTTTCAATAAGAAGCATACGCCTATGGTAATAGACCGTTCGGCATTTGAGAAGCTTTTTGACTTTGTCAGACAGTTTCCGCACTATTTCATAGGTTCAAACGCTGACCTGCCTATCGTTGGCGGATCTATCCTTTCACACGAACATTTTCAGGGCGGTCATTATACTTTTGCAATGGCGAAAGCCCCTGTTGAAGAAAAGATAGTTTTCAAGGGCTTTGAGAACGTTGACGCTGGTATCGTAAAATGGCCTATGTCCGTTATCAGAATAAACAGCGAGGACAAAAACGCTCTCGTTGACCTTGCTGACAAGATACTCAAAGCTTGGAGAGGCTACACCGACGAAGAAGCATTCATTTACGCTGAAACTGAAGGCGAGCCGCACAACACTATCACACCTATTGCAAGAATGAGAAACGGCAGATATGAGCTTGACCTTGTGCTTAGAAACAACATCACAACGGAGGAATATCCTCTTGGCGTTTATCACCCCCATCAGGAGCTTCATCATATAAAGAAAGAGAATATCGGTCTTATCGAAGTAATGGGTCTTGCAGTGCTTCCGTCAAGACTTAAAGGCGAAATGGAGAAGCTTGCTCAGGTTCTGGTCACAGAGGGAACAGAGGGTGTACGCCGTGACAAGCTGATAGAAAAACACGCTGACTGGGCTGAGGAGATATCAAAGAAAAACAATATAACAGCCGAGAACGTTCACGAGGTCTTGCAGAAAGAAATAGGCATCGTGTTCGCAAAGGTGCTTGAACATGCAGGCGTTTATAAGAGAAACAAAGACGGAAAAGCTGCATTTGAAAGATTTATAGACTATGTGAACAACAAGTAATAAAGAAAGAGGTGAACGCCCGTATCTCGCAGAAGAGATCCTGCAAGGGTGCGGGCATTTTTATGCTCAGATTTACAAGACAGCATATAAAGGAAACAGCAATAATTCTGGCAATAGTCATTTTTATAGGCACACTGTGGTTTTTAGGCTACAAAAGGCATATAAGAGATACGATCAATCAGGCTTATGACGTTACGCCTATATCCGCCATACAGTTACAGCTTGCTTCGTCATCAAAGGCTGATAAGCTTATGATAGTGGCTCACCCTGATGACGAAGTGCTTTGGGGCGGAGGACATCTTTATGATAAAGGCTATCTTGTTGTGTGTGTAACAAACGGAAGAAATAAGGTGCGTTCTCAGGAGTTCAAGGACGTGGTGACTGCCTCGGGCAACGAGTGTATAATGCTTGAATATCCTGATAAAGTCAGGGGTAAGCGTGACGATTGGGCGCTTGTTAAGGACGGTATCGAATCTGACCTTGAAAAGATAATGACCTGCAAGGATTGGAAGCTTATAGCTGTGCATAATCAAAAAGGCGAATATGGTCATATCCACCATGTAAACGTGCATAATTACGTCACTGAGATATACGATAAGAACGATATCCAGTGCGACCTTTACTGCTTTGGCAAGTATTACAAGGCTAGCCGTCTGAAGGTGGTGGGCAACACTTTGCCAAAGATATCAAAAGAGAGATACGAGTTCAAGAAAAAGCTTGCGGATATGTATACCTCTCAAAAGAAAACTGTAGACAAGCTGTGGCATATGGCTTATTATGAGGATTGGACGCTGTATAAACGCTACAGTGAACACCCTGAAATGAAAAAACAAACTGCAACTGCGCTGGGAGTGGCTGTGAATGAAGCTCAGTAAGAAAAATATAATACATCTGTGTGTGCTTACAGGGATATATCTTCTGTTTGTCCTTGCGCTCACAAGGTTTAAATACGCCTATGGCTCTGAGCTTGACTGGGGCGGACAGCACTATGCTATCCCTGATTATTTCAGAAAGCTCTTTTACAAAACAGGGGACTTTTTTCCCTCCTTTGCTCCGAACATAGGTTGTGGTGAGAACATCTATAATCTGTCATATTATGGGCTTTATTCGCCTATAATACTTTTTTCTTATCTTCTGCCCTTTGTGAAAATGTCCACCTATATACAGATAGTATCCATAATAGGCATTATAGCAAGCCTGTGGATATTCTATATATGGATGCGTCAGAAATTCACAGACAACACAGCGTTTGCACTGAGCTTTGTGTTTCTCTTTTCAGCACCCCTTATCTTCCACAGTCACAGGCACATAATGTTCGTGAATTATATGCCGTTCCTGCTTTTAGGCTTTATGGCTATCGAGGATTATTTTGAGGGCAAGAGAAAATACATGGTGACGCTTTGGGCATTTTTGATGCTCATGACAAGCTATTTCTTTGCAGTGTCGGGTCTTGCGGCAATGGCAGTGTATGGCGTTTACCGCTGGCTGAAAATAAATGAAAAGCCAACTTTCAAGAAGTTCTGTAAAGACGGAACAGCGTTCGCTTTCAGGCTTATCCTGGCAGTGATAATGGCGTGCGTACTTATCCTGCCGACACTGCACTGTATGCTCTCCGGCAGAGAGGCAGGCAACAGCCATGTTGATCTCAAGTCGTTCATACCAGGTGTAAACTTGAAATTCCTGCTCTATTATCACTACTCAATGGGACTTTGCCTTTTCACAGTGCTTAGCATAATATCGGCGGTGTTCTCAAAACAACGCTATAGAAGATTTCTCGGGATCGTTATGATGGTAATAGCCACCTGCCCTATAATAGTCTATATGTTAAACGGCACACTGTATGTTGACCCGAAAGTTCTTATACCTTTCCTTCCTCTTGGTATGCTCCTTTTCGGACACACCTATTTTGATATAATAAGAGGAAAGCTAAAGCTTAAACCACTTGCAGTGATAACCCTTTTAGTTGCATTGGCAGGAGTTTTCTGGTTCAAAACCACCAAAAAAGTGGAGTTTTATATTATCGCTGACTTTGTTGTGCTTATGTCGAGCCTGTTTGTATACAGACGTTGCAAAAAAGAATTCATACTTAATATAGGAATGTCCCTTTGCCTCGTGGTATCCACAGTATATGCAAACTTTGCAGACGAGCTTGTGCCTTTAAGAGAGCTTGAATATGATAACAGCAGTGATATGAATACACTTGCAGATTATGTCGGCTCGCAAGAGGAGATATCGAGAACTTCAAACTGCGTTGACGAAGTGAACACAGTGAACATGATATATAATGCAGATTATTACACCATGTCAATATATTCCTCACTGCACAATAAAGATTACAACAAATTTTATTACAGCGAGATATACAACGAAAATTCATACCGCAACACTTCCCTGACCACTCAGACACGAAGCCTTATTGCAGATATGTATTTTTCAAACAGATATCTTATCACTGACGACCCGGTAAAGGCAGTGTCAGGCTACAAGAAGATAAAAGAGAGCGGAAGCCTTTCACTTTATGAAAACAATGACGTTCTGCCTTTCGGATATGCTACCAATGCTCTTATCGGCAGAAAAGAATATAATTCCCTGAATTATCCTTACTCAGTGGAAGCTCTTTTCAATAATATAATAGTTGAGGATAAGACGGAAAAGTCATTTTCATCTGATATCAAAAAGGTACGCTCCATCAACTTTACAGAGTGCGACCAGATAAAGCGTGAATGGGGAAAATACACCATTGACGCTAAAAAGCCTTTCACTCAGGAGATAACGCTTCCCGAAACGCTCACGAACAATGAGATAATGTTTGTATCTTTCAATGTGAACAACGATATAAAGGGTGGCAGAAAGGACGCTTGGGTGTCCATAAACGGCAATAAAAACAAGCTCACTGCACCTGATTGGAAGTATTACAATAATAACAGACGTTTTGAATATGTCATAACCACAGGTCAGGACTATAGTGCAGACAGCGTTAAGGTGAATTTCTCTGACGGCAAGTATGAGATAACCAACGTTCGCTGTTATGTCATCGACAAAGACAGCCTTGTGCGTGACGTTGACCCGTTCATGATAGACAAGAAGACCTCTCACGGAGATGTGATAAACGGCACTATAGACGTTAAAAATGACGGCTATTTCACCATTTCCATTCCGTATACCGACGGCTTCACCGCTGAGATCGACGGCAAAGAGGTGCAGTGTGAAAAGACCGACACTGCATTTCTTGGCTTCAAGATACCAAAAGGCAGCCACAGCATAAAGATAACCTTTACCGCACCGTTGCTCCACAAGGGCATAGTTCTCTCAGGGGCAGGCTTGCTGATATTCATAGCATTCGTTATTATTGACAGAAGAAAATCAAAAGCTTCAAAGTAGAAAAAAATAAAAGCGACAGAAATTTATATCTGTCGCTTTTTTTGTCGTATGTTTAGGTTTGTCTATTCACTTATTACATAAAATATGATAAAATAACAGAGTGATTGTGTGACTTTTGTCAAAGGTTCTGTCTGAATCCCTCACCAATGGTAACATTTTCGTATGCAAGTTCACGCATTTTCAGCATTACGTCATGTGGAGTTTCTCTCATTCCGCCCGTTGCCCAATCTATTATTATTCCGCAATAGCCATGAGAATAAAAATCGGCAAAGAACTTCGCCTTATCGGAACGCTTTCTGGTTATAGCAACAGCGTGATAGAAAAATCTGATGAACAGCTTGTGCATACTTCTGAAAAGATAATGCTCAAATATCTTTTCGTTGCTTTTTAGCGTGTTTGAGTAAAAGCGCTTGTCTTTGAGCATATTTACGAGAAATCCTTCAAGACGCTCATACCAGTTGTCGTAGTTTACGCCTTTGGTGATGTCAGCGAAAAGCTCGTGAAGATAGATATAGCTCAAAAGCTCATATTTATCCTGAAAATGGTAATAAAAAGATTGGCGGTTAAGACCGCACTCACCTGTTATATCGGATATGGATATTTTATCAAAGGGTTTTTGCTCGCAGAGTTTTTTCAGTGAATCACACAAAGCACTTTTGGTTATTGCAGAGCTTGACATTTAACTACATTCCTTTCAGATTCATAACGACAAAAGGCCTTTTTTGAGGAAAAATCAGACTAAGCTGAATTAATGTCAAAAAAGCAGACAATTTGCGCTAACTTTTATTATATCATAATTTTATGAAATTTCAATAACTTTTTATAAATATTTTATCATTATCATATTTTTCACAGGGGGAAACGGCATGAAAAACAATATCATCACAGAATTTATAAATGGTCAAAGCTGTAGAGCGTATGAAGCCCTGGGGGCAGTAAAAATAGAGAACGGCATAAGATTTTCCACCTATGCGCCCCATGCAAGGAAGGTAGAGCTTTGCCTGAATGGAGATATTATCCCTATGGAATGCGATGAACGTGGGGTATGGAGCGTTGAACGCCCTGCAAAAGAGGGTGACATTTATCAGTATGTTATCACAACGCCTACTCTTGAAAAGCACTACCGCTCAGACCCTTTTGCGGTGTACAGCGAGGTAAGACCGAAAAATGCGTCTGTGGTGTATGATATCGACAGCTATAGCTGGAATGACCAAGAATGGCTCTCAAAGCGTGACAAATGCTATGAAAAGCCTATGAACATATATGAGGTACATTTCGGCTCGTGGCGCATAAAAGAGGGAAAAGAAGAAACCGACCGCTTTTACACCTATGAAGAAATGATAGACCTGCTCATACCTTATGTAAAGGAAATGGGCTATACCCATATCGAGCTTCTGCCACTGACGGAATATCCTTATGACGGCTCATGGGGCTATCAGGTGTCGGGATATTTCTCCGCAACCAGCCGTTACGGCGACCCTAGAGGGCTTATGAAGTTCATAGACGCTTGTCATGCGGAAAATATCGGCATCATTCTGGACTTTGTACCCGTACATTTTGTCCGCGATTTCTATGCCCTGCACATATATGACGGAAGCTTCCTCTTTGAAAGCGACAATGAATATGACAGATACTCCGAGTGGGGTACTGCCCTGTTTGACTACACAAAGCCTCATGTGCTGAGCTTCGTAAAATCCTCAGTTAATTTCTGGATAGAAAAATATCATGTTGACGGATTGAGATATGACGCAGTTGCAAACCTTATATATCGTCACGGCCACACTGATGACGCAGTGAACGACAGCGGTATATGGTTCTTGAAGAACACTAATTACGCCATTCAGAAAATGCACCCTGACGTTATGCTTTTCGCAGAAGATTCCACAAACTACACAAAGGTAACTGCCCCTGTTGAGTTCGGCGGTCTTGGCTTTGACTATAAATGGGATCTGGGTTTCATGAACGATACCATCAATTATATAAAGACTCCGCCTTTTGAACGCAGAAATCATCACAATAAAATGACTTTCTCCATGAGTTATTTCTATAATGACCTTTTCATTCTTCCTTACTCCCACGACGAGGTAGTTCACGGCAAGAAAACCATGGTGGATAAGGTGTTCGGCAGTCAGCAGGAGCAGTTTGCTACCATAAGAGCACTGTATACTTTCCAGTTCACTCACCCTGGCAAGAAGCTCAACTTCATGGGCAACGAGCTTGGCGAATATCTTGAATGGCGTGATGAAAAAGAGCTTGGCTGGAATTTGCTTACATATCCTATACACGATTCATTACACGAGTATGTGAAAGCACTCCACAAGCTTTATCTTGAACAGCCTGCACTGTATAAGTCGGACTATAATTCCACATCTTTCCGCTGGATAGACGCAGACAACAAAAATCAGTGCATTTATGCCTACCGCAGAAGCGACCCTTCCGGCAAGACGCTTTATATGGTGTTCAATTTTTCCGGAAGCTATCAGAACTATATCCTGAAGATCGAGCAAAACGGAGCCTACAAAGAGCTTCTCAACTCTGACCGTGATATTTATAGTGGATCAAACTGCATAAACAGCGGTCTTTATACCACAAACTATAAGCTGCCACTCAGACTCGCACCTCTCAGCAGCGTTATAATTACCACAGAATGAGAAAAAAATATTAAAAATCATAAAATACTATTGCAAAATGGCGAAATATGCGTTATAATATGAGTGTATGTAATATACAACATTTACACCAAAATCATTTGAGAGGAGTTATGTAAATAATGGTTTATTCTCACGAAGTTGAAACAATGTGCCCTATCGCTCAGGGCGTTGCTCACGGTGCAGCTCCAATTCCAGAAGAAGCAAAGTGGGTAAAAGCTAAGGAAATCAAGGATATCTCAGGCTTTACACACGGTATCGGCTGGTGTGCTCCACAGCAGGGCTGCTGCAAGCTGACACTTAACGTAAAAGAGGGCGTTATCCAGGAATGTCTCGTTGAAACTATCGGCTGCTCAGGTATGACACACTCTGCTGCTATGGCATCAGAGATCCTTCCAGGCAGAACAGTTCTCGAGGCTCTTAACACAGACCTCGTTTGCGACGCTATCAACACAGCTATGAGAGAGCTTTTCCTCCAGATCGTTTACGGTCGTTCACAGAGTGCGTTCTCTGAGGGCGGTCTTGTAGTAGGCGCTGGTCTTGAGGACCTTGGTAAGGGACTTCGTTCACAGGTAGGTACTATGTATGGTACACTTGCAAAGGGTCCTAGATACCTTGAAATGACAGACGGCTATGTTACAGGTCTTGCACTTAACGAAGATGACGAGATCATCGGCTACAAGTTTGTAAACTTCGGCAAGATGATGGACTTCATCAAGGCTGGCGACGATGCTAACACTGCTTTTGAGAAAGCACAGGGTCAGTACGGTAGAGTAGCTGACGCTGTTAAGATCGTTGACCCAAGAAAAGAATAAGGAGGATTTGTTACAATGGCTTTATTTGAATCATATGAGAGAAGAGAAAAGCAGATCCTTGCTGTTATCAATCAGTACGGTATCAACACTATCGAAGAGTGTGCTGACGTATGCAAGGCTAAGGGTCTTGACATTTATAAGCTCGTTGAGGGCATTCAGCCTATCTGCTTTGAGAACGCTAAGTGGGCTTACACAGTAGGCTGCGCTATCGCTATCAAGAAGGGCTGCACAAGAGCTGCTGACGCTGCTGCTGCTATCGGTGAGGGACTTCAGGCTTTCTGTATCCCTGGCTCTGTAGCTGACCAGAGAAAGGTTGGTCTTGGTCACGGTAACCTCGGCAAGATGCTTCTTGAAGAGGATACAGAGTGCTTCGCATTCCTCGCAGGCCACGAATCATTCGCTGCCGCTGAGGGTGCTATCGGTATCGCTGAGAAGGCTAACAAGGTTAGAACAAAGCCTCTGAGAGTTATTCTTAACGGTCTTGGCAAGGACGCTGCACAGATCATCGCTAGAATCAACGGCTTCACATATGTTGAAACAGAAATGGATTACTACACAGGCGAAGTTAAGGAAGTATTCCGCAAGGCATACTCTGATGGCCTGAGAGCTAAGGTAAACTGCTACGGCGCTAACGATGTTACCGAGGGCGTTGCTATCATGTGGAAAGAGAACGTAGACGTTTCTATCACAGGTAACTCAACAAACCCAACAAGATTCCAGCACCCAGTTGCAGGTACATACAAGAAGGAAAGACTTGAGAAGGGCAAGAAATACTTCTCAGTAGCTTCAGGCGGAGGAACAGGTAGAACTCTGCACCCAGATAACATGGCTGCTGGTCCTGCTTCTTACGGTATGACAGATACAATGGGAAGAATGCACAGCGACGCTCAGTTTGCTGGTTCTTCTTCAGTTCCTGCACACGTTGAGATGATGGGTCTTATCGGCATGGGCAACAACCCAATGGTTGGTGCTACAGTTGCTTGCGCAGTTGCAGTTGAAGAGGCTATGAAGTAAGGTTTTAAACCACTTCACAAGTCTTGTAATGTGGACAACGATAAGACTTCGTGTTCAAAAGAATATCAGTAAGGCGTTAGATTTTGTTCTAACGCCTTATTTTTATGCACAAAAAGACCTCCCCATGCTGTAAGAAAGGTCTGACGACCAAACTAAAGCGCAGGAAGGTCAATATCACAAATACAAGCTAAAAAACTGCATAACTCCCATATTAAAAGAACTTTGCAATATCCTCAACAGCTCTCCTTTTAGGTCTGGCAGGGGCTTCTGCTGGATAGCCAACGGCTATAACCGATACTACGATCTCGCTTTCAGGTATTTCAAGCACCTCACGGAGCTTTTTTCCGTCCCTGATGCCCATTACAAGCGAGCCTAAGCCAAGCTCAGCCGCTTTGAGAAGAAGTATCTCATTGTGCAGACCAAGATCGTAAAAGCCCCAGCCATTGCCGACTTCATTATCAGGATCACCCTCTTTGTCAAAACCTGCTCTTGTGTGTACAAAAGTCGTTACAAGAAGCGCTGCATTTTCGGACCTTTCTCTGTTAAATCCAGGCAAGCACTCCTCTCTTACCCTCTTTGTCATCTCGTCGCTGAGAACACAGTAATACCTTGCAGTTTCAGAGTTTTTCCACGATGGTGCTTCTGTTGCGGCAGCTATGAGCGTTTCTATCTGCTCTTTTGTTACCTTTTTACTGCCGTCATATTTTCTTATGCTTCTTCTGCTTTCAATAAGCTTCTGAAATTCCATTTATATCTCTCCTTGTCAAAATGTGAGGCTCACGCCTGTTTCAGATACAATTATAACATATCACTTCCACCATTTCAAGTAGCAAAAGCCCTTGAAATGTTCATATTATTGTGATACAATAACGTAAAGACAATATGGGGGTGCAGACTATGAGCTTTGTAAAATTCGAGAACGTTTATAAAAGATACAAAATGGGCGAGATAACCATAAATGCCGCAGACGGTGTTTCATTTGAGATAGAAAAAGGCGAATTTGCTGTTATAGTAGGCGCAAGCGGTGCAGGAAAAACTACTATACTTAATATGCTCGGCGGCATGGATACCTGCGACGAGGGCAAGATCCTTGTTGACGGCAAGGACATTGCCACTTTTAATAAAAAGCAGCTCACAACATACCGCAGATATGACATAGGCTTTGTTTTTCAATTCTATAACCTTGTGAATAATCTTACAGCTAAGGAAAATGTAGAGCTTGCCACACAGATATGCGCACATGCCTCACAGCCTGAAGAAGTGCTGAAAAAAGTGGGACTTGAGGACAGAATGAACAACTTCCCTTCACAGCTTTCAGGCGGCGAGCAGCAGCGTGTTTCTATCGCACGAGCACTTGCCAAAAATCCTAAACTTCTTCTTTGCGATGAGCCGACCGGTGCGTTGGACTACAACACAGGTAAAAATATCCTCAGACTTTTGCAGGATACCTGCCGAAATGACGGTGTGACAGTTATAGTCATCACACACAACTCCGCTATCGCACCAATGGCTGACAGAGTTATAACCGTCAAAAACAGCAAGGTAGACAAAGTTGAGATAAACAAAGATCCTGTTGACGTTTCTACTATCGAATGGTAACGGAGAAATATATGAAAATTCTTTCACCTGTCAAATACGAATATGGCAATCTGAAAATAGGCGGAGGCGGCTTTGTGACAGGTATCACTTTTCACCCCACCGACAGCAGAACGCTGTATATCCGCACTGACATAGGCGGTATCTACCGCTATGACTTTGATAAACAAACTTGGGCGTATCTGGCAGACAAAGTTACCGCAGACGACCCTGCACAGACCTATCCCCTTGCAATAGCCCTTGATGAAAACGACCCAAATAAGCTGTTTTTCACCTGCGGAGATAAACGCTCAAATTATATCTGCATATCTTCTGATAAGGGTGAAAATATCACACAAAAGCCTATCCCATGTAGCGTTCACGGAAACGAAGTTGGCAGAGCCACAGGCGACAGACTTATTTACAAAAACGGCAGGCTGTATTTCGGCTCTCAGACCGCAGGAATTATCTATTCTGAGGATATGGGCGAAAGCTGGCAAAGCATAGACCTGTTTGGTGAGAAAAACATCTCGCTTATATGGACAGACAGTGAGGGCAAACTTTTTATCGCAGGCTGTTCAGGTGAAGCAAACTCACCTGACGGTGTAACAAGAGGTCACACTCTGTATTACTCCACTGACGGCTTGAAAAGCTTCGTTCCCCTCACCGCCCCAGACCATGTGAAGTACGAAAACTCCTCCTATTATGGCTTCGTGCCACAGCGTATCACCAGCGACAGCAGATATATATACATCACTTTTGCTTCAAGCGGAGAAGTATTCTACGGTGGCATGGGTGCTTATGCTTGCGACACAGGCTCGCTTTCAGGCGGCAAGGTATACAGATACCGCATCGAAAATGGAGTGACTGTTTTTGACAAAGACATCACCCCCGAGGACCATATCCCATGCGGCTACAGCGGAATATGTTCCAACGGCAAAATGCTTTTGCTATCAACTGTCTGCCGAAAAAATGGCGGAGATATAATCTATACAAGCACCGACAGCGGTGAAAGCTGGAAGATAATAATGAACAGGCTTGAATATAGCCGCTTTGATTGGAATATCCCATACATGAAACCACGATACAACGGCGGCGGAAACTGTGTCCACTGGATAAGCGACATAAAGCTTTCACCTTTTGACAGCGACACAGCCTTGTTCAACACAGGAACAGGTCTGTTCATGATAACAGGTCTTGCAAGCGGAGATGTGCTTGTCAAACCATTCTGCGAGGGCATAGAAGAAACTGTGCACCTTAATGTATACACCACTCCCCATGGCAGGAATCGCATTATAGATATCATTGGCGACCTTGGTGGCTTTGCCTTTGAAGATTATGACAGTGAGTGTGAAAATTCCTTTGCAAACGAAAATGGCGACCGCTACATCACCTGCCTTAATGCTGATCTCACCCTCAGCGACCCCGAATACATCGTCGCAACTCCCCGTGGCAACTGGACGGGCAAAACAAAAGGTGGTCTGATCTTATCCAAAGATTGCGGTTCAACGTGGGAAAGACTTCCCATGCCCCGTGGGCTTTCTGAGTTTATAGACCAAAAGCTTGACAACATCGAAAAGCCTAATGTAGACTCAGGTTGGACAGCGATATCTGCCGACGGCAAACGCATAATGTGGGCTGTTGCAAGCGGCAGAGGCTTTTCTAACAAGGCTGTCTGCTATACCGACGATGAGGGCAAAACATGGCAAAAGTCCATTTTTACGGACAGCAGTGGAAACTCAGCAGATGAACACAACGTAAAAATTTTCTCGGACTATTACAACAGCGATCTTTTCTTCGCCATAGCAGAAAGAGAAAATCTGGGGCTTTACATCAGCCGTGACAAAGGTGCAACTTTCAGAGAAGTGTCCATAAAAACGGACATAAAGTGTCCACGATACGCTCACTATCAGCTTTCAAGACAGCCAGATAAAAGCGGAGTATTCTGGCTTGCAAACGGCATAAAGGGACTTTACCGCTTTGAGATAAAGAGTGACAGCGTGGGTATAAGTGATATTCTCCCTGAGGACAGGATAAACTGCATAGGCTTTGGAAAAGGACTTGAGGAAACTCCTGCAATGTATGTCACAGGAAATATCAGTGGCGAATACGGCTTTTTTATTTCTGATGATCTGGGCGAAAGCTTCGCACGTATAAATACCGATAGACAGCAATACGGCGTTATACACTCAATATGCGGAGATATGCGAGAACACGGCGTTTTCTGCCTTGCCACAGGCTCTCACGGACTTATGTTCGGCAGACAAAAAAACCTTGCAAAGCCGTAAAAAATGTGGTATAATCAAAATAACATAATTGAAAGGAAGTTCAATATGACCTACAAGGAAGAATTTATAAAATTTATGGTAGACAGCGGAGTTCTCACATTTGGCGACTTCACTCTTAAAAGTGGCAGAAAAGCTCCATATTTCATCAACTGCGGAAACTATAAAACAGGCGAACAGCTTGCAAAGCTGGGCGGCTTTTACGCTGATTGCATAGCTGACAACAAAATACCTGTTGAAACACTTTTCGGACCTGCATATAAGGGTATCCCTCTTGCTGTTTCAGCCGTTATCGCACTTGCAACAAAGTATGGCATTGACGTTTCTTACTGCTTTGACAGAAAGGAAGCTAAGGATCACGGCGAGGGCGGAATGTTCGTTGGAAAGAAGCTTGCAGACGGAGAAAAGGTAATAATCATCGACGATGTTATGACATCTGGCAAGGCTCTCAGAGAGTCAATGCCAAAGCTCAAAAGTGCCGCAGACGTAAACGTAACAGGCATGGTGATAACAGTTGACAGAATGGAAAAGGCTCTTGACACCGACCTTTCAGCTGTTGAACAGGCTTATAAAGACTTTGGCGTAAAGGTATACTCTATCGTAAACATCAACGATATCATCAAGGCTATTCAGGACGGTGTTGTTGAGGGCAAAGAGTATCTTGACAAAATGCTGGAATACCGTGCAGCATATGGAGTTGACCACGAATAATAAGCCTGCTTTGAGAAAAATTTAAGGTTATTTTAAAGTTACAAATTGAAATAATTTGTAACAGTATTGTAGTGAAATGTAACTTGTCTGTTCTTGAAGTTACAGCCCCTAAAGGCTATAATATGTAATGTAGAACAGAGAAAGAAAAAGAATGTAAACACTAAGATCAAACTCTTAGCTCGTTTCATCCTCTCCAAAATTTTTACACAAGCAAAGGGCAGCCAATGGGTTGCCTTTTTGTTTTGTCGAAACGAGCAGGATAAATGTAAAAAAAGTGTTAAGTGCTTGACAAGTGACGTATATAATGGTATAATAATAAAGCTGATTTGTTCGGCATATTGATAAATACTACATAGAACTACTGTCTAAACTGAAATGATGGGCTTCTATGAGTCATAATTTTAGTTTGGAAGGAGGAAGTCAAATGAGAGAAGGAATTCACCCAAAGTATGAGGAAACAACAATTACTTGCGCTTGCGGTAATGTTATCCATACTCGTTCTACAAAGAAGGATATCAAGGTTGAAATTTGTTCTAAGTGCCACCCATTCTACACAGGTAAGCAGAAGCTCGTAGATACAGGCGGACGTGTTGACAGATTCAAGAAGAGATTTAATCTTGACTAATTTTCAAAGGGAACGGATAATTCCGTTCCTTTTTTCTTTTATATGAGGAAACCAAATGGGATATACAACAATCTATGAGGAAGCTCAGGCGAGCTTTACGGAGAAAAAGTCCGAATTTATCGGGCATATCGCACCTGTCAGCACCGCTGATGAGGCTGTCGCATTTATAAACAGGATAAAAGCCGAAAACCGCAAGGCTAGGCACAACGTCTATGCCTATGTGTTGAGAGAGGGTAACGTTTCACGATACAGCGACGACGGCGAGCCACAGGGTACAGGCGGAGTGCCAGTGCTTGATGTAATAAACAAATCTGGGCTTACAGACGTTTGTGTGGTGGTGACACGATATTTCGGTGGAATACTTTTGGGGGCAAGCGGTCTTACAAGAGCCTATTCTCAGGGTTGTTCAATGGCGGTGAACGCTGCAAGAAAAATGAAAATGTGTGAGTGTTCAAGAATATCCTTTTCCTGCGACTATACACTTTATGGCAAGGTCAGCTATGCGCTGCCTGAATATGGCGTGATAATGGAAAAAGAGGACTTTGCCGATTCTGTAGATCTTGCGTTTCTTGTGAAGTCTGAATTATCAGACAAGCTGAAAAAACAGCTTACGGATATATCCTGCGGCAAGCTTGAATTGTCAGAAGAAACAAATCTTCTTGCTGATTTTGCATGAAATTTGTGCGATTATACAAAAACATTCAGCCTTTATGTAAAAATAAAGGCTTTTTTGAACTATTATAGTATATATTATATAGAGTTAGTATGTTTTATATACTGTAAGGGGGAATTTTTGTGCTGCCGAGAGAACAAACCGAGTTGTTTGAAAAACAATTTCTGAGCGAAAACGCCTGCTTGTCTGTTGATTCAAAAGGGCGTAAAGATCCTTGCGAACCTTGTCCGCTGAGGACGTGTTTCCAGCGTGACCGTGACAGGATACTTCACTGCAACTCTTTCAGACGGCTGAAGCATAAAACTCAGGTCTATCTGTCCCCTGCAGGCGACCATTATAGAACACGACTTACTCATACCCTTGAGGTAAGTCAGATCGCACGGACTATCTCACGGGCTTTGCGGCTCAACGAAGATCTCACCGAAGCTATCGCACTGGGTCATGACCTTGGTCATACGCCTTTTGGTCATGCAGGAGAAAGGGCTCTCAACGAGCTTAACCCTGACGGCTTTCACCACTATGAGCAAAGCCTGCGTGTAGTGGATATTTTGGAAAAAGACGGCAAGGGTCTTGACCTCACAGAAGAAGTCCGTGACGGAATATTAAAGCACACTAACATGATATCCGACACGAAAGAGGGCTATGTTGTGCGATTTGCAGACGTTATCGCCTATATAAATCACGATATCGACGATTCCGTTCGTGCAGGCATTATGACCGAGGAGGATATCCCGAAGAACATCACAAAGGTTCTTGGCGGATCCAAGTCTGAGAGGATAACCACTCTTGTGACCTCGCTTATCAAGGGCGGAGCTGAAAGCTTGCATATGGACGACGAAGTGAGTGACGCCTACACTGCACTGCATAGATTTATGTTTGACTTTGTGTACACAAATCCAAAGTGCAAATCAGAAGAAGTCAAGGCTAAAGACATGATAGCAAAGCTCTATGACTACTATGTTCATCATATCGAAAAGCTGCCTGCCTTTTATATGAATCTCGCCTATCAGTTCGGAATTGACCGTGCTATCTGCGATTACATATCAGGCATGACAGACGGCTTTGCCATTGAGACCTTTAAAAATCTGTTTATCCCATTGGGGTGGACAAAGTATTAGCACATACCCAAGGAGGAAGAAATTTGCCGCTGCCTATAGATTTTATAGAAAGACTTAAAGCTGCCAACCCTATCGCAGAGGTCATGAGCAGCTACGTCACCCTCAAAAGAACAGGCAGAGATTATGTTTGCCTCTGCCCTTTTCACAACGAAAAAACCCCGTCCTGCCATATTCACCCTGACAAAGAGTATTTTCACTGCTTTGGCTGCGGAGCAGGCGGAGATGTTATCACTTTTACAATGAAGTACAATAATCTGGACTATTGGGAAGCTGTCAAGCTCCTTGCAGAACGTGGCGGAGTGCCGCTTCCGGAGGATAACGGCTATGACAGCAAGCGCACCGATACCAGAAAGCGCTTCTATGAAATGAATAAAACAGCCGCAAGGTTTTTCTATCATCAGCTAAAGACACCACAGGGCAAGGAATGTCTTGACTATCTTATAAACAAACGTAAGCTCAGTATTGAAACCATAAAGAAATATGGCATGGGCTTTGCTCCAAACAGTTGGTCTGCTTTGAAAAGCTATATGCTCTCTGAGGGCTTCACCGAGGAAGAATTGGAGCAAGGCTCGCTTATCTCACGTTCACAGAAGAATACTCGAAATACGTTTGATTTCTTCGTAAATCGTGCAATGTTCCCTTTTATCGACCTTGCAGGTCATATAGTGGGCTTTGGCGGAAGAGCGCTCACACCTGACGATAAGAGAAAATACCTTAACTCAAAAGATACCCTTGTGTATTCAAAAAACAGATTTCTTTTCTCCATGAATTTTGCCAAAAACGCCGCAGTGAAAGATAAGACCATTCTTCTGTGCGAGGGTAATCTTGACGTTATTTCCCTTAATCAGGCAGGCTTTGAAAATGCCGTAGCTTCCTGCGGAACTGCGCTCACCCCTGAGCAGGCGAAGATAATATCCAACTATGCAGACAACGTTGTCATATGCTATGACGCAGATGGCGCAGGTCAGAAAGCCACAACGAGAGCAATAAAAATTCTAGGTGAAACTGGCCTTAAGACCACCGTTATAAAAATGAACGGTGCAAAAGACCCTGATGAGTACATAAACAAATTCGGAGCAGACCACTTTCGCCATTTGCTGAAAAAATCAGACGGTGCAATAGAGTTTGAGCTAGACAAATGCAAAGACGGCATTGATATGGACACTGATATAGGCAGGATAGATTATCTCAAAAAAGCCTATAAAGTCCTTGCGGATATAAGCTCCCCTACCGAGCGTGAGATATACGCAAAAAAGGTGGCGGCTGAACAGAATGTGAGCATCACAACTGTCAATGCAGAACTTAATGCTATACTTAAAAACCGTCGCTATCAGTATAGCAAAAAGGAATGGACTCGCACTATAACCTTCGCTGACAAGCGTGACACCATAAACCCCGAAGCCAATGAACACAGACGAGAATCCGCCGCCGAAGCGGGTATCATATATTATCTCTACAATAATCATGATGCCTGCGGAGATGTTCTCAAAAGGCTTCCGCCCGACAAATTCGTTACCAGCTTCAATAGGCGTGTTTACGAAAGCCTGACGAGCAAGATAACCGATTTGCAGGATTGCTCTGTATCATCTTTTAATGGTGAATTTTCACCCGAGGAAGTGGGTAAGATAACGGAGATACTGGAAAAATACAGCGAACTGGGCATTGACGCCAAGGTCGCTGAGGATTATATAAATGTGCTTTTAAACTACAAGCCGAAGGAGAAACAGGAGAATATATCCGACGATGACTTCTTCAAAAAGTATGAAGAAATGCGCAAAAAGAATTAGCAAAGATCAACCGATGTAAAAATTGAGATTGGAGTGTTTGAAATGACAGACAAGAAACAGATACTTGATAACCTTATGGAACACGGCAAAACTACAGGCAAGCTCACTACAAAAGAGATAACTGACGCTCTTGAAAAGCTCGACTATGACGTCGAGCAAATGGACAGCTTCTATGATAGCTGTGCCGCAAATAATATTGAGATAATTGATGATATCATCACCGACGACAGTCTTGACATGGTAAACCCAGAAGACGATCTGGATCAGGACGGCGTTGATATTTCCCTTTCAACTGACGGAATTGCTATCGACGACCCGGTTAAGATCTACCTTAAGGAAATAGGCAGAGTGCCACTTCTTACCTCCGAGGAGGAGATACAGCTTGCAGAAAAGATGTCTAGCGGCAATGAAAAGGACGCTAAAAAAGCAAGAAAAAGACTTGCAGAAGCAAACCTCAGACTTGTTGTTTCTATCGCAAAGAAATATGTGGGCAGAGGAATGAGCTTCCTTGACCTTATCCAGGAAGGCAACATGGGTCTTATCAAAGCCGTTGAAAAATTCGACTATACAAAGGGCTTCAAATTCTCCACATATGCCACATGGTGGATAAGACAGGCTATAACAAGAGCGATCGCCGATCAGGCAAGAACTATCAGAATACCTGTACACATGGTAGAAACTATCACAAAGGTAAAGAAAGTATCCTCACAGCTTCTCCACAAGAACGGTCATGATCCGTCACCTGAGGAAATAGCAAAAGAGCTTGATATGAGCGTTGAAAGAGTAAGAGAGATAATGCGTATCGCTCAGGACCCTGTTTCTCTTGAAACACCTATCGGTGAGGAGGAGGACTCACATCTTGGCGACTTTATCCCTGATGATGACGCTCCGGCTCCGGCAGAAGCCGCTTCACTTGTGCTTCTTAAAGAGCAGATAAATCAGGTGCTTTCCACTCTTACAGAGAGAGAAGAGAAGGTGCTCAGACTGCGTTTTGGTCTTGAGGACGGACGTTCAAGAACTCTTGAAGAAGTAGGTCAGCAGTTCAACGTTACCCGTGAGAGAATACGTCAGATAGAGGCAAAGGCTCTCAGAAAGCTCCGTCACCCTAACAGGAGCAACAAGGTAAGAGATTATCTTGACTAAGTTTCGGAGGAAATAAATGTTTATAACACTTGAGGCGGATTACGCAGTAAGAATAGTATCCGTTCTATGCCGCGAAAGAGACAAAATGGACGCAAAGACCATTTCCAATGATGCCTGCGTTACACTTCGATTTGCGCTGAAGATACTGAGAAAGCTTGTTGCGGCTGATATAGTGAAGTCATATAAAGGCACGCAGGGGGGCTATATCATAAATAAAGACCCTGCACAGCTTACCTTGAAAGACGTTCTTGAAGCCATAGAGGGTACATATTATTTTTCAAGATGTCTTTCCCCAGACTGCACCTGCAACAGAGGTGCAGACGGTATCTGCTGTTATCAGAAGGCTTTTAACGAGATATCTGAAATGGTAAGGAACAAGCTTGACACATATACCTTTGCGGAGCTTATCGCAAATTCTGAGGAATTTAACCGAGAGGATACTGCTAATGAAACGCAGCAAGAAATTCAAGCTTGACAAGGAAGCTATAAACAAAATAGACAGCGAGTATGACGATCGTGACCTTTCAAACTACACAAATTACGAGGTCTACGAGGAAGAAAAGCCGCGTCACAGATTTCTGAAAAAGCTCGTAAAACGGCTGATAATACTGTGTGCAGTTGTGCTTGTGATAAACCTTGCGGTGCTTTTGTATACAGGCAGACTGTGGTTCAATGAGCCGAAAAAGCGTGACTATCCAATAAGAGGACCTGTTGTAACAGAGTCAATGGGCGAGATACGCTGGAAGAGTTTTGCTAAGCAGAATATCCAGACCGCCTATATAAGAGCCACCAAAGGCACTACCTTTGAAGACGGTGCGTTCCGTGACAACTGGAACGGCTCAAAGGACACTGATATATCAGTGGGAGCATATCATGTGCTTGAGCTTGATACTGACGGCACTAAGCAGGCAGAGCATTTCATAAATGCTGTGGGCGAGGATCTAAGCGGCAGGCTTATCCCTGCAGTGGAGGTAAGACTGAGAGGACTTTACAGACTTTTGCCCCCCGACTATTACGAAGCCGCAGATAACCTTGCAGACTTCTGCGACAGGATAGAAAAGCAATACGGCGTAAGACCTGTCATATACTGCACAGAACGGACGTACAAAAACATCGTTGCTTCAGACAGCAGATTTAACAAGGACAAGATATGGTATGAGAGCCTGTTTTCAAAGCCTGACGAGGATATGGATTGGACGTTTTGGACTTATACCAACCGTGTAAAATTCTCATTCTATGAAAGCGGCGAATATCTTCACATGACGGTATTTAATGGCAGCGAAGATGATTTCAAAAAACTAATATTGTAAAAAAAGCGTGTATGTTTTTTGGCATACACGCTTTTTCTATCACATAAAATAAAAACAGGACAAACACTTTCATGTCCGTCCTGTCTGTTTCATAATATTACTACAAATATGTAATTACTTAGCTTCACCCTTGAGCTCTGCCATACAAGCTGCACAAATTGTCTTGCCCTTGTATTCAACGCACTCTTCACCGCTTCCGCAGAAGATACAAGTTCTCTGGAACTTCTTCAGAATGATCTTGTCATCATCTGTATAGATCTCGATAGCGTCCTTAACAGCAAGGTCGTAGGTTCTTCTGAGCTCGATAGGAAGAACTATTCTTCCAAGCTCGTCAACTTTTCTTACAATTCCTGTAGATTTCATAAAATCAATCCCCTTTAAATTAATTTGAAACACAAAAATAGTATTTCATTTAACATAAATCTTATGATAAACATATTATAACAAACATAATTACATTTGTCAAGCGTTATCACCAAAATTTCACACTTATTGTCAAAGTTTTTTATATATTAACTTGATATGAATACTAACCGAAAGGAGTGTTAATTATATTAAGCGTAATAATTGTGATATTGTCCCTATCCGCCTTGTTATGCGGTTTTCTTAAAGGCGACATGACAGCAGTATCAGTGGCTTCTCTTGAAGGCTGTAACAAAGCGGTGGAGCTTGTCATATACCTGAGTGGCTCGATGTGTCTTTGGGGCGGACTTATGAAGATATGTGAAAAGGCTGGCATAACAGCGGTCATTGCCCGTATGCTATCCCCTGTCACAAGGCTACTATTCAGAGATGCCGCACACTGCCCCGAGGTCATGAATGCCGTGACAATGAACCTGACCGCAAACCTTTTAGGATTAGGCAATGCCGCCACACCATCAGGCATAGCCACAGTGAAAGCCATGCAGAAGCTTCCGCCTGCGGCACGAAAGAAGTGCATTTCTATGCTTGTGGTGCTTAACACGGCTTCCATTCAGCTTATCCCCTCCACCATTGCGGCAATGCGCCTTGAACACGGTGCAGTATCCCCCTTTGACGTAACGCCTGCTATCATTTTCTCCTCCCTTATCTCCGTGACCGCAGGCTGTCTTATGGTCTATGCCCTCAACCTCAGAAAGGACGAACGCCATGAATTTCGGTGACATTTTCGTGCCTGCGCTTATGGTTTTTATACTTTGCTATGGGCTTGTGAAAAAGGTGGATATAGTGAATGTGTTCTGCGAGGGTGCGACTGAAAACCTCAAAATCGCCGTGGGGCTTATACCAATGCTCATTCTGCTTATGACAGCAGTGGGAATGTTCACATCATCAGGTGCGGCTGATATTATAGCAAAACTGCTCCGACCTGTGACCACTTTTCTAGGCTTTCCAGAAGAGTGCATACCCCTTGCCATAGTCAGACCCATTTCAGGGAGCGGCGCACTCGCCTGCCTTGAAACCATTCTTTCAAGCGTTTCCCCTGACAGCTACAGCGGACGTGTGGCAAGCGTTTTAATGGGGTCAACGGAAACAACATTTTACACCATAGCAGTATATTTTTCAGCCATAAAACAAAAGGCTTACCCCTCGGTATTTGCGGCGGCGTGCCTTTCAGACCTTATGGGATTTGTGTTCTCTGCACTGGCTGTAAGGCTGTTTTTCTCATAAAACTCAGGAATAAATTTCACATATCGGTACATAATAGACCTATCACAAATATACGGAGGTCTTACCAGTGAAAGATATGTTTTGTTTCCAGTGTCAGCAGACAGCACACAACACAGGCTGTGACGGAAAAGTAGGCGTATGCGGCAAAAAAGCCGACACAGCAGTTTATCAAGACGAGCTTATCGGTGCACTTATCACCCTTGCAAACGCCGCAGAAAATGGCTCGTCAACTAAAAAAACAGATATGCTCATACTCAAAGGGCTTTTTACCACTATCACGAACGTGAACTTCAATAATGTCACCATAAAACAGCTCACAGAGGAGATACACATTGAGCGAAACCGCATCAACTCTCAGAAGTTTGATGACTACGACATGAAAAAATTGTGGAACGATCATGAGGATATCCGCTCGCTGAAATCACTTATCCTCTTCGGAATAAAGGGTATGGCGGCGTATGCTTATCACGCACAGGCACTTGGCAAAACTGACAGCGAGGTGACAAGCTTTTTCTACAAGGCTCTGCGTGCCATAGGCAGCGAGAACGACCCTGAAAAGCTGTTGGGGCTGGTGCTTGAAACAGGCAATGTGAACCTGAAATGTATGGCACTTCTCGACGCTGCAAACACTGACGCATACGGCGACCCTGTCCCTACAGAAGTTCCACTGACCATTGAAAAAGGGCCTTTTATCGTCGTGAGCGGTCATGACCTGCACGATATGAAACTTCTCCTTGAGCAGACCAAAGATAAAGGAGTGAATATTTACACTCACAGTGAAATGCTCCCTGCCCATAGTTATCCAAAGCTCAAAGCCTATCCGCAGCTAAAGGGCAATTTCGGCACAGGCTGGCAAAATCAGCAGACGGAATTTCACAATATCCCTGCACCGATACTTTTCACAACAAACTGCATAATGCCTGTCCGTCAAAGCTACTGCGACAGAGTTTTCACCACCTCTATCGTGTCATATCCTGAGCTTGTGCACATTGGCGACGACAAGGATTTTACGCCTGTTATAGAAAAAGCCATTGAGTGCGGCGGCTATGATGAGGACAAGGAAATGACAGGCATGAACGGCGGTCACACAGTAACGACAGGCTTTGCACACAACGCAGTGCTGTCAAATGCCGAAAAGATAATAAGCCTTGTGAAAGAGGGCAGGATAAAGCACTTCTTCCTCATAGGCGGCTGTGACGGTGCGTCACCGAGCAGGAGTTACTATTCCGACTTCGCAAGGCTCACACCGCCTGACAGCCTTATCCTCACTCTTGCCTGCGGAAAATACCGCATAAACGATATGGATCTTGGCACTATCGACGGCATACCAAGGATACTTGACTGCGGACAGTGCAATGACGCATACTCAGCCATAAAGATAGCCATTGCACTTGCCGAGGCGTTCGACTGTGGCGTGAACGATCTGCCGCTGACACTTGTGCTTTCATGGTATGAGCAAAAGGCGGTGTGCATACTTCTCACCCTGCTTTCATTGGGCATAAAGAACATCTACCTCGGACCGACCCTCCCTGCATTCGTTTCAAAGGGCGTGCTTGACGTTTTGGTGGATAAGTTCCAGCTTACTCCTATCAGCACACCAGAGGAAGATATAAAGAAAATACTTGGCTGATAAGCCGCAAACGCAGGAGCGTGGTAATACGTTCCTGCGTTTTTGTCGTAAAAAAATCTTCTTCATTTCTTGTATAAGGGAATAAAATATGGTATAATCATATTAAAGAAAAAATAAGAAATCGGAGGTACATAAAATGTCTGAAATAAAATGTCCCCACTGCGGAGAGGTATTCAAAGTTGATGAACAGGGCTATGCGGCTATCGTGGCACAGGTAAAAACTGCAGAGTTTGATAAAGAGCTTGACAAGCGTGTGGCTGATGAAAAAGACAAGGCTTTGAAGCTTGCTAAGCTTGATTTTGACAGCAAGTATACAAAGGCTGTCAATGATAAGGATATGGAGATACAAAAGCTGAAAGCGGCTGCGGCTAACGGTGAGAGTGAAAAGACGCTTGCAGTCACAAAGGCGAAGGAAAGCACAAGAGCCGAGTATGAAAAAACGCTTGAACAGCTCAAAGAGCAGATATCGCACAACGAAAAGCTTATCGCACAGCTTACCGCTCAGACCAAATCTATGACCACAGAAAAAGAACTTGCCATATCAATGGCTGTGGAGAAAGCAAGATCGCAATTCAACAGCGAAAAGGATAAGCTCAGGCAGGAGATATCTCAGCGTGATATGCAGATACAGCAGCTCAATTCTGAGCATACTCTGCAAATGCAAAAGTCAGAAAATGAATATAAAGCGGAGATAACACGTCTTGAAACGGATATCAAAAATAAGGATACTGAAAAGGCTTTGGAGCTTACCACTGCACTTTCAAAAGTGGAAAGTGAGAAAAATTCCACTATTGCAGAGCTTAATGCACAGATAAAAAGTAAGGACGAAGCTATCGCATACTACAAAGACCTAAAAAGCCGTCTGTCTACAAAAATGGTGGGCGAGAGCCTTGAACAGCACTGCATGAACGAGTTCAACAAGATAAGAGCTACCGCATTCAGAAACGCTTATTTTGACAAGGATAACGACGCAAGCTCAGGAAGCAAGGGCGACTTTATCTACCGTGAATGTGATGAAAATGGTGTGGAGATAATATCCATAATGTTTGAAATGAAAAACGAGCAGGACACCACCTCCACCAAGAAAAAGAACGAGCATTTCTTCAAAGAGCTTGACAAGGACAGACATCAGAAAAATTGCGAATACGCTGTACTTGTTTCACTTTTGGAAAGCGACAGCGAGCTTTATAACGCAGGCATCACAGATGTTTCATATGCTTATGATAAAATGTATGTAGTCAGACCTCAGTGCTTTATACCGATAATCACCATACTGAGAAATGCCGCCATGAATACCCTTTCCTATAAGGAAGAGCTTGAAAAGGTACGCAACGAGAATATCGACATCACAATGTTTGAGCAAAACATCAACACTTTCAAGGAGGGCTTTGCCCGAAACTATGAACTTGCAAGCAGACGTTTTGGCGAAGCTATCACAGAAATAGACAAGTCTATAGCACATCTCACAAAGATAAAAGAAAATCTTATTTCATCAGAAAACAATCTGCGCCTTGCAAACAAAAAGGCTGACGCTCTCACTATCAAGAGCCTTACCAAAAATAACCCTACCATGCAGAAAAAATTTGCCGAGCTTAAAGGAGAATAATTGCTGACATATGAAAGGAGTGGCAAAGCCATGAAAAAAGATATCAGAAAAGACATTTTTACAATTATCGCCGTGACTGTCGCCGCCTTTCTGATGGCGCTAAACACAAAGACCTTTGTAAACACAGGCGGTCTTTACCCAGGCGGAATGACAGGAATGTCCATACTCATACAGCGTGCAGTGAAACAGCTTGCAGGCATAATGCTTCCGTTCAGCATCATAAACATAACTCTGAACATAATCCCCGTGTATATCGGTTTCAGATTTATCGGCAAAAAGTTCACGGCTTTTTCCTGCGTGATGATACTGCTCAACAGCTTTTTCACCGACCTTATCCCCAATCACATAATCACCCAGGACGTGCTTCTCATAAGCATCTTTGGAGGAATGATAAACGGCGTTGCCATTAGCCTCTGCCTTAATCGTGGTGCAACATCAGGTGGAACGGACTTTATATCCATTTATCTTTCAGAGAAAAGCAATATGGACACCTTCAATGTTATACTTGGCTTCAATGCGGTCATATTGTGCGTTGCAGGCTTTATGTTCGGCTGGGACAAAGCACTGTATTCTATCATCTTTCAATATGCTTCAACAACTGTTTTGCATATGCTCTACAAAAAATTCCAGCAAAGCACCTTGCTTATCGTAACAAACAAGCCCAAAGAGATAGCAGACGCTATTTATGCAGTGAGCCAGCATGGCGCGACCATACTTGACGGCGAGGGGTCTTATGAACACTGCGAAAGACAGATCGTCTATTCAGTAGTATCAGCGGCACAGACCAAAAAGGTCATACACGCTGTAAAAGAAGCCGATCCGAAAGCCTTCATAAACGAAGTAAAAACACAAAAACTCTCAGGAAGATTTTATCTTCCAAAAGAGAGCTGATACAGAAGCGGGCTGAAAAAGGTCCGCTTTTTATTAAAAAAAATCTTGTTCAACCCTTGTACTTTGCGAAAAAATATGATATACTATTAATATATATAAAATCATCTGTATTTGTTTTGTTTTTTTCATTACATTTACAGAAATTATCGAAAGGGTGTGAACTATGCTTGACAGTATCGCTTATGTTATAAACGCTATTTGGGGCGTTTTTACATCAATAGGTCTTAATGACATTGTCGATATTGCTATCCTCTCCTTTCTGATATTCCACGGCATAAAGCTTATTCGTGAAACAAGGGCGCAGCAGCTCACAAAAGGTATCCTTATACTTATAGGTTGCTACCTGCTTGCAGTATTCTTTAATTTGCAAACTATCAGATTTTTGCTAAGGATCTGCTTCCAGTGGGGCTTCCTTGCTCTTATCATAATGTTTCAGCCTGAACTCAGACGTGTTCTTGAAAAGGTTGGACGAACAAGTCTGGGTGGCTTTAATTTCTTTAGCTCAAGTGACTCTGACGACAACACCGAACATTGGAAAAAAGCTATTAACGCTATATGTGATTCTGCCGCAAGTCTTTCTTCCACCAAAACAGGTGCGCTTATAATCTGTGAGAGAAAGACAAAGCTTGGGGAACAGATAGCTACAGGAACGATACTCAACTGCATACCGTCAACAGCGATATTCGGAAACATATTCTTCCCGAATACACCGCTCCATGATGGTGCTGTAATAATCAGAGACGGAATAATACTTGCGGCAGGCTGTTTCTTGCCAAGGCCGCAGAAAGACGAACTTATAAACAAACAACTCGGTTCAAGACACCGTGCAGCTATCGGAATGAGCGAAAACTCTGACGCAATAGTCGTCGTGGTATCTGAGGAAACAGGCAACATCTCAGTTGCCGAAAACGGAGAGCTTACCAGAGGATATTCAAAGGACTCTCTGAAAAGACTTCTGGACAATCGTCTTTTGCCTGAAAAGGACGCTAATTCCATTAGAGAAAATTCTTTTGCAGGAAGGGTGATTTCAAAATGGAAAAAGTAAAAAAGGCTAAAAAAGAAAATCGCCATGGTGCAGACTTTGGTCTGAGAATACTTTCCATAATTATTGCTGTAATAATATGGTTCGCCCTTTCTATCACTCAGTATCCTACAATAAACAAGACTATAACAAACGTGCCCGTTGTGTTCTCACTTGACGGAACGCAGGCAAAAGAAAAAGGACTTTCCGCACTCAACTATAAGGATATCTCCGTAGACGTTGAGATAAAGGGCATGAACTATGAGATAGGCAGCTATACTGCCGCAGATCTTGTGGCAACTGTCAATCTTGATGACGTAACAAAAGAGGGTACCTACGACCTTGACATTGATGTCAAGTCATCACATTCCACCGACAAGGTAACTGTAGTTTCTGTCAACCCTGACACTGTTTCTGTGGAGTTTGACAGACTTACCACAAAGACTATCCCACTCACCGCAGAAGCCCCGCTCATAAGCGCTGAGGAGGGCTATATCCTTAAAGAAACTACCACATCGCCAAGCGAGATAACAGTTGAAGGTCCGAAAAATGACCTTGACAACATAAGCAAAGCAGTGGCACAGATCTCAAAATCAAAGAAAATATCCGAGGACACGACTATCAACACGCAGGATATCGTATTCTATGACGATGACGACAACGTTGTTGATCCATCTAAAATAGAAGTCAAGGATACAAAGTCTGTCGATGTGAATTTTGTTATCTACAAGAAAAAGACAGCAAAGCTAAAGGTAGATATCTCTAATTGTACCGATAATTTTGATGTCAGCTCACTGCCACTGAAGCTTTCCGAGGAAGAAATATCTGTGGTATCGCCAAATCTTGACGACTCAGATACAGAAACGCTCACTATCGGCTCCATAAAACTTTCAGAGATAAACCTTGCAAAGGTGTTCAGCTTCAAGATCCCTCTCAACTCAGGTGAGATCAATATGAATGGCGATGAAAACGTTCGAGTATCCTTTGACTCAGAGGGATACACCTCGAAGGAGTTCACCATAACATCAGACCATATCATCGCAACGGGCAAGCCGTCAGGCAAGTCCACTGAGATAGAAACAAAAAAGCTCACAAACGTCAAGGTCTATGGTCCTGAAGATGTGATAAACAATCTTAAAGACAGCGACTTATACGCTGAGGTCAATCTCAGCGACATAATTGACTCTGGTTCTTATGCTCGAGAGGCTATAATCTATTCACCGACCTACAACAACGTTTGGGGTTTCGGCAAAAACGAGATACAGATAGTTGTTTCAGACTAATAAAATTTTATCGGGACGATCTATTCGTCCCGATTTTTCGGTAAAAACGCAGGAGGATATATGCCAATAATAGTAAATCAAATAAGTTCCCCCCTTAACGCAACAGAGCAGGAAGTTATCTCCACCGCTCTGAAAAAGCTAGGCAGTGCCTCAAAGCACGCCATAGACTGCGAGATACACAAAAGCTCTCTTGATGCACGAAAGCGCAACGACATTCACTTTGTCCACTCAGTTTTCGTGACACTTGATAGTGCCGACCTTGAAAAGAAGCTTTGTGAGAAGAACACTTCCCTGACCTATGTTGAGCGCAGTGTTTACAAGCCTGTCATATCCACAGAAAAAGCAGAGGGCAAAGTTGTCATTGCAGGTTTTGGACCAGCAGGAATGTTCGCAGGGCTTGCCCTTGCCGAGCAGGGATATAGACCGATTATTTTAGAGCGTGGCAGCTCAATGGAAAAACGTACTGCATCGGTACAGAAATTCTGGCTCACAGGCGAGCTTGACACCAATTGCAACGTGCAATTCGGTGAAGGTGGTGCAGGCACATTTTCTGACGGCAAGCTCACCACACGAATAAAAGACCCTCTTTGCAGATATGTTCTTGAACGCTTCGTGGATTTCGGTGCGCCGAAAGAGATCCTCACAAAAGCTAAACCGCATATCGGCACTGACAATCTGCGAAATATCGTCACGGCTATCAGAAAAAGGATAATAGAGCTTGGGGGCGAGGTAAGATTTGACACTGCCCTCACTGATCTGTCTATCGCTAACGGCAGGGTGCAGACTATCTCAGCAGGTGACAAGAGCGAAAAAGTGTCTGCCGTTATACTTGCTATTGGTCATTCCGCAAGGGATACTTTTGAGCTTTTGCAGTGCAAAAACATCTTTCTGGAGCCTAAGCCGTTCTCTGTTGGCGCAAGAATAGAACATAAGCAGGCGGCTGTTGACGAAAGCTTATACGGTGACCATGCAGGCAATCCACTGCTTCCAAAGGGTGAATATCAGCTTTCATGGCGTGATAAAAACGGCAGAGGTGTTTACACTTTTTGTATGTGTCCAGGCGGTACAGTTGTGCCGTCAGCTTCTGAAAGCGGAGGCACTGTCACAAATGGCATGAGCGAGTTTGCCCGTGACGGTGAAAACGCAAACGCTGCAGTTGTCGTGGCCGTTACCCCTGACGACTTTGGTCACTGCCCGCTTGACGGAGTGGCTTTCGCACGGTCTATAGAGCAAAAAGCTTATACTCTCACAGGCTCATATAAAGGCGCAGGCACGACAGTTGGCGGATTTCTTGATGGCAAGCCTGAAATAGCAGGCACAGTTTCACCCACCTACGCACTTGGTTGTAAGGCGACAGAGCTTCGTGATGTATTCCCTAAATTCGTGACTGATATGCTGGAGGGAGGCTTGCAGAATTTCTCACGAAAAATGAAATGCTTCGGCGATAAAGGTGCAATGCTCACCGCACCCGAAACCCGTACAAGCTCCCCTGTTCGCATTACACGAAACGCAGATATGGTATCTCTCTCAGTGGAAAATCTTTATCCCTGCGGCGAGGGTGCAGGCTATGCAGGAGGCATAATGTCCGCCGCCGTTGACGGTCTTAAAGCCGCAATGCAGATAATGGCAAGACAAGCACCGTGTGATAAATAACAAAAAAAGCCGTTTGCTGTACAAAAACTCGTACAGTAAATGGCTTTTTATTGTAGGGGCGAACACTGTTCGCCCGTTTACCTACACTCGTTTGTATAAGCCGAAATATCACACAAAAAGGGACGGCAAAACCGTCCCTTAAATTATGTCTGAAATTAAAGCTCAACAGGCTCAAATCTGATACGGATATTAGGAAGCTTCTTGATCTCTGTGTAGCTGTTCATAAGTCCGTCCTCAATAGACAGATCATTCTCACCGCTTGCAGGAGGAGCAAAAAGTCTGAGAGTCAGATCAGCCTCACCCTCCAGCGGCTTCTCAAAGAAAGCTGCCATAAGGTCGATCGTCTTTGCCTCAGGTGACTTATAGAACCACTTGCCGTTTATCTCCATCATGATGTTTGAATCATCATCAAATGTAACCTCGCAGAAGTGTGGATTCTTTTCAAAGTGGAGAGGGATCTCAAGACCCTCAGCGTCCTCAGAACCGCCCCAACGAAGCGTGCATGGCAGTGTAACCTCATCGCCTCTTGTCATTGCAGGCTTGAAGAAATCATCGTGGATTATTTCCTTGTATGTCTTCATAACAGGCTGCTCGATACCGCAGTCAGCATAGTTAGGATCCTGAATTTCAAGACCAAGACGTCCTCTGTCTCTGAACTGATAGAAAGTAAATCCTGAGAACCAGTCCTCGCCGTCAGCCTTGAGCATATCGCAGAATTCCTTTACCATTGCTGCCTGATCGTATGGACCTGTAACATCGCCGTCAGCGTTGAACTCGCTCATTACCATTGGCTTTGTAACGCCTCCGTTTATCTCCTTGAATCTCTCAAAAGAACGCTTTGTCATATTGTATATGTCCTTGACCTTGCTTCTGCTGTGGCTTGTGCCGCCTCTTTCAGCAACGTCATAAGGCCAACCCCAGTGAAGAGCCATGTACTTGTCAACAGACCAGATGTCTGTCTCCTTGACAGCCTGTGAAAACTCTGCTTCCTTTTCGATCTCGTTCTTGTTAAGATCTTCAATGCCACCGATACAAAGAATAGTAGAAACGTTTGGTGCATATTCCTTAAGTATCTTATTGAAACGGCAGTAGAAATCAGCAACTTCCTGATAAGTACATCTCTTGTTGAATGAGAACCAGTTGCCTGTAGCTTCATGGTTTATTCTAAGAAGAAGTCTGCCGAAAGGTCTAAGGTCATTTGCGATAGCGATAAGCTGTTCGTCTGAAACGTGTGGGTCAACTGTGAGTGTCAGTGTAACGTCCTGTCCATGACGTCTTACATCTCTCATGAAGGTAAAAGGCTCGCCCTCTGTGTTGCCCTCAAGACCGCCCTTGTATGTGAAATAATCATCATATGGATAATCCCATGCAAAAGAAACATCTTCGTCTTTCATTACCTCAGAAATTCTTCCAGGGAACTCCTTATCCAGCGGATAGTAGCAGTACATAAGGCTTATGCTTCTGTGTGGTCTGCCCATTTTGTTGAGAATGTAATCCTGATTTACATACTCTCCACGCTCAGAGCCATCGCCCAAATCAACAGCACATTTTGCCTTACCCATATGCAATGAGTAGATCTTGTATTCGCTCATAAAATTTCCTCCTATTTTAAAGGCAGGACTTTCCTGCCTATTCTGTTACTAAAAAAAATTCGTTAATATCGTCCAACACCCTTGAAAGCTCAACCCTCGGCTCAAAGCACATAAAATTCAGGTACTGCCGGAATTTTTTTCACTCATGGACTTGGTTTTAAGTTTACCACAATAAGCTCATAAAGTCAAGAACTGTGGCTCGGCCAACGTTATTAATGTAATTTACAATATAAGCCGTCATGTCTAATTTAATAGCATTTGTGTTTCATATTCTTATATTAAGTATAAAATCTTCTGATTTTAAGCCTTGGTTCATACGAAAACAATGTTAAAATCTTTATGTTCTAAAGAGTAGTATAGCAGAGCTTAATACAAATTTATAGTGAAATAAACAAATAAATAATGAATTTTCAGTGAATATAAAAAGCGAACAGGCATACACCCGTTCGCTTTAATTGATATGATTAATTTACATCTCCGAGCTTGTGTCTGCACTGTCGACCGCACTCTCAGAAACCTCAGAACTATCCGCACTGCCTGCAAAAGCATTGCTGTTTTTATTCTCTCCGTAGGTAGACATATACACCTTTGTGAATTGTATGTCCTCCCTAGGCTTGAGCGTCTCAGAGTCAGCCACATCAGTACCGCATATCTCGTCATAAATATCCAAACCATCATATACCTGACCGAAAACAGTATACTGCTGAGAGAAATTCAGCACACCGCCATATTTCTCAAAAGCATCGGTAATATCTTCAGGGATATTGTTGCTGTCTGCAAGCTTGCTGTCAAGCTCCGCCTGCTCCTCCTCGGTAAGGTCATAGTTGTCAACAAAAAGAAGATAGCTGTTTGAAACCTTCTTCTTGCTGAACAAGTGACCTTGCTCCTGCGTGTATGCACAAAGCGCACCTTTTAAAGGCCACAGGTTTTTTGAATACTCCGCCTCGATAGTGGTAGTGTCAGTGTCAGAAGTTGTCTGACCGTCAGCCTGCTTTGTTCCGCCTATAAAATACACACCGTCCTGCACCATGCTCACATAAGTGCCGTCATAATAGCCTTTTTCCACAAGTCCAGTGAAAAACTTGCAATAGTTCGGTGCTTCATCAGGGAAAAGCACAGCCTTGAAAGTTCCCTTGTTTGTTTCAAAAACCACCACAGGGCTGTCATCGGCAGGTTCGTCCATCTGTATCACCTTTGCATCAGTATAGTCTATATCGTTCTTGCTTCTGCCAGTACAGGCGTAAAAGAGAACAAAGATTATAACAAAGCAAATTGCTATAAGTGAAAACTGAAAATACGTCTGAAACTGTTTTCTGCGGTATGGACCCAGATCCTGTTTATTTTTGCTCATTTAACGCTCCTTTACTTTTTCTTTATCTTTGTGCCCTGTCTTGTTTCCTCAACGATATAGCCAAGCTCGCCTATCTTATCTCTCAGCTCGTCAGCCTTAGCAAAGTCCTTTGCCTTTCTTGCAGCCTTACGCTCCTCAACAAGCACCTTGACCTCCTCAGGGATATCCTCTTCACCGTCAGCACTGAGCTTCTTTGCAGCTTCTATCAGACCAAGTGAAAGCACCTTGTCAAAATCTTCGATAAGGGCAAGCTTTGTTTCATTGTTAGTGTCAGCTTTAAGAACGTCATACAGAACAGTGATAGCATTTGAAGTGTTTATATCGTCATCAAGTGCCGCCTTGAAGCTACCCTTGAACTTCTCAAAATTCTCAAGCTCCACCACCTCGTCAGGCTTCTTGTCAGCCATAAGCTGTGCTATCCTTGCAGTGAGCTTGTTGTATGCTGTCTTTGCATTGTCAAGGTTTTCGTATGTGAAAACAAGTGACTTTCTGTAGTGTGACTGCAAGCAGAAAAATCTGTATACCAGTGGGTCATAGCCCTTTGACTCCAGCAGTGAAACAGTAAGGAACTCGCCCTTAGACTTTGACATCTTTCCGCTGTTTGTGTTAAGGTGCAGGATATGGAACCAGTAGTTGCACCACTTGTGACCGAGATAAGCCTCAGACTGTGCTATCTCGTTTGTGTGGTGTGGGAAAGCGTTGTCGATACCGCCGCAGTGAATGTCAAGTCTTTCGCCAAGATGCTTCATGGAGATACATGAGCACTCGATATGCCAGCCAGGATAGCCAACGCCCCAAGGGGAATCCCACTTAAGCTCTTGATCGTCGAACTTCGACTTTGTGAACCACAGTACAAAGTCAGCCTTGTTGCGCTTGTTTGTGTCCTCCTCAACGCCCTCACGAACGCCGACCTCAAGATCTTCCTCATTAAAGTTGTGGAAAACATAATACTCTTTCAGCTTTGAAGTATCAAAATAGATGTTTCCACCTGCCTCATAAGCATAGCCCTTGTCCATAAGAGCAGATATCACCTTGATAAAATCATCAATACAGCCCGTTGCAGGTTCAACAACGTCAGGTCTTTTGATATTTAGCTTCTTGCAGTCCTCAAAGAAAGCGTCAGTGTAGAATTTTGCGATCTCCATAACAGTCTTATGCTCACGCTTTGCGCCCTTGAGCATTTTATCATCGCCTGTATCGCCGTCAGAAGTAAGATGACCAACGTCAGTGATGTTCATTACTCTCTTTACGTCATAACCGTCATAGCGGAGATACTTTTCCAAAACGTCCTCCATTATATAGCTTCTCAGATTGCCGATATGGGCATAGTGATAAACTGTAGGACCGCAGGTATACATTGACACCTTGCCCGGCTCGTTTGGTACAAATTTTTCGATCTTGTGAGTAAGCGTGTTATAAATGTTCATTTATCTTTACCTCTTTCCTTATATTTTACTGCTCTTTCTTTCCGATCTTTTCAAGCTCAGCCACTCTCTTTTCCAGCTTAGCTATCTGTATTCTTGTCTGGCAAAGCTCCTGAGCCACAGGATCAGGGATATGCACCTGATCGAGGTCGCAGGTGCGCTTGCCGTTCTGCTTAACTATCCTTGCAGGCACGCCCACAGCCGTTGAGTTTGCAGGCACAGGCTCAAGAACTACCGCATTTGCGGCTATCTTTGCATTGTCCCCCACAGTGAATGGTCCAAGCACCTTTGCACCGCACCCTACCATAACATTGTTTCCAAGGGTCGGGTGTCTTTTACCGTGGTCTTTACCTGTTCCGCCAAGGGTACAGCCCTGATACAGCAGGCAGTAATCGCCAATCTCAGCGGTCTCACCTATAACAACACCCGAGCCGTGGTCGATAAGCAGACCCTTGCCTATCTTAGCACCTGGGTGTATCTCGATACCTGTCAACATTCTTGCAAACTGCGAAATACATCTTGCGATGACCTTGTGCTTGTGAACATAGAACCAGTGCGACACCCTGTAAAAAGCCACAGCGTGAAGTCCCGAATATGTGAGGATCTCCAGCGTACTAGTTGCCGCAGGATCTCTGTCCTTTATAGTCTGAATATCATGCTTTATGTTTTCCAATATTGTCATATCTATCTCTCCCTTTCTAAGAAAAAACCTCCGGAATGGCGTTTCACCACTCCGGAGGCAGATTATGATCTACGGTCCCACTCCGATTTCCTGTACAAAATTTTGTACAGCTCAATATCTTTAACGCAGACCCTACGGAGAGGAATACTAAGCTTTCGCCGTTGTTCGCTCCCTGCTGTCAGCCGCACTTCACTGAAAGTCCTTGAAGCCTTTCACCAAACGGCTCCTCTCTGAAAATTACCTCACAGCTACTCTTGCTGATACGCATTTATATATTAAGTTATCATATGCCGCAACACGTCGGCAGGCCACTTTATTTGCCCGAATCTATATACTTCCAGTATCCTTTGAGATAAACTGCGCCAGAAATGACTGTCAGCACAACAGCTATCCAAATGAGTATCTCGTTTACAAGGAATATCGGTGTTCCCCAAGTGAAATCAGGGCTTCCTTTTTCCGCAGGATTAACGATCTGCAAAACCATTATAGCAATAAGAGCAACCATGGTGAAAGCAGTTTTCAGCTTGCCCCATATTCCTGCAGCGACCACAACGCCCTCGCTAGCCACAACAAGTCTAAGACCAGTTACCATAAACTCTCTTGCAAGTATCAGTACCACCGCAACAGGGTCTATCCAACGTTCAAATGTGAAGCAGATAAGCGCCGTCATAACAAGAAGCTTGTCTGCAAGCGGGTCAAGAAACTTTCCGAATGTTGTAACAAGATTGTGCTTTCTTGCTATCTTGCCGTCAAACCAGTCTGTAATTGAAGCCGCAGCGAACACGATAAGCGCAAACACCATGTGATGCGGTATCTTGAAAAGCAGCACGAACAGCAGGAAAAACGGTATCAATATTACTCTAAGCACTGTAAGTTTATTTGGCAGGTTCATATCAAATTCCTTTCATCTACATTTTTGAGCCGATAAGGTCATAATCCATAGTATCGTCAATTTTTACCTTGACATACTCGCCGACCCTAACTTTATCCTCGCTCAGGAAGAATATTTTTCCGTCTATCTCAGGTGCGTCCGCCTGACTTCTGCCGTAGTAACACTCGGCATATCTGTCAAAGCCCTCGCAAACCACCTCGACTTCGCTGTCGAGAGCAGCCTCATTAAGGCTGTCGGAAATAATCATCTGTTCTTCCATTATTATCTCCGCTCTGCGCTCTCTGTCCTTTAAAGGCACCTGATCTTCAAACTTCTCCGCAGGCGTACCCTCCTCAGGCGAGTAAGCAAAACAGCCGAGCCTTTCAAAGCGGATTTCCTTTACAAACTCACAAAGCTCCTCGAACTGTTCCTCAGTTTCCCCTGGGAAGCCTGTAATAAGAGTTGTTCTCAGCGTAACGTTCGGTATCTTTTCTCTTATCTTCTTTATAAGCGCCGTAAGGGTCTCTCTGTCCCCATGGCGGTTCATTCTTTTAAGTATGGTCTTGTCGCAGTGCTGTATAGGCATATCAAGATACTTTACAAGCTTGTCCTCTTTAGCGATAACGTCCAGCAATTCGTCCGTTATCCTCTCAGGATAGCAATAAAGCGTTCTTATCCACTTGAAGCCGTCTATCTCGCAAAGAGCCGTGAGCAATTCAGGAAGCATAGACTTGCCGTATATATCCTCGCCATAGCGTGTTGTATCCTGCGCCACAACTACAAGCTCCGTAACGCCGTTCTCAGCCAGCCATCTGGCTTCCTTGACGATATCCTCCATGCGTCTGCTTCTGTATTTTCCTCTTATAGACGGGATAGCGCAGTAAGTGCAGTTGTTGCTGCAACCCTCGGCTATCTTTATATACGCATAGAAAGGCTCAGTAGAAATAATTCTTCCGCCCTCCATGGAAAGCTCAGTTTTTGCGCCATAAGAACAGACCGCCTGCTTATCCAGCAGTATCTCTCTTATGATATCGCAAATTTTTCCGTTAGAGCCTATTCCCACAACAGCGTCAAGCTCAGGGATCTCCTTTTTCATTTCGTCACGGTATCTTTCAGCAAGACAGCCCGTAGCTATTACCGCCTTTATCCTGCCCTCCTGCTTGAGAGTACAGAACTCAAGTATAGTGTCTATAGCCTCCTGTTTAGCCGACTCGATAAATCCACAGGTATTTATAATGACCACATCAGAAAGGGCTGCGTCAGAAACTATCTGAAAACCCTCTTTGCGCAGATCATAGAGCATATGCTCAGCGTCCACCTGATTTTTAGGACATCCGAGAGAAACCATTCCCACTCTAGTTGCCATGAAAAAATCTCCAATCCTACACCGCCAATGGACGGCATAAAGTATCACAATAATCTATCTTATTATCTCACTTTTACACAGTTTTGTCAAGCCCTTTTAGTCACTATTGTATGACAAAAATCAAAATATTTATGAAATTTCCACAAAGTCCGCAGCCTACAGTCAACCCGTCCTGATTTAGTAAAAATATGTTGAAATCAGGCAGAATATGTGATATAATATGCTTGTCGGTCTTCTCCGTCAGGGAGGAGGTGGAAACTGTGATATACATAATCGATCTCGTGCTTTCTGTCGTGGGTAGTGTGGTTGGTAACCTAATTACCAAGTGGTTTGGCAGAAAGAAATAGTACCGACAAGCCCGAAGAGAAACCCCCGAAAGCTGCAACTTTCGGGGGTTTCGTTTGTGTGTCACTGTGAACACAATCAATCTCGTGGTTACCTATATTATACACCACACAATTTATTTTGTCAAGCACTTTTGCACCATCAGTTTTTCTTCTCAGGGTAAGTAACAGTTATCTCTGACCCTGCTTCCTGCGACCAAACAACATAATCAAGCTTTCCTTCATCAATAAAAACAGTGAAATATGTATCCCTAAGCTCATCAGGAAGCTGTTCCTTTATCTTTTCTATGAACTTATCCGTCTCTGTGGAAATGTAGTTCATGTACTCAAACTTGTAGCTCTTGTCTTTTGAAAGTTCCTTGACAGCCTTTTCTGCCGCCTCATATACCGCCTGAGCGTTAGCCTCAGCCTTTTCGGAGTTTTCGTCAGTTATAATTCCGTCTGCATACGCCTGCGCCTTTGAGCCTGCAAAGCAAACTTTCCAATCATTGTCCTTGTCAAGCACCATAAGAATATACTGCGATGACGTGACCTCTCCCTCAGAGCTGTCATAAGCTATGGTCACATAAAGCTCCGCCGCCTTTGAATACTCCTCCGAGATGTTCACCTTGTCGATAAAGCCGCACTTATCCTTGTCAAAGCTATATCTTACTCCGCTTATCTGCTCGTCCTCACCGTATTCATTGTCGCCGCCCATGTTCTTTTTCATATATTCATAGTCAGCGGCATAATCGTCTGTCATAAGCTTAACCATTGATTGGTCAAATTCAGCGTTTGCGGCTTTAAGATACATTGCCGCAACGTCCTTTGCCTCTTCAAGCGGGTCAGCGGCTTCTTCGCTTTCCGTATCAGTTCCCTGCGTTGTCACAGCGTTCTCACTGCCCTGAACATTTTCCGCAGGCTGAGAGTTATCTGTGCCGTCAAAGCTCAGCGAACAGCCTGTCATGATCCCCGCACTCAGTATAGCCGCCGCAAAAATGATCTTTTTCATTCTTTGCTCCTTTATTCGTCGCCGTACTCCTGTTTTATGTCAGCAAGCACCTCTTTTATTATGTCGTATGAATACCCCAAACGCACAAGGGCGTTTTTCACCTTTATGTCACCCTTTTCTCCGTCAAGATATCTGAGATACTTTCGCTCCACAAGCTCATACAGCCGTTCGTATGTACCCTCGCTGTATTCCTCCAGAGCTTCCTCTATTATAGGCTTCGTAAGCCCTTTCTGTCTCATCTGCTGATAAGCACGGTAATATCCGTATTTACGCACTTCCACATAAGTTCTCGCAAGCCCCTGAGCATACCGCCTATCATTGACCGTCCCAAGCTCCAGCATCTTATCCATTACAGCGTCGCATATCTCCTCGCTGTAATTCTTCTCCAGCTTCTTGTAAAGCTCCACATAGGAATAGTCCCTGTAATCAAGGAGATACAAAGCCCTTTCCTTAGCCTTTCTGAACTCGTTGTCAAAAACTATCTTCTCCCAAGCAGACTGAGGCATATCAAGCCCTGCTCTCAGACCATAGGCAGACACTACCTCGTAGTTGAGAAAAGCCGTTTCGCCCTCCTCAAACTCTATCATATATGTGCTGCCCTTGTATTTTGAAACGCCCGTTATTTTAAGCATTTATCAGTCACCAAGCTCGCTTATGTCAACAGGAGCGAACTCCTCGAAGTCCTCCTCAGGCTTTGCCACAACAGACTTGTCGCTTGCCGCCTTGCGTATCTTCTTCTCAGGCTTGTCAGCAGCCATATCCTCATTTGCACTCTGAGCCGCCGCACCTGCGTTAGCCTTTTCTTCAAGCTTCTTGGCCTTTTTATCTTTCTGCGCCGCAAGCACAAGCTCCGCCTGATGTTCCTTTATCTTGGCTTCTATCTCGCCCATGATGTCAGGATTGTTCAGCAGGAACTCCTTAGCGTTGTCACGTCCCTGACCAAGCTTCATATCGTTGTAGCTGAACCAAGCTCCGCCCTTCTTAACGATATCAAGATCGACCGCCATGTCAAGCACCTCGCCCACACGGGAGATACCCTTGCCGTACATGATATCAAACTCGCACTCCTTGAACGGCGGTGCTACCTTGTTCTTTACAACCTTGCACTTTGTTCTGTTACCAATGACCTCAGAGCCGTTCTTTATCTGCTCTCCACGTCTGACCTCTATTCTTACAGAAGCGTAGAACTTCAAAGCACGTCCACCTGGAGTAGTTTCAGGGTTTCCGTACATAACACCTATCTTCTCACGGACCTGATTGATAAATATAGCCGTTGTATTTGACTTTGCAATAACAGATGTGAGCTTTCTCATAGCCTGAGACATAAGTCTTGCAAGCTGACCAACGTGAGTGTCGCCCATTTCGCCGTCTATCTCAGATTTTGTTACCATTGCCGCAACCGAGTCGATAACGATACAGTCGATAGCACCGGAACGAGCCAGAGCCTCGGCTATCTCCAAAGCCTGCTCACCGCTGTCAGGCTGTGAAACAAGCATATTGTCGATATCAACGCCAAGCTGACCTGCATAAACAGGGTCAAGAGCATGCTCAACGTCGATAAAAGCTACCTCGCCTCCCATTTTCTGCGTTTCTGCGATAACGTGAAGTGCAACAGTCGTTTTACCTGATGACTCAGGTCCGTATATCTCGATAATTCTTCCTCTCGGCACTCCTCCAATACCAAGCGCCATATCAAGGGTCATTGAGCCTGTCGGTATAGCCTCGATATCCATAGCCTTAGCCTCGCCAAGCTTCATGATCGCACCCTTGCCGAACTGCTTTTCAATATATGCTATCGCTGTGTCAAGAGCCTTTTTCTTTTCCTCTGCGTCAGTTATTTTTACTACCGTCTTAACGGCTTCTTTTTTCTTCTTGTCTATCGCCATTTTATATGACCTCCCTATCTTATCGGTGTTTTATCCGTATCTATATCATATCACACTAACTGTCCGTTTGTCTGTACAGTAACCGCAATTTATCTATCTGTACAAATTTTCGTACTATTTTTCATAAATGCCCGAAACACAGCGGTAAACACCGCACAAGTCTTTCCTGCATCTCACGTTCTTAAAGCCGTGCTGTATCATCAGCCGCATTACTTCGTCCTCCTGACCGATACCGATCTCAAAGAGCATAACGCCGCCGCTTTTAAGCTTTTTCTTCCACTTGCGAACTATCTCACGATAGAAGTCCAAGCCGTCCTCACCGCCGAAAAGAGCTTCCGCAGGCTCAAAAGTGACCTCACGCTGTAAAGCGTCCATGTCCTCTGTTGTGAGATAAGGGGGATTGCACACTATAAGGTCAGCCTCAGGCATATCCTCCACAAGCTTTTCGTCTGTAACGTCGCCCATGACTATCTCAGCCCCCGAGCCGTTCAGACTTATATTCTCACGGAGATACTCTGCCGCCTTTTCAGACTTCTCCACACACACTGCCCGACCGCAGTCAAGCTTCCTTTCAAGGGCGATACCAATGCACCCCGAGCCTGAACAAAGGTCTATAACAGTGATATCCTTCTTGCCTGCAAACATCTTCAAAGCCGTGTCAACAATAGTTTCCGTGTCCTGACGTGGTATCAGCACGCCCTCGCCCACCTTGAAAGGCAGACCATAAAACTCCCACTGTCCAAAGAGATACTGCAAAGGATAGCCTTCACAGCGACGTGTGACAATGTCGCTTATACGCTTTTCCTGCTCAGGAGTGATATTCTCCCCCTCAGCCACATCTTCAAACACCCATGTGACCTCGCAAGCAGCGTTCTCACCAAGACCGCTCTCCTCAAGCAGTCCCACACATTTATCAAACAGTTCTTTCCTTACCATTTGTCATCTTCCTTATTTTCAGGTATACAAGCTTTCAGTGCTGCGATCGCACATTCTATCTGACTTTCATCAGGCTCGCTTGTAGTTATCCTCTGTATCCACAGACCCGGTGCAGAGATTATCTTAGTGAAAATATTGTCATATTTTCCCGCAAGCCTTATAAGCTCGTAAGCAATACCCGTAACAATAGGCAGAAGCGCTATCTTTATAACAACTCTCAGCAAAATGCTTGCCCATGATACTCTGAATATTGTGTTTACAAAAATGCTTATGAACAGCACAAGGAAAATAAAGCTCGTTCCGCAGCGAGGGTGAAAACGTGTGTATTTCTTCACATTCTCAACCGTCAGCTCTTCTTCATGCTCATAGCAAGCGATAGTCTTGTGCTCAGCACCGTGATATTCATACGTCCGCCTTATATCCTTAGTAAGAGCAGTCAAAGCCGTGTAGCCTATGAAAATAGCTATCTTCAAAATACCCTCAATAAGGTTTTTGCCAAATGCCGACAGATGAACAAACTTGCTTATGAATTTAGACACCACCGACGGCAGATACATAAACAGCAATATCGCCAGACCCACACCCAGCACCATAGATATCGCCGTGATGATAGGACCGAGCTTGTCCCCAAGCTTATCGTCCAGCCACTGTTCAAACTTGGTCTGCTCCTCCTCATCGTCCTCCGTCATCTGCTTCTCAGCCGACCTTGTAAGGCACTTGTAGCCGTCTATAAGAGAAGTAAGGAAGCTGAAAATGCCCCTCACAAAAGGCGTTTTCCTGTACCAAGGCGTATCTTTTCCGCCTTTTATCGCCCACTCCTCCAGGTCTATGGTGCCGTCAGGCAGGCGGCAAGCCATAGCCGCCTTGTGGATGCCACGCATCATAACGCCCTCGATAACAGCCTGTCCACCGATCTTTGACTTGAATTTTTCCTTGCTTTGTGCTTTACTGCTCATTTTCTTTCCTTTCAAGGCGGTGTGTGCGTCTACTGCACGTTGTCGTTGTTTTCGATAGGCTCAGAAGAAATAAGCTCCACGTCTACAGTTGCCTGATTGTCAGGCTTTTTCTTCTGCTCGATACAAGGGAGCGTTATCATCACTGTTGTACCTACTCCCTGCTCACTGTTTATCTCCAGCGTACCGCCATGCCGCTGAATGATCTCGTCTGCCACCGCAAGACCTATTCCCGAACCACGTCTTGTGTGGTTCGCCTTAAAGAATTTCGTCTTGACCTTTGGCAGGTCTTCCTTTGATATTCCCATACCCGTGTCGGAAATGGAAATACATACCTCATTGTCCTCCTCATAAGCCTCCACCGATACAGTGTCGCCCTTGTTGGAGTATTTGATAGCATTGTCCACAATATTTATGAATACCTGACGAAGCCTGTTCTTGTCGCCGTAAACAAACGGCAGCATTTTCGGCTCGTAGTAATTGAGTGTTATACCAAGCGCCTTGGCCCTCTCCTGATAGATAAGCACAGTTTCCCCAAGCTCCGCAAGAATATCTATAGTATCCATAATAAGCGTGAGTCTGTTGTCCTGTATCCTCGAAAAGTCAAGAAGCTCCTCAACCATTTGCGAAAGCCTCTCCGTCTCACTTGTGATGACCCTCATACCCTTCTTGAAGGTTTCCTTGTCCTCATACATACTGGTAACAGTTTCCGTCCAGCCCCTTATAGCGGTAAGCGGAGTTCTCAGCTCATGAGATACAGAAGATATGAACTCGTTCTTCATCTGTTCTGTATTAGAAAGCTCCTGCGCCATGTAGTTGATAGAGTCGCAAAGCTCGCCAAGCTCGTCATTTCGTTTCTTTTCAAGACGTTCGCTGAAATCTCCCGTAGCATACCGCCTTGTTATGCTGTTTATGCTTCTTATAGGCAAAACAATAGATTTGATAAAAAACATTCCCGAGAAAAACATGAGCATTATGACAGCCACAACGATAGCCGTGATTATCATAGACATAATAAAGATCTGATGGTCGATATTTTTCATGGAAGACAACATTCTCAGTGCCTCATATTCGCTTCCCTTCGGAGATATGACCGACGTTATCGCCATGACCTTTTCCCCTGTTGACAGCTCATATATCTGTGTGCCTATTCCAGTGTCGGACTTCTTTGCGTCCTCATAATCGGTCATGTTGTCATTCTCCGAGGGAGAGAAGCCTGATGATGTAACATCGACCTCACCGTCGGTCTTGATAGCCATAAGCTCTATCTTGTCTTTCTCGTCATAGCTTTCCACAAGAGAGCGTATCTGAGAATTATAGTTAGTCTGCTCGTCACCTGAAGCGTTCACTACCGCCGTGGTGACTATCTTCATTTTAGATGTAAGATACTGCCTTGTGGAGCTGTAGTAATAATTCCTCACCACCACGATAAGCAGTATTTCAAGCACCACAAGTATTCCCACGACCACCCCGAGATTGTTCCTCAGCCAGTGCTGTGTGATACTGAGTCTGCCGCTTTTTCTTTTTTTTCCGCTCAACTGATAAAAACTCCGTTCATCATGTTTTCACAGCTCAGTTAGAGCCGCCTGCCCACTTGTAGCCAAAGCCCCATATAGTAAGGATATACTTAGGATTAGAAGGCTCGTCCTCTATCTTCATTCTTATTCTTCTGATATTCACGTCCACTATCTTATCGTCACCGTAATAGCTCTCGCCCCATATGTGATTGAGTATACTTGAACGGTCAAGTGCAGTATTCTGATTTTTGAAGAAATACTCCATTATCTGATACTCCACCTGTGTAAGGTCTATCTGCTCACCGTTCTTGAAAACAGTTCTGCTCTTAAGATTAAGCGTAAATGGACCTGAAACTATCTGTGAAGCCTCCTCAGGCTTAGAGCCTGAACGATTTACACGCCTGCAAACAGCGTCAACTCTTGCAATAAGCTCAGAAATAGAGAACGGCTTTGTGATATAATCGTCAGCACCGCTCATAAGGCATGATATCTTATCCATTTCCTGTGATTTTGCCGAAAGCATGATAATGCCGATAGTGTTGCTTTTCTCTCTTATCTTCTTGCACACCTGCATTCCGTCGATGCCGGGCATCATAATATCAAGCAGAGCAACGTCAAAACCGCCGTCCTTTTCGTCATAGGCTTTGAGAGCGTCCTCACCGCAGTTTACGTCAACTACCTCGTAACCGCTTCTTACAAGGTTTATGACCACAAATTCTCTGATTGAATCTTCGTCCTCGCAAACCAAAACTCTTTTCATTACATTTACTCCTCTCCAAGATCAGTTTATTATGTAAAAATTATTCTGAATTTCGTCAATAGTCGGTATGAGCTTTTCACGCCTGTCAAGAGGAAGCTTCACAAAATAGTCAAGCTGACCCTTGCTGTCGATAAGCTCATATCCGTCAGAGATATAATCCTCCGAATCATTCTTTGAAGACACAGCGATACGCATTATCTCCTCGTTGCTTTCGTTTATATCTCCCGTGTATTTATAGAAAACAAGCTCGTTTGTGTCGCTGTCCTTTTTCACAGTAACAGAACTGTTCCAGCGTTTTGGGAATGTTACAAAATATCCGTCAGATATGGCATAATAGCCTGTGTATTTTGTTTTCAGATCATAAAAATCCTCGTAAACGCTCCATGTAGTCATATAGAGCATTTCGTCTGCCACAGCGTTTTCATAACCCACCATAGGCGAAGTTGACGGTATCTCCACATCACCGTCGCCGTCCATGTCCTCACTGTAGTAGCCCGCTGGTCTTGTGCATAAAGGCAGCAGCTTTTCGCTTCTAAGCTGCATAGGATTTTGAAGTCCCGAATATCTGTAGTATATTATCTCCGTCTGCAATTTTCCGTCAGCAGTCAGTCCGTCAATAAAAATAGCACGCCTGCCGCTGTCAAGCATTCCCGTCTTTGATGACACATAAGAAGTCACATTATCGCACATATCAACGTTCTCGCCACGGGTTATCTCATTGTTTTTCATGTTGAGCATAGAAGCCTTTGCCGTCACCGCACCTGTATCATTATTGGTGCTTCTCTGAATGGTGATAAGCTCTATATAACCATCATTGTTTATATCCAAAGGCTCCAGCACCGAATAAGTATCAAGTGCCACACGCTTGAAATCTCCGTCGGTATAGCTGTATATCTCCATAGTCTTTTCATCATTAGTAAGATTTTGATATCCCACAAAAACGTCCGTCTGGTTATTGCTTCCCATAGGCGAGATAATGACCTGATCTATGTCAGTGCCTGCGCCTGCAAGCTCTTTCACAGAATACCACTTGCCGTCCTCGTCCTTGTCGAGAATGTTCACCCTCAAGCCGTCCTCCTCAGATCCGTTTGAAGTGTACTCATAGAAGACCATAGCCTCGTCCGTAGGCTCATCGTCGATATTTGCGATAACATAAGCCGAGCGATATTCACCGTTTTTAGGATATTTCAGAGTTATATTGCTGCCCACGCTCTCGATAAGCGCCTGATGTATCTCGCTTTGCTCAGAGGTAAGCTTCGGGGCGTTTATAAGTCCCTCAACAGAAAAATTCAGTGCCGAACAGCCTGTCATAGTAAGACAAGAAAGACAAACAGCAGCCAATTTAAGATTTTTCAAGCGATCCCTCCTGATACACCAAACAAAAAAATAGAACCGGGCATATACCCGATTCTATTATATCATATACGCAAAAATATTTCAAGCCTTTTCCGTCCATTAGGAACAGGTAAAAATTATTTTGCTTATCTTTCGTCCAATGGGATATACTTCTTCTCACCTGAGATAGCCTTGTATGCAGGACGGATTATCCTCTTTCCTGTTACAAGCTCTTCAAATCTGTGTGCGCACCAGCCTGCCATTCTTGAAACAGCGAACATAGGTGTGTAAAGATCCTCAGGAATACCCAGCATGCTGTAAACAAAGCCCGAGTACATATCAACGTTAGCGCACATCGCCTTGTCACTGCCCTTGATCTTCTTGAACAGCTCAGGAGTAAGTCTTTCCACCGCTTCAAGAAGCTTGTATTCTCTCTCAAACTCAGTGTTCTCGGCCATTTTCTTGGCATTCTCTCTGAGTATGACAGCTCTAGGGTCAGACAATGTGTAAACAGCGTGACCCATGCCATAAACAAGACCTGTGTGGTCAAAAGCTTCCTTGTTGAGTATCTTTGTAAGGAAATCAGCGATCTCGCCCTCGTCCTCCCAGTTCTGAACGTTGTCCTTTATGCACTGGTGCATTGCCGCCACCTTAAGGTTAGCGCCACCGTGACGTGGACCTTTCAGTGAACCGATAGCCGCAGAGTATGCAGAATAAGGATCCGTTCCGGAAGATGTAAGCACACGGCAGGCAAAAGTTGAGTTATTTCCTCCGCCATGCTCAGCGTGGAGCATAAGTAACAGATCAAGTATCTTAGCCTCTTCCTCGGTGAACTGTCTGTCCGGACGCAGTGCCGACAGTATCATCTCCGCAGTAGAATGTGTAGGTATCAGAGGGTGCATGAACAAGCTTTCACCGTCATAACAGCGTTTCTTTACCTGATAAGCCGAAACCATGATGTTAGGCAATTTAGAGATTATAGAGATAGCCGTAGCCATTTCATACTCAGGCGAGCGATTCTCAGGGTTATCGTCATAAGAGTAAAGAGCCAGAATTGCTCTCGCCATTTTATTCATGATGTTCTTTGACGGACCTTTAAGTATCATGTCCTCAAAGAAGTTGTCAGGGAGAGGTCTGTTTTCAGCCATCATTCCCTTGAACGCAGTAAGCTCCTCCCTGTTAGGAAGGTCGCCCATAAGAAGAAGATAAACTATCTCCTCATAACCAAAACGGTTCTCCTTCTGAGCGTTGGACACCAGATCATTGATGTTGTATCCACGGAAGATAAGCTGACCTTGAATAGGAGATTTCTCACCCTCGTTTACCACATATCCGTGTACGTTACAGATATTAGTAAGACCAGCCATAACACCTGTACCGTCAGAGTTTCTAAGTCCTCTTTTTACCACATATCTGTCATAAAGCTTAGGGTCAATAGTATTGTTTGCTATAAACTGTTCGCATAAAAGCGACCTTGCTGCATTATTTATCATTGAATAGATCATCTCGCTTTCAAGTATATTATAAATATAAGTTATATTATACACCTTTTTCAGATTTTTGTCAAGTATTAAGATAACCTGTCAAATTAAAACCGCATATCTCCGCCATTTAAAAATTTGCAGTACAAAAATTCACCCTGTATGAATATTTGCTCCACTGCATGAATATAATATAGTACCCCAAAAAAGAAAGGACAAACCATATGAAAGACCTGATACAGATAATGGCAGTATTTGCTGTTATCCTTACAATAATACCGACCATAGTATTTCTTCGCCCAAACGAGTCCGAATCGAAACCTGCATTTTCAGAAAAAGAAAAAATAGCCGTATATTTCACCGAAAGCGGCAAGACCGAAGACTTCACCCTTGAAGAATATATGATAGGCTCAGTGCTTGCACAAATGCCTGCGGAATTTGACGAAGAAGCCCTGAAATCGCAAGCCGTCCTCGCCCATACCTACATATGCCGCCGTCAGCTCTCCGAAGCCCAGTCACCTACTCCCGCCTTGAAAGGCGCACTCATCAGCGATGACAGCACCCTCTACCAAAGCTTTTTCACCCTGAAAGCCGCCAAAGAATATTACGGCAACGACTATGAAAAGGCATACAAAAAGGTAAAGTCAGCCGTGAAGTCAGTGGAAAACGAAATCCTCACCTATGAAGGCGAACCGATAATCGTCGCCTTTCACGCCGCTTCAAACGGTCATACCCAATCCGCCAAAAACGCATGGGGAGAGGATATCCCATATCTTCTGTCAGTAGACAGCTCCGCTGACAAAGACCTTGACACCACAGAATGTACCCAGACGCTCACCGCCAAGGAATTTCAAGACAAGCTTCTTGACCGCTTCCCCGATATTAATTTCACTCCCCTCGCCAATGCTGACAGTTGGCTCAAAACAAAAACAGACGGCATAGGCTATGTAACGAACCTGACCGTCTGTGGCTATGATATCCAGCCCAACACATTCTGCGATATCCTAGATATCTCCTCGCCATGTTTCGAGTTCACCTTTGCCAATACAAAATTCACTTTCACCTCTCACGGCTTCGGACACCTCGTAGGAATGAGCCAGTATGGTGCAAACGCCATGGCAGAAAAAGGCTCAGACTACAAAGCCATTTTGACCCACTATTTCACAGATACAAAGCTGCAAAAATCTACTGAGCTGGCACAACTGCAATAAACACAAGGTCTCTGTCGCCGTCATTGATAAAGCTATGCTCATGACCCTCGGGGCAGTAATGGAAATCTCCTGCCGACAGTCTTTCCTCACCGCCGTCATAAAGCATTTTGCCACTGCCCTCAAGAACATATATCATCTCGCAGTTGCCCTCATGTCTGTGCAGACCGATAGAAGCCCCCGGCACGAGCCTGCCTTTCATCATCTTGTTCTTTCCGTCAGAATAAGCCCTGCTTGCAAAGCTTTTCTCGCCGCCCTTGAAATTCGGTGCAAGGCTCTCTTTAATATCATCAAAAACTATACGCATAAAAAACACCTCCGCAGTTTATAAATCAATTATACCACTACCTCGATAAAAAAGCAATAAAAAAAGACCCATCCCGAAAGACAGGTCTTTAATTATTCTAAGTAAGAATTATCTGAATTACAGATTACTTTCTCTTCTTAGTAGCAACTACAGCAGCACCAGCAAGTGCAACACCTACAGCAGCAAGAGCAGCAGCGCCTGTGCTTGGGTTTGTGTTAGATGCGTTGTTAGCAGCCTTAGAAGATGTAGCAGCAGAGTTAGTCTTAGAATCTACAGAATCTGTGTGAACATCATTTGAATCGTCAGAATCTGTTGAATCTGTAGAATCAGCTGTTGACTCAGAAGGATCTGTTGGCTCAGCCTCACTCTTGTTGAGAACTACAACCTTCTTAACAGCCATCTTAACAGCAGGATCTTCGCCGTCTGTACCAGCGAGGTCTGTAGCAATGTCAAAGAACATATTATTTGCGTCCATTTCAAGAGCTGCAGGGAACTTAACGATAAATGTGTATGTGCCGTCAGCGTTTACTGTAACAGCAGGGTTGTTATCAGAAGCTTCCCAATAACCAATACCGTTCTCAATACCATTTGTGAAGCATGGATAAGCTGTGAAAGCGTCAGTTACATTTGAGATATCAACTGTAACAGCAATAGCGTCAGCACCTGCAAATACGCTCCAATCATCAACAAGGTTGAAATCAGCCTTGTGTGCATCGTCACACCATGGGTGCTTAATGTTGATTCTTACCTTATTACCGTCAGATGTAGACTTACCCTCACCGTTAAGTGTAACCTCAGTCTGCTTCTTGTATTCGCTAAGGTCAACAGTGTTTCCGCCCTGTGCCTTGTCAGACTCTACAACAAGGATAGGATTGCCGTCCTTGTCAAGAAGTGTGAACGCATTGAATGTGAAGTCCTTTGTAGACCAGTTCTGGAGCCATACCTGAGCATATGTATCTGTATCAGCAAATACAGGATCTGTTCCCTTCAGAACAAAATCATAAGAACCGTCAGCAGCCTTAACGCCTGTTACGTCCTTAGCACCCTCCTGGAATGACCACTCTTTTGAAGCCCAACCAGTTGACTCAGAGTTGTAACCAAGTCCACCGCCTATCCAGTCTCCAGCCTCGATCTTTGCAGCTGAGTCTGCACCAACTGTTACATTAACATCAATACCGCAAACATCTGAAAGCTTAACGTTTGTTCCTGTAAGAACACCTGTCTTTGTAACAACACCGTCATCGTCCTTCTCATCAATGAGAGAAACAGTACCTCCAGTGAGGTCTGCCTTAACAGTAGCTGTTTCATCAGCAAATGCTGCGAGTGACATCATTGATGCAGCAAGAGCAGCAGCTGACATACCAGCGAGAATCTTAGAGATTTTCATTTGTTTTTCCTCCATCTTTGTTAATAATTTTTAGATACATATTGAGCGATATCTCCTCAACATACATCTTGCCTATATTGTAACACACATTTACAAGTATTTCAATAAACGTTTTTCACAAATTAACCACATATCTTTAGCCATTTTTCACAAATTTGCATATTATTTTTGCTATATATAGCCAAATATGTTATCATAATATGTACAAGCATTCTATGCAATGTTAATATTTTTATATTTATTCAGATTTTGTTGTAATCGTATTCAGCCTTTCACGCTCTCTTTTTGAGAAGATACAGCCGCAGTAATCCTGCCTGTAAAGCCCGTATTCTGATGAAAGCTGAATGGAACGCTTGTAGCCCTCACGCTTCTTGAAATCCGCAGGAAGTGCCTTTACATCATATATCTCCCCAAGCTTCTCCGATATCTCGTTGAGCTTCTGAGCATTCTTGTATGGTGAAATAGACAGCGTTGTGGTAAAATAATCCACACCAAGCTCCTTGGCAAGCTGAGCCGTCCGTTCAAGCCTGAGCCTGTAACATCGAAAGCATCTTTCCCCACCCTCAGGTATATTCTCAAAGCCCTTAACAGCCTGAAAAAACTCACCCTCGTCATACCCACGCTCCACGAACGTAACAGGATTTTTCATAGGCATTTGTGCAATAAGCCTTTGAAGCTCCGCCACACGCTTATCGTACTCCTCACGGGGATAAATGTTCGGATTGTAGTAAAACACAGTTATCTTAAAATACTGCGACAGATATTCAAGCACATAAGACGAACACGGCGCACAACAGCTATGCAAAAGCAAAGTCGGCACTTCGCCATTTTCCTCGTGTTTTTTTATAATGCCCTCCAGCATTTTCTGATAATTTACTTTCTGCATTCCTGCCGCTCCCTTTTTGCAAAAATCGTACCTGACACACTTCCGTAGGGGCTGGCGTCCTCGACAGCCCATTCCCATTGTCCTTGCACCCCTACAGTATCATACTATATTATATAGTATAGCACATTTCCGCAAATTCCGCAACAGGTCAGATCTTCACCTTGAACTTATTTGCACAGTTAGGGCATTTCACAGTATGTTCACCCTTTACCTTTGGAAGCCTTAACGTCTTTTTGCATACACCACACTTTATATAAACATGGGTCTTTCTATCAGCGAATTTTCTCTTCCAGAATGAAAATTTCCTGCCAATTCCCCCGAAAGCCCTCTCAAACTTCATGTTCTCCTCGTATCGCTTCTGGCAGTTTCTTGACATCGCCCTCACTATCGCCAGCACCAGCACAGCGTATACCATAAGCTGTAAAATAAGCGACCTTACAAACAAATTCGCCGCACTAAGCACCACAGCCACACCGCAAATGCCGTAAAAAAGCTTGTCTATACCATATCTGCCCTGAAAAAATCTCGCTACCTTATACATAAATCCGTTCATAAGCTTTTACCTCTTTTCTTTTTTATATTATAAATAGTACACCCGAAATTTAAACTGACTATTAACTTTTATCAAATTTCACCTACCTTTCACAAAACTTTCAACGTTCACCCTCAAACAGCGAACGGCATATACTGAAGTGTATTCGTAAAAGCGTATACGGACAAGTACAGCATAAAGGAGCAACAAAAATGAAAAAGAGTCTTATAGCCATGACTTCCATAACCTATGCAATGAAAGCAAAAAACTTGCTGAACAGTTTAAAATACTACTGCGAAATACAGCGCACCCCGAAAGACCTTGGCACAGGCTGCGGCTACTCCATAGCCGTCACCGCACCCCCGGAAGAAATAACCGCCATACTTGAAAAAGAGCGCATACCATTCAGAAACGTGATATTCGAGCAAAAGAGGTGAGAAAAATAAACACCCGAAGCATAATAAACTTTGATAACTCCGCCACCACCTATCCCAAGCCCCCTGCCGTAGCAAAAGCCGTCGCTCAGGCAGTAGAACGCTATGGTGGCAACCCGGGCAGAAGCGGTCACAAGCTTTCCATGCGAGTGTCTGAAAAGATATTCGCCGTAAGACAGCAGGCGGCAGAAATGTTCGGCGCACAGACCGAGAACGTGGCTTTCACCGCCAACTGTACCCATGCCCTTAACATGGCGATAAAAGGTGTCATGCAGTACGGTGGTCATATGATAATCTCAGACCATGAGCATAACGCAGTAGCAAGACCCGTCTATGCCCTTTCAAAAACAAGAGGCGTGAAATATTCTATTGCCCGAACAGGGGAAACAGACAGCGAAACAGTAGAAAACTTCCGCCGCCTTATAACCCCCGAAACTAAGTGTATCTGCTGTACAGTGGCTTCAAACGTCACAGGCAGGCTCATGCCATACCGTGAATTAGCCGTCCTCTGCAAAGCCCACGGAATATGCTTTATAGCCGACGGCGCACAAGCCTGCGGGCTTTTGGAGCTTTCTCTCTCAGACGGCTTCAACTTTCTCTGCACCGCAGGTCACAAAGCCCTCTACGGACCAACAGGCACAGGGCTTCTTATCTCAGACGGCGAGTATTCTCTGTCTACCATAATCGAGGGTGGCACAGGTGCGACCTCCGCCCTGCTTGAACAGACCCCTTTCCTCCCCGAAAAACTTGAAAGCGGCACAATTAACACAGTGGGCATAATCGGTCTTGGCGAGGGACTAACGTTTGTCCGCCAAAAGACCCCTGCCGTAATAAAAGCCCACGAAGAAAAGCTCTGCAGACAGCTCTACGAACAGCTTTCAGACATAGATAAAATAAAGTTCTATGAAGCAGACCAAAAGAAAGTCCCCATACTTTCATTTAACATCGGTGATATCCCTTCCGCTGAGATCGCCTCCTATCTCAGCGAAAAAGGCTTCGCCCTCCGTGGAGGACTTCAGTGTGCCGCCGTCACCCATACCACCCTCGGCACGATAGAACAAGGCACAGTGCGTTTCTCACCCTCTGCATTCAGTACCCCTCAGCAGGTAACAGCACTTTCACGAACAATAAAAATATTTGCCGCAAATAACTAAGCATAAGTGGCAGGTCTGATGTAAAATATCACGTCCTGCCGCTCATTCTATTGCAAAAAGCACCTTTAGGTGCTATAATAAAGCATGAGCAAACAATTTTTTCACGAAAGAAAGTGGTATTATGTGGTTCGTGTTTGCGCTTCTCTCCGCTGTTTTCGCAGCGCTCACCTCTGTCCTTGCAAAGGTCGGCATTGAAGGAGTAAACTCAAATCTTGCCACCGCACTGCGTACCTGCGTTGTGCTTGCTATGGCATGGCTCATGGTGTTCATCACCCACACACAAAGCGGCATAGGCTCTATAGGCAGAAAAAGCTGGGTATTCCTTATCCTTTCAGGACTTGCAACAGGTGCTTCGTGGCTATGCTATTATAAGGCTATCCAAATGGGCAGCGTTTCAAAGGTCGCCCCCATAGACAAGCTCAGCGTTGTCATCACCCTTATCCTTGCAGTGATATTTCTCCACGAGGACTTCACAGTAAAATCAGCCATAGGTGCGGTGCTTATCACTGCAGGCACAGTATTAATGGTACTATAAGGAGAACGCCATGATAATAAGAACAGTTACCGAGAAGGACGCTCACGAGCTTCTTGAAATATACCGTCCCTACGTTGAAGACACCGCCATAACATTCGAGTATGACGTCCCCTCTGTGGAGGAGTTTTCCGACCGTATCCGCCGCATATCCGCAAATTATCCCTACATAGCCGCAGTAGAAAACGGCAAAATAGCAGGCTACGCCTATGCAGGCGTTTTCAAAAACAGAGCCGCCTATGATTGGTCGGTCGAAGTCACAGTTTATGTAAATAAAGGGCTTCACCGCAAAGGCATAGGTGCAAAACTCTACTCCGCCCTTGAAAAGCTCCTTGCGGCACAGCATATAACAAACCTCTATGCCTGCGTCGCCTATCCCGAAAAAGAAGACGAGTATCTCACCTTTGACAGCGTAAAGTTCCATGAAAAAATGGGCTATGCCATAGTGGGTACGTTCCATAGATGTGCCTTTAAGTTCAACAAGTGCTATCATATGGTTTGGCTCGAAAAAATCCTCACCCAGACCGATACCACCCCTCTGCCCGTTATCCCGTTTTCTCAGCTCGATAAAGCCTTAATTAACAAAATAGTTCTTGAATAAAGGCAGAAAATATGATAAAATAATATCATTCTGTCTGTTAAGGAGCGTAAAAATGGATCTTCAGGAATTAAGGAATGAAATAAACGATATAGACAGCCAGCTTCAGGAGCTTTTCAATAAGCGTATGCAGATAAGCTTCAAGGTGGCTGAGTATAAGATAGCAAACAATATGCCTGTTTTTCAGAGCAAGCGTGAAAACGAGATACTTGACCATGTGACAGAAAGCTCACCAAAGGGCTTGGAAAGTGCGTCAAGAGTGTTCTTCCAAAACATCATGGATATTTCAAAGTGCCGTCAGTACCAGGAGTTTTTTGCAGACTCAGATAAGATAGAGTACAAAAAGTTGGACTTGACAGGTCATAAAAAAGTAGCTGTACCGGGTACCACAGGCTCTTATTCACATATAGCCTGCAAGCAGATATTCAGCGACTTTGAGCCAATGTTCTTTGAAGATTTTGAGGACGTTTTTTCATCAGTTGAAAACGGCTCAGCGGATTTCGGCATACTTCCCATAGCAAATTCCACCGCAGGCTCAGTTGGTCAGACCTACGAGCTTATGAAAAAGCATGACTTCAAGATATGCGCAGCAACTAAGGTAAAGATCTCCCACTGCCTTGCCGTAAAAAAAGGCACACGCTTTGAGGATATCAAAATAGTCTATTCCCACGAGCAGGCGCTCAGCCAGTGTTCTGAGTTTCTTTCTCAGAACGGACTTAAAAGCCATAAATACGCAAATACTGCCCTTGCGGCGTGCTACATAAAAGAAAGCAATGAACCGTATGCCGCTATCTGCTCAGAAGCCTGCGCACAGCAGAACGATCTTGAGATACTCAGGCATAATATAGCCAACGCCGCCGAGAATTACACAAAATTTATTCTCATTTCAAAGGAGACTCTCTGCTCGGAAAATGCTGACATCGTGTCAGTGTCCTTGGCACTGCCACATACCTCATCTGCACTTTACAGACTTCTCACCAAATTCTCCGTGGCAGGTCTTAACCTTTCCATGATAGAGAGCCGTCCTATCGCAAACACCGATTTTGACGTTGTTTTCTATCTCGATTTTGAGGGAGCAATAACCTCTCCGGACGTGGCAAAGCTCATGAGCGAGCTTAATTCAGAGCTTTCATATTTCAAATTTTTAGGCAACTACGAGGAAATATAACAGTACGATTTTTAGGACAGGAGGAACAAAAATGCGTATAGGACACGGCTATGACGTCCACAGACTGACCGAGGGCAGAAAGCTCATTCTCGGCGGCGTAGATATACCATATGAAAAAGGACTTTTAGGACATTCCGATGCAGACGTCCTTGCCCACGCCATAATGGATTCCATACTTGGTGCATTGGCACTGGGCGATATCGGCAAGCTTTTCCCTGATAATGACCCCGACTATGAGGGTGCAGACAGCATGAAGCTCATGGAAAAAGTCATAAGCGTTATGACCGAAAAAGGCTGGAAAATAGGCAATATAGACTCCACCATCTGCGCACAGAAGCCGAAGCTTGCCACCTATATCACCTCCATGCGGGAGCGTATAGCAGAAGCCTGTGGCTGCGATATTTCACAGATATCAGTTAAAGCCACCACCGAAGAAAAACTAGGCTTCACAGGCGAGGAACTAGGCATATCCGCCACAGCGGTCTGCCTGCTTGAAAAAATTTGATACAAAACCAAAAGGACTGCTGTCTTAAACCACAGCAGTCCTTTTTATTGCTACTTTGCCTTATGCGCAACTCCGTCATTGTCAATGTTATATCCGTCAACAGTAGTGTTTATGAGCATCATGCCATAATCATTGAAATAATATCGCTTTCCGCCTATCTTCTTCCAACCTGTCACAACAGTGCCGTTCTTGTTGTTGTAGAACTTCTGCCCACGCCAGCTTACCCAGCCGGACTTTAGATATCCGTCCTCACCGAAGTTGTAATACTTGTCGTCAATGTATACAGGACCTCTCAACGCAACACCATTCTGCAGGAAATATTTCTTTCCTGCAATAGTCGTCCATTCATTCTGCAAAACATGATCGCTGTCAAAATAAAACCCCGTTCCGTCTATTTCTCTCCAGCCTGAAACTGCCTTGCCATCGCCGTCAAAATAATAGGTCTTGTCACCGGCTGTTACCCACTTGTCTTTCTGAGCGCCGTTCTTGTCAATGTAGTAAAGCCCTGAATCATCACTGAACAGCCCCTTTGAAAGCTTGCCGTCATTGTCAAAATGATACAGCTTGTCTTCAATAGTGTGCCAACCTGTAAGTGCAGCCTCGTCCTCACCAATGTAGTAAATTTTTCCCTTTGAAGTAACAAACTCCGACTTAGCCCAAGAGCCGTCCTCTTTCTTGAACTTCCATTCAGCGTCTATCTTAACGATCCCGTCTGCAAGCACGCCCTCGTTTGAGAAGGTGTATTTCTTGTCCCCGTCCTCCTCAAATTCGCCAACAGCCGCCGCACCTGTCAGACCAAAATAATATCTCTTTCCGTCAATGGTCTTCCAGCCCGTAGCCTTCTTGCCGGTTTCCTCATCAAAGTAGAAGTAATAGCCGTTTATTTTATGAAATCCGGTGCAAAGAGTGTGATCAGAGTAGAAATAATACTGATAGAACACCGCCCCGCCGAATTTTTCATAAACCTTTCTGTCATAAGCATTGAATGTCTTTTCACCGAATTTGTCTGCAAGCTCCTCAAGCTTTTGGGTCTCTTTTTCGTCAGGCTTCTCGTCCTTTTTGTAATCGTCCTTCTCAAACTTCACAAGCTTTGAAACATTGGATTTGAACTCTTTTATTTTCTTTTTCTCATCATCAGTGTACTGATCCGTATTCGTCCAACCTGTTGCCGCCACATGGGTCGTTTTGTCAAAATAGTAAGTATCTTCGTCAATATCCTCCCAGCCGTCAGCCACAACGCCGCCTCTGCCGAAGTAATAAACATTTCCGCCTATCTCGTTCCAGCCGGAGAGGAGGCGATTTTTCTTATCAAAGTAATAATACTTGTCCTTGATCTTGGTAAAGCCCTTGCCTGCCGAGCCGTCGCCCTTGAAATAATACTTCTCAGGCGGTTCTTCATACCAGCCCTTAGTCATTTTACCGTCATCAGCAAAATGATATCTGTTCTTGTCAATTGTTATCCAGCCCTTGACCATTTCACAGCTATCATTAAAATAATAGCTCTCACCATCTATCTCCGCAAAGCCCTGAGCGCAAGCACCTGTAGCTTCATCAGAATAATAATACTTCTTTTCAAGCTCCATCCAGCCCTTGTGAACAGCACCGCTCTCAGAAAAATAATACTTCTTTCCGTCAATGTCCTGCCAGCCTGTGGCCATGTGACCGTCGTCATCATCAAAATAGTATATCTTGCCCTCTATCTCAACAAAGCCCTTGGCCATCTCACCGCTCTTGAGAAAATAATACTGAACATTGTTTATCTTTGCCCAGCCTGTCACACGCTTGCCACTCTCGTCATAGTAATAACCGCCGTCGCTGTCAAAACCCGTGTCAGGGAAGCCGTGGTCGTCAAAATAGTATTCACCGCCGTTTATCTCGCAAAGGCCCGTCCTGAAAATGCCAGACTCCTCAGAGAAATAGTATTCCTCTCCCTTTATTTTCATTTTTCCACGCTGAACAACGCCGTCCTTGACATAGTAAGTGTCCCCACGATACTTATGCCAGCCGTCAGCCATAGCGTTGCCCTTGTCGTCAAAAAGATAGCAGGTGTTGTCTATTATCTGATAGCCAAGCGCCTTTTCGCCCGTCTCCTTGACAATATAATAAGTCGAGCCGTCATGTGTGTGCCAGCCCGAAGCATAATAAGCGCCATAGTATAAATACCCGCCAAAGCCTGCTCCCATAACGATAGTGCAAGCGGCAGCCGCAGCGATCATTTTTTTCTTATCGCTTTTCAGCACCTCATTATATCTGTTGCAAAAATCATTGCCCTCATTGCTGTTTATACTCATAAAGATCCTTCCTGAATTTACACAGTTCTAGTTAGTACAATTATATCACAACAAAATAATAATTTCAATACCGCCGCCCCAATTTTCACACCCCTTACACATAAAAAGCTGCACAGTCCAAATAACTGTACAGCTCATAAAATAAATACCCAAGATAAATGGGCTGTCGAGGACTCCAGCCTCTACAATTTCTCATGACCGCAATTTATCTGTAGTGGCGAGCAACGTTCGCCCGTCCACCCCCACAACATCTCAGCTATACCACGACCCCCACGCCCAAAGCTTTCTCGCCCTCTCCTTTGTCTATTCTGACAGATAAATTACTCATTTCTTACATCACAATACTTGCGTTCATACAGATAATATGTTATAATATATAATGTATATTTATAAATCTAAAGGAGGCTTATTTATGGATCAGCTTATAAAATTACTGAAAAACAACGCCCGTATCACAAACAGCGAGCTTGCCGTTCTTCTTGATAAAACAGAAGAGCAGGTTGCAGCGGATATCGCCAAGCTTGAAGCAGACGGCGTAATAAAGGGCTATTCCGCTATCGTTGACGAAAGTGCCTATGACCCTAATTCAGTTTTCGCTCTTATAGAACTTAAAGTCACCCCACAGTCACAGTCAGGCTTTGACGAGATAGCAAACCAGATCGCAAGCTATGAGCAGGTGGAGTCCGTCCGTCTTATGTCAGGTGCTTATGATATAATCGTTGCCGTGAACGGTGCAAACATCAGGGATATCTCACAGTTTGTTTCCCAAAGACTAGCAACTATCGACGCTGTCCAGTCCACCGCCACACACTTCGTGCTAAAGGTCTATAAAGACAACGGCATCATGATAAGCACAGATGATAAAGACGAAAGAGGTTTGATCTCCCCATGATAGATTATAATAAAGTGCTTTGCCCTGCCATAAAGGAAATGAAGCCCTCAGGTATCAGAAAATTTTTCGATATCGCTCAGCAGCTTGAAGGCGTTATCTCCCTTGGCGTTGGCGAGCCTGACTTCAAAACTCCGTGGCTCATACGTCAGGAAGCTATCTCAACTTTGGAAAAAGGCAAGACCTGCTATACCGCAAACGCAGGACTTATAGCACTCCGTGAAGAGATAGCCAAGTATTTTCAGCGTACTATCCACACAAGCTATGACCCTAATAAGGAAATAATCGTCACTGTTGGCGGCTCTGAAGCTATCGACCTTACCATAAGATGCCTTATCCAACCCGGTGATGAAGTCCTTATAGTCGAACCGTCCTTTGTCTGTTATCGTCCTATCGTCTCACTATGCGGCGGCGTTCCAGTGGTCATAGAAACAAAGGAAGAAAACGAGTTCCGACTTACAGCAGACGAGCTTCGTGAAAAAATAACCGACAAAACCAAGCTCCTTGTCCTGCCCTATCCTAATAACCCAACAGGTGCGATAATGCGCCGTGAAGATCTTGAAGCTATCGCAAAGGTGCTTAAAGATACCAATATCATGATAGCCTCAGACGAGATATATTCCGAGCTTACATATTCAGGCAAGCATTGCTCTATCGCAGAAATAGAGGGTATGCGTGAGCGCACTATCGTCATAAACGGCTTTTCCAAAAGCTTTGCAATGACAGGCTGGCGGCTTGGCTTCCTTGGCGGACCAAAAGAGATAGTGTCCCAAATGCTCAAGCTTCATCAGTACGCTATCATGTCCTCCCCTACTGTCAGCCAGTATGCCGCTATCGTTGCCATGCACAGTTGTCAGAAGGATATAGATGCCATGCGTAACGAGTATAATATCCGCCGTCGCTTTGTGGTGGATTCTTTCAATAAGCTTGGTCTTAAATGCTTTGCACCACAAGGCGCATTCTATGTTTTCCCTTGTATCAAAAGCACAGGCATGACAAGCACCGACTTCTGCGAAAAGCTTGTGTACACCAAAAAGGTAGCCGTCGTGCCGGGAGATGCTTTCGGCGAGTGCGGAGAGGGCTATGTGCGTGTCTCCTACGCCTATTCCCTTAACCACCTGAGAGAGGCTATCAAACGTATCGGAGAATTTTTAGAGGATATCAAAAATGGTAACGTGCAGTAATTTAAAAATAAAAGCCTACGGAAAAATAAATCTTGCATTGGATATCGTTGGTAAACGTGATGACGGCTACCATATGCTAAATACTGTCATGCAGTCAGTGTCCTGCTTCGACCTCTTGGACTTCACACTCTCTGAGGGCGAGGGCATAGAGCTTACCTGCAAACTTGACAGCTTTCCAAAAGGCGAGGATAATATCATCACAAAAGCCTACCATGCCTTTGCCGACTTCACCCATATTGACTTCGGCTGTAAAATAACAGTGAACGTGGAGAAAAATCTCCCCTCACAAGCAGGCATGGGCGGAGGAAGTGCAGACGCCGCCGCTACCCTTAGAGCCTTGGACTTCATGTTTGATACAAGGCTCACCGATGAACAGCTCTGCTCCATAGGCGTGGCTCTGGGTGCAGACGTGCCTTTCTGTATTACAGGCGGCACAAGGCTCTGTCAGGGCGTTGGCGAAATAATGAGCAACCTGCCCTCACCCGACTGCGCTTTCGTAATAATAAAACCCGACGTGGGTATCTCCACCCCCGAAGCTTTCAAAAAGTATGACAGCATTTCAAACCCAAAACGCTGTAATATGGACGTCCTGCTGAGATATATCGGCGGCGGAAAGCTTTTCGGCATATGCTCAAACCTTTTCAATGTGCTGGAATATGCCGCCGACCGTGAGGAGATAGCTCATGCAGTGCAGGAGCTTAAAAACAGCGGAGCTCTCTCCGCCCTGATGACAGGAAGCGGCTCAGCCGTTTTTGGAGTTTTTCCCGATATCGCTTCCGCACAAACAGCCGCAGAAAAGCTGTCAGGCTGGAACTATAAGTGCGTTTGTCAGCCTGTAAAACAGGGCTGGGAATTTGTATATTAATGAGGTGAAATAATTGAGCAGAAATAAATGCAGAATTTGCGGATACCGCTTTAAAAGCGATGATGAGATAATTTGTCCTGAGTGCTTCACAGCCCGTGACGAGGATATAAGCTGTAACAGCCTTTCAGATGACCTGCACTCTCATGATCTCCGTGCCGATAACGAGCAGGACGGCTGGTTTGGTCAGTCTGAAAATGACACCTTCAAAGAAGAAAAGAACGATTTCGTTTCCGAGGAACGTAAAGAGGAAGCAAGGGACGAGAATTTCCAAAGCACCTATACCCCACCTAAAAAACCGACCCCTCCCCCAAGCTATTCAAATTCAAGAGCCGAAAAGCTTGCCGCCCTCAATAACTACAGCCAACAGCGCACAAGCTATAACCGCCCAAACAACAGCTCCTATAGCTTCAGCGCCACGAACATAAACCACTCTAACAAAAAGAATGGCGGCAAAGGCTGTGCCACCGCCGTTGTGGTCATAATAATCCTTATGGCTATCCTCCCAACTATCATAGGCTTTGTCTCATCAAAAATAATTTCAAGCAAATATGACGACTATAACTATGACTACGATTATGACGATACCTATAGTGAAGCCGAAGATGACTACACCGACCATTCCAACCTCTATGTAGCGCAAGACGCTGAGGACGGTACCTACAGCGTTCAGTATCAAGGCTATACCCTCACCGAACGCAAAGTAAGCGACCTGACCGATGAGGAAAGAAACTCCCTTTCAGGCGGTATTATAAGCGGTGACACAGTATGGGAAATAGACCTCGACCTTGATGTTAATATCAGCGATAGCAACAGACAGGTAAAATTCACCTTTGCCTACAACACCGCCTATGACGAAAACGATAATTCGTTTTTCTCAAACAACTTCTTCCCCGGTGAAAGCGACTACGAAGACGATAAGACCTATACGATCAAGTTTCTTGTCCCAGCCGATTCAAAGCGCACCACGTTCACAGCCTGCTTCCAGAACGACGATTTTATAACAGATTCATTCCAGTTCAATATCCCCCTTGACGAAAACACAGACTCATCAGGCGACCTATCCTCTGACTCCTACACCAAAATAGGCGGAGTTGACACAGCGGCATGAACGATATCCTTAAAAGCTGTACCCTCTGCCCAAGAGAGTGCAAAGTGAACAGATACGAGCATAAAGGCTTCTGCGGTGAAACTGCCAAAGTAAGGATAGCCCGAGCCGAGCTTCATATGTGGGAAGAACCTTGTATCAGCGGCACAGAAGGCTCAGGAACAGTATTTTTCTCAGGCTGCTGCCTGAAATGCTGTTTCTGCCAAAACTACGAGATATCCGCTCAGAGCAAAGGCTTTGAGCTTACCGAGCAAGAGCTTGCAGACACTTTTCTGCGGCTTCAATCAATGGGCGCAAACAACATAAACCTCGTCAATCCCACCCATTTCGTTCCGCAAATAATCAAAGCGCTCGACCTCTGTAAAGATAAGCTCACTATCCCCGTGGTCTATAACAGCGGCGGTTATGAAAAGCACCAAACGCTGGAGCTTCTTCGTGGCTATGTGCAGATATTTTTACCCGACCTTAAATATTTTGATCCTACACTTTCGGATAAATATTCCAAAGCCGCAGACTATTTTGAAAACGCCGCTGCTTCAATACATAAAATGGCGGAGCTTTCAGGCAAGCCAACCTTTGACGAAAAGGGCATAATGCAGAGCGGCACAATAGTCCGCCACCTTGTCCTCCCTACCCACCGTAAAGACTCCATAAAGCTTATGGAGTGGCTAGGCAAAAATTTTGCCAAAAACGAGATAATGATAAGTCTTATGAGCCAGTTCACCCCAGTGTATAAAGCCTTTGACTACAAAGAGCTTTGCCGTAAGACATCAACTTTCGAGTATAACACCGTCATCGACGCCGTGAACAAATACGGTTTTGAGGGTTTTGTCCAAAGCCGCACATCCGCCGCCAAAGATTTTATCCCCAAATTTTATGACGAAAAATACTACTGATATCCAATTTTTTTATCGGACTGCCATGCTAACACAGACAGCCCGATATTTTTGTAATAAAATTGTTATACATTCCCTATTGACATTTTGAACAAAAAAGTTTATAATGTTAATGTAAGTTTGGTAAAACAAACTTGAATGGGGTAACTTATGGGGTAAACATTAGTCACCAACCGTAAAAAGGGCAGCAAAATTGCCGCCTGCATATAAGTTATCGAAAAGAGGTCATGCAAATGTCAAAGGCTTTCGGTTCAAGATATTCCATTGAAAATTCTGAGGAAGCAAAGGAGTATTTTGAGTTTGTAAAGGACCTGCTTGACAGCGATGTTGTAAACGAAATGAAAAATTTTCGTCATCACTATAGTACGACTTGCTATCAGCATTGCATCAATGTATCCTACTATAACTATCTCGTTTGCAGAAAATTGGGACTAAATTCAAGATCCGCAGCAAGAGCAGGTCTGCTTCACGATCTGTTTCTTTATGATTGGCGGGATCGTGAGAAGAAAAAAGGCGAAATGCCTCACGGAATGACCCACCCAAAGGTCGCACTCAACAATGCGAAACAGCATTTTGAGATAGGCAAGCGTGAGGAGGATATGATAGTCAAGCATATGTGGCCGCTGACCCTGAAATTCCCTAAATACGCTGAATCTTACGTTATCGTGTGTATCGACAAATACACCGCAATGTTGGAAATAGGTTCTTATTTGGGTCAGAAAATGAAAGAAAAAGCGAAAGCAATGCGAACAAAACAGCATTAAACCAAAGCGGACAGGCACACACCTGTCCGCTTTCAGTTTGTTGACAAAGTCCTAAATAAATGTACAATTAATAGTACAGTTATATAAATGCAAAAAGACCGTCCCTAAGATAAGGGACGGTCTTTCCCGTTTATCAGGCAAAATAAACGGATATTGGTGTTTAGTGAATGTCGTTGTAAAGTGCAATGTAATCCTTGGCGGACTTTGTCCAACTGAAATTCTGCTTGAGTGCAGTGTTCACAAGCCTGCCCCACTTCATCTTATCATCATAGTATGCCCTGGCTCTAACAACAGCGTCAAGCATATCATGTGCGTTGTAGGACTTGAAAGTAAAGCCGTTTCCATTCTTGTCACCTGCATCATGGATACTGTCTCTCAAACCGCCTGTCTCTCTTACGATAGGTATAGTACCATATCTCAGAGCGATCATCTGAGCCAAACCGCAAGGCTCGCTCTGCGACGGCATAAGGAACATATCCGCACCAGCGTATATCTTCTTGGACAGCTCAGGCACAAAACCAATGGTCAGACCCACTCTGTCAGGATAACGATAATGCATTTCGCTGAAAAAGTCCTCGTATATCTTCTCGCCCGAACCAAGTATAGCAAACTTGCAGCCAAGTCTGATGATGTCCTCAAACACATACTTGATAAGGTCAAGACCCTTGTGTGAAACAAATCTCGTTACGATACCGATAACAGGCTCTTTTCCATGTGCCATGCCAAGCTCGCTGAGCAAAGCGTGCTTGCAAACAGCCTTGCCCGTCTTGTCATTCAAACTATAATTCTTAGCAATAACAGGGTCAGTTGCAGGATCATAGATCTTCTGATCTATTCCGTTGAGTATTCCGCAAAGCTTGTATTGCTTGTTAACAAGCTCCCTGTCAAGACCATGTGAATACCATGGATCAAGTATCTCCCAAGCATAGCTTGGCGAAACTGTCGTCACCTTGTCAGCCGTTTCAATAGCAGCCTTCATAAAGTTCACATCACCGTCATATGAAAGCAGATCCGTATGATAAAGCGGAATGCCCATAATATCGTTGATAAGTTCTAAACCGTATTGTCCCTGATACTGAATGTTGTGTATGGTGAACACGGTCTTGATATCCTCATAACCCTGCTGATAGCGGTAGAAAATATCATAGTAAACAGGCACAAGTGCCGTCTGCCAGTCATTGGCGTTTATAACGTTCGGCTTAAAGTCGATGTACCTCAGCAGCTCAAGAACTGCCCTTGAGAAGAATATAAATCTCTCAGCATCATCATAAAAGCCATACAGACCGTTTCTCTGGAAGTAATACTCATTATCCAAAAGATAATAAGTCACTCCGTTCACAACGCCTGTAAAAACGCCGCAGTATTGATTTCTCCATGCCACCGGCACAGTGAAATTCGTAACATATGTCAGCTTGTCCTTAAGCTCCTGCCTGATAGAGCTGTAATAAGGTATCACGACTCTGCAATCGTGACCCTCGGCATTGATAGCCGCAGGCAGTGAGCCTGCAACATCAGCCAATCCACCTGAAGCAATAAAAGGCAAAGCCTCACTTGCAGTATAAAGTATGTTCATATCCGAACCCTCTTTCCTAAGTCATTGCGACCTTTTTATACAGAAGCTCCCTTTCCTACATACATAGGATACTGTGGCGAGCTTGTAAGGATATGGTTTTCACAGATAGAAACGTTCTTGTCTGTGATAAGATAGTTAAGCTCAGCATTGTCACCAACAACAGTGCCCTGCATAAGGATACAGTTCTTGACCTTTGCACCCTTGCCTACCTTAACGCCTCTGAACAGTACAGAGTTCTCTACCTCGCCCTCTATGATACAGCCGTCAGCAATAAGAGAATTTGATACCTTGCTGTCCAGATCGTACTTAACAGGAGCGTTGTCGCTTACCTTTGTGTAGATAGAACGCTTTGGAACGAACAGCTTGCGTGCATTCTCAGGTTCAAGCAGAGCCATGTTTGACTTAAAGTAGCTTTCAGGGCTGTTGAGCTTGCTGAAATAGTTATCGTACTCGTAGATCTTTATCTTAAGCTCTCTGCACTTCTCCTGAAGAATATTTCTCTCAAAGCTTACATTTCCTCTGGCCATTGCGTCATTAACAGTTTCAATAAGGAAATCCATTGACATAACGAACACATTAAGGCTCGTTGTGCAAGTGCCGCTGATGTCAGGATTGATAAGAACAGAGGTTACGTTCTTGTCAGCGTCAACGTTGAATACAGTTGAAGTCTTTATATCATCAGAGCTGTAAACGCCAGTGTGTGCAACAGCAGTGATGTCAGCACCGCTCTCGATGTGAGCCGCAACGATAGGCTTGTAGTCAATGTTTGTGACAACATCGCAGTCTGAAAGGATAACATATTTAGCTCTTGAGTGCTTGATAAAGCTCATCGCACCATAAAGAGCCTCGATCCTGCCTCTGTAAAGAGTGCTTTCAACGTTGCCGAATGGAGGCAGAATGTAAAGTCCGCCCTTTTTTCTTGCCAGATCCCACTCTCTTGCAGAGCCGAGGTGATCCAGAAGTGACTGATAGTTAGATTTTGTTATAACACCGACCTCGCTTATGCCGCTGTTTACCATGTTAGACAGTGGGAAGTCGATAAGGCGGTATCTTCCGCCGAACATTACAGAACCCATAGTTCTGTTCTTTGTCATGTCGCCAAGAGTCGTGTCGTGCATATTAGCGAAAACAAGACCCAGTACGTTACCCATATTTACATCCATGTTTACTCGGTCCTTTCTTAGATATTCTCGTAAATTATTGCCTTTGGTGCAACAACACTGCCGTCAGAAACGGTCAGATTATTGCCCACTACAGCAACGCCCCATGAGTCCTTGTCCTCGATAGTTTCAGGTCTTGCACCGATCTGAGCGTTCTCACCGATAACAGTGTTCTCGCCAACGATAGCATACTCGACCCTTGCACCCTTCTTGACAACTGCGCCAGGCATAAGGATAGAATCCAGTATCTCAGCGCCCTCCTCAACAATAACGCCGTCAGAGATCATTGAAAACTCTACAGAGCCGTCGATAACGCAGCCCTCTGTTACCATAGAGTTCTGTACCTGAGCGTTCTTGCCTATGCTCTGCGGAGGCATAACAGGGTTTCTTGAGTATATCTTCCAGCTTGTATCATAAAGATCGATAGGAATGTTAGGATTGATAAGGTCCATATTTGCTTCCCAAAGAGAGTCGATAGTTCCAACGTCCTTCCAGTAACCGTCAAAACGATAAGCCACAAGCTTCTCGCCTGCTTCTCTCATGTCAGGGATAATGTTCTTGCCGAAGTCCTTTGAAGCTTCCTTGTCGTTCTCATTAGCGATAAGATAAGCTTTCAGCTTCTTCCAAGTGAATATGTAGATACCCATTGAAGCAAGAGTTGAACGAGGGTTCTTTGGCTTCTCCTCGAAGTCGATGATATTGTCGTCCTCGTCGGTTATCATGATGCCGAAACGTGAAGCCTCTTCCTTTGGAACGTCCAGAACAGCGATAGTAGCGTCAGCGTTCTTAGCCTTGTGATATTCAAGCATCTTGTTGTAATCCATTTTGTAGATATGGTCGCCTGAAAGAACAACAACATACTCAGGGTCATATCTGTCTACAAAAGCGATATTCTGATAAATAGCGTTTGCAGTACCCGAATACCAATCAGCGCCTGAAGCTGTCTGATAAGGAGGAAGCACATGAACGCCTCCGTGTATTCTGTCAAGATCCCAAGGCTGACCGTTTCCAATGTACTCATTGAGTACCAATGGCTGATACTGTGTCAGCACGCCCACTGTGTCGATACCTGAATTGATACAGTTCGAGAGAGGGAAATCAATGATACGATACTTAGCACCGAAAGGTACTGCCGGTTTTGCAACGCTCTGTGTCAGGGCATACAATCTGCTTCCCTGACCGCCTGCCAGCAGCATTGCAACACATTCTTTTTTGTTGAACATAATTAATTCACCCACCAATTTTTATTAAGTCTATATTACTCAGCCTTTTTAGCTGTGGACTTCTTAGTTGTTTTCGCCTTAGCGGCTTTCTTGACAGCAGTTTTCTTAGCCGCCGTCTTTGTTTTTTTCTTATTCTCTGCCTTTTTCTCAGGCACAGGTCTTTCCTCTTTCTTCACCGTGAAATACATACAAGAGAACGCAGGAATGTCGATACAAACAGACTGATCGAAACCGTGCATCTTCTCGTCAACAGCCTTTACAGTGCCGTTAGTGCAAGGAGATCCGTCAACAGAAGACGAGTTGAACACCTCTGTATAGCTGCCCCAGTAAGGAACGCCAAAGCAGTATGACTTTCTTTCCACAGGAACGAAGTTGCACACAACGATGACCTCTCCGCCGTTTTTGTCAAAACGTCTAAAGATGATGATACTCTGCTTGAAATCGTCATTTGATATCCAGCTAAAGCCCTCCCAAGAGAAATCTCTCTCCCAGAACTGAGGGTGGTCAAGATAGAAATGATTGAGGTTCTTGGAGTAGTTCAGATAATTGCGGTGGTTTTCATACTCGTCCACCATGAACCATTCCAGACCATTCTCGTAATCCCACTCTCTGAACTGAGCAAAATCAGCACCCATGAACAGAAGCTTCTTACCTGGGTGAGCCATCATATAAGCCATGAACAGCTTGCACTGCTTGAACTTATTGTCGATATCTCCGCCATACATTTTATTTATCAGTGACGCTTTACCATGCACCACCTCGTCATGAGAGATAGGCAAAATAAAGTTTTCAGAGAAAGCATAGAAGAATGAGAACGTGAGCATATCATGATGAAAAGCTCTGTCAATAGGGTCAAGAGCCATATATTTGAGCATATCGTTCATCCAGCCCATGTTCCACTTGAAGTTGAAGCCAAGACCGCCGTCGCTCGCAGGCTTTGTTACCATAGGCCATGAAGTTGACTCTTCGGCTATCATAAGGGTATTAGGGTTTCTTCCGAACACAGCGGTATTGAGATCCTTGAAGAACTGAACAGCTTCAAGATTTTCCTTGCCGCCGAACTTGTTAGGCGTCCACTCTCCGTCACGTCTGTCATAGTCAAGATAAAGCATAGACGCAACGGCGTCAACTCTCAGACCGTCAACGTGATATTTTTCTATCCAGTAAAGAGCGTTCGAGATAAGGAATGACTTTACCTCGCCCTTTGAATAATCGAAAACTCTCGTTCCCCAAGTGAGGTGATCTGCCTTTTTCGGGTCAGAGTATTCATATGACGGACCTCCGTCAAACTCGAACAATCCTGCTTCATCTCTAGGAAAATGCGCAGGCACCCAATCAAGTATAACGCCTATTCCCGCCAAATGGAAAAGGTCTATCATTTTCATGAAGTCATAAGGCGTTCCGAAACGTGAAGTCGGCGCAAAATAGCCGATACCCTGATAGCCCCAAGAGCCGTCAAAAGGATATTCCGCCAGCGGCATAAGCTCGATATGAGTATAGCCCATTTCCTTTATATAAGGGATTATAGTATCTGCAAATCTAACATATGAGAAATATTTTCCGTCAGGACAAGCCTTCCATGAATTGAGATGTACCTCATAGATATTCATAGGACAATTGTAGATATCCTTAGACTTCTTCTCGGTCATCCACTTTTTATCGCTCCAAAGATAATCGTCTATATCGAAAACCTTTGAGCCAGTGTTCGGAGCGACCTCCATGTGTGTGCCGTACGGATCAGCCTTATAATGGGTCTTGCCGTCACAGCCGTGGATACAGTATTTATATGTATCATAAGTCTGAAGCCCTGTAACAAAAGCCTCCCACACCTCTGAGTCGTCTATCTTCTCCATTGGAGTGGCATTTTCGTCCCAGTCATTGAAATCTCCCACAACAGAAATGCCCTCAGCGTGTGCTGCCCAGACTCTGAAATAATATCCTTCTACGCCGTCTTTCTCTCCCTTATGGCAGCCAAGAAACTTATATGTTTCGCAGTTTGTGCCATTGTGGAAAAGATAGAGCGGCAGTTCATAATCCTTTGGAATAATATCTATCATAATTCAGCCTCCCTTGTCTTTTTGTGAAAACCGCTGAATAATTTCGGTGTTTCATACTTACATTTTAATCTTTTTTGAACAATTTTGCAATAGTTTTAGTAGTTATTCTCGTATTCGCACATATTTCAACAGATAGTTTTATATATTTTGCACAATAGATTTTATATAATAACATAGAAAAAGTAAAGTCAAAGTATACAAAAGTAAAAAATTGCAGGCAAAAGTCGGCAAAGTCATTTACATTCATTTTTCATTCTCATCACGAAGGAAAATTTTTGCGGCAATAATAGTTATATCGTCACGCCTGCCTCCTGTTCGCTGAGCAAGCGCCTTTGCGCCAAGCGCCGTGACTATCTCCTGAGCGTTCATTCCGTTACAGCGGAGTATCTCTCGTGCTGTAGCGTCCTCGACACCGTCTGAGGTCATAAGCAGAACGTCCCCGTCAAAGAGCTTAAGCTCGCTCACATCAGGTGTACACTCCGCAAGTATCCCAGCAGGAAAAGCCTGTCCGCCGATAGCTTTAAGACCGCCGTCACGGAAAAGAAAGCTTTGCGCCGCACCCGATTTAAGAAACTGCACCGTTCCGCCATTAAGCTCCAGCCGCATTATATCAAGGGTCGCAAAAGATTCCTCCCAGCCCTTAACTCTGAGCATGGAATTTATAAGCCTATGGGCTGTCTGCATAGACATTCCCGATCGTATGAGCCTTGTAACAAGACTTACGGAAAACAATGAATCCAGTCTTGCTCTTTTTCCTGTTCCCATGCCGTCTGAAAGGACGATATACTTTTCGTTGACGCTTGAATCGAAGACTTCAAAGCTGTCCCCCGAATATTCTCCGCTTGACGAAGCTGAAAAGCTTTTTATATCAACTGTGAATTTCGGTATTTCCGCAAAGGACATTCTGGTTATATTATCCACCTTGACTATCACAGGCATATCAAGGTCATAATCTATCATTTCTGAAAGCGTTGCTGTGAGCCTTACAAGATCACCCCTGAACTGCGCAGTTATAAAAACGTCCACACGCTGACAAAGGTTTTCGTCTATGTAAACGCAGGCTTTCACATTTGGATAGCCAAGGTTTGAGAAATGCTCCCTTACTCTTGCTGAAAGCTGAGGATCAACGCTTCTCACCTGACCTGCCCTGAAAGAAAGGTCGGATAAGATATCCTCCATGGAGGAAAGCTGTTCGCTTAAAAACTCACGCATTTCACGAACTCTCATGCTGTCGGCACGTTCTGCCACAAAGTCGGTATACAATTCATTGAAGCTTTTGCAAAGAAGCGACTTTCTCACACAGCCTCCCAAATGCTTTTCAACGTCGTCAAGGCTGAGGTTATTATATGTACAAACTATGCTTTCAAGCTTTGAAAAGCTGTCTTCAAGCTGTACACAACGCTTACTGCACACTGAGTACATATCGCAATCGGTACAAACAACAGATCGTACACGCTTTGACAGTGTAGCTTCCTTTGAGCGTTTATCTATCGCCGCAGTGACCATTGTAAGCTGACCTCTGATACCGCCCAGAGTTCTCGAAGCCATATTGAGCTTTGAAGAAGTGGTCTGCCCTACAAGGTCAACGGAATTTTTCACTCCCACCACTTTTTTTGCCACCCTTTTTATCACAGGAACAGGCAGTGCGATAAAAAGCACAGAGCCTATAAGCAAATCAGCAAACATTGAAAATGTATCACCGTTCACGCCCATTGCCACAAGGCTCACAAGTGAAACTGCAAGGAAAACAAGCACTATCACAAGAGACCCAAATTGCAGAAAAGCTCCGCAGATAAGTCCTGACGTGGCAAGCAAAAGTGTATTTCTCGCAAGTGACGGAGTACAAAGGAGTACACCGCAGGTGGTCAATGCACCAACAACTGCGCCGCCTATATTTCTATACTTTCGCACTGCCATAAGCATAAACAAAGTGCCTGCTATCCTGCCCAGGTTCACCACACAGAGCGGTGCGGCAGTGATGGTCGAGATAAACATAATATAAAGTATAGCTGTGAAAACTCCGTTTATTCCTGTAAGGTCAAAAACACCGCTTCGGTTTTTTTGACGTTTTACGGTCAGTGCAATAAAAACAACACAGCCACACATGAGAGAGCTTATCATTCGCAGTGAAGCCGTATATGTATCCGATGGCATTGCCACCGACATTACACAGCTGAAAAGAAGCATTGATCCTGTTGTGAGGAGCGACACAAAAACGGGGTCGTCCTTATGGTCAGCAGATGGCATCACAAGCCTTACCGCCCCTATAACAAGTATCGCACAAAGCTGAACGATACCCTCTGAGAATGTTCCGTTTACAAAATATGCAAGTGCAGAGCCTAAAAAAGCAGGTATCACATTAGTTCCCGAAAGCACTGCAACCGCCACGTTCATTGACGAGGGGAAGCCTAAGATCTTTCCGAAGCTTGCCGCAAACGCTGCTGCCGCCGATAAAACAGCCATAAGTACATTCGTTTTGCCTGAGGTATGAAATTTTGCCGTATGCCGTATTTTTTCCATTGCTTATCACGTCCTATGTTTCCAAAATGTAATAATTACATTTTAGCAGGACTATCAAGCGAAAGGTGTCGCAATATGGGCTTGAAATTGAAATACTGACCAAATTTACGGACAGATCTCGTAACTTTCAACGTCATGAAAATCTGCTGTTGAAATTCGGGATAGTTGCCGAGCAACGGGCGAACGAAATGGGACGTCGCATTTCTGCTTGCAGAAACTGAGACGCTCCTCTACAAGTAATGAAGTATAACTATACGAAAATATGTACAATTAGATAAGCTTTCTAAGGGCTTCGGAAAAGGTTATGAATTGTTCCATGGAAAGAGCTTCAGGACGGACGGAGGCAGGCAGGTCGCTTTGCTCTATCGCCTGATTTACTATAGATTTATCTATGCCCATTGATGATGATACGGAATTTGAGAGGGTCTTTCTTCGCTGTGAAAATGCTCCCCTAGCGACTTTAAAAAAGAACTTTTCGTCCGTCACGCCCTCGGGGGTCTTATCACGGATATCAAACCTCACCACGCAGCTATCAACGTTAGGCGAGGGCATGAAGCTTCCTCGTGATACGTTGAAAAGCAGTTTCGGTACAGAAAAATAATTTATTGCCACTGTGACTGCTCCCATATCTCTTGTACCCATAGGGGCACAAAGACGTGTGCCTGCTTCTTTCTGCACCATGACAGTAACAGACTTTATGGGCAGACGTTCTTCGAGGAGCATCATTAATATAGGCGAGGTTATATAGTAAGGCAGATTTGCACAAACGGCAACGTCCATGCCCTGAAATTCCTCGGCAATAAGCTTATGGAGGTCAGTTTCCATGACGTCGGCGTTTATTATCTTCACATTGTCATATTCTGCAAGAGTTTCTGCAAGGACTGGCATAAGCCTGTCGTCAATTTCGATAGCCACCACCTTGTCGGCACGCTTGGCAAGCTCGTTTGTGAGAACGCCTATGCCTGTACCTATCTCGATTATGCCGAAGCCTTTTTTTGCATTACCCATTTCGGCTATCTTGGGGCAAACGGAGGGATTCACTAAGAAATTCTGACCGAGAGCCTTGGAGAAAGTGAAATTATGTCTTGCGAGAACATCTTTTATCACACTTATATTAGAAAGATTATCCATTTATTAATACACCTCAGATTAACTGATAAATCGACAAAAAATTATCAAAATAATTATATCATATTAACAAAAGATTGTCAACTGATTTGGAAAAGAATAATATTCCAATGAAGTAATGAAAGACCCAGCGGAGCAATTTTGTGGTGGTAGGACTTGCCCGAATATCTGTAGGGGCTTGGCGAAATTTCTGTTCGCAAGCTCACAGAAATGCGACAGCCCGTTTCGGGGGAGTTGCGAGGTTTGGATTTTTCATGAAGTTGAGTGGGGGAACGAAACGGGCGAACAGTGTTCGCCCCTACAGATTTATTGCCGTGGGGGGGCGTGTTTCAGTCGTTTTTTTATTCGATTTTCAAGCTTCAAACAAGGTGCAGGAAGTGCTTTTCTGTGCGATCAGAACCTCTCATCGTGTTCACCTAACTCACGTTGACAGAATGTTTCCTCATACACTGCTACCTTGCAGGATATTCGATTTGGGATAATATCCTTATACTTATCCCGAAAATCACCACTTTTGTTGCATAAAAAATGCAACAATTGCAGAAATGTTGTCAAATTAAAATATAAATCATTTGTTTGCACAAATTACGGAGTGATAAATTGTGCAGTATCACATATAAGATCGTAAGGGTTTATTATTTTTATTGCCCGGGAAATAATATATGCGGAGGTGATAAAAATGAAAAACAACTCTTTTGCTCACGGGCAGGAATTGCCGCTGGGGCTGTCTATGGCTCTTGCTCAGGTGCCTGCGGCATATGCTTACTTTGCTAAGCTGGATCCGCTTCAAAGACAGCAGATAATCGACTCGGCACACTGTATTCGCTCCAAAGAGGAAATGCGAGGTCTCGTCAACAGCTTGTCAAACGGTCAGATCACTGATACAAGTATTTTCTGAACAAAAAGTTAATGTAGACAAATTTCACAATAAATCAAAGATTAATTGATATAAATTTTATATAAATATGTGTTGAAATTTATCTATAAATATTGTACAATATTATTGTAAGGCTTTGTATGCTGTTATGGAGAAAATCAGTAAAAAAAGCTTTCGCAGACAGTTTTGCTCCGCTTTACTGTCTGGTAATATTGTGCAGTATTTTTTGTATGTATTCAGGAGAGATGTATGACTGAAATGTGCTGTTTTTCATCAATTACATATTCTTTTATGGGTAGGTCTTTAAGTATAATTGCGTCCTGCCTTGATTTTTTGCACTCTAACAATATAATTATGCACTGACTAAAACTGCAACGCCATTGTTGCAGTTTTTTATTTGTAATTTTTTGTTTTACTTGGAGGTATAAATTTATGAAAAAAGTTGCGGTAATAATGGGTTCTGACAGCGATTTTCCTGTTGTCAGCAAGGCTGTTGCTGAACTTAAAGCTTACGGTGTTCCTTATGAATGTCACGTTATGTCTGCTCACAGAACGCCTGCGCTTGCAAGCGATTTTGCTGACAAAGCTAAGGGAAACGGCTTCGGAGTTATAATCTGCGCTGCCGGAATGGCGGCTCATCTTGCGGGAGTTATTGCAGGTCACACAACGCTTCCTGTTATCGGTATCCCTTGCAAGGGTGCTAACTTCGACGGCATGGACGCTCTGCTTGCTACCGTTCAGATGCCTAGCGGTATCCCTGTTGCCACTGTCGCAGTTGACGGCGCTAAGAACGCTGCTATACTTGCTATTCAGATGCTCGCTCTTTCTGACGAGGGTCTGGCTGAGAAGCTTGAAAAGGCTAAGCAGGATATGATAGACGGCGTTGTGGCTAAGGACAAGGCTTTACAGGACAAGCTTGCTGCGCTTTGATTTTTTGATACAGACATATAGCTCGGCTGTATGTTATATTTGATATATCGGGGAAGTTCTGCTGTCGGCGGGCGAACGATGTTCGCCCCTACATATTAAAACGGCAGTGGATATGTTTTCGGTGTATCATATAAATAATGTAAATAAATTTATGGAGGAATAAATCTATGGAAAACATTGTAAAGACAGAACAGCTCTATGAGGGCAAGGCTAAGAAAGTATTCGCTACAAACGACCCTGATCTTGTTATCGTTGATTACAAGGACGACGCTACTGCTTTCAACGGCGAGAAGAAAGGCACTATCGTTGGCAAGGGTGCTATCAATAACAAAATGACAAACTATATGTTCAAGCTTCTTGAAAAAGAGGGTATCCCTACTCATCTTGTTGAGGAGATCTCTGACAGAGAGACTATCGTTAAGAAGGTCGAGATCGTTCCGCTGGAAGTTATCGTAAGAAACGTTGCAGCAGGAAGCTTCTCAAAGAAGCTCGGTATCGAGGAAGGCACAAAGCTCAAGCAGCCTACACTTGAGTTCAGCTACAAGTGCGACGAGCTTGGCGACCCATTCATCAACAAGTATTATGCTCTTGGTCTTGGTCTTGCTACTGAGGAAGAGATCGAGGATATCACAAAGTATGCTTTCAAGGTAAATGAGTTCATGCTTGGCTTCTTCAAGAACATCGGCATTGACCTTATCGACTTCAAGATCGAGTTCGGCAGATTCCACGGAAAGATACTTCTTGCTGACGAGATCTCACCTGATACTTGCCGTTTCTGGGATTCTAAGACACACGAGAAGCTCGACAAGGACAGATTTAGAAGAGACATGGGCGGCGTTGAAGAGGCTTACCATGAGATGATAAAGAGAGTAATGGGAGAATAATATCTATGGGCGGTTTTTTCGGAGCTGTTTCAGCTAATGACTGTATTCAGGACGTTTTCTTCGGGACCGACTATCATTCACACTTAGGCACAAGGCGGGGCGGAATGACTTCATTCTCCCCTGAGCTTGGCTTTCAGAGAAATATTCACAGCATTGAAAACTCACCATTTCGTACTAAATTTGAAAAAGACGTTGACAAAATGAGAGGAAACATCTGTATCGGCTGCATAAGCGACACAGATCCTCAGCCGATAATGGTACGCTCCAAGTTAGGACTTTACGCAGTGTGCTCTATCGGTGTAATACAAAATGCCGCTAAACTGGCTGACGAACTGCTTGAAAAGGGCTGCGCAAACTTTGAAACAATGAGCAGCGGCGCTATCAATTCCGCAGGGCTTATCGGTGCGCTGATCGCACAGAAGGACAGCTTTGTTGACGGCATAAGATACGCACAGGACAAGATAGAAGGCACGATGTCACTTGCAATAATGACAGACAAGTCGATGATCGTTGCCAGAGATAAGGACGGACGGCTTCCTATTATAATAGGACAGCGTTCTGACGGATATTGCTTTTCTTTTGAATCATTTGCATATCAGAAGCTTGGATACTCCACCTGTCACGAACTAAAGGCGGGAGAGATAACTGAGATAACCAAGGACGGCTACAATATCCTCAGCGAGGGTACAGACAAGAAAAAGATCTGCACTTTCCTTTGGACTTATTACGGCTACCCTACCGCTTGCTATGAGGGCGTGAACGTTGAACTTATGCGAACACGCAACGGCGAGATAATGGCGGAGAACGATATGAAAAACGGCTGGCTCCCTGACGTTGATTTCGTTTGCGGAATACCTGATTCGGGCGTTCCTCACGCTATAGGATATGCAAACAAAAGCGGCATACCTTTTGCAAGACCGTTCATCAAGTACACTCCTACATGGCCCAGAAGCTTTATGCCAACAAGCCAGTCTATGAGAAACAGAGTTGCAAAGATGAAGCTTATACCTGTTCACGAACTTATCGAGGGCAAGAAGCTTCTGTTCGTTGACGACAGTATCGTCAGAGGAACTCAGATGAGGGAAACTGTTGAGTTTCTTTATGAGAACGGTGCAAAGGAAGTCCACATGAGATCAGCCTGTCCTCCTATCATGTATGGCTGCAAGTATCTTAACTTTTCACGCAGCACCTCGGAGCTTGAACTTATCGCAAGACAGATCATTGATGAGAACGAGGGTATCGAGGGAGTTAAATACATTGAAGAATACAGCGATTCAAGCACTGAGCGTGGCAAGCTCCTCAGGGACGAGATATGCAGAAGACTTAAACTTACCTCTGTTGAATTCCAGTCGCTTGAAGGCACTGTAAAGGCTGTGGGTCTGCCAAGCTGTGAGCTTTGCACCTACTGCTGGAACGGAAGGGAATGATTTAATTGGTAACAGGTATCCATGAAGAATGCGGCGTTTTCGGCATTTATACTAACAAGACAAGCGATGTTGCGGCTCAGACTTATGTATCTCTTTACGCATTACAGCACAGAGGTCAGGAAAGCTGCGGTATCGTTGTAAACGACGACGGCGTGTTCAGCTATCACAAGGACGTGGGTCTTGTCAATCAGGTTTTTGACAAGGAAACTCTCGAACGGCTCGGCAAGGGCAATATTGCCATAGGTCATGTGAGATATTCGACTACAGGCAACTGCAATGCTTCAAACGCTCAGCCGCTTGTTGTTCGTCACATAAAGGGTCCTATGGCTATCGCTCACAACGGAAATCTTACTAACGCAAGAGAACTTAGAGAGCAATATGAAAACAAGGGCATGATATTCCACAGCACAAATGATACTGAGGTCATATCATATGCCATAACCGAGGAACGTCTGAGAGAGCCTTCTATACAGGCGGCGCTTGAAAAGGCTATGTACAGGATAAAGGGTGCGTATTCGCTGCTCGTTATGTCGCCGACAAAGCTTATTGCGGCGAGAGATCCTGACGGCTTCAGACCCCTTTGCCTCGGAAAGATAGACGACGGCTATGTGGTAGCGTCGGAGACCTGTGCTTTTGACAGCATCGGCGCTGAATACATAAGAGATCTTAAACCAGGTGAAATGATAGTTATTGACAAAAACGGTGTGAACTCTATCACAACTCACTGTGGTAAAAAGGGTACTATATGCGTATTTGAATATGTATATTTTGCCAGACCTGACTCTGTTATCGAGGGGTCGAGCGTTCACATGGCAAGGCTCAGGGCAGGAAAATATCTTTGGAGAGAACACCCTGTTGACGCTGATATCGTCATAGGCGTGCCTGACTCGGGACTTGACGCTGCGCTGGGATTTTCTCAGGAAAGCGGCATACCATACGGCATTGGATTTATCAAGAACAGATACATAGGCAGGACGTTCATTCAGCCTAGCCAGACAGAGAGGACGAACTCCGTCAAGATAAAGCTCAACGCTATTTCAAGCACTGTTAAGGGCAAGAGGGTCGTTATGATAGACGACAGTATCGTCAGAGGAACGACTTCGGGACGTATCGTCAAGCTGCTGAGGGACGCAGGCGCAAAGGAAGTTCACGTTCGTATCTCCTCCCCTGCATTCATTGCACCATGCTATTTCGGAACGGATATAGACAGCAAGGAAAATCTTATCGCCTGCAAGATGACCAATGAAGAAATATGCGAATATATCGGTGCAGACAGCTTGGGATATCTCAGTGTTGAAAGCGTTAAAAAGCTTGCGGGAAATTCAAAGTGTGATTTCTGCGTAGGCTGCTTTACAGAGAAATACCCTATCGAAGTTCCTAAGGATATGCCTAAGGACAAATTTGAATCGAAGATATCGGAAAAGAAGTAAATAACTGAAAGGATATTTTATCATGAATACAAACAGTTTTTCAAACAGCTACAAGGAAGCAGGCGTTGACGTAACGGCAGGCTACAAGGCAGTTGAGCTTATGAAGCAGCACGTTGCAAGGACCATGACGAGCGGTGTTCTCAGCGGCATCGGCGGCTTCGGCGGTCTGTTTGAGCTTGACATGACAGGTATCACAAAGCCTGTTCTCGTTTCAGGCACAGACGGCGTTGGCACAAAGCTCAAGATAGCTTTTCTTATGGACAAGCATGACACAGTTGGTATCGACTGCGTGGCAATGTGCGTAAACGACATTATCTGCTGCGGTGCGAAGCCACAGTTTTTCCTTGACTATATCGCTGTTGGCAAGAACTATCCTGAGAAGATAGCTCAGATAGTTTCAGGTGTTGCTGAGGGCTGTGTACAGTCAGGCTGTGCGCTTATCGGCGGCGAAACGGCTGAGATGCCTGGTTTCTACCCTGTTGACGAATATGACCTTGCAGGCTTCTCTGTTGGCGTTGTTGACAAGGACAAGATACTTGACCCAAGCACTCAGAAGGCCGGGGACGTTATGATAGCTATCAAGTCAAGCGGTGTACACTCAAACGGCTTCTCACTGGTAAGAAAGGTATTCAGCGTTGACGAAAAAACTCTTTCTGTTCACTATGACGAGCTTGGCAAGACACTTGGCGAGACACTGCTCACACCTACAAAGATATATGTAAAGGCTGTTATGAGCCTGCTTGATTCTGTTAAGGTAAAGGCTATATCACACATCACAGGCGGCGGATTCTATGAGAACATTCCACGTTCACTTCCAAGCGGTCTTTCTGTTAAGATAGCAAGAAGCGACGTTCAGGTGCTTCCTATTTTCGACGTTATCGCAAAGACAGGAAACATTCCTGAGAGAGATATGTTCAACACATTCAACATGGGCGTTGGTATGACAGTTGTTGTTGACAAGGCTGACGCTGACAAGGCTATCGAAGCTATCAAGGCGGCAGGCGAAGAAGCTTACGTTCTGGGCGAGCTTGTTGACTCTGACATGGGCGTTATCATCTGCTAAGGGTAAAGAGATATGAAGAAGATATGCGTTCTTGTTTCGGGCGGCGGAACAAACCTACAGGCGCTTATTGACGCTGAAAAAAGCGGCATTATAAAAAACGGCAAGATAACCTGCGTTATATCCTCGAAGGAGGGTGCTTATGCTCTGGAGAGGGCGAAAAATGCAGGTATCGGCACTGTCGTTATTCCGAGGAAGGAATATGCTGACAACAAGAGTTACAGCGAGGCTATTCTGGCTGAGCTTAACAGACAGGGTGCTGACCTTGTGGTGCTGGCCGGATTTATGGTCATTCTTGACGAGTGCGTTACAAGGGCTTATCCTTACAGGATAATAAACGTTCACCCTGCACTGATACCGTCATTCTGCGGCGAGGGCTTTTACGGACTTAGAGTTCATGAAAAGGCTCTTGAATATGGTGTAAAGGTATCGGGTGCGACTATACATTTTGTAAACGAAAAGGCTGACGCCGGAGCTATTATTTTGCAGGGCGCTGTAGATGTAGCCAATGACGAAACGCCTGAGAGTTTACAGAAGAAGATAATGGAAAACGTTGAATGGAAGCTTTTGCCTAAGGCTGTTTCGCTGTTCTGCGAGGACAGGATAAGCATTAAGGACGGCAAGGCTTACGTTGACCTTAAAGACTGAGAAAAATTATGGAGGACAAGATATGAAGACCCTTAATATTTATGACGAGCTTAAAAGCAACTCATATCCGGGCAGAGGAATAGTTATAGGCAAGTCTGCTGACGGAAAGAGTGCGGTAACGGCTTATTTTATCATGGGCAGAAGTGTTAATTCCAGAAACAGAGTTTTCACGGAAACTGAGGACGGCATCAAGACAGAAGCTGCTGACCCTAGCAAGCTTTCTGACCCACACCTTATTATATACTCCCCTGTTCGTGTGCTTGGAAACAAGACTATCGTTACAAACGGCGATCAGACGGACACTATTTACGAGCTTATGGACAAGCAGCAGACTTTTGAGCAGTCACTGAGGACGAGAGAGTATGAGGACGACGCTCCAAACTACACTCCTCGTATTTCAGGTATCATGCACGTTGAGAACGGCGCATATAATTATGCTATGAGCATACTCAAGTCCGCTGACGGCAACCCTGACTGCTGCGAGAGATTTACTTACACATACACCAACCCTCTTGACGGCGTGGGTCATTTTATCCACACTTACATGGGTGACGGCAATCCTCTGCCAAGCTTTGAGGGCGAGCCTAAGAAGGTGGAGATACCTAACGATATTGAGGAGTTCACTGGCAAGCTTTGGGAAGCGCTCAACGAGGACAACAAGGTATCGCTGTTTGTAAGATACATTGATATCGCAAGCGGCAAGGCTGTTTCTAAGATCGTTAATAAGTACAGCAAGTAATATCTGCGGAGTGAATAGGTTAAATAAACGGAGGTAAAAATTATGGCAAATGAAATGCTTTTGAAATACGGCTGCAACCCTAATCAGAAGCCGTCAAGAGTATTTATGGAGGATGGCAAGGATCTCCCTATCGAGGTACTCAACGGCAAGCCGGGTTATATCAATCTGCTTGACGCATTCAACGGCTGGCAGCTGGTAAGAGAGCTTAAAAAGGCAACAGGTATGTGTGCGGCAACTTCTTTCAAGCACGTTTCACCTGCGGGCGCTGCTATCGGCAAGCCTTTGAGCGAGGTCGAAAAGAAGATATATTTTGTTGACGATCTGGGCGAGCTTACTCCACTTGCAAGCGCTTATGCGAGAGCAAGAGGTGCTGACAGAATGTCATCATACGGCGATTTTATCGCACTTTCTGACGAGTGCGACGCTTGCACTGCAAAGATGATCCAGAGAGAGGTTTCTGATGGTATCATTGCACCGGGCTACACTGACGAGGCTCTTGAGATTCTCAAGTCAAAGAGAAAGGGTACATACAACATCATCAAGATAGATGAGAACTATGTTCCTGCACCTATTGAGAGAAAGCAGGTTTTCGGCGTAACTTTTGAACAGGGTCGAAACGAGCTGAAAATAGACAACGATATGCTCACAAATATCGTGACAGACAACAAGGAGATCCCTGAGGACAAGAAAACTGATCTTGTTATCTCACTTATCACACTTAAATACACACAGTCTAACAGCGTTTGCTATGTAAAGGACGGTCAGGCTATCGGTATCGGTGCAGGTCAGCAGTCAAGAATACACTGCACAAGACTGGCAGGAAACAAGGCTGACATCTGGTGGCTCAGACAGCACCCAAAGGTTCTGGGACTTCAGTTCGTTGACAACATAAGACGTCCTGACAGAGATAACGCTATCGACGTTTACATTTCTGACGAGCATGATGATGTACTGGCTGAGGGCGTATGGCAGAACACATTCAAGGTAAAGCCTGAGGTGCTCACTGAGGCTGAAAAGAAGGAATGGCTTGCAAAGAACACAGGCGTTTGCCTTGGTTCTGACGCTTTCTTCCCATTCGGCGACAACATCGAGAGAGCTAAAAAGAGCGGTGTGGCTTACATTGCCGAGCCAGGCGGATCTATCAGGGACGATCATGTTATCATGACTTGCAACAAGTACAACATGGCAATGGCATTCACTGGAATAAGATTGTTCCATCACTAATTTTTGTGCATTAATGCAAAACAATAAAGGTCAAGAAAAAAAGGAGAAATTTATTATGAAAAAGTTACTTGCATCACTCATGGCACTGTCAATGGTATTCGCAGTTACAGGCTGCTCAGAGTCAAATGATTCTGAGAACGAGTCAAAGGCGGAGGCTAAAACAACAACTACTACAACTACAGCCGCACCTGCTGTCGAGTCTAAGGCTGACACAACAACTACAACTGCTGCACCTGAGGAGTCAGTTGCTGACACAACAACTTCTGCTGACGACACAACAAGCACTGGCGACGAGGCTAAAGGCACATATGAGAATGACGTTTACACAAGCGATCTGTATACTTTCAAGATCGACTCAAAGAAGTGGGCAATGCAGGAGTCCGCTGGTGTTGACGTAATGTTCACATATGCTGACGCAGGCGATGATGCTGAGCTTGAGTCTGCTTCTATCAACGTTATCTCAATGTCAAACGATCTGCTCAATGGTCTTACAGCAAGTGATTATGCTGACCAGATCAAGCAAACATATAATTCCATGGACGGCTACACTGTTACAAACGACAAGGAAGATAAGTTTGCAGGCAAGGACGCTTACATTGTTGACGTAACAGGCGAGATCGGCTCACAGAAGGTACTGCTCAATCAGATAATCACTTCTGACAACGGCAACCTTGTTGTTATCACATATGGTGCAAGCGAGAACGCTTACAGCAAGCTTTCTGACGAGTTCAAGACAGTTCTTGACAGCTTTGAGCTTAAGTAATAATATACGAAGTAAATAAATGACGATACCGCACAGCATAGGTGTGCGGTATTGTTATAATTGGAAAAAACACACTGAGGAGGTCTGAAAATGGACATATTAGTTGTTGGCGGAGGCGGACGTGAACACGCTATCGTTATGAAGCTTGCGGAGTCCCCTAAGGTAGGAAAGCTTTACTGCACACCCGGAAACGGTGGCATTTCACGCTATGCAGAATGTTTTGATGTTGCGGCAACAGATATCGAGGGCGTTGTGGCTCTGGCAAAGAAGCTTAAAGTAGACATGGTGGCTGTTGCACCTGACGATCCGCTTGTACTTGGAATGGTAGACGCTTTGCAGGCTGAGGGTTTCAAGACCTTTGGTCCTAAGAAAAATGCGGCTATAATCGAGGGTTCAAAGGTCTTTTCTAAGGATCTTATGAAGAAATACAATATTCCTACAGCCAAATACGAGGTGTTCACAAACAGTGAGGACGCTATAAAATATGTCAAGGAACAGAACACATACCCTGCTGTTATAAAGGCTGACGGACTTGCACTTGGCAAGGGCGTTATTCTGGCGGAGAGTGAGAAAGAGGCTGTGGAGGCTATACACTCAATGATAGATGACAAGCAGTTCGGTGAGAGCAGTTCCACTATCGTTGTGGAGGAATATCTCACAGGTCCTGAGGTTTCTGTGCTTTCATTCACTGACGGCAAGACTGTTGTTCCTATGATCTCTTCAATGGATCACAAGAGAGCGTTGGACGGCGACAAGGGTCTGAACACAGGCGGAATGGGTACTGTTGCACCTAACCCTTACTACACTGAGGACATTGCCAAAGAGTGCATGGAAAAGATCTTCCTGCCGACTATCAATGCAATGAATGCTGAGGGCAGGACTTTTGAGGGCTGTTTGTATTTCGGACTTATGCTCACCCCTAATGGTCCAAAGGTTATTGAATACAACTGCCGTTTCGGCGACCCTGAAACGCAGGTCGTTCTTCCTATGCTGGAGGGTGATCTTTGCGAGATATTTGAGGCTATTTATGAACACAGGCTGGCTGATGTCAAGATCGGTTGGAAGTCGGGTTACTGCACTTGTGTTGTTATGGCGAGCGGAGGATATCCTGTTAAGTACAAAAAGGGTATCGAGATGTTCGGTATGGACGACAAGGGTCAGGTAGACGGAGCGTTTATTTATCACGCAGGCACTAAGTACGAGGACGGCAAATTCTACACAAACGGCGGACGTGTTCTGGGCGTTACCTGCAATGCTTACACGCTTCAGGGTGCTCTGGACAAGTCTTACGAGGCTGTTTCCAAGATAAAGTTCGAGGGAGAGCATTTCAGAAAAGACATTGGTCAGAAAGCACTCAAGGCACTTCCTAAAGATTCTCTTGATCTTGAATACAAGCAGGACATGGAGGACTACATCGAAGAAAACGGCGTTTATCTAAGACAGTAGAATATATAAAACGGACGGAGAGAGAAATCCCGTCCGTTTTTTTGTACAGATAATACGTTTATAAATACAAAGACCCCCTCGGACATTTCTGTCCAAGGGGGTCTTTGCTATGTGTGGGAAGTAAAAATTACTCGTCTGCTTTTTCAATAGCCGCAGTTTCGTAAATATACTTAACTGAGCTTTCAACGCCATCGGCTGCGCCTGAGAATGTAGTTGAATCCTCGGCTGCTTTCTTGAGAGCGTCAAGTCTGTCGATAAGTCCCTTGAGGTCGTTGTTGTAGATGTCAAGGAGCTTGCCGATGCCCTCGTCCTTATACTTAGCCATGCCGTCTTTAAGGGTCTTTGCACCGCTTTCAAGCTTCTTAACACCAGATGAAAGCTGTGAGCTGCCGTCTTTGAGCTGACCGATACCGCTGAACAGCTCTGCACTGCCACTTGAAAGTGTTGTTGTACCCTGTGCAAGCTCTACAAGTGATGAATAGAGTGTTGCAGTACCGTCTTTTAGCTGCTTGCTGCCGTTGTCAAGCTGACCAAGACCGCTGTCAAGAGTTTTTGCACCGTTTGAAAGCTTTGATACGCCTGAGTTCAGGCTGTCAACACCCTTATCAAGCTTGCTTGCGCCTACCTGTGCTGAGCTTACGCCTGCGGAGAGGTTCTTTGTGCCTGCGGAGAGTGTAGCTGCGCCATTGTTAAGATCCTTGCTGGACTTAGCAAGTGTGCCGATACCTGTTTTAAGTGCTGAAGCACCCTCGTTTACTGTTTTAAGTCCTGTATTCAAATTATCAACGCCTGCGACAAGACCTTTCTTCTTATCGTTAAGACCATTGTATATCTGAGTTACACCGTCAACAAGCTGTTTGCCCTCAGTTGCCATTGTGCCGACACCTGTTGAAACATCGCCAAGGCCGCTCTGTGCGCCCTGCTGATACTGGATAGAGCCATTTACGGCTGCTATCATATTGCTTATGCTCGTATACTCTGCTGAGCCTTCTTCGTAATTGCCGAGAAGCTGCTCAAGTCCTGCGAGTACCTGCTGGTCATATGCGATAGACTGTGTAAGTGCGTTATCTACCTTTGTTATGCCATTTGAAAGAAGTTCAACGCTTGCAGGGAGTGACTGCACCTTTTCATAGAGTGTGGAAACGCCTGCATTAAGTGTTGCAACGCCTTTTTTCAGTGCAGTTGAACCGTCATAGGTCTGCTTTGTGCCTGCGGCAAGGTTTTTAGAGCCTGCCTGGAGATCGCCTACGCCTGTAACAAGCTTATTTGTGCCTGCGGCAAGGCTTGCAGCACCGTTATTTACCTGCTGTGCGCCTGAGGATACCTGTGAAAGTCCGCTTGAAAGTGATGATGAGCCGTTCTTCAAAGATGACATACCACTGTTTACCTGATCAAAACCACCGAGGAGGGCTGTTGAACCACTATGAGCTGTGGAGATACCTCTCATAAGCTCACCTGTTGAAGAATCAAGGGTCTTTGCTCCGTCACGAAGCTTTGTTGCACCGCTGTTAAGTGTCTTTGCACCATCGTCAAGTGACTTAGAGCCTGAATAAAGCTTGTCGATACCTGTGATAAGTGTTCCTGAGGAATCGGACAGCTTCTTGATGCCTGCGTAAAGCTCTGCTGTACCGTCTACAAGCTCGTCTGTAGCATCAGAAAGCTCATCAAGCTTATCCTGAAGATCGTCAGCATCACCAATATCGCTAAGGTCAAGCTTTGAGAAGATGTCAGATGTAGCGACTGTGAGAGAGGTCGTTGACTCGAAGTCCTTTACGTCTGCTGTGAACTCAACGTACTCCGGTATCTCGATATCTTCGTTATCCTGAAGATCAAGGCTCTTTGTAAGGCCAGGCATTGCAACGCCTATAAGTATCTGTCTGCTTCCGTCTGAAATGAGCTTGCCATTTGTTACTTCAACGTTTGAATAAACGTTAGTATCAAGGATAGCTGTTGTTGCCATAAGGTATGGAACATAGATATCTGTTTTCTTGCCGTTTATCTTGACAGTTTTCTTATCGTTGTTCGTATAGTCATATCTTACGGTAAGCTTACCGCTCTTGCCTGCGAGGTCCTCAGGCTTTATCTCCTTGCCGTCAAGGGTATATGTTACCTTTACATCGACCGGGAGTGCCTTATCGGTATAGCCCTTATAGTAGATATCTCCGCCCTCGGTATCCCACGTGAGCTTATCACCATTGGCTGTAAAGCCCTCGTCTGTTTTAACATTCTCGATATCTGTCAGGTCGGAAACGTCCTCCAGCTTCTTTACGCCCTGTGGGTTTTTCAGCCAGTTGGAAACGACTGTTTTTGTCTTGTTGCCGGAAGCGTCAGTGATAACATAAACTGTTTCTTCCTTAGCCTGCTTTTCTGTATCACTGTCAGACTTATCAGCTTTCTTTGTATCTTTTGTATCTTTTTTATCTGATTCGCTCTTTGTTGTTGAGGCAGTGCTGTCGGCAGCGGAAGAGCTGTCTGACTGAGCTGCTGCATAAAGACCTGTGCAGCCTGCGGAAAGAAGTACGGCAAGTATGCCTGCAAGAACTCTTGAATACTTTTTCATAACTATATCTCCTTTACGAATTAGTTTATTTCAGGAAGCTTATAAAGCTTATTTTCTTTTTTCTTCATGCCCATTGTTGTATTGATTATTACCTTATCGAACAGCATAAGCATTGAAGGAAGTATGCAGATAACAGTTATCATACTGATTATTGCACCTCTTGACATGAGCGTACAAAGCTGTGAGATCATATCTACGCTTGAATATACGCCAACGCCGAATGTTGAAGCGAAGAAGCCAAGTGCGCTGACCATGATAGACTTCATTGAAGTGGTGAGTGCGATAGTGACAGCTTCGTGTTTATCTTTGCCTGCGTTACGCTCGGTCTTATATCTTGTTGTCATAAGGATAGCGTAGTCAACTGTTGCACCAAGCTGGATAGTACCGATTACTACCGACGCTATGAACGGTATGGTGGTATTCGTAAAGCACGGAACACCCATGTTTACTGTGATAGCAAATTCGATAACGGCTACCAGAATAATAGGCAGTGAAACTGAACGCAGTGCAATAAGAATGATGATAAAGATAGCGGCGATAGAAACTATATTTACTACCTTGAAGTCATGATCTGTTATGTCGATAAGGTCTTTTGTTGCCGCCGCCTCACCGATAAGCATTCCGTCCTTATCGTAGGATTTAAGTATCTTGCTAAGCTCATCTATCTGGGCATTCTCTTCATCAGAAGCTACCTTATATTCAGAGCCAACCAGCATGAGCTGCCATTTGTCGCTCTTGAGTATCTTTGTTACTGACTCAGGAACTATCTCACGAGGGATAGACGGACCGATAAGAGTATCCAGTGACATTGAGAAGCTTACACCATCAACCTTGCCCATTTCGTCGAGCATAGAGTTTACTTCCTTTGGCTCCATATCAGCGTCAACCAGGAGCATATGGGTCGTTGCCATGTTGTATTCCTCATCTAGCTTTGTGTTTGCGATAACACTGTTGAGATCCTTTGGAAGAGTATCTGTCAGGTTATAGTAGACATTGGTGTTTATCTGACCATATACAGCAGGGATAAGTACAACTATAAAGAGTACGATAAATGCTGCATGGTGCTTGATAATGAACTTTGAAGGCTTTTCAAGGCTTGGAACAAGGTCTTTATGCATTGTTTTTTCAAGTGCCTTATCGAAGACAAGTATCATTGACGGGAGAACTGTTATGCAGCAGATAACGCCAATAACGACGCCCTTTGCCATTACGATACCCATATCCATGCCAAGCTCGTAGCTCATGAAGCAAAGTGCAAGGAAGCCTGCAACTGTTGTTATGGAGCTTGAAACAACTGAGGTGATAGTTTTGCCGATGGCGACTGCCATAGCCTCTTTGTTGTCACCAGGGTGCTTTTCTTTCTCCTCTTTGTAGCTGTGCCACAGGAAGATCGAGTAGTCTATCGTTACCGCAAGCTGAAGCACGGCCGCCAGAGCTTCGGTGATGAACGATATTTCGCCTTGTATGAAGTTCGTTCCCATGTTATAGACTATCGCCATGCCCACGCTGAGCATAAAGAACAGTGGGATAAGGAACGAATCCATTGTAAGTGCAAGTATGATACTTGTAAGTATTACTGCGATAACAACATACATCGGAGCTTCCTGCATTGTCAGATCCTTGATATCCTCAACGACTGACGACATACCGCTTACGAAACACTGTTCACCGGCGATGCTTCTTATCTCCTTGACAGCTTCAAGTGAGCCGTCAGCGGAGGTTGCTTCGTCAAAAAAGACAGCCATCATTGTGGAGTTATCTGTATTGAAGAAATCGTAAATATCATCAGGAAGAACTTCCTTTGGAAGTGAAACGTCTGCCAAGGTGTCATACCAGAGAACATCGCAAACGTGGTCTACCTTTTCGATCTTCTCCTTGACCTTTTCAACGTCCTTATCCTCCATGCCGTCAAGCATTACCAGCGAAAAGCCACCCTTGCCGAACTCGTCAAGCATTATATCCTGACCTTTCATGGTTTCAATGTCTGACGGGAGGTATGAAAGAATATCATAGTTTATTCTTGTGCTGACAAATCCGAATATTGACGGTATCAGCAGCAGAACGCTGACTATGAGTATCGGTACTCGGAGCTTTACAACTCCTCTGCCAAATTTCTGCATCAAATGTCATTCCCTTCACATAGTTTTGACCCCTCGGTCTTATTACATCTCATAGTATACATCAAAAATGACCAACAGTCAATAGTAAAATGACCATTAGTCATTCTTTTTGTAGAGTTGCACAAAATGACCAACGGTCATAAGTGACTATTGGTCATTTTGCTCCGTTGACTTTAACAAGAATTTGTATTATAATAAATACAGGGTCAGCCATAGTAAACCTGTGTATGTGTGGCATACAAATTGTATATATTATAATAAGGAAGGACGTGTTAAAATGGGCAAGCTTGATACCAATAAAAAGGTAAAGGAGGACTCTCTGCTTAACACGGCTTTTAGTCTTTTTACCACCAAGGGAGTGAGCAAGACCTCTATTTCAGACATCGTGAACAACGCTGGTGTAGCGAAAGGAACGTTTTATCTTTATTTCAAGGACAAATATGACATAAGAAACAAGCTTGTTTCTCACAAGTCGTCACAGCTTTTCAGAAACGCTATCGAGGCATTAAATGCGAGCGGCAAGAAGCTCACCTTTAACGAACGAATTATTTTTATTGTTGACAACATCATCAACCAGCTAAACGAGAACAAGTCGCTTTTGACTTTTATTGCAAAGAATCTTAGCTGGGGCGTTTTCAAGCACGCTCTTACGTCGCCTATAAAGGACGATGACATCGACTTCCGCAACATTTATGACGCTATGCTTGCTGACGCTCCATATAATATTGTTCAGCCTGAGGTCATGATATTCATGATAGTTGAGCTTGTAAGCTCAACCTGCTACTCGTCCATACTTTACAACGAGCCTGTGGACATTGGCGAGCTTAAGCCTTATCTTTACATATGTATAAACAACATTATCGACACTCATGCAGGCACTGTAAAAGCATAAAAAAGACACGTTTACAAGATCGTAAGCGTGTCTTTTTTGTGTACAAAAAAACGGACGGAAGATATCCGTCCGTTTGGTGTTTTTATTACTTTGCCTTAACAGCATCTCTTGCCTTTGCAACGATATTGTCTGCGCAGAGGCCATATTCTTTAAGAAGATCAACTGCCGGGCCTGAGTGACCGAACTCGTCATTAACGCCGATCTTAACAAGCTTTGCAGGGTGTCTTGCTGCAAGAACGTCTGCAACGGCTGAGCCAAGTCCGCCGATAACGCTATGCTCCTCAACTGTAAGAAGAAGTCCTGTGTTCTTTGCGGCTTCAACGATGATATCCTCGTCGATTGGCTTGATAGTGTGGATATTGATAACTGTTGCTTCGATACCCTCGGCTGCGAGAGCTTTTGCGGCTTCAATAGCTTCATAAACCATAAGGCCTGTTGCAACGATAGCTATATCCTTGCCGTCACGGAGCTTAACGCCCTTGCCAAGCTCAAACTTATATGTTTCAGGGTCGTTGAAAACAGGTGTGGCAAGTCTGCCGAAACGGAGATAAACCGGACCTTCATGGAGGATAGCGGCTTCAACGGCAGCCTTTGCTTCAACGTCGTCGGCAGGGTTTATTACCACCATGCCAGGGATAGTTCTCATAAGAGCGATATCCTCGTTGCACTGATGTGTTGCACCGTCTTCGCCTACAGAGATACCTGCGTGTGTTGCACCTATCTTCACATTGAGGTGAGGATAACCGATAGAGTTTCTTACCTGCTCAAATGCTCTGCCTGCGGCGAACATTGCAAATGTAGAAGCAAATGGTATCTTGCCTGTTGCAGCCATACCTGCTGCAACGCCCATCATATTTGACTCAGCGATACCGCAGTCAAAAAATCTGTCAGGGAATTTCTTCTTGAATATACCTGTTTTTGTTGCAGCAGCAAGGTCTGCGTCAAAAACATAGAGGTTATCGTACTTATCACCAAGCTCTGCAAGAGCCTCGCCGTAGCTTTCTCTTGTAGCTTTCTTCTTCAATTCTGCCATTGCTTAACCCTCCAGACTTTTAAGCTGTTCGTTTATTTCTGCCACAGCCTGCTCATACTGCTCCTTGTTAGGTGCTGAACCATGCCATGAAACGTTGTTTTCCATAAATGAAACGCCCTTGCCCTTGATACTCTTCATTACGATAACGCAAGGCTGACCGCATACTGTTTCTGCCTCGTTGAATGCTTTTTCAAGTGAGTCAAAATCGTGAGCGTCGGCTGTGATAACGTGCCAGCCAAATGCTGCAAACTTGTCAACGATAGGATATGGCGACATTACGTCCTCTATCTTTCCGTCGATCTGAAGTCCGTTATTATCCACAACAGCAACGAGGTTATCAAGCTTATAATGAGCGGCGAACATTGCAGCCTCCCATACCTGACCCTCTTCGATCTCACCATCGCCAAGGATAGTATACACCTTATAGGTATCGCTTGTGAGCTTTCCTGAAAGCGCCATACCACAGGCAACAGAAATGCCCTGTCCAAGGGATCCAGAGGACATATCTACGCCAGGGATAGAGATACAAGGGTGACCCTGAAGCATTGCACCGATATGTCTGAGGGACTTCAGCTCCTCCTTTGGAAAAAAGCCTTTTTCTGCAAGAGTTGCATAGAGTGCAGGTGCTGTGTGACCCTTTGAAAGCACGAGTCTATCTCTCTCAGGCTCTTCCGGCTTATCAGGATATACGTTCATCTTGGCAAAATAGAGATAAGTGAGCAGATCTGCTATGGAGAGCGATCCGCCCGGATGACCCGACTTTGCGTTGAATACTCCCTCGAGTATTCCAAGACGAACCTTGCAGGCTGTGATCTCAAGCTGTTTCTTTAATGTTTCGTCCATACTTTTGACCTCCAAAAAAATATTATTTCTTCAGTTTTTCAAAAATTTCATCTATGACTGCGGCAATAAAATCCTCCTCGCAGGACTGCTCAAAGACCTTATCCGCAACCTTTTTGACCTCCTCTGCCGCATTTGACGGGCAATATGCCACGTCAGCCGCTTGAAGAAGTTCAATATCATTGTTATAGTCGCCTGCGGCCACGAAAGTAAAATCCTCCATGCCACAAGCTTTTCTCAGCTCCTCAAGAGCCGAACCTTTTGATATATTCTGTGGAAGTATCTCGTAATACTCGATACTTGAACGCACAAAATCTACACCTTTGTAGCCTTTTTTTGCCACATAGTTTATAAGCTCGTCCATACGCTCAGGCTCAACTGCAAAAAGCACCTTATACCAGTTCTTGTCAGGTATCTCGTCAACGGCACACTGAACGGGAATGAGCTTACAGATCTCGTTATGGCGCTTTTCCATAGGGGTCATGCTTGGCACATAGACCTCGTTGACAGTAAGCACTTCACAACCAACATAAGGATTATCGGCAAGTATCTCCTTGACGATATCCGCCGCAAAGCTTGGCAGAAAGACGTTATATATCTGCTCTTTCGTATGGATATCGTAGACCATTCCACCGTTTGACATTATGATAGGACAATTCACATTCACCATGTCAAAATACTGTCTGGCCGCCTGAATGGCTCTGCCTGTAGCGATAGAAAATCTGCCCCCAGCCTCTTCAAAACGCTTGACAGCGGCGAGAGTTTTCGGGGTAGGTATCTTGCTTGCGGGGAGAAAAGTTCCGTCCATATCCGTTATAAGCAGGACTTTTGATATATCTTCAAACATAAAATCACTTCCGTGGGTCAATTCCCTACTCTGAGTTTTTCAGCACCGCCTGAAAATAATCGGGCAATTCGCTGTCGAACTCCATATATTCCTTGGTCGCAGGGTGTATAAAACCAATTTTCTTTGCGTGTAGGCACTGCCCCTCGATTTCCTTTACAGCTTTGCCGTAAACATCGTCGCCGTAGACAGGGTGACCGATATAGGCGGAATGTACTCTTATCTGGTGGGTTCGACCTGTTTCAAGGCGGAATTTCACCAGCGAATACTGACCTAACTCCTCCAGCACCTCATAATGGGTAACTGCGTGCTTGGAGTTTTGCTCTGTCACGCACATTTTCTTTCTGTCATATTTGCTTCTGCCGATAGGTGCGTCAACTGTGCCGGTAGGGGTCTTTAGGCGACCGCCTGTGAGTATAGCTTCATACTCTCTTGTAAAGCTATGCTCTTTTATCTGAGCCGCAAGAAAGTTATGTGCGCTGTCGGTCTTGGCAACGATCAGCAGTCCGCTTGTATTTTTGTCTATCCTATGGACTATCCCAGGGCGAATGACGCCGTTTATTGAAGAAAGCCTGCCCTGACAATGATAAAGCAATGCATTCACCAAAGTGCCGTCGGGATTGCCTGCGGCAGGGTGCACCACCATGCCTTTAGGTTTATTCACCACGAGCAACTCGCTGTCCTCATAGACTATTTCCACTGGGATATCCTGTGGCTTGACGTCAAGCTCCACAGGGTCGGGAATAATTATCTCAACGCTGTCACCGTTATGCAGCTTATAATTTTTCGATACTTTTTTGCCTCCAACTGTGACGCCACCGTCCTCGATAAGCTTCTGCACAGCGGAACGTGTAAGACCTGTATCCTGCGCTGACAGAAATCTGTCGATACGCTCGCCTGTTTCCTCGGCAGTTGCAATAAAATCAAGCTTTGTCATTTTCGTCTTTGACCTTTATATCGTCACGGATCGGCTTTTTCTTTTCGTCCAAAAAGCAGAAGCAGATAACGAACAAAATTCCGCCGATAACGATACAGATATCCGCAAAGTTGAAAATAGGGAAATTGATAGGCTCGAACTTGATATAGTCCACAACTTCTTTTACCCTTATTCTGTCGATAAGGTTGCCGATACCGCCTGCAAGTACCATAGCCAGCGACACAAGCTCCAGCTTTGAGCCTTTGCGTATCTTATACATATAGGTCACCGCCGCGATCAGTACGACAACAGGCAGACCGATAAGAAACCAGGTCTTTCCTGACATCATGCTCCATGCTGCTCCTGTGTTTCTTATATGGGTCAGGCTGAATACCTTAAAGCTACCGAACTTTATGACCTCGACAGGCTGACCATTCAACGGCAGGTTATTTGTCACGGCAAGCTTTATGAGCTGGTCGGCGGCAACGAGAACTGCCATGATAACAAGCGAAATTACAAACATCTATTCCCTACTCCATTTATGAACAGTAAGGCTCTGCGGAAAACAGAGCCTTGATATTAATTATTTTTTCCAAATTTAAGCTCAGCAGGAGCTGTCTTTGGTATAACAGGGTCGAAAGAACCAGTGTTAAGTATCTTCTCAACGTGCTCACTGTCAGTAACAGGTGCAGATTCAGCCTCAACAGTTTTCTCCGGCTCAGCTGTTTCCTCTGCCTGCTCCTCTACAGCTTCCTGAGTTTCCTCGACTGTTTCTTCTTCCTCATACTCCTCTGCTGTATCCTCGGCAGGCTCGGACGCAGGAATTTCCATAATAAGTCTTATCTGCTTATTATAAAGCTGAGTAAGGTCAGCCTTGAACTGAGTTACCTCAGCCTTGAGGTTTTCAAACTTAGCAAGCTCCTCGTCATAAGCGGCTCTTACTTCATTTATCTTCTTTTCTGTTATCTCGGTATTAGTTCTGATAAGCTCAGCGCACTTTTCCTTATGCTCCTTAACTATTCTCTCACACTCAGAGGCACTCTGCTCTGCGAGTCTTACCTGCTCTGTTTTGGCAGATTCGATCATATCGTGAGCTTGAGTTTTGGCCTCAGTAAGTATCTTATTTGACTCTTTCTGAGCCACGACAAGAGCCTGCTGGATAGCCTCCTCGTCCTCTCTGTACTCGTTTATCTTCTCAACGAGCTTGATTATCTTAGCTTCGGTATCCTGATTTGCCTTTACTACTTCGGCATAATCCTCGGCTACCTGCCCGAGAAATTCTTTTACGTCTTCTTTTGAATAACCGTTTTTCTCGGTATCAAAAGTTTTTCCTTTAATATTATTTGGATTTAACATACTAGGACCTCCGTGATCTTTACACAAATTTATTTAAAGTTATATGTATTCTGTCTTTTTTAGTTGTGCCGTCAACTGAAAGCAGCTTGAATTTTCCGTATCCTCTCACTGAAAATGTACAGCCCTCTTCAAGAGGTATTTTCGGTGAATTTTTCGGCATATGGTCTATTTCGATGCCCACGTTTTTTATAAGCTGTGCTGACTTTTCTCGTGATATCCTTGCTGCAAGACTTAAGATACAATCTGCACGCATGGAAGCCACAGTACCGCTTATTTCCTGAGTTTTCTGCCCAATATGTATACTGCCGTCATAGCCTTCCCGGAGCTTCACTCCTGCTCTGCCGACCTTCGTCAGGGCGCTTGTAACCTCGCCTGCCACAGAAGAACGCAGGAACACCGCTGACTTTCCCTCTCCAACAAGAATGTCGCCAACGCTGTCTCTTTTTATTCTTAGTCCCATAAGCGAACCTAGGATATCTCTGTGAGTTATTTTATCCTCTTTGCGATACAGCAGTGTAATTGCGGTGATAGGATAATCCTCACTTTCTGCCTCGCCATATTCAGGATAGACGCACAGCATACGCCTTGCGGCGTTTTCATATCCGCCCCAAAGCCTATAATTCTCATATTTCACAGACGCCATGAGTTTTTCGCACAGCAGACACTGCCTTTCATCGAGAAACGCAGAAAACTTTGTTATATACTTTTCATCAGCCGCCATTATCCAATCGGACACTCTGTCTAACAGACGGATATCGTCCTCAGACAAATCGGGCAAAAACTGATATTTAGCACGAGCCATTTTTAGAAGCTGTATCCGTTATTTTCAAGCTCGCTCATAAGGTCAACTCCTGAGAAGCCAACGTTTCTAGGCATGATAGCGAAAGTTTTCTGAGCCATCATCTTGATGTCTGCACCATTTGCATACGCAACGCCTGAGATAAAGTCAAGTATTCTCTTTGCGTCCTCGCTCTTGACAGTTTCCAGGTTGAGAAGAACTGTCTTTCCCTCATTTATATCGCCGCCGATAGACTTGACCTCTGAAAAATCGTTTGGTCTTGCAAGAACTATCTGCAAAGTCGTGGTTTGCTCCATTCTTACCGGACGTGCGTTATTGCCATATGCACCTGTGTTCTTTGGTGCTTCGTTGTATTCTGTTTTATTCTCATACACCGGCTGCTGATACATTGCGTCCTCCTGCTCAAGTTCATCTTCGCCTACAAAGAGATTTTTTAATTTCTGCATTGCACCCATTTTTAATCCTCCAAATATTTTCTAGCTCCGAAAAGCTTTGTTCCGATCCTCACCAAATTTGAGCCATGCTTTATGGCAAGCTCATAGTCCCCAGACATTCCCATTGAGAGAATATCCATAGACACGTTCGGTATATCCTGTTCCTTTACACTAAGAAAGATACCGTGCATTTTCTCAAAAACGTCCTCCCCTGAGCCAACAGGAGGGATAGCCATAAGTCCCTTAACAGAAACGTTAGGCAACTGCGCGGTCTGTCTTACAAGCTCCTCAGCCATTTCAGCGGAAACGCCGCTTTTAGTAGCTTCGTCGCCTATATTTATTTCCACAAGGACGTTCATAGTTTTATTATTCTTCACTGCAAGCCTGCTTATCTCATGAGCAAGCTTCAGGTTATCGACAGACTGTATCAGAGTAACGTCATTGATTATATATTTCACCTTATTGGTCTGCAAATGTCCGATAAACTGCACTTCTGCACTTTTATCGTAAGCTTCCTTCTTGGAAAGAAACTCCTGCACCCTGTTTTCGCCCAGCAGCTTAAAGCCCTGAGCCACAGCGAAATTCACCTTTTCAGGCGGCACTGTCTTTGTGACAGCCATTATCCTGACTTCTTCGTCAGGCTTACGCCATTTTGCTTTGGCGTTCTCTACATTATAACATATTTCCTTACAGTTTTCAAGAACCTCCGGAAAATAATTATCCTGAGGTGACAGCGTTGCTGTCTGATCTACTTTGCTGCACATCTTCATCTGATACCACCTCTAACAAAATTTGATCGTAAAGCAGCAGATAATCCTCGTTTGAGGTATTTTCAGAGAGCACATAATCATCGCCCTCATAAATAACATTGATCTTCTTAAAGGTAACGTCCTTGCCGAGTATCACATAAACGCCCTTCTGATCGCCCTGAAAACGTATCGCACTTCTTGGAACTTTAAGACCCTGATACTCGTCGAAGATAAGCTCCGCAGACTGCACTCTTGACTCAACAAGAGCTTCGTCAAGTCTGTCACAGGAAAGCACGACGACCACTTTGTTCTCATCGTCCTCACAAGGCTTAACAGACTCCACCTTAACGTCATAGATGTTTTTTGTGGTACTGAGCGTCATTCTAAGCCATGCGCCCTCTGTTATCCTTTTATCGTTTTCCATGATCCCTGCTATCCTGCATGAATAGTCGGAAAACATTTTGCCAATGGCGTTCGGTGCGTCCTTACTAGGCTGGTCGATGACCTTTTGTATATCCTTGTCAGTGAGCTGGGAAGCGTTCTCCATAGTAAGCTCGCTCTCATAGCCGTCTGCATAAGAAACAAAATAGCCTGTTTCGTCAGCAGTGATCGTTTTTCCTGAACCTGAGGTCTGTTCCTCCAGCTCCTTGACTTTCGCCTGAAGCTGGCTTATCCTTTCGTCATAGCTCTGCTCGGTCTTTGTGACGATATTATAAATATTCATCACAAGGGACATATCCTCTCTTGTTTTTGCAAACTCAGAGAAATTATCCTGAGAAGAATATGAGAGAAGCTCCTTATATTCCTTATCTATCTTGCTTTTGAGCGTTTCAGGCTGAACATAATTAGTTGTACCCGGATTTTGTGCTCTTTCAAGGGCGGCTATCTCGCTTTCAAGTATCTTTATCTTGTTTTTCGCTGTAACAGCGTCCTCAGAAGAATAAACTGACGCTATGGTATTGCCAACAGATATTTTACTGCCGTCGGAATAGGTATAATCCAAAACTCCGCCGCCGTCATAGGTGACCACCTTTTCATCTCTGATTATAACGCCCTTAAAAGCAATATCCTCATTGATAGTAACAAGCACAGCTTCCTCGGTGTCATGACGCTCTGTAAGTGCACTGTATATCTGACTGCCGATAGTTGTGATTATCAGCACAGAAAGCAGACCGGTAAGTATTTTAACGGTCAGAGAATTCATTTTTTACTGCCCTCTTAAATATCTGAATTGCCTGCAGCGTCAAGAACGTTGATATATCTTGACGGAACGATAGTTGAGATAGCATGCTTATAAACTATGTTCTGCTTGCCCTCGCAATCGAGAACTACAACATAGCTGTCAAAGCCCTTTACAACGCCTTTGAACTGGTAGCCGTTCATAAGGATAAAAGTAGACGCTATCTTGTCTTTTCTGATCTGGTTGAGTATAACGTCCTGAAGATTAAGATTCTTATTCATAAATAACACTCCTAAAAATTTTTACAGCAATGTATTGCTTTTTTTACTATAAAATCTTTCAAATTATATTATATCACATAATTTCCGATTTGGCTATAATATTTTTGATATTTTCTATAATTTTTTGAAAACTATCAAATTTATCTGTTTCCACCCACTGAATTCCGTCAACTCGTCTAAACCAAGTAAGCTGTCTTTTGGCATAATGACGGCTTTCCTGTTTGATTTTGTCGAGGCATTCACAAAGCTCAGCTTTGCCCTCAAAATACGGCACGAGCTCTTTATAGCCTATCGCCTGATAAGCTGTAGCAGGGGTAAAGCTGTCATAAAAGGCTCTGCACTCCTCTATAAGCCCGTTTTCCACCATTACATCAACACGGTGGTTTATACGGTCATAGAGATACTGTCTGTCGGAAGCTGTAAGACCGATAATGCAGGCGTTATATGGCGACTTCTCACGACGGCTGTTCACCTTATGCTGTGAAAGCGGTATACATGTAGTTTCAAAGACTTCAAGTCCTCGTATGACCCTTGGCAGGTTGTTCTCATGGACTTTCTCCGCAGTTTCGGGATCGACCTCTCTGAGCCTTTCCCACAAAGCGTGACCGCCCAGCGTCTTGGCTTCCTCCTCAAGACGTTTTCTGACTGAGCCGTCCGTTTCGGTATCGTCAAAGATGATATTATTCACAAGGGAGCTTATATATAGTCCTGTTCCCCCGCAGAGAATAGGAACTTTGCCACGGCTGTGTATCTCTCTGATACGCTCACCTGCGAGCTTCACATAATCTGCCACGGAAAAAGCCTGCTCAGGCTCGAGAAAATCTACAAGATAATGTGGCACGCCCTGCATTTCCTCTTTGGTAGGCTTTGCAGTGGCGATACTCAGACCCTTATATATCTGCATAGAGTCTGCGGAAACTATCTCACCGTCATATATCTTTGCAAGCTCCACTGCGCAGGCGGTCTTTCCGCTGGCGGTAGGCCCTGCAATGACAAGGAGAGGTATTTTATTTTCCATAGCTTTCGCCTCCTGCATTTTTTATAGAACTCGTCTGAACTGCTTTTCGATATCTCTTTTGGTGAGGGTTATCATAACAGGTCTGCCATGAGGGCAATATCTGATATTTTCCTGGCCATAAACGGCATTCACGAGCGCCTGCAATTCTATTCCGCTGTTGGTATCGTTCGCCTTTATTGCCGCTTTGCAGGCGATAGAATGGTAGAGGTCGTCAAAAAGCTCTATTTGCGGATTGAGTTTATTCTCGATAAAATTCTTTGCAAGTTCGCTGATTATATCCGCAGGGTTATCGTCACCAAGAATGATAGGCACGCCCTTTACTGCAACAGTTGGTGCAACGTCAGGCTCTATCTCAAAGCCAAGCTGTGACACCTTATCGAGGTTTGCGGTGAGAGCGTCATACTCGTCATAGGAAAGCAACACCATGATAGGCTCTAGGAACATTTGCGTTTCAAGCTGTTCGGCGTCGCTTTTTATCCTCTCGAAAATGTATCTCTCATGGGCGGCATGCTTATCCATAAGTATCATCTCGTCGCCCACCTGTGCCACAACATAGGTTTTGAAAAGCTCGCCCACCACAACAGGCTTCGGCTTTTCAGGCTCTTTCTCCTCCACGATAACGGAAACAGGCTTTTTCTTTGTGAAGCTCTGAGCGTCGATAAACTTGAAAGCTTCTCCGCTCTGCTCCTCCGGCTCTTCGGGGAGAGGTATCTCGCTTATCGCCTTGTTTATCTCCTCCACTGTCACCTTATGGGGCTTCGGCTCTGGACCTGAAAGCTCTGTAATGGCTGTTTCTTTCTTTGCAGGCTGTTCAAGGCTTGCAAGGAACATATCGTCACTGCCGCTAAGTTTTTCTTTTTCTTCCTCAGTTATGCTCCTGCTCTCCACAGTTTTAAGCGTTGGTGCAGGCTTTTGATAGCTGTACGAATTATCGTACACTTTATCTGCCTGCGGCTTTGGGGCAGCAGGCTTTTGACTATTATCCTCCATGGCGAATTTAAGCTGAACGCTGTTATCTTTTTTAGGTATATCAAAAAGCTCTCTATCTGTAAAATTACGCTTGTTTTCAAGGTGCATCTCGTTAGGTCTGTCATTCTTCATAAGGGAATTTTTCACCGCAAAGAACACAGCCTCGTGCATAAGCTTTTCGTCTGAAAAACGCACTTCTATTTTAGTCGGGTGGACGTTCACATCTATGGTATTCGGTGGGATATCAATATAAAGCACGCAAGCCGGGAATTTTCCCGTCATAAGAAGATTTCTGTAGGCTTCTTCAAGTGCTGCCGCACAAGCCCTTGATTTCACATATCTTTTGTTCACAAAGAAATTCTGAAAACGTCTGTTAGGCTTTGCAGACAGAGGCTTCACAGTGAATCCTGTTATGTGCATACCCTGCCATGTATAGTCAACTTCAAGCATGGAGTTTGCAAAATCTCTGCCATAAACTGAATAAACTGCGGAATATATCTTGCCGTCCCCTGCTGTCAATATCTCAACTTTATTATCCCTGATGAACTTGAATGATATCTCAGGGTGTGAAAGGGTAAGCTTTGTAACAAGGTCTGCGGCAAAATTGCCCTCTGAAACGTCCTTTTTCAGAAACTTTAGTCTTGCAGGAACATTATAGAAAATATCCCTCACAACGAAAGTTGTGCCGTCAGGACAGCCACACTCTTCGCAGGTCTTTTCCACTGCGCCCTCGATAACGTAATGCGTGCCGTAGTCCTCTCCAGGACGTTTTGTGAGCACGTCCACCTTTGAAACTGCACATATTGACGCCAGAGCCTCGCCTCTGAAACCAAGGGTCATAATGCTGTCAAGGTCGTTTTTTACTGATATCTTGCTTGTTGCATGACGAAGAAAGGCTATAGGCAGATCTTCTTTTGAGATACCCTTGCCGTTATCTGTCACTCTTATATAGGTGCGGCCACCGTTTTTTATCTCAACTGTTATGACGTTCGCACCTGCGTCTATTGCGTTTTCAAGAAGCTCCTTTATTATTGAAGCAGGTCTGTCTATTACCTCGCCTGCCGCAATAAGCTCGGAAACTTCCTTGCTCAGAACTTTTATTTCTGACATTTTTCTATCCTTTTCTATGGCTCTTTCCAAAAGCCGCCTGTATGAAAATTCTCCTTGCCTGTCGGCTTTGCTGTCAAGCGGAACATGACACAGCCGTCAGGACAGACGATAGTTTTTGTATATTTGCTGTCGCCGCCTATCTTTGTCATATCGCCGCCGCTGCGGACAGCTTCCATAATGGGATAAAGCATCATCATTGTTTTACTGCAAATGCCATAGCCGTTCTTATTCACAGGACAGCCATAGGTGCAGAAATATTTATCCCCTATCTCCTCGCCGTTTCGGCAATATCTTTCAGTATGGTCGCCACGGAGAAAGTCCGTGACCTCTATTTCAAACTCGTACTCCTCGTCATACCACTTTTTCATGACGCTCACCTAAACATATCTCAGCAAGTCTTTCACAAAATCTCTAAGCTCGCTGTCGGTCATTTCGTCTATGTTAGTCTTTCTAAGCCTATCGGTAACGATGCTGTCGCTTATTTTGTCAAAGGATATCTGGTCGCTTTCTATCTGCTGAGCGGCAATTCTTGCCTTTTTGTTTTCCGCTTCAAGCTGTTCGAGAAGCTCTTTGGCTCTATTTATTATCTTGTTCGGCAGTCCCGCAAGCTTTGCAACTTCTATGCCGTAGCTTTCGTCAACTCCACCGGGAACTATCTTTCTAAGAAACTTGATACTATCCCCCTGACGCTTTACTGCAACAGAGAAATTTCTCACGCCGTCAAGCTCTTTTTCAAGGCTGATAAGCTCATGATAGTGTGTTGCAAACAGGGTCTTGCAGCCCATTGATCTGTTGGTGGAGATATACTCCGACACTGCCCTTGCAATGGAGATTCCGTCAAAGGTTGAAGTACCTCTGCCCACCTCATCGAGGATAACAAGGCTGTTTTTTGTGGCGTGCTTTACGATATCTGCAACCTCGCTCATTTCCACCATGAAGGTAGACTGACCTGCGGTAAGGTCATCAGAAGCGCCTATTCTTGTGAAAATCTGGTCGACCACAGATATTTTTGCATAGTCCGCAGGTACAAAGCAACCTATCTGCGCCATAAGGGTGATAAGAGCAACCTGACGCATATAAGTTGATTTACCTGACATATTCGGGCCTGTGATGACAGCCATTCTGTTGCTTGTAAGATCAAGATATGTGTCGTTAGGCACGAAAACCTCGTCTTTCTGCATAAGCTCAACAACGGGGTGTCTGCCATTTTTGATATCAATAATGCCGTCAATGGCTATCTCAGGCTTTGTATAGTTATTGTTCACCGCCGCAGTTGCAAACGAGCAAAGCACGTCTATCTGCGCCACTGCTGTGGCAGTTTCCTGCACAAGTCTAAGCTGTGTGGCTGCAAAATCTCTTATCTCCGCAAATATTTCCTGCTCAAGAGTAACTATTTTATCGCTTGCACCGAGGATAGTGTTCTCTGCGACTTTAAGCTCGTCCGTGATAAAACGCTCGCAGTTGGCAAGGGTCTGTTTTCTTATATAGTTGTCAGGCACAAGGTCATAGTAAGACTTTGTTACCTCGATATAATATCCGAAAACTCGGTTATAGCCTATCTTCAGATTTTTGATACCCGTTTTTTCTCTTTCACGCTCCGCGATATCATCAATTATACCCTTGCCTCCTGAGATTATATTTCTCAGTCCGTCAAGCTGTTCGTTGAAGCCGTCTTTGATAACGTTGCCGTCCTTGACATTAACAGGCGGTTCGTCAACAATGGCGTTCTCAACAAGGTTTGAGATAGCTTCAAGGGTGGATATTTTATTGTTGCAGTTTGCAAGAAGCTTTGAATCAAAACCTTTGAGAAGCTCCTTTATCTCAGGGAGTTTAAGTGCTGTCAGCGACAATGATTTAAGATCTCTAGGGGTAGCGGTCTTATACATTACCCTTGTCATGAGTCTTTCAAGGTCATAGACTCCTCCCAGTATCTCTTTTAGCTCTCCAAGTTCAACAGGCTTCATTGTGAGCTGTTCAACAGCGTCAAGTCTGTCGATTATCTTTGCAGGATTGACAAGTGGCTGTTCAAGGAAGGATTTTAGCATACGCTTGCCCATGGAAGTTTTGGTATGGTCAAGCACCCATAGGAGCGAGCCTTTTTTCTCTTTATTTCTGAGAGTTTCTGTAAGCTCCAGATTTCTTCTTGCAGTGAAGCCGATAGTCATGATAGGGTCGGCGTCATGCTTTATTATCTCGGAAAATCTGCCCACCAATGCTTTCTGTGTATCGTGTATGTATGCAAAAAGTCCGCACACCGCAAATGCTGCAACTGTGTCAGGCTTAACGCCGATAGATTCAAGGCTGTTTGTGGAAAACTGTTTCAGCACCTCTTCTGTATGTATCTCAGGGGAAAAATCGTTCTCCTCCAAAAGCTGAACGCTGGTCTTGAGCTTTTCTCTTATGAAGCTTGAAAGCTCTTTATTTGAAAGAAAAGCGTCATTTATAAGAATCTCCGCAGGTGAAAATCTCGACAGCTCATTTATAGCCGAGCTTGTCATTTCCTTGCCCTCAAACTCAAACAGATGCACCTCGCCTGTAGAAATATCCGCAAGGCACAATGCGCTTTCCTTGGCTCTCATATAAAATGCACAGATATAGTTGTTGGACGTTTCATCAAGCATACTGCTTTCGATAAGCGTACCCGGTGTGACTACTCTTATGACCTCTCTCGGCACTATTCCCTTGCACATTGCAGGGTCCATGGTCTGCTCGCAGATAGCCACATTGTAGCCTTTTTCAATAAGCTTTTTCAGATAAACGTCGCAGGCGTGGTGAGGCACACCGCACATAGGCGCTCTTTCCTCTAGTCCGCAGTCACGGCCTGTCAAAGTAAGTTCAAGCTCTCTTGACGCAATGATAGCGTCATCAAAGAACATTTCATAAAAATCTCCCAGTCTGTAGAACAGTATATGGTTTTTATATTTGTTCTTTACTTCAAAATACTGCTTCATCATAGGTGACAGCTTTGAAAAATCTATATCTTTGGTTTCCACTCAAACTCACTCCGTTTCATATATTTATCCACGCACATATCCCTATAGAAATTATCCGCCCCAGTCTGAAGTGGTCTTCAGATTCGGGCAGACGGGGGATAAGCTCCCCCTGACTGTTATTCGTTTTTTGATACTGTCTTAGTGACAGCCGCCGCATGATGCGCAGCTTCCTGAACAGCTATGAGGAGCTTCCTCCGGGCAAGTCATTGGGTCTTCGCCATTTGCAGCCATTGAGATGATATAGTTTACTGAGCCGAGAAGCTTATCCATAACTTCTTTAGCTTCGTTAAATGCGATCATCTTAGGCATAGCCATGATCTCGTCATAAAGCTCTCTGATTTGAGTATCAAGTGCTGTCATCTTCTCGCCGTCCTTATCAGGCTTCTGCATCTCAACGCTGAGCTGTGAACGGAGCTGATTGAACTCGCCTATTTTGTTCTGTATCTCAACATCTGTATCATTGATAGAACAAGCCTCCATATAAGCCTTGTATCTCTCGTCTTCCTGAATAGCCTGTCCAAGCTTTCTTGTCATTTCAATTACATCCATGGTAATTCTCCTTTAAATATTATTCAGCTTTCGCTGTTATTTATCTTCAACAAGCTCGCCTCTCAAAGCCCAGTTCATTGCTTTTGTTATGCGAACCTGAATGAATTTACCGATATATTTTTTATCCGCTTTCACCTCGACGATCATATCCTCGTCGTTCTTACCTGTGAGATAGTCAGGACCTGTTCTGCCCTCGCCTGTTGGCAGCACGGTTACAGTTCTTCCCACAAATCTTGAAAGCCACGCTGTTGACACCTCTCTCTGCTCCAAAAGCAGTTCTCTCAGCCACAGACCCTTCTGCTTGTCTGATATGTGATCCTCCATTTCGGCAGCCTTTGTGCCGCTTCGTCTTGAATACACAAAAGAATAGATATTATCGTACTTTACCTTTTTGATAAGCTCCTTAGTTTCGCAGAACTCCTCGTATGTTTCACTTGGGAAGCCAACGATAAGGTCTGTTGTGAATGAAAACTCAGGGTCTTTGCTTCTGGCATAGTCGATTATTTTCAGATAATCCGCCGTGGTATAGCGGCGATTCATAAGCTTTAGTATCCTGTCTGAGCCTGCCTGCACAGGAAGATGCAAATGCTTGCACACCTTTTTGCATTCAAGTATAGCGTCAATAAGCTCATGGCTTGCGTCCTTTGGGTGGCTTGACATAAATCTTATGCGGAAATCTCCCTCTATCTTGTCAAGCTCTCTTAAAAGCTCAGGAAAGCCATAACTGTATGAATTAACGTTTTGACCAAGCAGTGTTATTTCCTTATAGCCGTTTTTCACAAGTGCTTTTACCTCTGCGATAACGGACTCAGGCTTTCTGCTGCGTTCTCTGCCCCTGACGTAAGGCACTATGCAATAGGTGCAGAAATTGTTGCAGCCATACATGATAGGCACGAACGCTCTTATCTTATCGTCACGGAGCTGTAAAAAGTCCTCGTTTATGTCAACATGATTTTCTGACAGATTGAAAATCCTGTCATGCTTTGATATTATCTCCCACAGCATATTATACATATCGTTGTATGCAAAAGTTCCGAAAACAAGATCTACCTGACGATAGGTCTTTTTTATCTTCTCGGCAACGTGCTTCTGCTGAGCCATACAGCCGCAGATACCTATAATAAGCTCGGGATTGTTTTCTTTGAGATGCTTAAGGTCGCCAAGCTTGCCGAACACCTTGTCCTCGGCATTTTCTCTAACAGCGCAGGTGTTATACAATATAAGCTGAGCCTCGTTCACGTCAGACGTGAAATCATAGCCCACCTTTGAGAGCATACCTTTTATCTTCTCGCCGTCGCTGACGTTCTGCTGACAGCCGTATGAATGGATAAGGGCAAGTGGCTTGTGACCGCAAGTTCTTTCGTATTCACCAGACCATTGGAGCAGCTTCTGCGGAGCGGTTTCCTCATTTATTATTTCCGAAAAATTCTCAGTCATTGATATCCTCATTTCATTTCGTACATTCCCTTTAATTATAAATCTTTTCAGGCTTCTTGTCAAGCGTTTTGGGAGCGAAGAGCCAAACAGGTTGCTTTGCAAAACAAAAAGGGGCAGAAAACTCCGCCCCCATAGATCACATATTATCCCTGAGCTTCGCCCTGACCCTCTGTATCATTTTCTTCCTTGCAGTGGGGTTCTTCAAGTCCTCTTGGGAAAAATTCTACTGTCGGGAATGCTATCTTTTCAAACATCTCGCATGGGCTGTCACTGTTTGTTGAACACTCCTTGCCAGGTACGCAGTAATCATATACAGGCACCATTATAGGCACAGGTCTTGACAACTGAATGATAGCGAAAAGTCCGATAGTGATAAGAACGTTCTTTTCCTCGCTTGGTGCAGGCTCTGCGACAAGCTTTGCGTCAAGACACATTGGCGCTGCTACGCTCACAGAAGCGCAAGGCATTGCCGCTGTGCAGCAACAGCATGAGCAGCCGCTTGTAGGCGAGGTGGTGACGACCTGATCGGCTTCGCAGGTCGAAAATCTCTGTGTGCCGCCGTCGCTGCCGAAAAGAATAACTTTTTTTGTGAATGATGAGGTGCCGTAAACTACTGTTGGAGCTGCGCCTGCCGCTTCATATGCTTCTATCTGCGCCCTGAATGTGTAAGTAACGTCAACTGCGTAAAAGCCGTGGTTGAATGCCACCGGAGATATTGCAAAGCTTACGTCTGTCACGTCGATACAAGTGCTTTTGATATACGCCGCAGCGTTTATCACGGTCTGGTCTGCCTGGCTGAATGTAAACGCAAGATCCTCCAGACAATCCTGTGACGAGCATGAATCAAACACACGCATTGCCTCGATACACATTGCTTCCTTGAAAGGTTTGCCGTTAAAATCGCTCATAGTAAGTCCTCCTATAAATCAAATCATGGAAGTTTTTTTACTTCGCTATATTCTATTCGGCAAAAGGCTTTTGTGTGCTTAAATTTCTGAAAATCCTCTCATAAAGCAAAAAAAGCCCTGCGCATGAACGCAGAGCCTTTGGATACACATAATCAGGTGTTCTTGTCTACCTGATGAAATTTCTTAAGATTGCCTATTTTTTCGTTTCTCTCGTCAAGTACCTTTTCCACGTCAGACCACTCAAGTCCCTGATTTGCTGCAAGCACCATAACGTGATAGAGAAGGTCGTTTATTTCGTTTTTCAGCTCGTCATTGTCACCGTTTTTAGCAGCGATAACTGTTTCTGTAGCCTCTTCGCCCACCTTTTTGCATATCTTGTCAACGCCCTTGTCAAAAAGATAAGCTGTGTAGCTGTTCTCCTGCGCCTTGCCTGCTTCATAGTCTGCTTTACGCTGTTTTATTACCTCGAAAATCTCCTGATAAACTGTCATTTTATTCTTCCTCCGTATTATATATCTCATTGAAAAAGCAGCTATATGAGCCTGTATGGCAGGCTGCACCTGTCTGCTTTACGTTAAGGAGCAGGGTATCGTTATCGCAGTCCGCATAGATAGAAACTACCTTTTGCAGATGACCGCTGGTCGCACCCTTGTTCCAATATTCCTGTCTTGATCTGCTCCAATACCATGTATAGCCTGTTTCAAGTGTTTTTTTCAGGCTCTCCTTATTCATATAAGCAAGCATAAGCACAGTTTTTGTATCCACATCAAATGCGATAGCAGGTGTAAGCTCGCTTTTTACAAAGTATTTGTCCAGATCGTTTATATCAACTTTTATTGGGTTCATTATTTGTCCTTTCTGTTGCCGTCTTGGTCGAAATTATCTTTGAGTGCTCGTTCTGTTGGTACTATCGTCCAGCACAAAACTACCACCTGTATCACTTCAGCTATGCACATTATCACAGTCGCCTTGCCGCTGCTCATAAAGAAATATGGAACACAGACCAATGCCGAAATTATCGTCATGACCGCTCCGACCTTTACCCACAGACGTCCGCAATAATTGTGGGCAAAATCCCACGTTTCCTGATTTTTCATTGACATAGCAGTGCGATAGCCCACCAAGCCGTTGATATCTTTCGGTGTATGCTTATACATCAGATAGCCGCACAATATCATAAGCACTGGTATAAACAAAGTAAATACGATATTGAAAACAAGCATTATGCTCACCTCACGATAATTCCCTTGCTCCTGCAATCGTCCTTTACCTGTCCAACTGTCAGCTCTTTGAAATGGAAAAGGCTCGCCGCAAGAGCCGCTGAGCAATCAGTTTCAAGGAAAGCGTCAGCAAAGTCTGAAAGCTTTCCTGCTCCGCCGCTGGCGATAACAGGTATCTTTACAGCACTGCACACAGCTTTCAGCATAGGCAGGTCAAAGCCGCCCCTTACACCATCTGTGTCGATAGAGTTCAGGCATATCTCACCTGCACCGAGCTGTTCGCACTTTTTAACCCATTCGATAAGATCCATTCGCATATCCACTCTGCCGCCGTTGATGTAGACCGTCCACTTGTTATCGCCGACCTTCTTTGCGTCAACACCAACGCAGATGCACTGACAGCCGAAAATATCCGCTCCGTCCTTTATAAGCTGAGGATTCTGCACCGCCTGAGAGTTCACAGACACCTTGTCTGCGCCTGCACGGAGAGTATCTCTTATATCGTCAACAGTTTTGATACCGCCTCCAACAGTGAGCGGTACAAATACCTTTTTTGCTGTTTCACGAACAACGTCCAGCATAACTCCTCTGCCCTCGTGGGAGGCTGTTATGTCATAGAAAACTATCTCGTCTGCACCCTGCAAATTATATTCATATGCACACTCCACAGGGTCTCCGACTTCTTTTATGCCCTCGAAATTTACTCCCTTTACTACCTTTCCGTCACGCACATCAAGGCATGGTATAATTCTTTTTGCAAGCATATTATTTTACCTCCTGTGACATTTTCGCAAAGTTTTCAAGTATTTTAAGACCGGTCTTTCCGCTCTTCTCAGGGTGAAACTGACAGCCGAAGATATATCTTCCGTCCGATACCACCGCAGGGACTTTTGAGCCGTATTCGCAGTAGGCATACAGATTTTTATTATCGCAGAAAGCCTTGTATGAGTGTACGAAATAAACATACTCGTCATCACCCAGACCGTCAAAAAGAGGACAATCATGATTATACACAAGCTTGTTCCAGCCCATGTGCGGGATAACGAGGTCAGGCTCGTTTATCTTGTCAACATAGCCACCGATAAGGCCAAGACCCTTGCACTCCTCAAACTCATAGCTTTTCTCAAAAAGAAGCTGCATTCCAAGGCATATGCCAAGGAAAGGCTTTATTTTAGCCTGTTCCTTGATAGTGTCGATAAGACCGCTAAGACCGAGCATATTCATTGCCCATGGGAACGCTCCCACGCCGGGGAGGATAATTGCGTCGGCTTTTTCGATATCTTCTTTTTTGTCTGTGAGCTTGTTCTCAAAGCCAAGATAGTCCAGAGCGTTTTTTACAGAGAATATATTGCCTGCACCGTAGTCGATTATTGCTATCATTTAAAGCACTCCTTTGGTGGATAAAACTCCTGTTCCTGTTATTTTTACAGCGTCCTTCAAAGCGTGAGCCACTGCTTTGTACATTGCTTCTGCAATATGGTGGTCGTTCTTGCCGTACTCCTCACGGATATGCAGTGTTATACCTGAATTGAATGCAAAGGCTCTGAAAAATTCCTCCGTCAGGCAGGTGTCATACTGACCTATTCTGTCGTCATGGAACTCAGCATTGAACGCAAGGAAAGGTCTGCCGCTTATATCCAACGAGCAGAATGCCAGTGCTTCGTCCATTGGCACGAAAGCCGAGCCATATCTTGCAATGCCTGCTTTGTCGCCCAATGCTTCTGCAAAGGCTTTGCCCAAGCATATGCCAACGTCCTCAACTGTATGGTGTCCGTCAACATAAAGGTCGCCTGTGCACTCAACGTCCATGTCTATTCCGCTGTGAACTCCAAGGGCTGTTAGCATATGGTCAAAAAAGCCTATGCCTGTGTTTACGCTTACCTTGCCCTCGCCGTCCAGCTTCACGAACACTTCTATGTCAGTTTCCTTAGTTTTTCTTTTTATCTCCGCTGTACGCATTTTCATCACCTTTACCGCTTAAAATCTTACCTTTATTGCATTTGCGTGAGCCGTCAGGCCCTCTTTTTCTGCAATAAGAACGATATCGTCCTTTGCTTCTCTGAGAGCGTCCTCAGTATAGTATGTAAAGCTTGAACGCTTTTCAAAGCTGTTTACTGACAGCGGCGAGAAGAATCTAGCTGTGCCGCTTGTTGGAAGAACGTGGTTAGGGCCTGCATAGTAGTCGCCAAGCGGCTCTGAAGCATACTGTCCGAGGAAGATAGAACCTGCGTTGTCAAGTCTGCCAAGATACTCCATAGGGTTTTCAAAAAGCACTTCAAGGTGCTCAGGAGCAAATCTGTTTGCAAGGTCGCAAGCTTCGTCCTTTGTATTGCAGATAAGGATAGCACCGTAATTTTCAAGAGAGCTTTCGATTATCTCTTTTCTTGAAAGGCTCTGCACCTGTCTGTTTATCTCTTCGATAGTTCTGTCTGCAATGCTCTCGCTTGTTGTAACAAGGATAGCGGAAGCAAGCTTGTCATGCTCAGCCTGTGACATAAGGTCTGCGGCAATGAACTTAGGGTTAGCCTTTTCGTCAGCCATAACAAGTATCTCGCTCGGACCTGCCACCATGTCGATATCAACAACACCATAAAGAAGTTTCTTAGCTGTTGCAACATAGATATTTCCAGGGCCTACTATCTTGTCAACCTTTGGTATCTCCTCAGTGCCGTAAGCAAGAGCCGCAATAGCCTGTGCGCCTCCGCTCATGAACACTCTGTCAACTCCGCAGAGAGCTGCTGCCACAAGAATATCCTTATTTGGTGTGCCGTCTTTGAGAGGAGGTGTTACCATGATTATCTCCTTAACGCCTGCTATCTTTGCAGGAACAGCGTTCATAAGCACGCTTGACGGATAAGCTGCTGTGCCGCCCGGAACATAAAGACCAACTCTGTTAAGTCCTCTTACCTTCTGACCGAGAATACAGCCGTTATCCTTAGCGTTTATAAAGCTCTGTGACTTCTGTCTTTGGTGAAAATCTGTAATGTTCGCAACTGCGTTGAGCATTGCGTCAACAAAGTCCTGATCGGCTTCTGTGAGTGCGTCGTTTATAACATCTCTTGGAACTTCATAATACTCCGGGAGCTTGCCGTCAAACTTTTCTGTATAAGCCTTTACAGCGTTGTCGCCACCCTCTCTGACAGTTTCGATTATTTCATTAACAACGGCTGTGACCTTCTTATTTGTTTCGCCGCTTCTCTTTTCAAGTTGCTTGAAAAACTCTACCTCGTCTTTGCCGTTGACAAAAATCTTCTTTATTTCAGCCATTTCAATACTGTCCTTTCCGTTTATATAAACTACTTGTCGATATTTTCTTCAACAAGCTTTACAAAATTCTCGATCTCCTGTTGGCGCATTTTCATGCTTACCATATTTACGATAAGCCTTGCAGAGATAGGGCAAACGTCCTCGATGACTTCAAGACCGTTTTCTTTAAGTGTCGTGCCTGTTTCAACGATATCAACGATACCGTCTGCAAGCTCAAGGAGCGGTGCAAGCTCAACTGAGCCTTCTATCTTGATGATGTCAACGTCCATTCCCTTTGCTTCAAAAAATCTTCTTGTGATGTTAGGGTATTTTGTTGCCACTGTCTTGACATCAAATCCGCCGTAGAACTTTGAGCCTTTCTTTGTGGCAAGTGCAAATTTACATCTGCCGAAACCGATATCAACAAGCTCAAAGAACTTGCCCTGCATTTCCATGATAGTGTCCTTGCCAACAACGCCCATATCGCACACGCCATGCTCAACGTATGTGATAACGTCGTTCGCCTTTGCAAGAACGACTTCAAGGTTTCCGTCAGGTACAGGAAGAATAAGCTTTCTTCCCTTTTCTCTTATTGCGGTACAGTCATAGCCTATCTTCTCTAAAAGACCGACTGTATCCTTTTCAAGTCTGCCCTTTGTAAGAGCTATCCTAAGGGGTCTGTTCATTTTAACTTATCCTCCAAACTTATATATCAAGCTCTGTTATCTCGCTGCCAACGACCACAAGCTTCTTTATTCCCTTTGACTTTGCGTAAGACTTTGTTTCATCGAGAGTGTTGAAAAGCGAGTTTTCAACTGTCAGACCCTCTCTTACGAGCGTCTGAGCATATTCCATGGCTTCCACCACGTAGCCCTTTTCGCCAAACACAACTGCGTCAGGAGTTCTGAGCTTTGGTGCTCCGCCTAGCTTTTCGATATGTCTTGCAACAGAGTCAACGCTTATGCCGAAACCTACCGCAGGACAATCGTTGCCGAACTCTGCCAGAAGTCTGTCATATCTTCCGCCTTTAAGCACCGACTGACCGACCTCTGAAAGATAGCCCTTGAACACAATGCCTGTGTAGTAATCCGCATGACTCACGATGCCAAGGTCAACAGATATCTTGCCCTCATAACCAAGGCTTGAAAGTCTGGTGTAGACCTCTTTAAGGTTATAAAGTATGCCTGTTATCTTATCGTCAGTATAAATATCAGCAGCTTTGTCGAACACCTCAACACCTCCGAAAAGTCTTGGGAGCTGTCTGAGCGCGTTTGTGACCTGATTGTCGCCCACCTCGTCAAGTATATCGTTAAGTGCAGGATAGTTCTTTGCAGAGATAAGAAGTCTTATCTCTTCCCTTACTGCGTCGTCAACGTCAAGCTGAGCCACAAGCTCCTTGAAATATCCGATATGACCTATCTCAAGTCTGAAGTTCTCCTTATCAAAGCTTGAAAGGGCTTCAACAGCAGTGCATAGCACCTCGTAATCTGCTCTCTTGGAATTTTCTCCGCCAATAAGCTCGATACCTGCCTGAACTACCTCGTCTGAACGTCCTTTGAGCAGGGAGTTATTTTCAAAAATGCTCTGATTGTAGTATAGTCTAAGGGGAAGCTTTGCTCCCTTTAGTCTTGTGGAAGCAAGTCTTGCTATGGGTATCGTGGAATCAGGACGCATAACGATAAGTCTGCCCTTTGAGTCTGTAAGCTTATAAAGGCTCTCCTGCTGGAAGTTTCTTGAGCTTCCCATAAACAGATCGTAAAACTCTATTCCCGGTGTTACCACCTCGCTGTAGCCAAAGCCCTCAAACAGCTTTGACAGCCTGTCCTCCACCATTCTTCGTGCCAGACAGCCCTCAAACAGCAGATCTCTCGTACCCTCAGGGGTTATAAGATCATATCTTTTCATACACTTTCCCTTCCTGTATATAAATTATAGATTGTACTTTTTATGTTGACGCTTGAATAAATATCCGCATAAACACACATTTAAGTGAATTGTAGGGGACGGCGCCCTCGACGTCCCGCTTTCTATGTTGTTATGTAACGCCTTCGCTTACTTTATCGTAGTAAAGTGATAGCATAGTATCAACACAAATAATTTTATCACACCCGCCCTTGTTTGTCAATAGTGTTACAAGGGCAAAGTATGAAATTGTGCATAGTAACTATCAGAACAATGATATCTGGTTAGATTTAGGCATATCGCCGAAAGCTCCGTTTTTCTCCAGAGTTTCGATAACAGATTTGGACACTCCGCTCTGCTGTTGGAACTCCTCGATAGAGATAAACTCGCCGTTCTGCGCCTTTTCGTAAATGCTTATCGCCGCAGACTCTCCCACTCCGTTAAGTGAACAGAAAGGAAGCCTTATCTTGCCGTCCTCTATCTGATAGATAGTTGCGTGAGATTTTTTGATGTTTACAGGCAAAAAGTCATATCCACGGCTGAGCATTTCATTCACAAGCATGAGAATTTCAAGCACACCGCTGTCCTTGCCCGACACCTCGTCTTTTGGTTTATTCTTTATTTCTTCTATCTTGCTTCTGACGATATATTTTCCCTTGAGAGCGATCTCTGCGTCAAAATCCTCGCCCTTAACCGTAAAATAAGTTGCATAGAACGCAAGCGGCTCATGGACCTTGAACCAACAAAGTCTTATAGCTGCCGTAACATATGCCGCCGCATGGGCTTTCGGGAACATATATTTTATCTTCAAACAACTGTCGATATACCACTCTGGAACGTCATGCTGACGCATATTCTCTTTCATTTCCTCTGTGAGCAGCTTCGGAGCTTTTCCCTTACGGGTTATCTCCATTATCTTAAATGACAGCTTTGGCTCAACGCCATGATAAAGCAGATATGTCATGATACTGTCACGAGTACCGATAACATTTGAAATATCGCAAGTGCCGTTTTTGATAAGCTCCTGTGCGTTGCCGAGCCATACGTCAGTTCCGTGTGAAAGTCCTGATATCTGCAAAAGGTCAGAGAAGTTTTTCGGCTGACAGTCAAGAAGCATTTGTCTTACGAACGGCGTACCCATTTCAGGTATACCGAGCGTTCCCGTCTGACACATTATATCCTCCTCCGTCACTCCAAGTGACTCAGGGGAAGTGAACAGCGAATAGACCGCAGGATCAGACATGGGACAATCGAGGATATCTCGTCCTGTGAACATTTCCAGATACTTATACATTGTCGGGTTATCGTGACCAAGCTCGTCAAGCTTCAAGATAGTATCGTGGAGAGAATGGAAGTCGAAGTGGGTAGTTACCATGTCAGAGTCCACTTTTTCCGCAGGGTGCTGAACAGGTGTAAAGTCATAGACCTCATAGTCGCTAGGGATAACGACCATTCCGCCCGGGTGCTGAGAGGTCGTTCTCTTTATGCCGCAGCAGCCAAGTTTAAGTCTTTCTATCTCAGCCTTTGGCACTGTTTTTCCACGCTCGTCAAGATATTTCATAACATAGCCGAAAGCTGTCTTTTCCTGGATCATGCCGATAGTACCGGCTTTGAACACATGGTCCTCACCGAAAAGAACTTCCGTATATTTATGCGCCTTTGCCTGATAGTCACCTGAGAAGTTAAGGTCGATATCAGGGGCTTTATCGCCGTCAAAGCCAAGGAACGTTTCAAATGGGATATCGTGTCCGTCACGGTGCATATTCTCTCCGCACACAGGACAGTTTTTCGGTGGCAGGTCAAAGCCTGAGCCTACCGAGCCGTCCGTAATGAACTCGCTGTGGTGGCAGTTAAGACAGACATAGTGTGGCACAAGAGGATTTACCTCAGAGATACCTGACATGGAGGCAACGAAGGACGAGCCTACCGAGCCTCTTGAACCTACCTGATAGCCATTCTCGTTAGAGTTGGCAACAAGCTTCTGAGATATCATGTAAAGCACTGCAAATCCGTGCTTGATAATAGAGTCAAGCTCTCTTTTAAGTCTTTTGAAAACAAGGTCTGGAATGTGTCCCTCAAAATATTTTGATACGTCAACGTCCTCTCCCTCAGGAACTTCTATAGTTTCAGGGTCGCAGTCGCCGTAAATGGAACAGCATTTCTTCCAGCATATATACTGAAGCTGATAAACCGAGCCTTCGATAAAAGGCGTATAAGTACCGTTCGGGAACGCTTTCAGGTCAGGGTCTACCATATCAGCCACGTTGTTTGTATTCGTTACAACGACCTCAAACGCCTTTTCCTCGCCAAGATAGCTCAGCTCGTCAAGCATTTGGTTTGTGGTCTTAAGGTACAAAGGAGGCTGAGTATCGGCGTCAGGGAAGCCCATTGAAGCCTGTATCACCGACCTGAACTGTGCGTCGGTCTTGTCCATGAAATGCACGTCGCCTGTTGCGCAGACGGGTATGCCCAAGTCCTCACCAAGTTTTACAATAAAGCGGTTTATATCCTTTATATCCTCCGCTGTGTGTATCCTGTCATAAGGAGGCTTTTCGGTGGTGAGCATAAATTTGTTGTTTCCGTCAGGCTGTATCTCCAGATAGTCATAAAAGCTTGCTATCTGCTTGATCTCATCATAGTTTCTGCCCTCGAGATAAGCCTGAATGACCTCGCCACGCTCGCAGGCACTACCGAGGATAAGACCCTCACGGTGTCTTACAAGCTCAGATTTTGGTATTCTCGGACGTCTTTTGAAATATTTAAGATTGGAGTCTGATATAAGCCTATACAGATTTTTCAGACCCGTGTTATTTCTTACGATAATAATTTGGTGATAAGTCGGCTTTGCAAGCACCTGATTTTCATTTGCAAGCAAGCTGTTGAGCATATCCACTGTTATAAGAAGCAGAGGATACTGCTCCATGAGCATTTTCGACAGCCTTATGAATATCCCTGCAAGCACCTCTGCGTCATCACAGCCACGGTGGTGCTGAAAATCCCCAAGTCCGAAATGCTCCGCCACATAGTTGAGTTTATGCTTTTCAAGCTCCGGAAGCATTATCTGCGACATTGGCACAGTGTCTATAGAAGAATATTTTATCTCGATGCCCTGTCTTTTTGCGCAGGCAGATATAAAGCCCGTATCGAACTGAGAATTGTGCGCCACAAGAACAGGGTCGTCGCCGATAAACTCCTTGAATTTAAGGAGAGCTTCCCTTTCGCTTGCACCGTCCTTTACCATATCGTCAGTGATGTGGGTGAGGTTTGAGATAAACTCAGGGATAGGTCTTTCAGGGTTTACGAAAATATCGAGCTTGTCCACAACTTCAAGATCTCTCAGCTTAACAGCGCCTATCTCGATGATCCTATCTTCATTAGGATTTGTACCCGTAGTTTCAAGGTCAAAGCAGATTATCTCGTCTGTAAGCTCACGCTTGTCCGTTCCACGGAATATCTTTTCGTCATTATTGACCTCGTATGACTCTATGCCGTAAAGCACCTTGAAGTCACCGCCGCCCTTGCGTATGCCGATACAGGTATTTCCGGCGTCAGGGTAGCCCTGAACAACACCGTGGTCTGTTATGGCAAGGGCTTTGTGTCCCCACGAATAGGCTCTTTCCACAAGCTTGCCCGCAGGAGTGAGAGCGTCCATCATAGACATATTGGTATGGCAATGAAGCTCCACACGCTTATGCTCGCAGGTATCCTTTTCCTTTTCACGCTTTACGACCATAATGCTGTCAGGCTTGATGTTTATAGAGTGGTCAAAATCGTCCTCCTCTATCTCACCTGCCACAAGTATGGTCTTGCCTGCCTTAAGGTGTTCCAGCATTGCCTCAAGCACTGCCCTTTTCAAGCCTTTCATGTTTCTGAAATTCTTGTTTGAGCCTATGAACTTTATAGAGTTTGAGGAAGTATAGTCGGTAAAATTCAGGTGTGCTATAAGCATACCCGACTTTGTTTCCTTTGTTTCCACAGGTCCGAAAATATCGCCCCAGACCACCACACGTCCACGGTAATCCGCAGGGATATCTTTCATCTGCATCACCTGCTCGTTTCCTGATATTGGCGCACCCATAAGCACAAGAGCGTCCTCGCACAGAAGCGAGAACCTTGTGAAGTCCACATTTGCAGTTCGGAAATCCACAGAAGCACCGCTTGCAGTATTAGTGGTAACAGCCGCCTTTTTCTCAGGCTGTGCAGGGTCTATTTTCGGCACAGGGAGGGAATTCAAAAACTCTTCCTGCTCACGCTGATGCTCTTCCATATCAGTTTCAAGCACACCTGTGAGCCTTATATCCGCCCTTACGGAAAAAAGCTCCATGGTGAGCGCAGGAAAAGCCGTTTCTATGCCCGCCTTTTTCAGCAACGCTTCGCCTCCGTGTTTTATATCCACGGTGAAAACGCCGTTTTCATAAACAGCCTCAGCGTTGTCAAAAAAGCCGTTCACAAGAGGAAATCTGCTTTTAAGGAACTTGCAAAGCTCAGGAAAATACTCCGCACAAAGCATATCAGGGGTATATTTGAGCTGCAAAATAAACTTTCCTGCTCCGAGAGCCGCCCTCATTTTCATTTCAAATTCCACTGTGCTGTCAAAAGGCACCAGCTTGTCAAAAGCCGCCTGACAGGTAAAAGTGCCGTTTTCTTCGTTATAGCCCAGCCTTAATATCCTGCCCTTTTCTATCACAGAGGGTATAAGCTCCTTATAGTTCTCAAAGAAGCTTTCAATGGTGTATGTATTCATTTATGGTATATCCTTTTAAAGTTTTTCTATTTCCGCCAGAAGCGCAGGCAAAGCCTCCTCCTCTGATACCTTTCTGAGCTTTTCACCGTGGCTGAATATCACCGCACAGCCGTCACCGCCTGCAATGCCTATATCAGCGTTGCCCGACTCGCCTATGCCGTTCACAACACAGCCCATAACGGCTATCTTGATATCCTTGTCTATATCCTTGGTGGCTTCCTCAACCTTTTTTGCAAGACCTATAAGGTCTATCCTAGTTCTTCCGCAGGTAGGGCAGGAAACTATCCTTACTCCGCCACTCTTGCCGATAGCCTTTAAAATATCCTTTGCGGCGTATATCTCTTTTACAGGCTCGTCAGTAAGTGAAACTCTTATAGTTTCGCCTATGCCGTCGCACAGAAGCGAACCTATACCGATAGATGATTTTATAAGACCCATTCTCTCGGTGCCAGCCTCAGTGACGCCCAAGTGCAGAGGATAATTACAGGTCTGTGCACACAGTCTGTATGCCTTTATCATAGTCGGCACGTCTGATGACTTTATAGAAATAACGATATCCTCAAAGTCGCACTGCTCCAAAATTCTCACATGGCCCATTGCACTTTCCACTAGGGCTTCAGTAGTTGGCGAACCGTATTTTGCAAGAAGCTCCTTTTCCAGAGAGCCGCCGTTCACACCTATCCTGATAGGGATATTTCTTTCACGACAGGCTTTAACCACCGCTTTTACCCTATCCATAGAGCCGATATTGCCGGGGTTAATCCTTATCTTGTCGATACCAGCTTCCGCCGCCGCAATGGCAAGGCGATAGTCAAAGTGGATATCCGCCACAAGAGGGATAGAGATCTTCTCTTTGATAGCAGGGATAAGCTTAACGGCTTCCATGTTTGGTATAGCCGCTCTTACTATTTCACAGCCAGCTTTTTCAAGCTCCACAGCCTGCTTAACAGAGCCTTCTATGTCCGTAGACGGCACATTGAGCATTGATTGGATATATATCTTTTTGCCGTCAAGGACAAGTCCTCCCACCTTGACAGGTCTTACGTTTCTCTTATTTTCACCTGACATAAACAGTTCCTCCTTTAAACAAGCTTGATGATATCGCTCACTGTCACCACTACCATAAGAAGCAACAGAGCCGCCATACCGATAGCGTGTACCATTCCCTCATGCTCAGGCTTGACAGGCTTACGGCGTACCGCTTCGATAATAAGAAACAAAAGTCTTCCGCCGTCAAGTGCAGGCAATGGCAAGAGATTGAAAATGCCGATATTTATGGTCATGAACGCACCCAGCGACAACATTGTGTCAATAAGTGACGACCAATCTATTTTACCTGACTGGCTGTCCCTTTCGCTGTCGATAACATTGTCGATAGTGTCAACGATACCCACAGGACCACTGAGGTCTTTTATGGAATACTTTCCTCTTATAAGGTCGGCAAAGGAGATATAGATAAGTCTGCCGTCAGTACAGCCCTGCTTAAAAGACTGAGTTATCACAGAGCCGACGGTCACAGCTTTTGGTGCGACCTTGAAATCAATGTGCATGGTATTATCGTCCGTTGCAAAGGTGACATCTTTAAGCTCCACCTTTTTTCCGTCACGCTTCACCACCATATCGAACTTGCCGTCCTCATCGTTGCCAAACTGATAGGACATATCCATAGTAGTGAAAATCCTCATGCCGTTGACCTCGATTATCTCGTCACCCACCTGCAAGCCGGTAGATTGGGACATAGCGTTATCCTCAAACCACGATATAGTGGTGGTTGCAATGCCGTCAGACCTTGCGATGCTGATACAAAGGATAATATATCCAAGCACAAGATTCATTATAACGCCTGCCACCACTATAAGCATTCTTTTTGGCAGGCTTTTATTACAAAACGCACCGCCGTCCTCGCTTCCGTTATCCTCGCCCTCCATGGCACAATAGCCGCCTATGGGAAACACACGCCAAGCGTAAAGGGTATCGCCCTTTTTCTTTTTGATAATGGCAGGACCCATGCCAATAGCGAACTCGTTGACCTTTACTCCGCTGGCTTTCGCCGCAATAAAGTGACCAAGCTCGTGTATTATTATGATAGCTTCAAAGATCAATATTGCAAATAATATACTCATTTCTTTCCTTTCAAACACAAAAAAGACAATAGGTTCAGCACCGCAAACTATCTCTTAATTTTTCATTGCCAAAGCCAGTCTGCGAGCCTCTTCCCTAGCCAGTCTGTCAGCTTCCAGCACATCTTCCACACATTTTATCTCTTTTCGTGGGGTGCTGTCGCAAACGCTCATTACTATCCTGCCAATGTCAAGAAAATCTATCCTGCCGTCAAGAAAAGCCGCAACGGCTTCCTCATTCGCTCCATTCACTGCCGCAGGAAGATTTCCACCGATAGTGACAGCCTTTATACAAGCCCTCAGACAATCGAACGTATCATAGTCAGGCTTCTCGAAAGTGAGTTTTCCATAGTCTGTAAGGGACAGCTTTTTCACATCGCATTCCACTCTTTCAGGATAAAGCAGAGCATACTGTATGGGTATTTTCATATCAGGCACGCCAAGCTGTGCGATAACAGAATTATCCTCATACTCCACCGCTGAATGTACAACGCTCTGTCTATGGACAACTATCTCGATCTGCTCAGGTCTGAGCTTGAAAAGCCACATTGCTTCGATAAATTCAAGACCCTTGTTCATAAGCGTAGCAGAGTCAATGGTTATCTTTCTGCCCATTGACCAATTAGGGTGATTAAGAGCCTGCTCAACTGTCACGCCCTCTAGGTCAAACTTTGTTTTGCCGAAGAATGGTCCGCCCGAAGCAGTAAGGATTATCCCTTTGAGCTTGTTACCCTCGTTTCCCTGCAGACACTGAAAGATAGCCGAATGTTCGCTGTCAACAGGATATATCTTCACTCCCTTTTCAGCAGCCGCCTTTATAACAAGCTCACCGCCTGCCACAAGTGTTTCCTTATTTGCAAGGGCAATGTCAGTGCCTTTTTCGATAGCCGTAAGGGTCGGCACAAGACCCACCATGCCAACGACTGAGTTGAGCATGATATCGACCCCGTCCATTCTTGCTATCTCTTTAAGTCCCCCCATGCCTGTGGATATTTTTATGCCAGTGCCACTGAGAAGCTTTTCAAGCTCCGCCTTTTTGTCCTCACGGTAGATGCACACACGCTCAGGCATAAGCTCTTTTGACTGAGCCGCAAGCTTTTCAACGTCAGAATTTGCCGCAAGCGCCTTTACTTTAATATTATGCTTTGCAGCCACTTCTAATGCCTGCGTGCCTATAGAACCCGTTGAACCGAGTATGGTCATTGTTTTCATTTATTGTCCCTCATCATATAAAATAAATTCAGGCAATTCCGCATAAAGATGGTTTGCAAGCGGTGTTGCCTTAATAACGCTTAAAAGGGGTAAGCCTAAGCCTGCCCCTAAAAGTCATAATTTTCTATTTAAGTATAAGCCCCTGTGTGAACATATAGTACATAAAAGGTGCAACGAGCAGAACGCTGTCAAAGCGATCCATTATTCCACCGTGACCCGGCATTATGTTGCCATAGTCCTTTATACCTGTTTGTCTTTTTATCACCGAAGCTGTAAGGTCGCCCACAAGTCCGATAAGAGCCGCAAGCATACCTGCGATTAGAACACCTAGATAGTGGATAGGCTCGCCTTTAAGTACGAACTGATAGAACAAGCTTATTACAAGCATAAGGATACCATTTGAGATAACACCGCCTATAAGACCCTCCACAGTTTTCTTAGGGCTTATCTCAGGGCAAAGCTTTGTTTTGCCGAAGAAAGTTCCTGCAAAATAAGCACCGCTGTCAGCCAGCCAAGCCGCTGCAAGAGTAAGAACTATCATAAACACGCCCTTGCCGCCCAAGCCTGCCATTGTGACCAAAGTTGAGAATGAATACGGCAGAAGTATTCCCACGCCCAGCATGAAGAAAAACTCTGTATACTGGAATTTTGTATGCTCTTTAAGATAAAGCAGACACATTGCTATAACGAAAAGCCCCATGTAAAGCTTGTAGCTGAAAAAGTACAGCCAGCCGTGTCTGTAGAACACAGGCATGAAAGCGTCCACAAAGGCAAACGCACAGCAGGCAATGGTCTGATACTTATGCTCTGTCATTTTTGTCGCCCTGAATATCTCATATATTGCAAGTGCAGAAATTGCGCCCACCGCAATGTTGAACAGGAACGTTCCGTGTGCGATAAGCAGTATCACTGCGATAACAATGGCAACTGCCGCAGATTTAATACGGGTAGACATTTTTTACACCCCTCCAAATCTTCTGTTTCTTTCGCTGTATGCGATAACAGCCTTGTCAAGGTCGCTGCCTTTGAAGTCAGGCCATAGGATATTTGTGTAATAAAACTCCGCGTAAGCCGCCTGCCATATCATGAAGTTTGACAATCTTTGCTCTCCGCTAGGTCTTATAACAAGGTCAACAGGAGGTATCTCCTCAGTGTAGAGATTTCTCTCTATCATATCCATTGTGATATCCTCAGGCTCCAGCTTGCCTTCTTTCACCTGCTGAGCCAATTTCTTAGCCGCATGGCAGATCTCGTCCCTGCCGCCGTAGTTGATAGCAAGCACAAGGGTCATAGAGTCAAAGTCCTTTGAGTCCTCCTCAACGGAAGCCATTTTCCTTTGCAGATTTTCGCTGAGTCTTGTTCTGTCGCCTATAAAGCGCACCCTGATATTCTCCTCGATAAAGTCCCTGACCTCGTCAAGATACTTTTCAAAAAGATCCATAATTGCGTCTACCTCGTCCTTAGGTCTTTTCCAGTTCTCGGTAGAAAACGCATAGTAAGTTATATATTGTATTCCAAGCGCCTTGGCGTGTCTTGTTATGGCACGAAAGGTCTTTGCGCCCTCTCTGTGACCGAACTTTCGGGGCATACCCCTCTTTTTCGCCCACCTGCCGTTGCCGTCCATGATAACGCCCACATGAACAGGCACAGACACGTTCTCTCCAAGGCTTATCTTCTCATTCTTCGCCATGGCTTAGATAGAGAGTATCTCTTTTTCCTTTTCGGCAACGTGACCGTCAACTTCCTTAACGAACCTGTCAGTAAGCTTCTGGATCTCATCCTCGCAGTCCTTAAGATCGTCCTCTGTGATCTCGTTGTTCTTCTTCATTGCCTTGAACTTTTCCATAGCGTCACGTCTGATAGAACGGATAGCGACCTTGCACTCCTCGCCCATTTTCTTGATATCCTTAACAAGCTCCTTACGTCTGTCCTCAGTGAGCTGTGGGAAAGTAAGTCTGATAACAGAGCCGTCATTCTGTGGATTGATGCCGATATCAGAAGCCTGGATAGCCTTTTCGATAGGCTTGAGAGTTGACTTATCCCATGGCTGTATAACAAGCACTCTTGCCTCAGCAACAGAAACCGCCGCCATCTGTGTAACAGGTGTCATTGCGCCATAATATTCTACCTGGACTTTGTTGAGTACGGACGGATTAGCTCTGCCTGCTCTGATGCCTGCAAAGTCCGAAAGCATAACGTTTATGGATTTCTCCATTTTTGTCTTAGCATTTTCCTTGATCTGTTTCATATTCAAACGATCCTTTCTTGATTTCTTTATTATTTTACGAGAGTGCCTATATTTTCGCCCATGCAAGCGTCATAGATATTGTCAGGTCTTGCAAGATCGAAAACGAGTATCGGGATATTGTTGTCCTTACACATTGCCGCAGCGGTCGAGTCCATTACCTGAAGACCCTTTGCAAGGATATCAGCAAATGTAAGTGTGTCATACTTAACAGCGTCTGGATACTTGTGAGGATCCTTGTCATAAACACCGTCTACCATGGTAGCCTTAAAGAATATGTCAGCCTCTATCTCAGCCGCTCTCAGTGCAGCAGCCGTATCAGTTGAGAAGAATGGGTTACCAGTGCCGCAGCCGAAGATAACTACTCTGCCCTTTTCAAAATGACGCATAGCCTTGTTTCTGATGTAAGGCTCAGCCACCTGTGGCATGGATATAGCCGTCTGTACTCTTACTTCAAGGCCGCAGTTCTCAAGGCCGTCCGCAACAGCAAGTGCGTTCATAGCAGTTGCCAGCATACCGATATGGTCGGCTCTTGTTCTGTCCATTGCACCGCTTGATCTGCCTCTCCAGAAATTGCCGCCGCCTACAACGATACCTACCTCAACGCCGGCGTCAACACATTTTTTTATGCTCTTGCCGAATGAGGTGATAACGTCATAATCAAGACCTATCTTCTTATCGCCTGCAAGAGCCTCACCGCTTAATTTGAGCAATATTCTCTTATATTTAGGTTCCATATTTCAAAGCACTCCTTAACACATATTTCGTTGGAATTATCCATATTAATTATACAATATTTTCAGCAGATTGTAAAGAGGAAAAACGCCAAAATCAGCCCTTTATTATCTTCACAAAAAAGTTTCTTGTTCTCGGTCCGTCAAACTCAGCGAAATAGATACCCTGCCAAGTGCCGAGAAGAAGTTCGTTATCGTCGATGATAACAGTTTCCGAAGCACCAACACAGCTTGACTTCATATGAGCGTCAGAGTTTCCTTCAGCGTGACGGAACTGCGGTCTGTTGGGAAATGTTTCCTCCAAAGCGTAAAGAAGATCTGTTTTTACGTCGGGGTCAGCATTCTCATTTATGGTTATCGCCGCAGTGGTGTGTGGACAGAATACCACCGCCATGCCGCTTTGCACTCCTGATTCTGTGACAGCCTGCCTTACATAGCTCGTGATGTTGTAAAGCCCTCTGCGTTCTGTCTTGATAGTGTATCTTTTAAGCATATGTATCCGTCCTTTCAACGGTCGCTTTCCTAACTCAGAAAAGTTGACTCAGTTTCATTTCTGTTCGGTCTGCCCATAAGATTTTTGATAGCGTTAGCCGCAGGCTCACCCTCAAAAAGCACCTTTGCAAGCTGTTCTGTGATAGGCATTTCAATGCCCATTCTCTTTGAAAGCTCCCATGCGTTTTTGGTGCATACATAGCCCTCAACAGTGCCGACCTGTCTTACAGCCTCCTCAGGGGTAACTCCCTTGCCTATGAGAATACCCGCACGGCGGTTTCTGCTGTGCATTGAACAGCAGGTAACGATAAGGTCGCCTATGCCGCTAAGTCCGCCAAAGGTTTCAAGCTTTGCGCCCATTGCAACTCCAAGACGTGATATCTCTCTGATACCCCTTGTCATAAGTGCAGCCTTTGTGTTGTCACCAAGTCCAAGGCCGTCGCAAACGCCTGCCGCCAAAGCGATGACGTTTTTCAGCGAACCGCCTATCTCGCAGCCCATAACGTCATCATTAACATACACTCTGAACGTATCGTTAGAAAGAGTGTTCTGTATATAATATGAGACCTCCCTGTCGTCAGAAGCAGTAACAACAGTAGTGGGAACTTTTCTTGCCACTTCCTCTGCGTGTGACGGACCGGTAAGCACCGCAACATGATTGTTCGGAAAGCACTCTCTCGCCACACAGCACATAGTTTTAAGGCTTCCGCCCTCAAGACCCTTTGCCGTGTTCACAACTATCGTCCTGCTTTCAAGATAAGGCACAACGCTTTCGCAGACCTCTCTAAGGAAAGGCGAAGGTATGCCAAGTATCACCATGTCTTTATCCTTAACACAGCTTATATCCGTTGTAAGCTCGATAGTCTTATTCACCTGAACGCCAGGGAGCTTTGCTTTAAGCTCGCCTGTTCTCTTGATAGCATCTATCTCGTCCTGAAACTTTGACCATACTGTTACTTTATGCCCTGCATTGTCGCACATTATTGCCAGTGCAAGACCAAATCCGCCTGAACCGAGTATAGTAATATCTGCCATAATATAACCTCCCTTACGCCTTTTTCTTGCTTCCGAATTTGTTTTCGGTGCCGTTCATAAGGCGTTTGATATTAGGTCTGTGCATATAAATGATAAGCAGACCGATAGCCGTTGCCATAAGAGTATTTGCAAGAACGCCGTCGCCCTTGATGATAAAAAGCTGAACGATAGGCGTAAAAACAGGATATGCGATAGCGGCGCATATAGAACCTACAGACACGTATTTTGTTGCCGCAAGCACGATAGCAAAAACAGCCACCGAGAAAGCACAGGTCAGTGGGTCGATAGCGATAAGGGTCGTTGCCGCAATAAGAACGCCCTTTCCACCATGAAAACCATAGAATACCGGGAAAATATGTCCAAGCATTACAAAAAAGCCCGCAAGATATCCGATAAATTTATCGTCATGAAAAAATGTCACGCCGAAACCGTTAGTCACCACAAGTCGGCAGATAACTACCGCAAGCACGCCCTTTGCAAGATCGCACAACAGCGTTGCCGCCGCAGGCCCTTTTCCGAATACTCTCAGAACATTGGTCAAACCTGCGTTGTTGCTTCCGTAATCACGGATATCCTTATGCTTTAAAACTCTGCACACGATTATGGCAGAATTAAGACTTCCGAAAAGATAGGAAAAAATTATAGTGAATGCCAGACTTAAAAATATGTCCACAAAATAACCTCCAGAATTTTATTTAACGTCGTCCTTGTCACGCTCTCTTATCTTGAAAACGATAGGCGTGCCTTCAAGTCCGAAGGTCTCTCTTATCTGATTTTCAATATAACGCTGATAGGAAAAATGATACAGATCGGCTCTGTTTACAAAAAACACGAATGTAGGCGGTTTGGTAGAAACCTGCGTCATGTAGTATATCTTCAGTCTCCTGCCCTTGTCAGACGGTGGCTGTACCCTTTGGGTAGCATATGCGAGAACATCATTAAGTCTTCCTGTCGGTATTCTAATAGAGTTCTGCTCTGCAACGAACTTGATAGTATCAAAAAGCTTGTCCATTCTCAGACCTGTTTTTGCAGAGATGAACACAAAAGGCACATAGCTCATGAAGCTGAAATCGTCCTGAAGCTTTTTCTGGAAGTCGTTCATGGTGTTAGTTTCTTTCTCGATAGCGTCCCACTTGTTCACCGCAACAACGCAAGCCTTGCCTTTTTCGTGAGCATAGCCTGCCACCTTTGAATCCTGCTCAGTAAAGCCCACAGTTGCGTCAATAACGATAACGGCAACATCGGCTCTGTCAACAGCCATATAAGCCCTCAACACAGAGTATTTCTCAATAGTTTCCAGCACCTTTGACTTACGTCTGATACCAGCCGTATCTATGAAAACGAACTTGCCCTTTTCATTTTCCACAACCGAGTCAGTAGCGTCACGGGTAGTGCCTGCAATATTTGACACGATAACACGTTCCTCACCGCATATCTTGTTTATTATAGAGGACTTTCCAACGTTAGGCTTGCCGATAACAGCGACCTTTATCGAATCATCGTCATCGTCCTCTTCATTTTCCTCTGGAAGATATTTCAGCACCTCGTCAAGGAGATCGCCCGTTCCATGACCATGAACAGAAGAAACAGGGAACGGTTCGCCCAAACCGAGATTATAGAACTCATACAGCTCCATAGGCGGTTCGCCCACATTATCCACCTTGTTCACGCAAAGCACGATAGGCTTGCCCGATTTCAAAAGCATCTGTGCCACCTCATAATCAGTAGCAGTAACTCCGCATTTAAGGTCTGTCACAAGAATGGTGACATCAGCTTTCAGTATAGCAAGCTCCGCCTGTCTGCGCATCTGAGCAAGGATAATATCATCAGACTCAGGCTCGATTCCGCCCGTGTCAACCAGCATGAACTCGTGTCCGAGCCATTCGCACTTTGCATATATCCTATCTCTTGTGACGCCAGGAGTATCTTCAACTATAGAAAGTCTTTGACCGATAAGCTTATTAAAAAGAGTAGACTTACCAACATTAGGTCTGCCCACTATCGCAACGATCGGCAATGACATATATATCGACCTCATTTCATATAAATTTGCACATTGATACATCATATAGTATAACACAATTTCTCACGTTTTGTCAACCATACGAGAAACACAGCACCCACATTCCATAGATTTTTTACTACAAATATGTAGAATTGAACAGCGTTTGCCCGCCTTTTTCAATGCTACAACAAAAAAGAGCAGAACGGCCTAAGCCATTCTGCTCTATGTGCTTATCAAAAATTATGCTTCCTTCTTGATAACCTCTACGCCCTTATAATAACCGCAATTCTTGCAAACCTTGTGTGGTGAAGTAAGCTCACCGCAGTTAGAACATTTACAAAGTGCAGGTGCGTCAAGCTTCCAAACTGCTGAACGTCTCTTGTCACGTCTAGCCTTGGATACTTTTCTCTTTGGTACTGCCATTCTGGCACCTCCTCGTCAGTAAAATCATTATAGTCTGTTCAGCTATTTCCCGTCAAGAGCAGTTACATTTGCCCTCATTCAAATCCTGTCCGCAAACGTAACACAAACCCTTGCAGTCATCCCTGCAAAGAATTTTTGTAGGCAGCTGTAACAACAAATCTGAAATAGCTAATTCGTCCAGATCAAGAGTATTGTTCTCGCAGACCACATAATCGTCCTTGTCGCTTTGAACACTTCTCACCAAAGTGTGTTCAAAGTCATAAACATACTCCCTGCTGAACTCCTTTAGACATCTGTCACAGGTGTGATCCATAGTAAAAACAGTCTTGAACCTGAGCGTTACCACCCCTGCCCTGTTCTCTATCTCACCTGTTACCGCAACGGGCGATGCAAAAGAATATCCGCCATACTCCGACAGCTTGTCTGCTGTTATGGAATAATCGATCGTTTTTCGCTCTCCGATTATATCGAAAAGTTCCTTCAACTGTACATTCATACTTGCACCTCAAACATCACAAATTCCATTATAACCTGAGAAACGTGATTTGTCAATACTTTTTTTCAATTTTTTCGTTTTTGCTATCAAAATACCAATAAACGAAGCGCAAAGCCTTACTTGATGAAAGCCTTTACCTTTGCAGGCAGCTCATCAACGTCAGCAGATACTGTGAAAGTAACGTTTACGTCCTTTGTGAGAACTGCTACCTTTTCAAGCATATTGCCAAGAGCATCATAATCTCTGCCGCCGATCTTCAGGATACCGTCAACGAAAACTTCCTGAATGTCATAGTTGCCAGCCATCAGACCTGCAACAAAGCCATAGAAGCTGTCAAAGCTGTTGATACCGTATTCTTCAGCGTCAGCCAATCTTACATTATGAGGAAGGTCATAGGTAAGCTGCATACCTCTTTCGATGCAAACAACGTTGCCTGTAGCATTTTCAGCAGCCTTCTTGATAGAATCAACAAGTATCTTAGTCTTGCCTGTGCCCTTTTTACCTGGAATCAAATTAATCATATAAACTCTCCGTTCCGCTTATTAAAGCATTTATTTTAAGAGCAGACCCCCGAAGGGGAAACGCTCAAAATTTCCTTTTGTTCTGCCTTTAGGATATTAGCCCAGCTTAGCCTCGAGTTCAGCCTTCTGTGACTCATAACCCGGCTTGCCGAGAAGAGCGAACATATTCTTCTTGTAGCTCTCAACGCCCGGCTGATTGAATGGGTTTACGCCAAGCATATAACCTGAGATAGCACAAGCCTTCTCAAAGAAGTAGATCATCTCGCCAAGGTTTTCCTCATCGAGCTTGTCAACATCTATAACGATATTAGGAACGCCGCCCTCAGTGTGAGCAAGGATAGTACCCTGATATGCCTTTTCATTTACAACTGACATATTCTGATTTGTGAGGAAGTTAAGTCCGTCAAGATTATCCTTGTCAGGCTCCAAGAACAGGTCGCTCTTTGGTGTCTTGATGTGCATAACTGTCTCAAACATAAGTTTTGAGCCGTCCTGAATGAACTGACCAAGTGAGTGCAGGTCTGTAGAGAATGTAGCGGCAGATGGGAATATACCCTTATCGTCCTTGCCCTCGCTCTCGCCGAACAACTGCTTGAACCACTCGCCCATCATTGTGAATGAAGGGTCATATGAAACGAGCATCTCAACGCTCTTGCCTTTTCTGTAAAGAATGTTTCTGAGTGCTGCATACTTATAGCAATCGTTGTTATCATCAGCAGAATACTTCTTCATACCCTCTCTTGCACCAGCCATGAGCTTGTCGATATCACAGCCTGCTGCTGCGATAGGGAGAAGACCAACTGCTGTAAGAACTGAGAATCTTCCGCCAACGTCATCAGGAACCACGAATGTCTCATAGCCCTCTTCGTCAGAAAGCTGCTTAAGAGTACCCTTAGCCTTGTCTGTTGTGGCAAAAATTCTTGTCTTAGCCTCTTCCTTGCCATACTTATCTTCAAGAAGCTTCTTGAAAATTCTGAAAGCAAGTGCAGGCTCAGTTGTTGTACCCGACTTTGAAATTACGTTTACGCAGATATCTCTGCCCTCGCAAATTGAAAGCACCTCATTGAGGTAAGCCGAGCTGATATTGTTTCCGACAAAATAGATGTCAGGAGTATCCTTCTTAAGATTGTTGTAGAATGGCGACTTGAGCAGCTCGATTGCAGCTCTTGCACCAAGATAAGAACCGCCGATACCGATAACGATGAGAACATCGCACTTTTCCTTGATCCTTGCGGCAGCAGCCTTGATCCTTGCAAATTCTTCCTTATCATAATCCTCAGGGAGTGTTACCCAGCCGAGAAAATCATTTCCCAGACCGTTTCTGTTCACCAGAGTGTTATGAGCGGCAGTTACCTGTGCAGCCATACCCTCGTATTCATGTTCACTTACAAAACCCTCAAGATACTTTGTGTTAAGCTTTAATGACATTATCCTTCATTTCCTTTCCTTACCTGTCAGAGAGCGTGATACCATAAAACACGTTTCTCCGTTAATACTAGATAAATTATACTATATTTTTGTGAACATTTCAAGAGTTTTATAAAGCGAAATCATCTTTTGTACATTTTAAACAAATATAATATTACATACTCAGCAAATTGTACACAAGCTTTTTTATGCCGCAGATAAAATTCATTTTCTTCACCTCTTTGCAGGCGACTATCTTTCCCTCTAATATCACCTCGCCGCCCATGGTGTATCTTATTTCTCCCGCAGTTTCACCATTTTTCACAGGTGCGTCAAGCTTCTCCTCTGCCGTAAAATCGCACTCCACCATACGATATGTTCCCCTCGGTATAACTATAGGATAAAGCCCCTTGGGAGCAAGCTCCACAGAAAGCTCCTCTCCTCCGCACACCACAGTTTCCTTTACCATATCCTCAGGAAGTTCAGGGGTGTATATCTCATATGTATCGAACGCCAAGTTCAGAAGTTTCTTCGCCTCAGCATTCATATCCTCCTGCGAATCGCAGCCGTTAAGCACTACGCATACTGACATATCCCCTTTTTCGGCCGTTGCCGCAATACAGCTCCCAGCCTTTTCACTTCCCCACGCTTTCATGCCTGTTACGCCCTTGTAAGTACGCACAAGCCTATTAAGGTTCACAAGCTCCGCCTTGCCGTCTCTCACAGTGTCAAGCCAGCAGGTAAGGTAAGGAGTGAGATTTTTGTATTTTGCAAGTTCCGAACAAAGCAAAGCCGTGTCCTTTGCTGTTGTAACATTGCCCTCTCCCATGCCAGTACAATCAGTGTAAACAGTACCATTCATGCCAAGCATTTTCGCACGGCTGTTCATAAGCTCCACCGCCTTGTCTGCCGAGCCTGCCACCTTTTCCGCAAGCGCTGCACAGCCGTCGTTTGCATTGCCTGCAGACACTGATTTTATAAGTTCCTCCACAGATATCTTCTCTCCCTTGTCAAGCCATATCTGGCTTCCCTGCTGAGAGTTGGCATACTCCGACACCACTGACGTGTCGCTCATGGAAAGCTCACCGCTGTCTATCTTTTCTGCTGTGAGCAAAAGCACCATGAGCTTCGCATAGTGACCGCACTCACACTGCTCCTGTGGTTCTTTCTCAAAAAGCACCCTGCCTGTGGTCATCTCCGTCACCACTGCAGACCTAGCCGTAAGCCCCTCTATGATATCACTCACCGCCACAGTGTCCGCAGGCACAAAGTTCTCCGCTGACAGCGCACCTGCTTTTTCTTTTCCCTCCGCCAGCGAGCACACCATAAACACTGCCACCGCCGCACATAACACTGCCGAGCATATTTTCCTTAATATTTTCACATTTTCCACCTCTCACATATACTATTTTTATATTTATATTCACCCTGTCCCGAAATTAGCATTATGCCCCGAAAAGTTTCCGGAAACTCATTTGTAAATAGTTGCGGGAATTTGTTAAATAACTGTTACAACTCTTGAAATAAATATGGGAGTGTGCTATAATGTATTCTATAGAAATGTGTATTTTATAAGCGAAATATTTATATGAGGTGATTTAACAATGACAGAAATGGAACTTTACAAGCTTTGGTGTGAAAAGGCTGTTGACGATCCTGACCTCCAGACAGAGCTTAAATCTATCGAGGGCGACGAGGCTGCAATTCAGGACAGATTTTACAGAGATCTTGAATTTGGCACAGGCGGACTCAGAGGAGTTATCGGTGCAGGCGCATACAGACTTAATGTTTACACTATCAGACGTGCAACACAGGGCCTTGCAGACTATGTAAACGGCGCATTTGAAAACGGCAGCGTAGCTATCGCATATGACAGCCGTATCAAGTCTGACAAGTTCGCAAAGGAAGCTGCTGCAGTTCTGGCTGCAAACGGCATAAAGGTATACATCTATTCAGAGCTTATGCCGACTCCAATGCTTTCATGGGCTGTAAGAGAGCTTAAATGTCAGGCAGGTATCGTTATAACTGCATCACACAATCCTGCAAAGTACAATGGTTACAAGGTATACGGCGAGGACGGCTGTCAGATCACACTCGATGTTGCAAACACAGTTATCGGCAAGATCAACGCAGTTGAGATGTTCGGCGGTGCAAAGGTAATGGACTTTGAGGACGGTATCAAGTCAGGCAAGATCGAATATATCAAGCAGGAAGTTATCGACAAGTATCTTGACAAGGTAGCACAGCAGGGCGTACATACTGACCTTGTAGCAGACAGCGGTCTGAAGGTAGTATACACACCGCTCAACGGTACAGGCAACAAGCCTGTAAGAGCTATCCTTAAGAAAATAGGCATAAAGGAAGTAACAGTAGTACCTGAGCAGGAAAATCCTGACGGAAACTTCCCTACCTGTCCGTTCCCTAACCCTGAGATAAAGGAAGCACTTGCAAAGGGACTTGAGCTTTGCAAGACAGTAAAGCCTGATCTTCTTCTTGCAACAGACCCTGACTGTGACAGAGTTGGTATCGCAGTACCTGACCCTGACGGAAACTATGTTCTGTTCAGCGGAAACGAAGTAGGTGCAATGCTCCTCAAATATATTTGTCAGGAAAGAACAGCCCTTGGCACAATGCCAAAGAACCCTGTAGCTGTTAAGACTATCGTAACAACAGACATCTGCAAGAAGATAGCAGCAGAGTACAATGTAGAGCTTAGAGAAGTTCTCACAGGCTTCAAGTTTATCGGCGAGCAGATCGGTTTCCTTGAGAAAGAGGGACAGGACGACAGATATATCTTCGGATTTGAAGAGAGCTATGGTTATCTTGCAGGCTCATATGTAAGAGATAAGGACGCAGTAGTAGGCTCAATGCTCATTTGTGAAATGGCAGCATTCTACAGAACAAAGGGCATTTCACTGCTTCAGGCAAGAGAAGATATGTACAAGAAGTACGGCAACTATCTCCACAGCCAGAAGTCATTCCAGTGCGAGGGTGCAAGCGGAATGGAGAGAATGAAGGAGATCATGACAGATCTGAGAGCTAATCCACCTAAGGCTATTGGCGGACTCAAGGTAGTAGACATAGCAGATTATCTTGCATCTGAGGAAACAAACCTTGAAACAGGCGCAAAGACAGTTCTTACACTTCCAAAGTCAGATGTTATCGCATTCAAGCTTGAGCAGGGTGCAAGTGTAATAATCAGACCTTCCGGCACAGAGCCAAAGATCAAGGCATACTACACAACTATTGGCGACACAAGAGCTGATGCAGAAGCACAGGAAGAAAAGCTTATTGAAGATTTCAAGGGCATTCTTGGTTTCTAATAATTACTGAATATAATGAAAGCAGGCGAGTCAGTTTTTTGACTTGCCTGCTTTTTTTGCGATATCCACACAATGCTTTGCGTTTCACAAACCATGTAGGGGAGCAGCGCAATTTCTGCAAGCAGAAATGCGACGTCCCGCCTCTCGTTTGCCTGTCCAATTCTACGTTATCCGCACAACGTTCGGCATATTTTTTCAAAACACTGTACGGCACGACTACACAAATTCATGAATAATCAAACCTTACCGCTTCGAGCGGGCTGTCGAGGGCGCCAGCCCCTACATCTTGTTCAGGCAAATTCGCTGTGTCGCAAAATCGCTACGCTCTTTGCGAATTTTACGTTGTGCTATGGGATGGAAAAAGCGGTGCAGAGTTTTGTGCTCCGACACCGCTTTGATTTTGCTTTTAGTTTGTTTTTCTTCTATTGCTTTTCTGCACCGCTTTTGTAGGCTTGCGCCTATTGAGGCTCTGCCTCAAGCTCCGCAAGGGACTCTGTCCCTTGACCCTGCAAGCCCTCTAACGCCGGGCTTGAGCCTGCGTTTTATCTCTCGCTTCGCTCGGTGTTGACTTTTACTTTATGCTTGTGATTTACTCGGTTTGGCTATGCCATTCCTCACTCCTCACTTTAACCGAGAAGTTTATCCGCGATCGTATCCAGCCAGCCACCCTCAACTTCTTCTATCTCACCGTTATCGCAAGCTTTCGCAAACTTCGGGTCTATAGGCATTTTCGCCACAGCGTCGATACCAAACTTCACTGCCGCTTCGTCCACATGGCTCTCACCATAGATATTATGCTTCTTTCCACAATCAGGACACTCAAAATATGACATATTCTCCACTATTCCAAGCACCGGTACTTTCATCATATCCGCCATATGCACCGCTTTCTCGACTATCATGGAAACCAATTCCTGTGGCGAAGTGACGATAACTATGCCGTCAACCTTAATGGATTGAAAAACTGTCAGTGGCACGTCGCCTGTTCCAGGTGGCATATCTATAAACATCACGTCAACATCGTTCCATGCCACATCTGTCCAAAACTGCTTCACTGCACCTGCGATAACAGGGCCACGCCATACAACAGGGTCAGTTTCATTTTCAAGAAGCAGATTAAGGCTCATTATCTCGATACCGGTCTTGCTCACCGCTGGGATAATGCCATACATATTGGTATTAGCTCTCTCGTGGATATTAAACGCTGTCGGTATAGACGGGCCTGTTATGTCAGCGTCCAGCACAGCGGTCTTAAAACCACGTCTTTGTGCCGTTACTGCAAGCATACTTGTCACCAAAGACTTGCCTACGCCACCCTTTCCACTCATTACTGCATATACCTTTTTCACAGAACTCGCAGCATTAAGCTCCTCTTTCAAGCTCTTTTTATCAGAGCATTTTGAAGCACAGTTTTCGCAATCATGTGTGCAGCCTTCGCTCATAGAATCATTCCTTTCAAGGCATTACGCCTTTATTTACTATGTTAAGTATATCACTTTGACCGTGAAAAGTCAACCAATACTGACTTTTCACCCAAAGCACTGCTGCCGCATAAAATAAAACAGCCCTGCACCTTGTAACAAAATAGATACTTTGGTATAATACCCCGATAATAAGGCAATAATAGGAACAAGCAGGAGCAAAAGCCTGCAAATCAAGGCGAAAGCCCATAGAATAGGAGTGTTTACAAGTGACTGTACACAGGGGCGATATATATTATGCAGATCTCAGCCCAGTGGTAGGCTCAGAGCAAGGCGGTATGCGACCGGTGCTGATAGTACAAAATGACATAGGCAATAAGCATTCACCCACAGTGATAGCAGCGGCAATAACGAGCCGCCTTGATAAAGCGAAACTGCCGACACATATAGAAGTTGGCGGTGGCACCTGCGGACTAGCGAAAGATTCCGTGGTATTGTTGGAACAGATCCGTACATTGGACAAGAAAAGGCTAAAGGAGAAAATGGGAACACTTGACGTAAGCTCCATGTCCGCAGTAAATTCGGCATTATCAATAAGCTTTGGATTAAAGCTCTAGTTAAATGAGGAATGAGGAGTGAGGAGTGAGGAGTGAGGAATGGCATAGCCAAACCGAACAAATCACAAACACCAAATAAAGAACAAAACAAAGCGGTGTCGGAGTGAAAACTCTGCACCGCTTTTCTATATCCCCAAAAATCCGTAGGGGCGGTCAAAAACCGCCCTTCTAAAAATCATATCAAACCTATCTGAGAATATCAGAGTGCGGCAATAATAATTCCTCACTCCTAACACCCAACTCCTCACTAACCACGACCCTGTGAAAAGGCAGATTGTAAGCCGCATAATCAGTTATGCCCTTGCCCTGATTAGGATTAGCCTTTGAGTAAACAGCGTCACAACAGAATAATACAACAAGTATCACGCACGCCGCAAACCTTGCCTTGAATGGTATCTTCTTCAAAAGATCATCAAAAAACGGTGCCATGATGTATATTCCTGCACAGCCTGCAAAGCCAAATATCAACGCTCCCTCAAGACATATCCTGCCATTGATGTTGCAGAAATATCCCGTGTAATCCCAATATTTCATGTGCTTGAACGTTTCAAGATACCAGCTCGTTGCGTATTCGACCACCGAGCATAACCCCACAACAAGGAAAAAAGTCGCCACATGGTGGTCTATGAACCGCTTCAGCAGTATGATACCGCACACACCGCCAAAACCATATATAGGAAGCCATGGGCCAAACATGGTTCCTCGATTGACAAAAACTCCGTCCTCAACGATGTGTATGCCCACTTCCCATATCCAGCCTATAAATGCGAATATGAAAAACAGCAGTATATACGTCATGAGTGTATAGTTTCTGTGATAGTCACGGTGAACTATGGTCTTGTTGGCAAATCGGCTGAAATGCGCCTTTCTGTCTACCGCAAGACCGGGGTATTGCTCAAATTCCCGCAGATCGTCAAGCGTCAGCGTTCTCTCCATTATTCACCGCCCCCATTCTCATTATTTTCAGGCACTTTTATCGTGCATATCGGTATGCTTCTAACAATGTCAGGATTTTCTCCCTTTTGTTCAGCTTCCTCAGCCATAAGCTCTTCCAGAAGGTCAAGGTCAAGCAGCTTGTCATTAAGCTCCTCGTAGCCCTCTATCTTGTTCTTGATAGCCTCACGCCTTAGCTGTAAATACACCTCTGCGTCTATCGCAGTTGTATATGGGTTAGACCAGAATACTCCCACCGCACCGAACGATATGCTCGAAAGCAGTGTCCAGCCTATCATAGAAAGATCCACCTTGAAAAGCTGCCACTTGTATCCCCTAGTCATGGCGATAGAAAGCTTTATTGCCTTTCTCGTCTTGATGTTAGGGTTTTCCGCACATATGAACGGCACCATTGAATAGGCATAATGTTTTATAGGATATCCCACGATAGTAAACGCCCATAAGGTCTGATATATGCTGGTTACAAACATAGTCCTTGCGGGGTGAAGCGTTCTCTCGCGGAAAAGAAAGCCTAGTCTGCCTATCTTCGTTTTCTTGTATGTGTGATTTTCGAGGAAAAATCTTCTCTCACATACCCAAAGCACATTCACTATGAATATGGTGAACATCAACTGGAAAATAAAATACACGAATGAAACTATAGTATCCCATGTGGATTTTTTTCCTAAAACATTCATTATCGCCGTAAGCAATGAAAACTGATAGGAATTAGAGCTTGTTGCACTGTCAAAATAAACCGAAGCAGAGGCTGTAAAATTATTGAGCCTGTCATTAAGATAGGTCTGTGCCTTTTCCTTTGCATTTCGGCTAAAAGAAAAAGCGTCTGCCAGTGCTTCCAGATTAGAAGTGTCGTTTGATGAACCAAAGAACGTGACTTCCTTTGAATTTAGCCCGTCAACTCCGTATTTTTTATAAGCATCTAGCCATTTCTTTACAGCGTCAGGGTTATCTATCTGCCACTTGTCACTGACCTGCTCTGCCGTAAGACCATTTTTAACCATATCCTCAATGATCTCTTCCTTATCTTCGGCGTCATATTTAAGATCAGCAACGTGAGAATTATCATAGCTTGACACATTCTGCGTGGTCGAGCCATATTCTCCTGCAATAAATACCATTATGAAGCACACTGCTATGCAGGCGATATAATTTCGCTTCACCCTGCCTTTAGCCGACTGCTTTATTTTTTTTCGGTCAAGCTTTATGACCACTGGCTTATCTTCATTTTTCTTCATCTAAAACTATGCCCCCGACGGGACATATCCTCCCTTCACACATACCACTTAACAAAACACTACATAATCAACAATAAATCGACTATTTAATTATATCTTTTTTTTGTGAATATGTCAACGATTTTGAGATCAAAACAAGTTTATTTTAAGATAGTTTTAAGTTTACGTTTAAAACGCCAAACTTTTTTTGCATATTTTCATCTGCAATGTAGAAAATAACATCAAATGACGATATTCATCAATAGGAGTGATAAAATGAAAGCCACTAAGCTTATGAAAACCTCACCCTCTGTCATCTCTTTTGCAGCCATAGGCGGCAAGAAAGAAAACGAAGGGCCTTTGGGCGACTATTTTGACAAAATAAATGACGATCCCTATTTATCCACAGATAGCTTTGAAAAGGGCGAAAGTCAGCTTCAAAAGCAGGCAGTGCTTCACGCTTTGGATAAAGCCGCCCTCTCCCCCGAGGATATAGACGTGCTTTTCGGCGGTGATCTGCTAAATCAGTGTGTCGGCACTACCTATGGCGTAAGAGCCTTTGAAATGCCCTTCCTCGGCATTTACGGAGCCTGCTCCACCATGGCGGAGGGACTTCTCCTCGCCTCTCTTTTCGTTGACAACGACCTCGCAAAAAAAGCAATGGCGGTCACATCTTCCCACTTCTGCACCGCTGAAAGGCAGTACCGCTTTCCCCTCAACTACGGTGGACAGCGTACTCCCACATCTCAGTGGACAGCCACAGCCTCAGGCTCATTGGTGGTTGCCCCCTCGGACAAGCCCCCCTACATCAGGGGCTGTACTATCGGAAAAATAGTTGACTTGGGCGTGAGCGACGCCAACAACATGGGTGCAGCCATGGCACCTGCAGCCTTTTCCACCATAAGCACATTTTTCACCGATACAGGCATGACCCCCTCCGACTTCGATTATATCGTCACAGGCGACCTTGGCAAAGTTGGAAGCCGTATTCTCTGTGAGCTTTTCGAGCGTGAAAATATAAATATCCGTGACAATCATAAAGATTGCGGCATGATGCTCTATGACTTTGACGAGCAGGATATCCACGCAGGTGGAAGCGGCTGTGGCTGTGCAGGAAGCGTTCTGTGCGGCTATTTTCTCCCGAAGCTCCGTGCAGGTGAAATAAAAAATATCCTCTTTGCTGCCACGGGTGCGCTAATGTCACCAACAGTAAATCAGCAAGGGGAATCTATCCCCTCTATCTCACATCTCGTGTGGCTGTCAGGGGAAAAAGATATGAAAGGAGCAAACTAATGGACTATCTATGGGCTTTTCTTATAGGAGGTCTTTTTTGTGCCATAGGGCAGGTGCTTATGGACTTCACAAAACTGACCCCCGCACGAATACTGGTGGCATACGTCACAGGCGGCGTGCTTCTGGGTGCGCTGGGACTTTATAAGCCACTTATAGACCTCGCAGGCTGTGGCGCAACTGTCCCTCTCACGGGCTTCGGCTATCTTCTCTATAACGGTGTCCGTGAACAGATAGATAAAATAGGCTTCCTAGGCATTTTCACAGGGGGACTTACCGCCTCCGCCGCAGGCATAACTGCAGCCATGACATTCGCCTTTATCTTTTCGCTTTTCTTTAAAAGCTCAGCAAAAGAATAGTTTTATCTTGACAAACCCCAAACCCAGTGGTATTATAAAGATATGTAAATTGGGGGTGCAGAATAATGTACAAACAGATATATCCCGTCATAGGCGACGAAAAAAACCTGCCCTTTTATGTGGTAGGTCTGGGACTTGAAAGCTGGCAGTTTCCAATAAAACGTGCAGATGGCTACGAGTACCCACAAATATTTTTGTCACGCTCAGGGGAGGGCGAGGTCATAATAAACGGAGAAACCACAAAAATACCGCCTGATACTGTTTTCTATATCCCCCCATTCTGTCCACATGAGTATCATGCACTAAGCGATGCGTGGTATCTGGATTGGATAGCCTTTTCCGGCTCACAGGTCATTCCCCTCTTGGAGCAGTGGAAGCTTAATAAGTTCACCGCCATTCAAGGGGTAGATATGGACAGATTACGCCGTATCATAACACGCATCTATTATACTCTGAAAAGTGATAAGCTTTATGGAAATCATTACGCTTCAGCACAGCTTTACGACTTTCTTATAGAATATCGTAAAATAGCTGATAACAGGCTTTCGTCATTTTATACCGCACAATCTGTTGCCTTGGCAGACGTATTGCAATATATTGAAGAGCATTATCCGGAGCAAATAAAGCTTAATGAGCTTGCAAAGATCGCAGGAGTATCCGAGCAGCACTTATGCAGACTTTTTAAGAAAAATTTTCAGCTCAGACCTATGGAGTATCTTGCGCAAGTAAGGGTACAGCACGCAAAGGATCTGCTTGTGTATTCCAACAAGACCATAGGTGAGATATCAGATGAAACGGGCTTTCAGGACGGATCTTATTTCTCCGTGGTATTCAAACGGTATGAAAATATGACTCCGGGAGAGTATCGGAGAATAAAGGTGTAGGCTAAGTGAGGAGTGAGGAATGGCATAGCCAAACCTAGCAAAGAGCCACTACCAAGTAGAAGAAACACAAACTAAAGCAAATAACAAAGCGGTGTCGGAGTAAAAAACTCTGCACCGCTTTTACTATATCTTTGTACAAAGTACAATCCGCGAAGAGCGAAGTGATTTTGCGGCGGTAGAATTTGCGAACAAAAAAAAGAGCGGTCAAAACCGCCCTTTTAAAATCATATAAAACCTATCCGAGAATATCAGAGTAAAAGCAAGAATAATTCCTCACTCCTAACTCCTCACTACTTAGTCAGCAGCTTCTTTATTCTCTCCATAGCCTCAACAGTCCTGTCCTTGTCACCAAAAGCAGTAAGTCTGAACCAGCCTTCGCCGTTCTTGCCAAAACCTGCGCCAGGTGTGCCAACAACATTTGCATTCTCAAGAAGATAATCAAAGAACTCCCAAGAACCCATGTTGTTAGGGCATTTCAGCCAAATGTATGGCGAGTTCTTGCCGCCTGTGTACTTGATACCAAGCTCGTCAAGTGTGGAAGCCATTACCTTTGCGTTGTTCTGATAGTATTCAATGTTTGCTCTTGTCTGCTTCTGACCCTCCTCAGTGAATACAGCCGCAGCAGCACACTGAACAGGATATGATACACCGTTGAACTTTGAGCCTTCACGTCTGCCCCAAAGCTGAGCGATAGATACTTCGCTGCCGTCAGATGCCTTAACAACAAGCTCGTGTGGGATAACTGTATATCCACATCTCATTCCTGTAAAGCCTGCTGTCTTTGAAAGTGAGCACATCTCGATAGCACATTCCTTTGCACCCTCAACAGCAAAAATACTTCTTGGTACGTCCTTTTCTGTAATGAATGCCTCGTATGCAGAATCGTAAATGATGATAGCGTTGTTCTTCTTTGCATAGTCTATCCAAACTTTAAGCTGCTCCTTAGTGTAAACAGAACCCGTTGGATTGTTAGGTGAGCAAAGATAAATAATGTCGCACTTTACGTTCTCGTCAGGCATAGCCGCAAAGTTGTTCTCCTCGTTTGAATCAGCATAAATTACCTTTCTGCCGTTCATAAGGTTCGTGTCAACATATACAGGATATGCAGGGTCTGTGATAAGCACTACATTGTCGTTACCGAAAATGTCAACAATGTTTCCGCAGTCAGACTTTGCACCGTCGTTTATCCTGATGTCATCAGCAGGAATGTCAACACCGAAGCTCTTGTAGTAGCCTGCAACAGCCTCTTTCAGGAAGTCATATCCTGCACCGCTGTCCTCATAGCCCTTGAATGTTTCCTTGACGCCCATTTCGTCAGCGCCCTTTTTCATTGCCTCAACGACGCACTTTGCGATAGGCTGAGTAACGTCGCCGATACCCATTCTGATGATGTCAGCCTCAGGGTGTGCCTCAGTGAAGGCCTTTACCTTCTTGGCAATGTTTATAAAAAGATAATTCTTTTCCAGCTTGAGAAAATTTTCGTTTATACTTGGCATAATTCCAACTCCTTTTCATTTTTGCGACCCGAAGTTTCACGGGTCAAACTTATAAAACGCACACAGCCGCAAAGCACATTCAAAACGCTCTGCGGCTGCCGCTTTTTTAACGCAGTGTCCGCTGCGAAATTTACATTACGATGTGACCTGAGAATACTGTTACAGCGTCGCCTGTAAGATATACAGCCTCGTCTGTGTATCTTATCTTAAGAGTGCCTCCCTTAAGTATAACAGATATTTCCTCGTCCTTTTTGCAGAATCCGTTAAGAACAGCCGCAACTGCTGCGGCACAAGCACCTGTGCCGCAAGCCCAAGTTTCGCCGGAGCCTCTCTCCCATACTCTCATCTTGAGTGTGTGGTCATCGATCACCTTGATGAACTCAGCGTTCACTCTCTCAGGGAATATCTTGTCATGCTCGAACTCAGGACCTACCTTGTCAATGTCAAGGCTGTCAACATTGTTCATGAATACAACGGCGTGTGGGTTGCCCATTGAAACGCAGGTGATGTTGTAGTCATTTCCTGCAATGTTCACCTTTCTGTCAACTACCCTGCCGTTCTCGTCAGGCTCAAGTTCAACAGGAACAAGGTGAGGAGCAAGAATAGCCTTGCCCATGTTTACAGTTGCACCGCTTACCTCACCGTAGTGACGGATAAGTGAAACTGTCATGATTCCCGAAAGTGTTTCGATAGTCATTTCGTCCTTGTCAACAATGCCGTTATCTCTCATGAACTTAGCAACGCATCTGATACCGTTTCCGCACATCTTGCCCTCAGAACCGTCAAGATTGAACATTCTCATCTTAGCGTCTGCGACCTTTGAACGGCAGATAAGGATAACACCGTCACCACCGATACCGAAGTGTCTGTCAGACAGATTGAGTGCCAGACCCTCAGGATTGTCTATTCTCTGGTCAAAGCAGTTGAAGTAGATGTAGTCATTGCCGCAGCCCTGCATCTTTGTGAACTCAAATGTCTGCTTTTCAGTTCTCATGTTGTTGATATCAACTATCTCAGTAGTTGACTCAGTGTATTTACTTCTGATAGATGCCGCAATAGCGTTTGCAGTGTCGATAGAAGTCAGACAAGGAATGTTCCACTCAACTGTCTTTCTTCTTATCTTAACAGAATCTCTTGTAGGTATTCTGCCCTTTGAAGAAGTTGAGATAACATAAGCTATCTTTCCGCTCTCGATAAGTGTAAGAGTGTTATTGTCCTCGTTCTCGTGTATCTTAGCCACTACCTCAGCGTCAATGCCGTGCTCGTGAAGCACCTTAGCTGTGCCGTTTGTAGCGTATATCTTAAATCCAAGGTCAGCGAACATCTTAGCTGTCTGTGGTATCTCACCCTTGTCAGAATCTCTGACAGTGATGAATACTCCGCCCTTCTTGCCAAGCTTGTAGCCAGCAGCAGTAAGACCCTTATACAGTGACTCTTCAAGAGAATTAGAAACTGCAAGTACCTCACCTGTTGACTTCATTTCAGGTCCAAGGTGGTTGTCAACGCCGATAAGCTTCTCGAATGAGAATACAGGAACTTTAACGGCAACATATGGTGAATTTCTGTAAAGACCAGTGCCGTAGCCCATGTCCTTGAGCTTCTCGCCCAGCATACACTTAGTTGCAAGGTCTACCATAGGAACGCCCGTTACCTTAGAGATATAAGGGATAGTTCTTGAAGAACGTGGGTTTACCTCGATAACATATATCTCGTCATGGTAAGCAATATACTGAATGTTTACAAGACCCTTTGTGTTAAGTGCGATAGCAAGCTTCTTTGAGCACTCGATAATTCTGTTTATCAGGCTGTCAGAAACGTTCCATGCAGGATAAACTGCAATAGAGTCGCCTGAGTGGATACCTGTTCTCTCGATATGCTCCATGATACCAGGGATAAGGATATCCTCGCCGTCACAGATAGCGTCTATCTCAAGCTCAGTACCCATAAGATACTTGTCTATAAGTACAGGGTTCTCGATTCCCTGGTCGAGAATGATAGCCATGTATTCCTTGATATCATCATCATTGAATGCGATTATCATGTTCTGTCCGCCGAGAACGTAAGAAGGTCTCATAAGAACAGGATAATGTATCTTATTTGCAACTTCGAGAGCCTCGTCACAAGTCATGACAGTGAAGCCCTGCGGTCTTTTTATCTTAAGCTGTTCAAGCAGCTCGTCAAATCTCTCTCTGTCCTCAGCAGCGTCGATAGCGTCAGGAGGAGTACCCAGAATGTTTACACCATGTTCAGCCATATGCTTTGTGAGCTTGATAGCAGTCTGTCCGCCGAATGCAACAACAACACCGACAGGCTTCTCAACTCTGATGATGTTCATAACGTCCTCGTCAGTAAGAGGCTCGAAATAAAGTCTGTCAGCAGTGTCAAAGTCAGTTGAAACTGTCTCAGGGTTGTTGTTTACGATAACAACGTCATAGCCCTTTTCTTTCAAAGCCCATACGCAGTGAACTGACGCATAGTCGAACTCGATACCCTGACCTATTCTGATAGGACCTGAACCGAATACTATAACAGTCTTTCTGTCATGACCCCTGTTTGCAATGAACTCGCTTGCCTCGTCCTCGTTGTCATATGTTGAGTAGAAGTAAGGTGTCATAGCCGCAAACTCAGCCGCACAGGTATCAACCATTTTAAATACAGCATGAACAGGCTTTTCTATCTTCTTGCCTGTTATCTTCTCGATGACCTTATCAGTATAGCCTATCTTCTTAGCTTCAAGATAAGTTTCCTCATTGAAGTCATTCTTGAGTGTCTTTTCCATGTCTATAAGCTTGCAAAGCTTGTAGAGGAACCACTCGTCTATCTTAGTGATGCTGTGTATCTCATCAACAGAAACTCCACGTCTGAGAGCCTCGTATACAACGAAAAGTCTTTCGTCCGTGCAGTCAGAAAGTCTGTCATGGATAGTCTTGTCATCAAGGTCAAGCATCTTAGGTGAGATAAGGCAGTCATGACCTATCTCAGCTCCTCTTACAGCCTTCATTATAGCCTGCTCAAAAGTTGAGCCGATAGCCATAACTTCACCAGTAGCCTTCATCTGTGTACCAAGCTCACGCTTAGCATAAACGAACTTGTCGAAAGGCCACTTAGGGAGCTTAACAACAACATAGTCAAGGGCAGGCTCAAAGCAAGCGTAAGTCTTGCCTGTTACAGCATTCTTTATCTCGTCAAGAGTATATCCGATAGCTATCTGAGCTGCAACCTTAGCGATAGGATAACCTGTCGCCTTAGAAGCAAGTGCGGAAGAACGTGAAACTCTAGGGTTTACCTCGATAACAGCATACTCGAAGCTATCAGGGTTAAGAGCGAACTGACAGTTACAGCCACCCTCTACCTTCAATGTGTCGATTATCTTCAAAGCTGCGGAACGGAGCATCTGATATTCCTTATCAGCCAGCGTAACAGCAGGAGCGATAACGATAGAGTCGCCGGTGTGAACACCAACAGGGTCAAAGTTCTCCATTGAGCAAACAGTGATAACGTTGCCCTTAGCGTCTCTCATTACCTCGAACTCGATCTCTTTCCAGCCTGCGATACATTTCTCAACAAGCACCTGAGTGATAGGTGAAAGATAAAGACCATTCCTTGTGATCTCTTTCAGTTCTTCTTCATCATTAACGATTCCTCCGCCAGTACCGCCAAGGGTAAAAGCAGGTCTGATGATAAGAGGATAACCGATACCAGGCTGATTAGCGAAGTCTACAGCGTCCTCAACAGTATTAACGACCTTAGACGGGATACATGGCTGACCGATAGACTCCATAGTGTCCTTGAACATCTGTCTGTCCTCAGCCTTGTCGATAGTTTCAGGGTTAGCACCAAGAAGCTTTACATTATACTTGTCAAGGAATCCCTCCTTAGCAAGCTGCATAGAAAGCGTAAGACCCGTCTGACCGCCAAGGGTAGAAAGCAGGCTGTCAGGACGTTCTTTTTTGATAACTCTCTTAACAGTTTCAAGAGTAAGCGGCTCAATGTATATCTTGTCAGCCATAGCATTGTCCGTCATGATAGTAGCAGGGTTAGAGTTTATAAGAATAACCTCCAGACCCTCCTGCTTGAGCGCACGGCAAGCCTGTGTACCTGCATAGTCAAACTCTGCAGCCTGACCTATAACGATAGGACCCGAGCCGATAACGAGAACTCGCTTTATATCTTTATTTAAAGGCACTTAAATTCAATCCTTTCTGAAAAGTTTAGGGAAACGCTGAAAGTGAGGAGTGAGGAGTGAGGAGTTATCCCTTCTCACACTCTCGAAAACCGCACCCAGCAGCCCTCTGTGTTAAAGCTTAACGACCTCAGTAAAACATAATGTAGGGGCGAACAGCGTTCGCCCGTTCACTATCACGACCGCCCCATATAAAAGCCGCTCGAATAATGAACACTACAATAGTCATGTCAAACACATTCCGTCAGCCACGGGCGAACACTGTTCGCCCCTACTGTTGCAGAAACTGAGATCAATAATTTCTATACTTCAAAAAAATCAGAGCTTATTTCTTATTCTCATCAATGAGCTCAATAAACTCATCAAACAAGAAGTCAGTATCATGCGGACCACCACAAGCCTCTGGGTGGAACTGTACAGAAAATGCAGGTTCGTTGAGATATCTGATACCCTCACAAGTGCCGTCATTGGCATTTACATAAAGCACCTTTGCTTCACCCTCAGGGAGCGAATCGTTCTCTACTGCATATCCATGGTTCTGTGATGTTATGTAAACTCTGCCTGTTTCAGTGTTCTCAGCAGGCTGGTTCGCACCTCTGTGACCATACTTCAGCTTGTGTGTCATCGCACCATGTGCAAGCGCCAAAAGCTGATGACCCAAACAAATTCCAAAAGTAGGTATCTTCATCTCAGAAAGCTTTTTAAGCTCCTCGATTATCTCCACATTCTCCGCAGGATCTCCAGGGCCGTTTGAAAGCATTATTCCGTCAGGTGCAAGCTCCTTTATCCTCTCTGCCTTAGTGTATGCAGGAACAACAGTTACCTCGCAGCCTCTCTTAACAAGCTCTCTTCCAATGTTGTGCTTTGCACCAAAATCGTAAAGCACTACCTTTCTCTTGACCTCGCCCTCAGGCTCGAATGTTTTCTCCTCCGAGCAAGTCGTGTTCTTTACAGCCTCAACTATCGTGTAGTTCTTAAGATCTGTCAAGCCGAAACTTGAACCCTCAGGAACGATCTTTCCGTTCATAACACCCGACTCACGAACTATTTTTGTGAGCTGACGAGTGTCGATACCGTAAAGACCTACGATGTTATGCTGCTTTAAAAAAGTGTCAAGATCACCCTCACAACGGAAGTTGCTAGGCTCTTGACACCAATCTCTAACAATATAAGCTTTAACATGAGGACATTCACTTTCAAAATCCTCAGGAATAACACCATAGTTACCAATTAACGGAAATGTCTGAACAACTATCTGTCCGTAGTAACTAGGGTCAGTAAGTGTTTCGAGATAGCCTGTCATAGCCGTAGTAAAAACAATTTCGCCAATAGCTTCGCCAGCTGCGCCGAAACTTTTACCCTCGAAAATAGTACCGTTCTCCAAAATCAGATACGCCTTCTGCACTATAAGCTCCTCCTTTTTCACGCAAATTTTTACGATTACTATTATAACACAACCGCCTGCCTTTGTAAAGGCTTTTAACACTTTTTTTAGTTTTTATTTTTCAGTGTAAAATAAAAAACGAGCAGACTGAAGTCCACTCGTAAAAACCTTATTCCGCAGTTGCAGATACAGCCCCGCTTTTCTGTTCACGTTCTCTGAAAATAAGTCCGAAGACAAACCTCACTATAGGGCCTGCAAAGAAAAGCTGCCAGCAAAGAGCCATAGGAAAGTTCATAGCCGTTGTTTCTAACCATACCGCAATAACTTCCCTGCCTGCGTCCTTAAAAAGCAGCGTAGCCGCAAGGCTCATGAGTGGGCACATAAAAATAACAGAGATAACAGATATGGCAAGCACAAGATGAAAAGGATTATCCTTTCTCACATCAACAATGCTGAAAGCCTTTTTCTTTGCTATCTTTCCCACAGCAAAAAAGTCAAGAACAAAAGCTATCGGAGCCATTATCACAAGCTCGTGAAACGCCTTGAGAAATACGGCATTTGACATTCCGCCCATGTTGAGTGCAATGTTGTAGCATATCATGGCGTACACCATCACAAACACCATCAACACCGTAAAAACTATCTCCTGAAACAAATTCTTTGGCATAAAAAAATCCTCCTTATGATATCAAACCTACAGCCCTTTCGCAGACGCTGTGTTGTTCGTTATCATTCAGAGAATGTGCGTTTCCAATATAAACCTGTCCTAACAATATTCTATTGCTGTATTCCTTACTTATTTATTTTACCATATTTTAAGCCTGCCGTCAATTATCCAAATATGCAGAATATTTTCAAAAACTTGTCGAGAAAAATATATACTTTTACACAAAAAAACGAGCAGACCGAAGTCCACTCGTCTAAAATACTATTTTCTCTTTTTCAACGCCGCTTTAAGCCCTCTCATGATAACATCTCTCGCCTTAACAGCGTCCTCCTTGTCAAGAGGCGGCGTGTCACCAAGAGGATAATCTATACCGAGCTGCTCATACTTTACCTTGCCCATAGTGTGGTAAGGCAGAACGTCAAGCGCTTTCAAAGTCTTGAGCTGTGAGATAAACTCGCCCAGCCTGAAAAGGTATTCTTCCTTGTCCGTGATACCCGGCACAACAACATGACGTATCCATATAGGCACACCATGCTCCGACAAAAACTTCGCAAACGCAAGAATGTTGTCATTGTAATGCCCCGTAAGCTTCTTGTGTTCCTCACGGTCAATATGCTTGATATCCAGCATAACAAGGTCAGTGCATTTGCAAAGCCTTTCAAACTTTTCAGTGCTGTCAGGCGTAAAAGTGATGCCCGAGCTGTCAAGACAAGTGTGTATTCCCTTTTCCTTAGCCTTTTCAAAAAGCTCCGTAACAAAGTCTATCTGCACCAAAGGCTCGCCGCCCGTGCAGGTAATTCCGCCGTTTTTCATGAACTCTTTTACCGAGTCATATTCCGCCAGCAGACTTTCCACCGTCCTTTTCGTACCTGTGCCTATCTTCCAAGTATCAGGATTGTGGCAGTAAAGACATCTCATAGGACAACCCTGAAAGAAAATAACAAACCTTATCCCCGGTCCGTCCACCGTACCAAAGCTTTCCGTAGAATGTATAAATCCCTCCATGGGATATCCCTCCTTTTTTATTTCGCATGAACGCACGCCCTTTCAGCCTGCACAAACCATTCTGTAGGGGACGGCGCCCTCGACGTCCCGTTTCTGCTCGCTCACAAATTTATATCACCGCACACCTATCCACAAAAAGCAACAAACGAGCGGCAGCTCTCATCCACATAAAACAAGATGTTCCATGTAAGACGACGCCGACCGCCCGTGTGCATATTATCCGCAAAGAAACTCATTCTATGCGGCAAAGCTCAAATTAAAGGCTCTTGTGGAACGTTCTTGAAATAACGTCGTCCTGCTGCTCCTTAGTAAGCTTTACGAAGTTTACAGCGTAGCCTGAAACTCTGATAGTGAGCTGTGGATACTTCTCAGGGTGAGCCTGAGCGTCCAGAAGAGTTTCTCTGTTAAGTACATTTACATTAAGGTGATGACCGCCTTTTTCAGCATATCCGTCAAGAAGTCCGATAAGGTTGTCTACCTGTGCCTCTGTTGGTTCAAAGTTTGCCATAGTATTACATTCCTTTCTTAGTATTTATGGAAAACAAGCGGAGAACGAACCTCCGCCGTTTTCTAAAATAGGGAGTTAATCTTCATCTCTGTCAACAGCGTCCTCTTCTGTAGGCTGACAGCAAGCCGTCTTGCCGTCACCGCCACAATCGGAAGTGCTGTAAGTTTTAACGTTCAGACCTTCTTCAGTTTCGTCAATGTCTATCGTAAGATGACCCTGACCGCCCATCATAAGTCTGTCAATGACGTCAACAAGCTCGTTTACCTGAGCCTCGTCCTCGTCCTTTTTAACATTAAACCCCATCTTCGTTAAGCTCCTTAGCTATGCTTTCGATATCAAGGTCGCCCATGAATACCTTGTCGTCCTTGCCAAGAGCGTCAGGAATGATAGAGAATGTGTTTGAGATACCGTCCTGAGCGTGTCTGAATGGCAGCTTAGCAACTGAAGAAAGTGATGCAGATGCACCGTGAGTATCTCTGCCGTGCATTGGGTTAGCACCAGGAGCAAGAGGCACACCGATCTTTCTTCCGTCAGGTGTAGAACCAGTCTTCTTACCATAAACAACGTTAGATGTGATAGTAAGGATAGACATTGTAGGAACACCATCTCTGTATGTGTGGTGCTTTCTGATCTTGTCCATGAATGTTCTAACGAGGTCAACTGCGATCTTGTCAACTCTCTCGTCGTTGTTACCATACTTAGGGAAATCGCCCTCAACTTCGTAGTCAGTTACGATTCCGTCCTCATCTCTGATGCACTTTACCTTAGCGTACTTGATAGCAGAAAGTGAGTCAGCAACAACTGACAGACCTGCGATACCTGTAGCGAAGTATCTCTTGACATCTCTGTCATGAAGAGCCATCTGAACTCTCTCATAAGAATACTTATCGTGCATATAGTGGATAACGTTCAGTGTATTTACATACAGACCAGCCAGCCACTCCATCATATCGTCATACTTAGCCATTACATCATCATAATCGAGGTAATCGCCTGTAACAGGACGATACTTAGGACCTACCTGTATCTTAAGTCTTTCGTCAACACCGCCGTTGATAGCATAAAGCAAGCACTTAGCAAGGTTAGCTCTTGCACCGAAGAACTGCATTTCCTTACCGATCCTCATTGAAGATACACAGCAAGCGATAGCGTAGTCGTCACCGTGTGTAACTCTCATAAGGTCGTCGTTCTCGTACTGGATAGCAGAAGTCTTGATAGAAGTCTTAGCACAGAACTTCTTGAAGTTTAAAGGAAGCTTTGTGCTCCACAGAACTGTCATGTTCGGCTCTGGTGCAGGACCAAGGTTCTCAAGTGTGTGGAGATATCTGAATGAAGTCTTTGTTACCATTGGAACGCCGTCGATAGAAACGCCGCCGATAGACTCTGTTACCCAAGTTGGGTCGCCTGAGAACAGTGAGTTGTACTCAGGTGTTCTAGCGAACTTAACAAGTCTGAGCTTCATGATGAAGTGGTCAACAAGCTCCTGAGCCTCCTGCTCTGTGAGGATACCTCTGTCCATATCTCTCTTGATGTATATATCGATAAATGTAGAAGTTCTGCCAAGTGACATTGCAGCACCATTCTGCTCCTTAACAGCAGCAAGATAGCCGAAGTACAGCCACTGGATAGCTTCCTTAGCGTTCTTAGCAGGACGAGAGATATCATAGCCGTAGATCTCACCAAGCTTCTTGAGTTCGCCAAGGGCTCTGATCTGCTCAGAAAGCTCTTCTCTGAGTCTGATGTTCTTAGAAGTCATTCTTACCAGTGAAGTAGCAAGCTGATCCTTCTTGTCCTCAACGAGATAGTCTATACCATAAAGAGCAACTCTTCTGTAGTCGCCTATGATTCTTCCTCTGCCATAAGCGTCTGGAAGACCTGTGATGATAGCAGCGTGTCTGGCAAGCTTCATCTCAGGTGTGTAAGCGTCAAAAACGCCCTGATTGTGAGTTTTTCTATATTCAGTAAAGATCTTTACAACTTCAGGATCAACTGTGTAGCCGTTCTGCTCGCAAGCATTCATAGCCATTCTGATACCGCCGAAAGGCTGAAGAGAACGCTTGAAAGGCTTGTCAGTCTGGAAACCAACGATCTTTTCAAGATCCTTGTTAAGGTAACCAGGGCCGTGTGAGGTGATAGTAGAAACGATCTTAGTGTCCATATCGAGAACACCGCCGGCTTCTCTCTCCTTCTTTGAAAGCTCCATTACCTGTTCCCAGAGCTTAGTAGTTGCTTCTGTAGGGCCTGTAAGGAAGCTGTCGTCACCGTCATATGGTGTGAAGTTCTTCTGGATAAAATCACGAAGATTGATAGAAGTGTTTGACCATCTGCCGGGCTTAAAGCCTTCCCATTCGTCATAAAACTGTCTTTCCATTTTATACTCTCCTGACATAAGATTTCGGGCAGCACATATTACCTCAATATTCTGTATTGCATACCTATTAATAATACTACCGCTCGTATGTTAAAATAATAACATACTTCAAAATCAAAGTCAAGTCACATTCAGAAATATTACTCTTACGCCATACTTCTTTCATATGTTAGAATCGGTTACCCAATTCACGGAAAATTATTTGAATAAAAAAAGTGATCGCCTACAAAAAGCTCAAACATTTTTCTCAACAAAAGCGGTGCAGAGCATTCCGCTCCGACACCGCTTTGTAATTGATTTTTTTTGCAATTCGTCTATTGCTTTTCTGCACCGCTTAGCAGGCTTGCACGTATAGAGGCTCTGCCTCAAGCTCCGACAGGGCTTTGCCCTGTACCTTTTGCTATCTTCGCTCGTGGGTGCTTTTACTTTGAGTTGGTAATTGGCTCGGTATGGCGCTGCCATTCCTCACTCCTCACTTAAAAACTACGCTCTCTCGACTTTGAGCAGATTTGTCGTTCCGCTCATTCCAAGCGGTACTCCTGCTGTAATAACGACAAGGTCGCCCTTCTTCAGATAGCCAAGCTCCACAGAACGCTCCAGAGCGTGTCTGATGAGTTCGTCAGTGTTTGTTTTCTCTTCGATAACGCCTGCTCTGATACCCCATGAAAGGCTGAGCTGATGATATGTTGTTTCGTCAGTTGTAAGTGCGATTATAGGACAGTTCGGACGGAATTTTGAAAGCGTTCTTGCTGTTGTTCCGCCCTTTGTTACTGTCAGGATCGCTACAGCATTAAGGTCATGGGCAGTTGTAACAGTAGCGTGTGAGATAGCGTCAGTGATAGATGAATTTCTCTCGTCTGCTCTTTTCTTGAAACGTGAGATATAGTCGATATCCTTTTCGGTCGTTTCTGCGATAAGGCTCATGGTCTTGACAGCCTCAACAGGATATTTACCTGCGGCAGTTTCCCCTGAAAGCATTATAGCAGACGAGCCGTCATAAATAGCGTTTGCAACGTCGGTTATTTCGGCTCTTGTAGGACGTGCGTTTGTTATCATAGACTCCAGCATCTGAGTTGCTGTGATAACGTTCTTGCCTGCGTTGTAGGCTTTTCTGATAAGCTCTTTCTGGATAGCAGGTATCTGCTCGAAAGGTATCTCAACGCCCATATCTCCTCTTGCTACCATTATTCCGTCAGCAGCGTCAAGGATCTCGTCAATATTGGCAACACCCTGAGCGTTTTCTATCTTAGCGATAATTCTAGGATTGAACCAGCCAAGGCTCTGGGTAAATTTTCTAAGATAAATAACGTCAGCGCCTGTTCTTACGAATGAAGCTGCGATATAGTCAAATCCCATTTTTGCGCCAAATTCAAGGTCAGACATATCAGCGTCAGAGATATAAGGCATAGAAAGGTTCACATCAGGTACGTTTATACCCTTGTGGTCGGAAACAACTCCGCCGTGAATTACTTCGCAAACGATGTCAGTGTTGTCAACTCTCAGTGCTTTCAGCTCGATATTTCCGTCATTGATAAGTATTCTAGTGCCTACAGAAACGTCCTTTGGAAGCTGTGGGAATGTGATAGAGCAGATAGTTTCATCACCCTCCACTTCTCTTGTGGTAAGTGTGAATGTATCGCCGTCCTTGATAGTAACAGGCTTGTGGTCCTTAAAGTTTTTAAGTCTTACCTCAGGTCCTTTTGTATCAAGAAGAGTTGCAATATTAACGCCAAGTTCTTCCCTTAGCTTGCATACAGTTTCAAAACGAGCCTTATGAACACTGTGGTCAGAGTGTGAGAAATTGAATCTCGCAACGTCCATGCCGTTTTTCATAAGCTCACGCATAATGTTTTCGTCATCTGTGGAAGGTCCGATAGTGCATACGATCTTAGTTTTTTTCATTTTTACTCTCCTAACATACATTACTATTTCAACGCATTAGCGTTTTAATTCAAAAAACAAATCTTTTTCATTTATTATAACCGATTTTAGCTTAATCGTCAATAGCGCAATGTATAATTTGTGTAAAATCGAAAGACAAAATCATACATTTGTTTTAAAACAAAAAAACGGACGGTCTAAATAACCGCCCGTTGAACATCTTATCTTCCGAAGCAATCCTCGCAAAGCTCACGAAGATCCTTTGCCGCCTTTTCAATATCAGGCTGAGAAACCACCGCAGAAACTACCGCAGCGCCGTCAATACCCATACCCTTAAAGTTCGGCACAGTTTTTTGATTAACTCCGCCTATTATTACGATAGGGATATCCACAGCGGCTCTTATTTCTACAAGCTGTTCCTTTGTGACAGCTCTTGCGTCTGTCTTTGTGTTGGTGGCATACATTGCACCAACACCAAGGTAATCTGCACCGTCTGCCTGCGCTTTTTTAGCTTCTTCAAGAGTTGCCGCAGAAATACCTATTATCTTGTCCTCACCGAGGATTTTTCTTGCAACAGCACATGGCATATCGCTCTGTCCCAGATGAACGCCTGCACAGTCAACAGCCTGTGCGATATCAAATCTGTCGTTGATGATAAGCGGCACATTGTATTTGTCCGTTATCTTTTTTACTCTGACTGCAAGCTCATAGAACTCTCTTGAAGTGCAGTCCTTTTCTCTTAGCTGGATAACTGTACAGCCGCCTTTTACGCCCTCCTCTACCGACTGCTCGATAGTTTCGCAGGACATAAGTCCACGGTCTGTACAGAGATAAAGCGTGTAGTCAATTTTTGATTTATCCATTTTTTACCCTCTTATCTTTTATCATAAAATAACTTCCATACCTGTCTTGTATGGCTTCAACCCTGCTTTTTCGTAAAATTTTCTTGCCGATGGATTACACTCCCACACGTTGAGAGTAACATTATAACAGCCCTGCTCTTTAGCGAATTTCTTCACTGCCTCGTAAAGTACCGAGCCGATATGCTGACCTCTGCAATTTTCATCAACGCACAGATCGTCGATATACAAAGTCTTTATATCCGTGAGAACGTTGTCGCCCTTATGCTCCTGAAACACACAAAAAGCGTAGCCCTTCATCACATCATTTTCATCAACTGCGGCAAATATAGGCTTAGTTTTATCCTTGAGCATATCTTTAAGCTCGTTATCAGTATACTTTTTCGCACCCTCTTTAAAAAGGTCAGGTCTGCCCTGCTGATGAACTCTCTCTACCTGATAGAGCAAGCTGTTCATTTGCGGTATATCCTTTTCACAAGCAAATCTTACGGTCATTTTTCATTCTCCTTTGTATGAAAATGTATAATATGCAATGCAAACGGACGAACACTGTTCGCCCCTGCAAGCAACATCACCACATAAAATTTAGTGGCATCACATTGATATGATACCACTAGATCTGAAATATTGCAATACTAAACTTCTTCTATCTTAGCCTTAGCCGCAAATACCTGACTATTCATTTTGCTGATTGCGTCAATGATAGAAATATGGAAGCTTCCAGAGCCTATCTCTCCAGCATTTTCATATGCGAACTCGCCTGCTATGCCCATGCTTGCAATGCCTGTTACAGCGGCGGTATACATATCGTCGCAAGCACCTGCGAATGAGCCTACAAGTCCTGTTGTCATACAGCCTGTGCCTGTTACCTTTGAAAGATATGGGTGACCGTTTGATATCCTTGCGACTCTTTTTCCGTCTGTTATTGTATCCACCGCACCTGTGATAGCTGCAACGCAGTTATACTTTGCAGCTGTTTTTTTCGCAACGGAAACAGGGTCGTTTTTCTCGTCAGCTTCCGAGGTGTCAACACCCTTTGTGGAAACTTCTAGTCCTGCAAGATATGACATTTCAGAAAGATTTCCTCTGAGTATGCTTATTTTCACATTTTCAAGTATACGCTTTGCAGTTTCATTTCTGAAATTTGATGCGCCTGCTCCAACCGGGTCAAAAACCACAGGAACGCCAAGCTCGTTGGCTTTCTTTCCGGCAGCTACCATTGACTCGACCGTTCTTGCATTGAGAGTACCCATGTTTATAACGAGAGCCTTTGAGATAGAAGTTATATCTGCTGCTTCTGCGATATCGTCTGCCATGATAGGTGAAGCGCCAATGGCGAGAATGCAGTTTGCAACGTCATTTACAGTAACATAATTTGTGATACAATGCACCAAAGGGCATATATCCCTTACCTTGTCTGCTGCTTTCGCACAGCTTTCAATTATAGTGTCCATTATGCTCTTACCTCCTTTGAGAAGCCAAGGAAATTATCAAATACTTTTGCCTTTTTAAGAGCTGTAACGATAACGATAGCAAGAACTGTACCGCCTGCACAGCTTACAAAGAAAGGCAGGATATAAACTGTTATTGCTGCGGCTGGTGCGCCAATGAGAAATCTTGCAACAGGGTATGCAAGAAGTCCGCCGAGGACTGACGTGCCGAAAAGCTCGCCGACATAAGCGGCAGGGAGCTTCTTTATGTACTTATAAAGCATACCTGCAACGAATGCGCCAACCATTGAGCCTGGGAACGCAAGGAGAGAGCCAAGTCCCAGAAGATTTCTGAGAAGTGCGGCTGTGAAGCCAACGCCCACTGCCCATGCAGGTCCAAGGAAAACTGCACCGATTATGTTTACAAGGTGCTGAACAGGTGCGCACTTTGAAGCGCCGATAGGGAACGAAACAAGCGAGCCTACCACTGCAAGGGCTACCAATACTGCTGCGAATACCAATTTGTGAATGTTTGTCTTTTTCATTTTTATTCCTCCATATCGTATCGCACCGCCGAACGAAAAAGAGCAAGTTATCCAGCGGCGCACAGACCGTGGCTATGCTATCCGCTCACGATCTGACGTAAATTTTTTTCGGTCGGTGCTCCATTGCACCCTCTCACCCCGAAACACGGGTTCCCTCGCTGAATACTTTTTATGAAAAAGTTCGCAAGACGCTCCTCTTGCACATTACATTCTTTTTATATCTGCTCTCATGTAATTGTCCGATTTTTCGTACAATTGTCGAGCTGACATTCAATTTTTATATCATGCGGGCGAACGCTGTTCGCCCATACATCGAGTTTTCTACTTCTCTGAGCAGAATTTTACCTCTTTGCCCTCGAGTATCATGTTTGTTGTTCTAACGGCACACATCTTGCCGCACATTGAGCAGGTATGTCTGTCGGCAGGTGGGGTCTGCTCAAAGAATCTTCTTGCCTTTTCACCGTCAAGTGCTATTTCGAACATTTCGTCCCAATCCATTTTGTGACGTGCCGCTGCCATTTTATCGTCGATATCTCTTGCACCCTTTACGCCCTTTGCGATATCTGCGGCATGGGCTGCTATCTTGCTGGCGATAATGCCCTCCTTAACGTCGTCAACGTCAGGAAGTCTGAGGTGCTCGGCTGGGGTAACATAGCAGAGGAAGTCTGCACCGCTTGCTGCGGCGATAGCTCCGCCGATAGCTGATGTGATATGGTCATAGCCAGGGGCGATATCTGTTACCAGAGGTCCAAGGACATAGAAAGGTGCACCGTGGCATATCTTCTTTTCCATTATCATATTTGCGGCGATCTCGTTCATTGCCATATGACCCGGACCCTCTACCATTACCTGAACGTCCTTTTCCCACGCTCTCTTTGTGAGGTTGCCAAGCTCGATAAGCTCGGAGATCTGAGCAGCGTCAGAAGCGTCTGCAAGACATCCCGGACGGAGTGCGTCGCCAAGTGAGATAGTAACGTCATACTCTCTGAGTATTTCAAGCACCTCGTCATAATACTCAAAGAATGGGTTTTCATTGCCTGTCATCATCATCCATGCAAAGAGCAGTGAACCGCCACGGGAAACGATATTCATTTTTCTTCCCTCACGTCTGAAAGCTTCGATTGCACGTCTGTTGATACCTGCGTGGATAGTCATAAAGTCAACGCCCTCTTCTGCATGGGCTTTTACTACCTTAAGAAAGTCCTGAGCGGATATCTCAAGGAGGTCTTTATCAAGGTAGCCGATAGCGTCATACATAGGAACAGTGCCTATCATGGCAGGCGACTTTGCTACTAGCTCTTTTCTGAAAGTATTGGTCTTGCCGTAGTTTGACAGATCCATGATAGCTTCAGCGCCGAACTTGATAGCCATATCCACTTTCTGCATCTCGATGTCATAATTCTTAGCGTCCCCTGAGATACCGAGATTTACGTTTATCTTAGTTTTAAGACCTTTACCGATACCCTCGGCAGAGAGAGCAGTATGGTTCACATTGGCAGGGATCGCCACCTGACCTGCTGCAACAAGAGCCATAAGCTCGTTTACGTCCATATTTTCTTTCTTAGCCACTGTTTCCATTTCAGGGGTAACGATACCCTTTTTAGCGGCTTCCATTTGAGTTTTATAATTTCTCATAGAACAGTTCCTTTCAAATCGTAATAGTCATAAAAGTGATTAACGGGGCTATGTCCTTTGCCCACTGTGAATGATTTTTCTATTGCCTCGGTGATATAGTTTTTCGCCTTTGTTACAGCGGAGAGCATATCCATACCGTGGGCAAGGTTTGCAGTTATGGCAGATGACAAAGTACAGCCAGTGCCATGGGTATTAGGCGAATCAACACGCTTGCAGGCAAGCTTATGAACGCCCTCTGGGGTACAGAGATAATCCACAGCATCGCCAGTGAGATGACCGCCTTTGACGAGGACGTTTTTTACGCCCATATCCATTATTATCCTTGCGGCTTCTTCCATATGGTTTTCATTCTTTATCTCCAAGCCTGAGATAGCTTCAGCTTCGGGGATATTCGGTGTAAGGAGCGTAACTATAGGAAAGAGCTTTTCCCTCATGGCGGAAACAGTTCCGCCCTCAGAGAGAGCGTCGCCGCTTGTAGCGACCATGACGGGATCGCAGACGATAATACTTGGTTTATACTCATTAAGCTTATCCGCAACTGCTGAAATAATTTCGGCAGTTGGGAGCATACCGAGTTTTACGGCATCGACGTGGATATCCTCAAACACTGCGTCTATCTGTTTTTGTATCTCCTCAACGGGTACGTTGAAAACAGACAGCACACGGGTAGTATTTTCAGCGACGACAGAGGTAATAACGCTCATGCCGAAAGTTTCATTAGCACTGAAGGCTTTAAGGTCGGCTTGTATACCTGCGCCACCGGAGCAATCCGAGCCTGCCACTGACAAACATTTTAACATACTTTATTCCTTTCTTATGGAAAAGGGGAAACAAAAAAACCTCCTGACCATGCAGGAGGTAAATTTACACAAAACTTGCTTCCTACACTGGTATTGACCAACAGGTTCAAAGGGTCAGGTTTTACCTTCTCAACCCAGCTTTTTGCCTGGGTCCCCCTGCAAACTTTATTCGATTTTTCGCAATTTTTCTGCTTTTTTATTATAACACTGGTCAGCGAGATTGTCAAGGAAAAATTGTGTAGATATCGCAAGTATTATCGAGCAAACAAAATCGGGCTGTCGAGGGCACCAGCCCCTACATTTACATTTGAAAATTTGCCGATACAGTGCTATGAAACCAAGCGGGCGACCAAAGGTCGCCCCTACAGCTATTCGACAGTTTGTTATGCCGCAAAATCGCTTCGCTCGGTGTTTCCTCTACTTTGTGTTGGTGTTCAGCTCGGTTTGACTCCGCCATTCCTCACTCCTCACTTAGCTCTGCTCCTCACTTACTACAGTATTCTCCTGATAGTGTTTATCTTTCCGCAATACTTGATATTTGCAAGAGGCTGTATTCTGATCCCATAATATGTACTCATGGCATGGACTATTTTCCCACCGCCTATATACATTGCTACATGGCCATAGTTATTACAGATTATCAGGTCGCCTGCTTCTATATTCTTCAAAGACACTGCTTTTCCCATTTTTGCCTGCGAATATACGCTGTTATACATATTCACACCGGCTTTTCTATAGGCTTGCATTGTCAATCCACAGCAGTCCGTTGCCTTATATTTTGTTCCGCCCCAGACATATCTTCCGCCGTTCATGCTTGCGGCATAATCAACGGCTGTTTTTATTCTTGCTTTTCTCTCAGGTGTACGCTTCACACCTTTTCCTACCTTGACGTACTTACCCTTATGATCGCCTTCATTGATAAGGACATAATTTGCTCCGCCGATATTCTTGCTCTGACCTGCCACATGCTTATTTTTATCGGTAGTGAGAGTACCCGACACAGCCACAGAGGCTTTTGTTTTTGAGGATTTCTTGAACCTACCGTTTTTAAAGCTATAAAGCTGAACGTTTTTATCTATATGATAGTATGTTTTTGCTGCTGTCTTTACGTTGAGGACCGATGACTCTGACTTGGCACTGCCGTTTACCGCTTTAACGGTGACTTTATATTTTGTGGAAGCTTTAAGATAAAGCTTGCCGTCATCGGTTATATTTATATAGTTATCCTTTTTAAGTGCCTGCCATGTATATTTTCTTACATAGCGTCCGTTTACATAGACCTCAAATATAGTCTTTGATGAAAAGCTAGTGAGATTTTTTACTCCTGCTTCTATTTTGTTTGAATACGCTTGTCTTTTTATCAAAACAGGTTTTGTCATCGAGTCAGCGGCAGAAGCTGTTATAACATTCACATAAGTCTTAGTGGATTCCTGCGGTGCAAATGCCACAAAGCTTATCATTATAACTGATGAAATTATCACTGCTGTTATTTTTCTTATTATGTTGATAACGGATCAGTCCTTTCCAGTTTTTTGTATTCATATACTTATACGATTTCATTTATATTATTATACACCATTAATTATTACAATCTGTAATAATTAAGTTTCTATTTTGTAAACCTTTATGATAGTATTATACATTTTTGACTATTGTTAGTATGCTAATCTCCTATTTTAATGCAGTTGTTGGTGTTTTCTTGCATTATCGTGAACAGCATATCATTCTTTATTAATATTATATAAACATAATTTATGACAATCTTACAAATATAAGAAAAACATCATCTTATGGTTTGGTCGATTTAATCAAGCGAATTCCATAGATTGGTATTAGTCTTTTGCATCATTTGCGAAAACGTTTGCTACCATAAAATTACAGTGTTCTCATAGATTGAGAACGATATGTGAAAACTAAAATTATTTTGCGTAAATTAATTGTGAAAAGTGACAAAAAAGCCGTTCACAATCAGTGAAAAAGTTCTGAAAATTAATTTTTTATAAATAAAATATTGCGAATACCATTGACAAACATAGTTTACTGTAGTATAATTTCATTAGAAAATACAGAAAACGTTTAAGTTCAGTTACGAGGTATATATTTATAGTGGGTATAATGGAGGTCACGCTGATGAAAAGCATTAATTTTATGGGCGACAATGGTTTCAAAAAAGCACTTGAGAGCGTTGGTGTAACTGCAAGCAGCAGTATCAGCAGCGAGAAGATCTCGGGCTGTTTTAAATATGTTACGGCTGACGATATGTGTATTATCACTGGATACTGCGGTGACAGCCATATCGAAGTGCTGGAGCTTCCTTTTGAGCTTCGCGGCAAAAAGGTCATAGCTGTTGCAGGCGGTGCTTTCGCACATCTTTACGACCTTAAATGTGCTGTTATCTCAAAGGACGTTGTTATCATCGGAAGAAAGGCATTTTACAAATGCTGTTCACTGGTGAATGTGACTATACCTGAGAGCGTAAGGTTTATCGGTGAGATGGCATTCTGCGGTTGTGAATCTCTGAGATTTGCGACTATACCTGATGGTGTGGAAAGGATTCTGCCATTCACATTCTACAATTGCGACAGTTTGGAAAGGGCTGACCTGCCTGAGAGCGTAAGAGAGATCGGTGAGTCTGCATTCGGTTTCTGCTCTTCAATGAAAGAAATTTATCTTAATGAAAATATAGTTTCCATAGGAAACGGAGCTTTCCAGAACTGCATTTCTCTGAGAGAGCTTGAGATACCGGCAGCTATGATCGAGATCGCAGAGAATGCTTTCACATTCTGCTCAGGTCTGGAAGCGATCTCTATACCATTTGGAATCGAGGCTGTTGGCGACTACGCATTCTTCGGCTGCTCTGCTCTGAAAAAGGTTGAGTTCGCAGGATCTGTAAGAAAGATAGGCGAGTGTGCATTTGCACTTTGTGAGAAGCTCGAGAGCGTTTATCTTCCTGATTCCGTTAGCAGGATAGGCAAGAGGGCGTTTGCTCAGAATACTGTAGTTAAGACGGTGAGGATATCAGGCAAGATCGCTTATGTTGGAAGCGAGGCTTTCCGTGGCTGTAAGGCTTTGAGAGAAGTTGTTATCCCATCATCTGTGAAGAAGCTTGGTGCAAAGGCTTTCGTGGATTGCTCTGAGTTAAGAAGCGTTGTTATTCAGCATGGTGCCGATGGCATTGCGGAGGACGCTTTTGAGAGAGGCGCCGCCTTGATCACTGCTGACGCTGTTCCTGCACTTGATGACGAAACATTCAGGATAGCCGAGACTGTTTACAACAAAAATTTCGCTTTATAAAATATATAACCTCTGGATCGGGGCGGCAGCTTTTAAGTTGCCGTCCTTTTTCTGTCTATTTACAGGTGGGATATAATAATCCAAGTCGGTAGGATACAGGTCATTGTCGGAGGTACATAAAAAAAACGAGCAACCAAAGGTCGCCCTGCGATATGTAAACAAAAAAATACGCTCTGCATAATGCAGAACGTATTCAGTGGGGTGGGTAGTGAGATTCGAACTCACGGTCTTCAGTGCCACAAACTGACGCGTTAGGCCAGCTACGCTATACCCACCATACATATTAGAAGAAAATACTCGCAGCAGATTTTCATCTGGAACGAGTTTAATGGTACGCCATACTGGATTCGAACCAGTGACCTACCGCTTAGAAGGCGGTTGCTCTATCCAACTGAGCTAATGACGCATACTGTACTCATTGATATCTCAAACTCGGATAAAAGTTTAAGATATATTGGAGCGGGTGATGGGAATCGAACCCACATGACCAGCTTGGAAGGCTGGAGTTCTACCACTGAACTACACCCGCATACTGCCTGACCAGGCTTTTTTGGTGGTCTTTCAAGCTTACCGCTCAATCAACGATATTTATTATACCACTACAAGAGCCTTTTGTCAAGCACTTTTTTATATTTTTTTCATCTAAACTCAACTTTGTGCAACTTTACTTATTTGTTCTTCTTATGTTGTTTCATTTTATTCACTATAACATCTTTGAACAAAAAGCCAACGATACCTGCTACTAGAGCTACTCCAAGCACCACAAGTGCAACTGTGAAGTTGCCGCTTTTTACATTGCTTCCCAAAATCGTGGAGAGCATTATAGCTGGAAGTCTGCAAGGCATGACATAATAGAAAAAATCCTTCTTGCTTATGGGAGTCAGGGGGACGATATATGAGATAACGTCCTTTGGTATTCCCGGTATGAGATAGAGGATTATAAGGATAACGGTCAGCTTTTTCTCATTTTGCAGGAATTTGAATTTTTTTAGCTGTTTCTCGTCAACAAAGGCTTCCACTATCGGTCTGCCAAATTTTTTCACAAGCACGAATATTGCCATTGTGCCAAGGAGTGTACCTAAGAATGATAGCAACCCGCCCCAGAACCAGCCGAACAGCACTCCACCCACCACTTGTATAGGCGGTATGACCGCTATGACCACTTGAAGAGCTTGTATGAAAGTAAAGATAAGCACTCCCACAATGCCACTGTAGTTATCAAGCTTACGCTCCAAGGCTGCAATGCCTGCCTTGCTGTGAAGCGCTTTTATAAGAGGTATACACGCCACTGTAGCCATTGCTATGACCGCTATTATTGCAACAAGGCTTATTATCTGTATTTTTTTCTTGTGCCTTGCAGTTTGTATTTTCGCCTCGTTTAATATTTCTTTCTCTTGTTCTTCGTTCATAAAAACGTCACCGTCATTTTCTTCTGAGTATTTTTTTCCTAAACCAATTTATGTACATATCTGTCAACTGTGTGAGGGCATAGTCATAAATAAAGAAAAACAGGTTCGCCGCCGCCCACAGAACAAGCACGGCATACTTGCCAAACATCTCCATGCCCTCGAGCATATCCACCGAAGTAAAGATATACTGAAATGCCAAAAAGAAGATGACTATCGCCACATTGAACACTGCAAGCTTTATTGCCCACACCAATAGGCGGTTTTTCTTTTGGTCGAGATAATATTTAAGTATTGGATAATACCCCATGAACAATATGAAAAGCAGGGTTGCTTCATAATTTGGGGTTACGAAAATGCTCAGCAGGCTCACTGCACAATAGGTGGCTATCGCCCAGTTTTTATCCACCTCCACTATCATCACAACCATCATGAAGCCGGCGAAGGTCGGGATAGTATAATCGAGCATGGGCAAAAAGCTGCTTGAAAACATCAAAAGCAGGCAGACAGCAGAGCATATGCCGCCAAGTGCCACTCGAAAAGCTATTTTATTTCTCATGATTATTTAGCAGCACGGTATAAGGTCGCCGCCCATCATTTCACAGCAGCAGTCTGCACAGCAAAGGGAGGAACAGCAGTCAGGGCCGCTCATGCCGCCTGCTTGGTAGCCCTGAGTTGGGTTGCCGCTCATATAGCCGCTTCGCTGTCTGTTCATCTGGGCTAACACGCTTTGATACTCCATGTTATTAGGGTCGAGCTGGACGGCTCTTGTGAAGTTGTTATAAGCCTCATTGAGCCAGCCTCTGCGGTGGCAGATAGTGCCTTTAAGGAAATACCACTCGGCATTTCTTTCCGAGGAGGACACATTATCAAGTATCTGATCTGCCTGAGTATAGCTTCCGCTTTGGATAAGGCTTCTGATATAGCCTGAGTCAAAGCCCTGCGAAGAGGCATAGCCGTCATAGCCGCTTTCTGCGGACTGGTATCCTCCCCCACGTCTTGAAGTCATGATCTGATCGTAGGCGGCGTTTATCTCGGACATTTTCTCCTCAGCTACGTCAGCTAGGGGGTTATCCTGATACTGATCGGGGTGATATTTTTTCACAAGCTCTTTATAAGCTGATTTTATTTCAGCGTCTGAAGCTGTTGGGGATACGCCTAAAATTTTATAAGGGTCTTTGGAGATCATTGATCGTTATTTCCTTTCCTGTTATTGCGGAATTTTCCGCTTCTTATTTGAGTATAGACATTCTTAAGTCCAAGATACACGATATTATCAAGTATATCACGATATCTTTTAAGATTGAGCTTCACATAGATATCTGCCATTTCGCCCAGTGTGAAGTTTATGCTGTCATCGCAAAAGGCGTGGACTTGTTTCAGATAGTCAGCATTTATGCCCTCGGTGGGTGGAAATTTTGCAAGGAGCGGATTGTAGCTTTCACTCTCGTGGTCGTCGGGCAGGTCGTCAAGAGCGTCGCAGATATAGATAAATCTGCCGAGAAGGTAGCCGAATCGTTCAAGGAGCGGTCGGCGTTGGTCATGCTTGCTTGTAAGTCCGCCTGCAACGGCTTGCATCATAAGTGCGGTAGGCTCGCAGGCAAGGTCTATGCCTGCTGTTTTTTCACGCTCTATTTTATTTTGCAATTCCATTGCGTTTTCAACGGCAGGTGCAAGATCCGGATAAAGGCGAGCCGCTTTCTTATAGGGCTTTTTGAAAAAAGGCAGAAGTGCAAATGCGGCAAGCTTGCCTTTTAGCCCTTTATCGGCTATATCGTCACGGAGCTTATGATATGTGAGTATCACGGCGGCTGAGGACGTATATTTAAGATTGCAGGTACACTTTGCGCACATGGTCTTTTTAAGAGGGTGTGCGATACAGCGTTGCTTTTCTGCGTCAAGCTTCACTCCCCTCACAGAGAGATCCATAAGGGAGAGAAATGCGAAATCGTAGCTAAGGGTAAAGCGTGTCACAAAGCCATAGCGTCTGCCCATATCCTTACAAAGTCCGCAGTAGACAGCTTTATAGATATCATATTCAAACATTCGCATATAGGGTTTGAAAGGGCGGACATATCCGAACATAGGCACTCCTTAGGTTTTCGTTACTATACATTATAAAACACGATTGTGTATATCCCGTGAAATATATAACATTATACAACAATTTTAAGATAAAAGTCAATAATTTTTATGATAAAAATAAGGGTGGGGTAATGGAGAAATCGAAAAGACGGACGGGATAAAAAAATAGGGCAAAATACAAAAGGGCGACCAAAGGCCGCCCATACATCAGATTTTTATAAACAAACGCTGGGATCAGGTCACAGCAAACTGTGAGTTATAGAGATCGGCATAGAAGCCGTTCTTTGCCATAAGCTCATCATGACTTCCCTGCTCTACTATGTGTCCTGAATCCATTACTATGATAGTATCTGCGTTCTTGATAGTAGAAAGTCTATGGGCGATTATAAAGCTCGTTCTGCCCTGCATCATTTTCTCAAAGGCACGCTGTACCAATATCTCCGTACGGGTATCTATAGACGATGTAGCTTCGTCCAGAATGAGCATTGGCGGCAGCGAGAGCATTACTCGTGCGATACAGAGAAGCTGTTTCTGTCCTGCGGAGATAGTGCTGTAGCTGTCTGAAATAACGGTATCATAGCCCTTTGGCAGACGCTTTATAAAGCCGTGACAATGGGCTGACTTGGCGGCGGCTATCATTTCTTCCTCGGTGGCGTCAGGCTTGCCGTAGCAGAGGTTCTCTCTTATGGTGCCTGTTTTCAGCCACGTTTCCTGCAAGACCATGCCGTACATACTTCTCATGGAGTCACGGGTACAATCCTTTATAGGCTCGCCGCTTATGCGTATCTCGCCGCTGTCGGTATCATAGAACCTCATTAGGAGGTTTATCATGGTGGTCTTGCCGCAGCCTGTTGGTCCTACGATAGCTGTACGCTGACCGCTCTTTACATGGAGGTTAAAATTCTCGATAAGCTTCACATCAGGCACATAGCTAAATGACACGTTGTCAACGTCTAATGTGCCGTCAACGGAGGTAAGGACAGTAGCGTTAGAGCTGTCAGGTATCTCCTCTGTTTCGTCTATGACCTCAAAGACACGCTTTGCAGAAGCAAATGCACTTTGAAGCTCGGTGATAACGCCTGATATTTCATTGAAAGGCTTTGTATACTGGTTCGCATAGGTGAGGAAACAGCTAAGATTACCAACTGTGAAGCCCACGCCTTTTATCACAGAGAGTGCGCCCACGATACCGACAGCCATGTAGACGAGGTTGTTTACAAAACGTGTGCATGGGTTGGTGAGTGAGGAGAAGAATGTGGCGTTAAGTCCAACTTTCTGGAGTTTCAGGTTCACTTCTTCAAACTGCTCCTCAGCTTCTTCCTGATAGCCGAATGCTGTGACTACCTTCTGATTGCCTGTCATTTCCTCAACAAGGCTGGTCATATCGCCTCTTGCAACTGATTGCTGGTGGAAAAGCTTGAATGTGTTCTTGGCGATAAATCTTGCGACAAATAGGGAAAGCGGAGTGAGGATAACCACGATAAGAGTTATTTTCACGTTTATGGAGAGCATGAAACCAAGTGTACCAAAAATTGTACATACGCCTGTGAAGAGCTGTGAAAAGCCCATGAGAAGTCCGTCTGACACCTGCTCCAAGTCGGAGATTATACGGCTGATTATATCACCGTGAGGGTGAGAGTCGATATAAGAAAGGGGTAGCTTTTGGAGCTTAGCGAAAGCGTCGTTTCGGATATCTCTTACCACGCAATAGGTTATCTTATTTGTACAAAGTGACATGAGCCACTGGGCAATGCCTGTTACGGTGACTGTTACGCCAAGCTTGATGATGATATTGATAATTCCGTCAAAATCAACAAAGCCCATTTCTACGATAAGGTCAACGGCGTTACCAACGAGGATAGGAGCATAAAGTGTGGTGGCAACGGTTATGACCGCAAAGACCATGGACAGTATGAACAGCCACATATGCGGTTTTGCGTATCTTAGAAGCGGTCTGAGAGCTGAGGTATCAAGCTTGTTTTTTGTGCTTTGCTTAGCCATTTGCCTGCGCCTCCTTTTCTGAAAGCTGTGAAAGGCATATTTCTTTATATACCTCGCAGCCGTTATAAAGCTCTGAATGAGTGCCGATACCTGCTATTTTGCCATCGTCAAGAACGATTATCTTATCGGCGCTTTTTATAGATGAGATTCTCTGTGAAACTATGAAAACGGTCATGCCGCTTGTTTTTTCGTGGATAGCTTTTCTTAGTCTTGCATCTGTGGCAAGGTCGAGGGCGGAGGCTGAGTCGTCAAGAATGAGTATCTCAGGATCACCAACCAATGCTCTTGCAATGGTAAGTCTTTGACGTTGACCGCCTGAGAGGTTTTTGCCCTCCTGCAAGATCATTTCGTCAAGCTTATCAGGCTTTTTCTCAACAAAATCTTTCGCCTGAGCGATATCAAGAGCGTTCCAGATATCCTCGTCCGTGGCGTTTTTATCACACCACTGCATATTATGTCTTATAGTACCCTTAAAGAGGACGGCTTTCTGAGGAACAATGCCTATCATACCTCTGAGCTGTGAGAATGGGTACTCTTTTACGTCAACGCCGTCAACAAGGACTTCGCCCTGACGGACGTCATAGAACCTTGGGATAAGGTTGATAAGAGAGGTCTTGCCTGAGCCTGTACCGCCGATTATACCGATAGTTTCGCCTTTCATGACTTTGAAGCTTATATCCGAAAGGGAGTCGGCTTCGGCTGATGCGTACGAGAAGAAACAGTTCCTAAACTCTACGCATGGGGCATTACCGTCAGTTGCGACAGGCTTATTATTCTTATCGGATACACTTGGCTCCACAGCGAAAACGTCATTTATTCTGATAGCGGAAGCCTGCATTTTGGTGATATTTGTAACGAGTATCGCCATAGCAAGGAGTGCCAAGAGTATCTGGTTCATATAGTTTACAAGGGCTATCACTTCGCCCTGTGAGATAGAGCCTGAATAAACTGTTTTGCCGCCAAACCAAATGATAGCGATGATAGCGAAGTTTACGATAACATAGGTGGCAGGGTTCATAAGGGCGGAAATTCTTCCTGCGATAATCTGCTGACGTTTGAGCTCTTCGGTATTATCAGCGAACTCTTTTTCCTCGTCTTTCTGACGGGAAAAGGCTCTGATAACTCTTGCACCTGTGAGAGTTTCGCTTGTCATAAGGTTAGTTTTATCCAGCTTTTTCTGGATATTCTTATACTGCGGTATAGTGATGTGCATTATAAGGTAGATAACATAGGCAAGGCAAGGTGCGATTATCAGGAAGATAAGGGTAAGCTTCACTGAGATAGAGAATGCCATTATGATTGAGCCTAAAACGATAAAAGGCGAACGAAGAAACAGACGAAGGAGGATATTCACGCCCTGCTGAGCGGTATTGATATCCGCTGTCATTCTTGTGACGAGGGTATGGCTTCCAACGCTGTCTATTTCCGCATAGGACAGTGAATTGATATGCTTGAAAAGGTCACGTCGGATGGCTGTTCCAAAGCCCAGTGACGCTTTTGCGGCGAAATACTGAGCAGTCAGCGAACAAGCCAGACCGCAGAAGGCGAGGAGAACAAGCACGCCACCCATTTTATAGATGTAGGGCTTATCTTGATTTTTTATACCCACGTCAATGATATTAGCCATAACGAGTGGCACTGCAAGCTCGAAGCAGGCTTCGATAAGCTTAAACAGCGGACCGATTATGCTTTCTTTTTTATAGTTTTTCAGATACCTAAAAAGCTTCAGCATTTTTCTTTCTCCCAACTAAATAAAATCATATAAATTTCATTATATCATATGTTTTTGTACATTTGTAGACGAATAAGTTAATTCTTTAAAAAAGTGGAGGATAATGTAGGGGCAAAAAGCTTGCCCGTCTTTATACACCGACATAGTTTGTGATGATTCAAGCCTTGCACCTCCGAGCGGGACGCCGAGGGCGTCGTCCACTACGATTCAGAATTTATGCAAATTCTGAGCACGGGTGACCTCAGGTCGCCCCCTACAATAATCATCGCCGCAGGCGATACCTTCATTCCTCATTCCTCACTCCTCACTTCTCACTTCTCATTCCTCACTTCTAAAAAAGGGGGTTGACAAAAGGATGAAAGTGTGCTATAGTCATATCAATAGGTTTAAATGCTATGACGGAAATAAGTAGCCTTTTGCGAAATTTCAGAGAGCTTTCGGTCGGTGCGAGAAAGCATTTCTACAAAGTGTGAATACATTCCTGAGCTGTTCGCTGAGAAAGCTTTTGCGTAAGGCGAAACGGTTTGCACACGTTACAGTGCTATGGCTTCGCTTTCTGCTGAGCCTGTAAGGTCGGGAGTTTCCCGATAAACTGAGGTGGTACCACGATGATTCGTCCTCTGACAGATATTCTGTCAGAGGATTTTTTATTTATGTACCGCAAAAAAAATTATACGGAGGTATGAAAAATGACAGTATTTGAAGAACTGAAAAGAAGAGGTCTTCTCGCTCAGCTTACTGACGAGGAGGAGATAAAGGAGCTTATCAACGCCGGCAAAGCTACTTTCTACATTGGTTTTGACCCAACTGCTGATTCACTCCACGTTGGTCACTTTATGGCGCTTTGCCTTATGAAGCGTTTGCAAATGGCAGGCAACAAGCCTATCGTTCTTATCGGAGGCGGTACGGCTATGATAGGCGACCCGTCAGGCAAAACAGATATGAGAAAAATGATGACAAAGGAAACTATCAACCACAATGTTGAATGTTTCAAAAAGCAGATGTCACACTTCATTGATTTTTCTGATGACAAGGCTATTATCGTAAACAATGGCGATTGGCTTCTCGACCTTAATTATGTTGATGTACTTCGTGACGTTGGTGCTTGCTTCTCTGTAAACAAGATGCTTACATTCGAGTGCTACAAGCAGAGAATGGAAAGAGGACTGACTTTCCTTGAATTTAACTACATGATAATGCAGTCCTACGATTTCTACAGACTTTTCCAGGATTACGGCTGTAATATGCAGTTTGGCGGTGACGATCAGTGGGCTAATATGCTGGGCGGCACTGAGCTTATTAGAAAGAAGCTTGGCAAGGACGCTTATGCAATGACTATCACTCTCCTGCTCAACTCTGAGGGCAAGAAAATGGGCAAGACAGAAAAGGGCGCTGTATGGCTCGACCCTGAAAAGACTTCTCCATACGAGTTCTATCAGTATTGGAGAAACGTAGGTGACGCTGATGTTATCAAGTGCCTGAAGATGCTCACATTCGTTCCTATCGAAGAGATAGAGGAAATGGAGAAGCACATGGAGGGTGCTGAATACAACAAGGCTAAGGAGCTTTTGGCTTACGAGCTGACAAAGCTTGTTCACGGCAAAGAAGAGGCTGACAAGGCTGACGCTGCGGCAAAGGCTATTTTTGCAGGCGGTGGAAACAGCGACGATATGCCTAGCACGACTATTGCGGCGGCTGATCTTACTGACGGCAAGATAGGTATTCTTACACTTCTCGTTAAGTGCGGTCTTTGCCCTTCAAATGGCGAGGCTAGACGTCTTGTTACACAGAACGGCATTGCAGTGAATGGCGAGAAATTCACTGACCCTAAGGGTCTTGTTGATCTCTCTGAGCCTGTTGTTATCAAAAAGGGTAAGAAGATCTTCCACAAGGCTATTGCGGAATAATATAGTGCAAAATAATTTCCACGGGTGGACAGAAGTTCACCCGTTTTTTGTATATGAATATATGGTATTTTGCAATATTCATAAACATTCACACAAAATACATATAAGGTTTAGCTATATTTAAAGTTATTCATATATACTTTTAATCAAAGGAAAGTTTACACGAAGCATACGAAAAAATCACGAAAAGAGGCGTGGATATGAATGGCAATCAGGAAGTGTTCAGACGGATAGAGAAAAAATATATCGTTGATGAACCAACTTATGAAAAGCTTATAAAAAAGCTCGATGGGCATTTTGTCAAAGACAGATATTACAAAAGCACTATCTGCAACATATATTATGACACACCAAGTCATCAGCTTGTGAGAAACTCCATTGAAAAGCCTGTTTACAAGGAAAAGCTGAGAGTGAGGAGCTACGGCGTACCTAATGATGAAGACATGGTCTTTGTGGAGCTTAAAAAGAAATACAAGGGTGTGGTCTACAAGAGGCGTATTGAAATGACCCTTGCACAGACCCGTGATTTCTTTGCAGGCAAAGAGGTACCTCATGATAATCCGCAGATAGAGAACGAGCTGAAATATTTTCTCAAATTCTATGAGGGCATTGCTCCTGCTATGTATCTGAGTTATGACAGGCTTGCTTACTGCGGTGCAGAAGACCCGTCCCTTAGGCTGACCTTTGACACGCACATTCTTTACCGTGAGGAGCAAAAGGAGCTTGACAAGGGCATATGGGGCAAAGAGCTTCTGCCTGCTGGCGTGAGGGTAATGGAGATAAAGATACCAAATGCTATGCCTCTTTGGTTATCGGCTATACTTGATGAACTGGAGATATATCCTGCGTCATTCTCAAAATACGGAACTGCGTATCTTAATGAATTTTCTGAAAAAATACATAAAGGTAAGGTGATAAGCTGTGCTTAATTCAACTACTCTTGCGGCTACTACTGTGACCACCACTGAAACGACCGTGGCGGCGATAACTACAAACGAATTTGTTTTCTGCACTGCGGCTTCGTTGGTGCTTGGTCTTATAATAGCGTTTGCATTCAACTTTAGGCAGAAAAAAACTAAGAGCTTTATGATGACGCTTGCTTTGCTGCCTGTGATAGTACAGGTAGTGATAATGCTTGTAAACGGAAACATCGGTACTGGCGTGGCTGTTATGGGTGCATTCAGCTTGGTAAGATTCCGTTCTGTACCTGGAAGCGCCATGGACATATGCGCTATATTCCTTTCAATGGCTGTCGGTCTTGCGACGGGCACGAACCACCTTGCGTTGGCTCTTATGCTTGCGGTGTGCGTGAGCCTGCTGAACATTATTTACACGCTTCTGCCTATTGGCAAAAAGAAGTCGGGTCACAAGGATCTTAGTATCACTATCCCTGAAAGCCTTGATTACACTGAGGTATTTGACGATATATTTGAAAAGTATCTTTCAGAATGTGAGCTTGTTTCGGTAAAGACCACAAATATGGGAAGCCTTTTCAAGTTGAGATATCGCATAGAGCTAAAGGGTGATGCTAACGAAAAGAAGCTTATTGACGAACTTAGATGCAGAAACGGCAACCTTGAGATAATGTGTGCAGTGGCAGCAGACATTGAGGAACAATCATTCTGACAAACTAACAAAAGTATCCATAAGCAAAACCGCACAAGGCTAAAGCGGTCTTGTGCGGCTTTTTTCAACCTTTTTTACCATACAAGGGGGTATTTTTCATGAAAATTTCGGACACTAAAAAGCTGGCAGCTATCACAGCGGCGTTTTTTATCACGGTAGCGGCTTTTTCAGGCTGTTCAGAGAGTGCAAATTCTTCACAGACCACAAGCAGTGTTTCTCAGGCAGCAAAGTCTGACATTGACGCAAGCATTGCGGCAGAGGACATTGACGTTGGATATGACGAGGAAAGCTCAGTAGGGATTACATTTGCTGATGGCAGTGCGGCTATAGACGGTGAGGGTGCGACCTCAGAAGGGGAAACTGTTACCATTTCGCAGGCAGGCACTTACATTCTTTCAGGCACGGCAAACAACGGCAGAATAATCGTTGCGGCGGACAAAAAGGCTGAGGTCAAGCTTATTTTCAACGGATTGGATATCACCTGTTCAGACAATGCTCCCCTGCTTGTGAGCAAAGCTAAAAAAGTTTATATCGTGCTGGAGGACGGCACAGAGAACGTTTTGACGGACAGTGCAAGCTACTCTTTAGGAGAAGATGACAGCAACACAGACGGTGCTATTTTCTCCAAAGCCGACCTTACTATAAACGGCAGCGGTACACTTACTGTGAATGCGAACTACAAGCACGGCATAGTTTCAAAGGACGATCTTGTTATCACTGACGGCAATATCAATGTGACCTCGGCTTCAACCGCTATGGTGGGCAAGGACAGCGTTAAGATATCTGGCGGAACATTCAACATTTCCGCAAGCACGAACGGCATAAAATCCACTAACACAGAGGCTTCTGACAAAGGCTTTATAAGCGTGACAGGGGGAAGCTTCACAGTAGTCGCAAACAATGACACATTCGAGGCGGAAACTGTGCTTTCTATGGAGGGCGGAAGCTTTGACATCACCACAGGCGGTGGAAGTGCAAACGCTTCTATGAAGTCTGACGGCACGCCAAACAAAAATTGGCAGAACGACATGGGCAACGGTGGTGGTGGTCCGAACGGAATGGGCAGACCTGACGATAACGGAAACGGCACGGGAGGCAAACCGCCTGCAATGCCTACGTCTGACGACACAGGGCTTACCATAGAAACTGCTGCTAACAGGACCACTGACAGCACAGATACAACGGACAACACTTCAACATCTGCAAAGGCTTTAAAGGCAGGCAACGAGGTAAACATAAGCGGCGGCGAGTTCAAGATAGATTCGGCAGACGATTCAGTACACAGCAACGGAAACATTGTTATAACAGGGGGAAACATTTCTGTGGCGTCGGGTGACAACGGAATGCACGCTGACGGAAATCTGACCATATCCGACGGCACTGTAGACATCACAAAAAGCTATGAGGGTATCGAGGGTTCTATCGTAACAATAGACGGTGGCACAATATCAGTGGTAGCAAGCGATGACGGAATAAACTGTGCAGGCGGAAGCGATACTGGATCAACAGACAGAATGGGTGCTGACCAATTCTCGTCACAGGACGGTGTTGAACTTAACATCAACGGAGGAACTGTAACCATTGACGCTGACGGCGACGGACTTGACTCAAATGGCAACTTCACAATGGCAGGCGGTACAGTTTACGTTTGCGGACCTACTAACGGTGGCAACGGTGCACTTGACTACAACGGCACTGCAACTGTAACAGGGGGAACGCTCATCGCCTGTGGTGCAGTTGGAATGGAAGAGGGCTTCGGTGACAGCTCCACACAATACAGTGTTCTGCACGATCTTGGTTCGACAGTTTCAGCAAACGAAAAACTGACTATCACTGACAGTGACGGCAAGGAGATCTTAAGCTTTACCCCTACAAAGACTTGGCAGAGCGTTGTATTCACAAGCGCTGACCTGAAGGAAGGCGAAACCTACACCATTACGGCAGGGTCGCAGTCGGAAACCGTGACTATTGACGGCATTGTTACTTCTAATTCCAAGGGAATGAGCTTTGGCAGAGGTCATGGCGGAGGACGCGGTTTCTGATATGAACTACAAAAGGACGAACTTGGGGTTCGTCCTTTTGTAGTTGGCTGATTTATCGTTCATAGTATGCGGGACGCCGTGGGCGCCGTCCCCTACATTAGTGTAATATAAATCGTATGGACGAACAGTGTTCGCCAGTTTTTGCTCACCTTTGTTGTATACATACGCAAAAAAGACCGCCTCATGATGAAGCGGTCTTTAGTAAGCAATTTAGTTTTGGCTGTGCAGATTATGCAAGCTCAGCAAAGTACTTGATTGTTCTTACCATCTGTGATGTGTAAGAGTTCTCGTTGTCGTACCAAGAAACTACCTGTACCTCATAGAGGTCATCAGCGATCTTAGATACCATTGTCTGAGTAGCATCGAAGAGTGAACCAAATCTCATGCCGATAACGTCAGAAGAAACGATTGGATCCTCGTTGTAGCCAAATGACTCAGAAGATGCAGCCTTCATAGCAGCGTTGATGCCTTCAACTGTTACGTCAGCACCCTTTACAACTGCTGTAAGGATTGTTGTTGAACCAGTTGGAACTGGAACTCTCTGTGCAGAACCGATGAGCTTGCCGTTAAGCTCTGGGATTACAAGGCCGATAGCCTTTGCAGCACCTGTTGAGTTAGGAACGATGTTTGCAGCACCAGCTCTTGCTCTTCTCAGGTCACCCTTTCTGTGAGGACCGTCAAGGATCATCTGGTCGCCTGTGTAAGCATGGATAGTGCTCATGATACCGCTCTGGATAGGAGCATACTTGTTAAGAGCATTAGCCATAGGAGCAAGACAGTTTGTTGTGCAAGATGCAGCTGAAATGATTGTATCGTCAGCTGTAAGTGTCTTCTCGTTTACTGAGTAAACGATAGTCTTGAGGTCGTTACCAGCAGGAGCTGAGATAACTACCTTCTTAGCACCAGCATCGAGGTGAGCCTGGCTCTTAGCCTTTGATGTATAGAAGCCTGTGCACTCGAGAACTACGTCTACACCAAGCTTGCCCCAAGGACAATCCTTAGCGTCCTTTTCTGCATAAATCTGAAGAGTCTTGCCGTCAACAGTGATAGTATTAGCCTCATCATCAGCTGATACTGTGTGAAGGTTCTCACCGATCTTACCACAGTAACCGCCCTGAGCTGTATCATACTTAAGAAGATCAGCGAGCATTGAAGGCTTTGTCAGGTCGTTGATTGCAACTACCTCGTAGCCCTCTGCGCCAAACATCTGTCTGAATGCAAGACGTCCAATACGTCCAAAACCATTAATTGCGACTTTAACTGCCATAATTAATTTACCTCCTAAAAATTTTTCTGTATTTATTATACTACATTTTTCTATACATTGCAAGTGTTTTTACAAAAAACTTAGAACTTTTTTTCTTTAAATCTTGACCGTAAAGCCATCTGCGTCCTGATCCGTCAAAGCACTGCTAAATTCTTTAAAATATGATCAAATATTGATGATTTTTTATTGACTACCCCGACAGTTTAGGTTATAATATTTACATGAGATCTTTATGAAAGGCAGGCTAACAAAGTGGAACTGACATCTTCTGTGAAAGAGATATACGCTCAGTCTGAGGAAAACATTATCCTCACTGACGCTGAGCTTAATGTCATTTGGAAAAATCATGGCGATCTGCCTGATGTTATAGATATTTCTGCTTTATGCGATACTCCGGAAAACGCTTTCATTCTGCCTGTTGAAAAGACAGCTACCTTTGAATATAAGGGCAGGTTTGCAGACTCGGCGGCAATGCGGTTTGAACCGCTGAGAGATAATGGCATTATAACGAATTATCTCATACACTATTACTCCTGCATGGACATAGAACGTCTTTCGGACAAGTCTGGATATTTACGCTTCAAATCGAATTTTCTCGGCAACATAAGGATGGAGCTTTCTAAAATGTTAGCGATGCTTGACAGCCAAAAGAAATCCTTCTCTTCAAAAGCCGGCACTGAATATGAGCATTTTGACCATGAGGCAAGGCTTCGTATACTGAAGACATTTTCCGCAACGGTGAACATGACAGAACTTGCAAAATATTTCAGTGGCAATTTCACAACTGAATATCAGAGCCTATCAGACATATGCGGTGAGGTATGCGACGAAGAAGGCAATTTGCTTGAGGAGGACGGCTGTATTTTCAGATACTCCATTGACCCGTGCATTTATTTTGAAACAAACAAAAGCCTTATTAAAAATGTGCTTGTAAATCTGCTTGTGAACGCATATATGTACAATGACAAGGAACAGCGGCAGGTGGAGCTTATCCTAAAAACTGAGGACGACAGGATAATACTGTCAATAAGTGATAACGGCAACGGCATGACAGACGATGTATGGCAGGCGGCTATCACGCCATTTGGCACATTCCAGAAATACAGTAGCAGTGAGGCGTTGGGGCTTGCACTGGCAAAATGCTTTTGCGACCGTTTTGACGGTGAACTAAGTTATCGCAGCGAGATCGGCAAAGGCACTTGTGTGACCATGAGTTTCCCATGTGACAGCCGTGGTTTGCCGAAAGAGTTCCATGTGAGCAGAATGCCACCCATACCGAACCCATACGGCAGTACCTACTGCATAATGGCTAAAGGGCTTGACCCGCTGAAATAGGGTTTGGGCAATATACAGAGCAAGTGAATAAATGGGATACAAAAAAGGCAGTGCCGATTTTCTCGGTACTGCCTTGATTATTTTATGGAAATTAGTCCTTGATGATAGACTTACCTGTCATTTCCTTTGGCTGCTCAAGACCCATGAGTTTGAGCATTGTTGGTGAAAGGTCAGCAAGCACGCCGCCCTCTCTGATAAGAACATTACCTGCGCCTGCAATAATAAGAGGTACAAGGTTTGTTGTGTGGGCTGTGAATGGAGAGCCGTCCTCTTCCATCATCTTATCTGCGTTGCCGTGGTCTGCTGTGATAAGTGCTATGCCGCCCTTTGCAAGAACTGCGTCAACCGTTTTGCCTACGCACTCGTCAACTGCTTCTACTGCTGCTACGGCTGCGTCGAACACGCCTGTGTGACCTACCATATCGCAGTTTGCATAGTTGAGGATAATTGCGTCATACTTGTCAGACTCTATTCTCTTGAGAACTTCGTCGCAAACAAGATATGCGCTCATTTCAGGCTGGAGGTCATAAGTTGCTACCTTTGGTGAATTGATGAGGGCTCTGTCCTCGTTCTCAAAAGGAGCTTCTACGCCGCCGTTGAAGAAGAATGTAACGTGAGCATACTTCTCTGTTTCAGCGATTCTAAGCTGTGAAAGACCCTTCTTTGCGATATACTCGCCGAAAGTATTTTCAAGGCTTGCTGGCTTGAATGCAACGTCAACGTTTGGCATTGTTGCGTCATACTGTGTCATGCAGACATAGTAAAGTGGGAATCTGCCGTTTCTTCTTTCAAAGCCTGTGAAGTCGTCGTCAACGAGAGTTCTTGTTATCTCTCTTGCTCTGTCAGGACGGAAGTTGAAGAAGATAACGCTGTCGTTTGCGGATATCTTGCCGTTTTCATCGATAACTGTAGGAACAACGAACTCGTCTGTAACGTCAGCGGCATAGGAAGCCTTGATAGCGTCAACTGCGTTATCAGCCTTATTGCCCTCGCCGTATACCATTGCGTCATAAGCCTTGCCTACACGCTCCCAACGGTTATCTCTGTCCATTGCATAGTAACGTCCCATTACTGTTGCTATCTTGCCGACACCAATTTCCTTGAGCTTTTCTTCAAGCTCGGCTACGAAGTCAACTCCGCTTGTAGGAGGAACATCTCTGCCGTCCATGAAGCAATGAACGTATACCTTTGTAAGACCTGCTTTCTTAGCAAGCTCCAAAAGACCATAGAGGTGTGAATTATGTGAGTGAACGCCACCGTTTGAAAGAAGTCCGAACAGGTGGAGTGCGCTGTCATTCTTCTTGCAGTTCTCAACGGCTGCTGTGAAAGCTTCGTTTGAGAAGAATTCGCCGTCCTTGATAGACTTTGTTATTCTTGTAAGCTCCTGATAAACTATTCTTCCTGCACCGATATTTGTATGGCCTACCTCTGAGTTACCCATTTGTCCCTCAGGAAGTCCAACGTCCATGCCGCTTGCACCGATAAGAGTGTGCGGATAGTTGGCAAGAAGTCTGTCGATATTAGGTGTTTTGGCAGCTCTGATAGCGTTGCCGTAATCCTTGTGATTATAGCCGAAGCCGTCCATAATTATAAGTGCTATGGGTTTCTTTGACATATTTCTTAGTCCTTTCAACATCATTTATATTCGTATTATCCCCAATAACCGCCATTTTCAAGGAAGCTCAAGACATATTCCTTAAATTCCTTGGCAGTATCGTCGCTTGTGTAATAGGTCTTTGCGCCGATACGGACATAGTTACTCTCTCCTGCTTCATAGTAGATAGAAGTGCCGTCTGAACATTTCATATCAAGCCAGCTACCGCCGATGACATCTTCATGTGAGTCAGGCTCTTTTTCCTCTGCGTTCTCAGTTACCTTTTTGGTGAACTCTGCGGTTTTGTCAAGCAGCTCGCTGTCTGTGAACTCAACGCCGCTAAGGAGCTTACTAGAGTCCATTTTGATAGTTACATTTTCAAGCTGAGCTTCAGATGTTGTCTGAGAGCTTTCTACCGCTGGTGCGCTGCTTTCGTCAGTGCTTCCGCAGGCTGCAAATGACATACACATGGATAATACTAATGATGCAAATATTAATTTTTTCACAGTTGCGTCCCCCTGTTCAAAAAAAGCAGAGGACAGCCGCAGCCGTCCCCTGCGGAACTTTTTATTTGTTTGTTCTTATGACGAATGATATTTTACCCCTAGATATCCGTCTGTTAATTAGCCCTCAACAGCTGCCTGAACGATAGTGTTGAAGTCAGCAGCCTTCAGTGAAGCGCCGCCGATAAGACCGCCGTCTACGTTCTCCTTAGAAAGAAGCTCTGCGCAGTTCTTAGCGTTCATTGAGCCGCCGTACTGAATTGTAACTGCCTCTGCTGTAGCCTCGTCATAGATCTTAGCAAGTGTTGCTCTGATGAATGCGCAAACTTCCTCTGCCTGATCTGCTGTAGCTGTCTTGCCTGTGCCGATAGCCCAAACTGGCTCGTAAGCGATAACGGACTTCTTAACGTCCTCTGCTGATACACCGAAGAAATCAAGCTTTACCTGTCTTGCGATAACTTCCTCTGTGATGTTGCACTCACGCTCCCAAAGAAGTTCGCCAACGCAAACGATAGGCTTGAGGCCTGCTGCAAGAGCTGCCTTTGTTCTCTTGTTTACTGTTTCGTCTGTTTCACCGAAATACTGTCTTCTCTCTGAGTGACCGATAACAACGTACTCAACGCCAAGCTCAACGAGCATATCTGCTGAGATCTCGCCTGTGAAAGCACCGCTCTTCTCAAAGTGAACGTTCTCTGCACCGATCTTTACGTTTGAACCTGCTGTTGCGTTGATAGCAGTTTCAAGGTTTGTGAAAGGAACGCAAGCGATAACTTCAACCTTGCCCTCAGCGTTTGCAACCAGTGGCTTGATAGCTTCGAGAAGCTCCTTAGCCTCAGGTCTTGTCTTGTTCATTTTCCAGTTTCCTGCAATAATTGCTTTTCTTACAGCTTTTTTCATGATAAAAAACTCCTTTATTTTTTATAGGGAACAGAAAAACTGCTCCTGCTAGTTTTCCAAGTCTATTATACAACATTCCCTCGTATTTGTCAACTAATTAACAAAGGCTTGGACTTATTTTATCTGTTTATTACAGCTTATCTATAAGCATAACGACACCGAAAACGCCAAGCAGGACACCGATAGCGATAGCCGCATAGCCGAAAGGCGTTTTCTCCTCTTTTTCCTCGGCTTCCTTTTCCTCCTCAGTGACTTCTACCTTTGATTTTTCATCGTCAAGGTAAAATTCCTGTGGGTTTTCTGGGTTATACTTTATGTCTATCATATCGCCCTTTTCATAGCCGTTGTCTGTGACTATCTGGGTATATTTCTCGCCGTCAATGGTATAGCCGATTTTCCACTCGGTAAAAACTCTGTCCTCGCCGCCGTTGAAATCAGGCATTGTGGTCTTGACTTTCTGCAAGGCCTTTGCCTGAGTTGGTTCGTAGTGATCCTCCTCGGGGATATTATGTTCCTGCTCTGGAAAAAAGCGATAGCCCTGCAAAGCTTTGATACCGAAATAGATAAGTCCAATGCCTGTGAGCAGAAGAATTATTCCGCCTATGCCCTGCCAGCCTAATCCGCTTTTTGCAAGTAGTGTTATTTCATTCATTTTTACTACCTCGATTTCTGCATAAAAAAGGGACAGGCAAAACCTGCCTGCCCCTAGCTTATAGCTTAGTAAAATATATTACTTGTCAGCGATTACGTCGATACCTGGGAGTACCTTGCCCTCGAGGTATTCAAGTGAAGCTCCGCCGCCTGTTGAGATGTGTGACATCTTATCAGCAAAGCCAAGCTGGATAACTGCTGCTGCTGAGTCGCCGCCGCCGATGATAGTTGTAGCGTCTGTTTCAGCAAGTGCCTTTGCAACTGCGATAGTACCCTTTGCAAGTGTTGGGTTCTCGAACACACCCATAGGACCGTTCCAAACAACTGTCTTTGCAGACTTAACAGCCTCGCCGAAGAGAGCCTGTGTCTTTGTGCCGATATCAAGGCCTTCCTTGTCAGCTGGGATCTTGTCAGAATCAACAACTTCTACGTCGATAGGAGCGTCGATTGGATCAGGGAAACCTGCTGCAACTGTTGTGTCGATAGGGAGAAGAAGCTTCTTGCCAAGCTTTTCAGCCTTTGCCATCATTTCCTTGCAGTAGTCGATCTTTGTATCGTCAACGAGGGAAAGACCAACTTCCTTGCCCTGTGCCTTAAGGAATGTATATGCCATACCGCCACCGATGATAAGTGTATCGCACTTCTCGAGGAGGTTTGAGATAACGTTGAGCTTATCTGCTACCTTTGCGCCGCCGAGGATAGCAACGAATGGTCTAACAGGTGTTTCAACTGCATTTCCGAGATAGTTGATCTCTTTCTGCATGAGGTAACCAACTGCTGTTTCCTTAACGAACTTTGTAACGCCAGCTGTAGAAGCATGAGCTCTGTGAGCTGAACCGAAAGCGTCCATTACGAATACTTCGTCGTCAACGAGGTCAGCAAGTTCCTTAGCGAAAGCTTCGCCGTTCTTTGTTTCCTCTGCGCCTCTGAATCTTGTGTTCTCAAGAACAACGATATCTCCGTCAGCCATTTCAGCAACTGCCTTCTTAGCGTTGTCGCCAACTACTGTATCGTCAGCAGCGAATGTTACCTTTGTTTCAGGAAGAAGCTCTGCAAGTCTTGCAGCAGCAGGAGCAAGTGAGAACTTAGCCTCTGGGCCGTTCTTCGGCTTGCCGAGATGTGAACACAGAACTACCTTGCCGCCGTCAGCTACCAGCTTCTTGATAGTTGGGAGAGCAGCTGTTATTCTGTTATCGTTTGTAATAACGCCGTCCTTAAGAGGAACGTTAAAGTCAACTCTTACGAGTACCTTTTTGCCCTTTACATTAATGTCATCAACAGTAACTTTGTTTAAACCTGCCATTTTAAAGACACCTCTCAATTTAATTTTTTTATTCACGTTGTTAAAAATCTAACAACCTTACCTTTATTATATAACATACCGTCATAAAAATCAAGTATTTTTTTATAATTTTTACCCTGATTTTATAACTTTAGGCTTTTAAAGTGCGTCCACCTTTATCTCTCCGTTGTCAGCGGATATTGCCACGGCGGACACTGCTCCCTCGCCCTTGTCTATAAGCAGTTCGGCTATCTTATCCTCCACCTCGTTTCTTATGACACGGCGGATATCTCTTGCACCAAGCTTCTGACCGTATGCCTTATGTGCAATAGTTTTCAGAGCTTTATCTGTATATCTCAGGCTGATATGTTTCTCCTCCAGCGGTGATTTCATCTCGTCCAGCATAAGGCCTGCTATGCCAGCGAAATTCTCCTCTGTGAGCGGATTGAACACAACTATCTCGTCAATTCTTCCAAGGAACTCGGGACGCAGGAACTCTCTCAGTGCTTTCATTGCTTTATCCTTGGCGATATCACTGTCGGTCTTATTGAAGCCCACACCTGTATCTCTATCAGTCGAACCTGCGTTTGATGTCATGACGATAACGGTATTTTCAAAGGAAACGCTTCTGCCCTGTGAATCGTTGATACGTCCCTCGTCAAGTATCTGAAGAAGTATGTTCATAACGTCAGGGTGAGCCTTTTCTATCTCGTCAAAAAGCACCACTGAATATGGTCTGCGGCGGACTTTTTCGGTAAGCTGACCTGCTTCATCAAAGCCTACATATCCCGGAGGTGAGCCGATAAGCTTTGATACTGAGTGCTTCTCCATATACTCGGTCATGTCAACCCTGATAAGCGGTTCGGTGGCGTCAAAAAGCTCTTCTCCAAGGACTTTCACAAGCTCTGTTTTTCCAACGCCTGTTGGGCCGACGAAAATAAATGAAGCCGGTCTGCGACGTTTTGAAAGCTGAACCCTTGTACGCTTTATTGCCTTTGCGACCTTATCAACGGCTTCGTCCTGGCCGATAACACGCTTTGAAAGAGCTTCTTTAAGATGCTTTATCTTATCATACTCGGTCTGAGCTATCTTATTGGCAGGGATACCTGTCCAAAGCTCTATTACCTTTGAGATATCTTCCTCTGTGACCTGAACGTTTTTAAGAGTTTCTTCCACCTCTTTGAGTCTGTTCTGGATCCTGAGTATCTCGCCCTTTTCCTTTGCGATTATCTCATAGTCAGGGTCTGACTTCTGTTCGTAATCCTCAACGAGCTTTTCATGCTTTTTAAGCTCCTCGTTAAGTGCGTCGAACTCCTCTATTTCAGGCGTTCTGATACTTGTGCAGGCGCAGGCTTCGTCAAGAAGATCTATCGCCTTGTCAGGGAGAAATCTGTCGTTGATATATCTTTCAGAAAGCACTGCACACTCTCTGAGCATATCGTCTGATATCTTTACTCTATGGAAATTCTCGTAATACTGCTTTATGCCTTTGAGGACTGTGATTGTGTCCTCAACTGTCGGCTCGGAAACTGTTACAGGCTGGAAACGTCTTTCAAGTGCAGAGTCCTTTTCGATATACTTTCTGTACTCCTTGAAAGTCGTTGCGCCGATGACCTGTATCTCACCTCTTGAAAGGGACGGTTTCAGGATATTAGCTGCGTTCATCGTTCCCTCATTATCGCCTGTGCCAACAAGGGTATGCACCTCGTCTATAAAGAGGATAACATTGCCCTGCTCTTTTACTTCCTCTACAAGTCCTTTACAACGGCTCTCGAACTGTCCTCTGAACTGAGTGCCTGCAACAAGTGCGGTAAGGTCGAGGAGGTAAAGCTCCTTATCCTTGATATGGAACGGCACATCTCCGCCAACTATCCTCTGTGCGATACCCTCGGCAATGGCTGTTTTACCAACGCCAGGTTCGCCTATAAGGCATGGGTTGTTCTTCTGACGTCTTGACAGGATATGGATAACTCTTGATATCTCCTTATCTCTGCCAACAACGTTATCAAGCTTGCCCTCTCTTGCTTTCTGAGTAAGATTTGTGCAATAGTTGTTGAGAAATTTAAGCTTTTTCTTTTTATCCTTTGGCTTGTTCTCTCCGCCCTCATCGGTGGCTTTAGGCATACCTCCTGCGAGGTTGCTGAAAAGATTGGCTGCGTCACCGCCGAAAAGATTGCTCAGGAAGTTCGTTCCGCCCGGCTCAAAATCGTCCCCGTCGGAAGCCTCCATAAGCTGATTTGACATTGCTTCAAGGTCATCGTCTGAGATGCCCATTGCCTTCATATAATCGTCCACCTGCGAAATGCCAAGCTCCTTGGCACAAACAAGGCAAAGTCCCTCGTTCTTCTTGTGCTGAGGGTCTTTGGCGTTCATCTGTGAGATGAACACCACAGCAGGACGCTTTTTACATCTTGAACACATTAACATTTTTATTTGCTCCTTTCCTTACTGATACACCTTACGGTAATCATTTATACAGAATATCAAAGAAGTAACTGAACAGATAGGTATTTTCAAAAACAGCGCTGTTGAACTTTGGAAGCTTGTTCTCGGTAGCATTTATCACAGTGCAGACCATAAAGGCTATCAACACCAGATACAGACCACCTTTGCAAAGACCAAGCGCCATGCCTGCGAAACGGTTTGCCGCTGTCAGACCTGCCATTCGGGTAAAAACTCCCGACAGACGCAGGATAAGCCTTATGACTATCTCCATAAGCACATAAACCGTCATGAACACGCAAAGCCTTATAAAAGTCAGAGCGATCGGTCGGAAAATGTTCTTTTCCAGATACTCAGCACCAGTTCTGCCGCCCTCAGAGAGAGCCTTGACGGCTTCATCTATCTGCTCGGCAGTGAACTTCACCGCCTTAGACAGACTTTTTCCAAGCTTATTGCCCTCCAGCTTTTCGCTGAGCTTTTGGGGCATAACACTGTGGATATACTCTGAAAGCTCCTCGCCCTTTTGCTGAGCGGTATCAAGGTCTGTTCCCTTTGAAACAAGCAGCTTTTCGGTATTCTCCGCAAGAGTGCCTGCCCCTGACAGGACGTTATTTATCTCCTCATCTGAAAGGTCGATATCAACGCCCTCGTTTTTCAGTTCATTGCTCACAAGCTTTGAAAGATCCGTCTGTTCAGCAGCGTTTTCAAGGCTCGTTATAAGCTGTGTTTTGAAATATTTGTTATATACATTTTCAGCCGACATATTGGCTATAAGAAAAGCCACAAGAACGGCTGCCACTGTTCCGAGCATTGTGATGACATATCTCACAAAGCCCTTACAGTATCCTGTCAGAGCGGTCACGATAAGGATCATTATAACTGCTCCGTCAAAAAAATATGCCATATTTTCCTGCCTTTCGTCAGGTCTCGAAAGCTATTTTGTTTATCTCATGCAGACCTAGGAAATAAACGCTGTCGTTGAGGTAAACAAAGTCAAGATACTCAGAGGACACTGCCGCTGTTGCAAGTAGATTTCCTGCACTGTCATAGGCTTCTATATTATCCTCGCCGAGAAGGATCACCTTCTTGTTCTCTGCGGTCATTTTCTTAGGCTTGCCGCTTTGAGTATAAACAACGCTATCAGGCTTATCTCCGTCAGAGTCCGAACGGAACACTGCAAGAGTTCCTGTTTTACGCTGTATGCCATCGAATGCTACTGCGGCAGTGGTATCTGTCAGGGCATAGTCTGAAAGCTCCTCAGGATATTCATACTGCATAAGTATTTTACCATTGCTGTCAAGCTTGTAGAAGCAGGTATCGCCCACTACCCAATAATCGCCGTTATCGTTTCGCTGAACGGCAACTGCGAGAGTTTCAAGCTGTTCGCTCTTCATCTTCTCCTCTGTGCTGTCAAAGGTCACATAATAGATGACCGAGCGTAACGCTCCGCCACTGCTGGAAAATGTTGAGATGCAACAGCCGCTTCCGTCCTTATCAAAGCTTATATCAAGTATTCTTCGTGAGCTTGACCACTGATATATCTCTGCTCCCGAGGAGTCATAAACTGTCAGCACTGCGGCATATTTCTCAGTCTGGGTGACCACTGCAACTGTGCTGTCAGGGGCTATCTCCGCCAAAAGTATAGACTGGTCTATATCCTTTGAAAGCAGCTCGCCCTTTTTATTCAGCACTCTGAAAGAATTTCCACCGTTATCGTAAACGAGCACACGCTTTCCAGATGTTCTTACAACAGGGTTTGCAAAGTTGTGAGAATTATCCGATATCTTATTGCCAGACTCGTCATAAAAAGCAATGTTCCTGTCGTCAACTCGAACTATACCGTCGGAAAGCTGTTTTACAACGTTAACGGAGCTTTCATCAAAGGTCAGCGGGAAATTTCCGCTTTGCTTTTTGCCGTCGTTTACTATAGTGGCATGAGGTCTGTCCAAAATGCCCTCAAGCTTCGGCACCCACACTCCTCTTGAAGCGTAAACGCCAACTCCGAAGGCGACCACCACTGCTATGGCGGCTATCTTTTTATAGAGCTTTTTGTTTTTCTCTTTCTTTCTTGCCGCTCTTATATCGGTGACGTTGGATATCTCCTCGTCAGACCTCTCGGCTTTCTCAGCCTTTTTCTCTTTTCTGCTTTTATGCTCGGATTTTTCATCTTTGCTTTCTGAAGCCTGCTCTTTATTTTCACCGCCTGATACTGTTATCTTGCTTTCATCAGCTTTTTCAGGCTTTTCCTCCTTGGCTTTATCCTCGGTGTTCGTCAGCTCTATTCTGCTTCGTGACTCCTCGGCTTCTTCCGCTTCTTTTCGGAGCTGTTCTTCCTGCTCACGTTCCGCCGCTTTCTGAGCCGCCTTTTTCTGGCGCTTTATCTCTCTGAAAGTAACGTTCGGCATAGGCTCTTCTGCACCGTGAAACTCGTCACGCTGAACAAAATCCGTCTGCTTGGTTATTCTTATTGTTTTTTCTTCTTTGGTAGGCGGATTTTTCTTTCTCCGCCTGCTCTTTGATCTTTTATCATTCACCTTGTTCAGATCCTTTATCTTTATCATAATACACTTCGTTAAGATACAATCCCTGCGGCGGAACGGTCTTTCCGCCTCTTGTTCTGTCCTTTGACGCAAGTATATCGGGTATTTGAGTTTCTCCTATCTTGCCCTCATTTATAAAAATAAGCGTGCCTACCATTATCCTTACCATATTGTACAGAAAGCCGTCTCCCGAAACTGTGAATATCACAAGCTCGCCCTCACGTCTTACATGGAAAGAGAATATAGTCCTAACTGTATTCTCCTTTGTGCAATCGGTGGAACACATGGCTTTGAAATCGTGCGTTCCCACAAAATCCTGTGCCGCTTTATCCAGCTTTTTTTCGTCTATTGGAAACCAACTGCGGTAGGCTGTATCTTTATAAAATGGATTTTTTATCTCGCTGTTATGTATAATATACTCATACTCCTTGCCGCTGCACATATATCTTGCGTGAAAATCAAGGGGGACTTTTTCGCACTCCAGCACTGAGATATCGTCCGGCAGCTTTGAATTAAGTCCGAAAACTATCCCACGGCAGGTTATTGTGGACTCTATAAGAAAGCTTGCACAAAATCTTCTTGCGTGTACTCCTGCATCTGTTCGTGAACAGCCGTTCACTGTGACTGTCTGTCCCGTCAGCGAGAGGATAGCTTCTTCAAGCACCTGCTGAACGGCAAGGGCGTTGTTCTGCCTTTGCCACCCATGATATGCTGTGCCGTTATAGGCAAGTATTATCCTGAAATTTGTCATGAGCATATCCCGTTTCTTTAGTCGAGTGTTATGGAATCTATATTGTCAAGTCTTACTATCATGGTGCTGTCGCTTTTCTTTTCGTGGACGATAAGCTTTACCCACTCGTCATCGACATCAAGAATAGTACAACTATGGCCATAAAGCTCGTTGCCGTCAATGGTACATTCTCTGCCGATAAGTTCTTTTATAATGCCTGACATTTTACTTCCCCCATTTGCATTTCTCTCAAGTTTCTTGACTTTTCTTTCCAAAGCATCAAGTCTGTCATCTTGGTCCATATCTTTAAAAACACTGCTCATAATACCCCTCCTAAAGAACTATATTTATGACGATAACGCCTGCAAGGAACAGCACGCAGAATATAGAGCCGTAGAGGTCGACTATGCTCATATGGAGCTGTTTCATTCTTGTTCTGCCCTCTCCGCCGTGATAACAGCGGCACTCCATAGCAAGGGCAAGCTCCTCAGCGTGTCTGAACGATGCCACAAAAAGCGGTATCAGCACTGGGATAAGGGCTTTAGCTTTCTGAATGAGCGAGCCTGTTTCCATATCCGCTCCTCTTGCTTTCTGTGCTGACATTATCTTGTCTGTTTCCTCGATAAGGGTAGGGATAAATCTCAGGGCAATAGTCATCATCATTGCAAGCTCATGGACAGGCACTTTTATCTTTTTCAGCGGTGAAAGCAATCTTTCGATAGCGTCTGTCAGGTCGATAGGCGAGGTGGTGTAGGTAAGAAGCGAAGTGCCGACAATAAGGCAGATTATCCTTATCATCATGAACACTGCCGTGTCAACGCCTTCATCGGTTATCTTGAGAAATTTCCACTCAAAATAAGCTTTGCCCGTTCTGATAAAAAGCAGATTGAGTATCGCCGTGAATATTATTATCGGCACGATAGGCTTCAAGCTTTTTAGCATGAGTTTGCCGGGTATTTTCGATATGATAAAAGTGAGAATAGTAAAAGCTATGCCCACAAGAAGTCCCCACACGCTGTTTGCGGCGAAAAGCATTACTATGAAAACCGCCGTCATTATTATCTTTATTCGTGCATCCATTCGGTGAATGACAGAATTTCCGGGAAAATACTGTCCTATAGTAATATCCTTTATCAAGGTATATTCCTCCAATTTTCTATCTCAACTTACACAGTCCTGCTCTCTGCTCATATGGGTCAAAGGCAGTCCGCTGCTTACTTATTCTTTTTCTGCTCCAGCATTTCAAGGATGACCTTTTTCGCATAGCCAACTGTATACACATCGTCCTTAATATCAATGCCCATGGCTTTGAGCCTGTTTATAACTCTTGTTATCTGCGGCACTGCAAGTCCCATTGACACAAGCTCCTCAGAGCGGTGAAACACCTTTACTGTATCGTCATAGCAGAAAAGCTTCGATTCGTTCATGACGAGTATCTTTGAAACGTTCTTTGCGATATCTTCCATAGAATGGGATACCAGCAAAACAGTGTTTTTCATCTGCTCATGATACTCTCTTATAAGACCAAGTATCTGCTCTCTGCCCTTAGGGTCAAGACCCGAAGCAGGTTCGTCAAGGATAAGCACCTTTGGGTTCATTGCCATAACGCCTGCTATAGCCACACGCCTTTTCTGTCCGCCTGAAAGCTCGAAAGGCGATTTGTCAAGTATCTCAGGGCTTAGCCCTACCATTCTTGCGGCTTCTTTGACATACTTGTCTATCTGCTCTTCCTTGATACCCATATTCTTAGGTCCGAATGCGATATCCTTATAACAGGTCTCCTCAAAGAGCTGATACTCAGGATACTGAAACACAAGACCCACCTTAAATCTTATAGGGCGAAGCCTTGATTTATCGTCCCACAGCCTTTCTCCGTCTATATAGACGCTTCCGCTCGTGGGCTTCAAAAGACCGTTGAAATGCTGGATAAGGGTAGATTTGCCTGAGCCTGTATGTCCTATTATACCCACCATTTCGCCGTCATTTATCTCTATATTAACATTGTCTACGGCTGTTTTGCGAAAGGGCGTACCCTCGCCGTAAACATAAGTCAAGTTTTCCGTTTTAATTACTGCCATTGTTACTCCCTATCACTTAAGCATTTCATAAAGCTTCTGAACGCACTCGTCCTCGTGGATTATCTCGGTGGAGATGTCATAGCCTGCCTTTTTAAGCTCCCAGCAAAGCTCTGTCACCTGCGGCACGTCAAGTCCCAGATTTTTCATGGTTTCCACATTTGAGAATATCTTCTTCGGAACATTATCCATTATGACCTCGCCACCGTCTATTACAACAACACGCTGTGCCTGTGCGGCTTCCTCCATATAATGGGTGATAAGCACGATAGTAACGCCCTGCTCGTTGAGCATTTTGACAGTTTTCATTACCTCGTCCCTGCCGTGAGGATCGAGCATGGCGGTAGGCTCGTCAAGAAGTATACAATCAGGCTTCATTGCGATTATGCCAGCGATAGCCACACGCTGTTTCTGTCCGCCTGAAAGCTTATGAGGTGCATGAAGTCTGTATTCATACATACCGACGGTTTTAAGAGCCTCGTCAACACGTCTGCGTATCTCATTCGGCTCGACGCCCATATTTTCAAGGGCGAAAGCCACGTCCTCCTCCACGATAGTTGCAACTATCTGGTTATCAGGGTTTTGGAATACCATGCCCACCTTTTCTCTTATAGGCAAGAGGTTATTTTCGTCCAAAGTGTCCATGCCGTTCACATAGACAGCCCCCGACTCAGGAAGATTTATAGCGTTTATGCACTTTGCAAGTGTAGATTTGCCTGAGCCGTTATGACCAAGCACTGCCACAAACTCGCCTTTTTCTATGTTCAGATTTATGCCTTTAAGCACCTCCGTTTTAACAGGTGGCTCTTCAAGGTCGTTCACATAGGAAAAGTGCAGATCCTTTATTTCAATAAAACTGCTCATTTCACTTTCCTTACCAAATTTAGTTTATTCCTTATCTTCAGGCTGTTCTTTCTGTTCAGCCTTTCTTTCCTTATGCTTTTCGTAAACATTTTCGGCTTTGTCTATTCCTTTATCAAGGAGCTTTTCAGCCTTGTTCTTTACCTTTTTGCCCGTTTCGCTCTCAGCGAACTCGTGGGCTTTTTCCTTTCCCTTTTCAAACAGCTCTCCTGCTTTGCTCTTTATCTTCTGCCCCTTTTCACTTTCAGCAGCCTCGTGAGCTTTTTCTTTGCCCTTTTCAAACAGCTCTCCTGCTTTGCTCTTTATCTTCTGCCCCTTTTCACTTTCAGCAGCCTCGTGAGCTTTTTCTTTGCCCTTTTCAAGCATATTTCCTGCCTTGTGTTTAAGTTCATCAAAATCAAAAGACATAAACTTTCCTCCTGTCTGAAATTTTGGTTTATACCTTATTATAATATATGGGTATGCGAACGCTGTTCGCCCCTACATATTGCCCATAAGCTTTTCAATATCTTTTACTGTTGGCGGATAAAGTGCGATAGGGAACTTTTCCACCGCCGCACCTGCCACAGCACAGGCTGTTTTCACCAATGTATCGTCATCAAGACCTTTATAAAGCCCATATACAGCGCCTGCCTTAAAGCTGTCCCCTGCGCCAAGTGTTGACACTACGTCTACTTTAAATGCAGGGCACATCTTTGGCACAGCACCCTTCCTGCCATACATCGCACCCTTTTCACCAAGGGTAAATATCACAAGCCCGTCTGTATTATCTGTATAAGGCCTGAAAAGCTCGTCATAGCTTTTATCTGGATAATATTCATCAAGGTGCTGATGAGATATGCAATTTACTGCACAATGCTTATGTATATAGCTGTCATAGGCACAATCTATGGTGACGTATTTCTTGCCATATTTTACGCAATACTCGGCTATCTTATCACCAAAATAAGGGTCAGCCGCAACGCAGGCTGAATTTTTCACTGACTCCTCCGAAGGCTGTTCATAAAAAGGCTCTGTACGTGAATAAAGCTTATCCCACTCGCCAAAACAGGTGCGTGTATTTTTATCTATGATAACATAGTCGGTCACACCCTCGAAGCCCTCTGTTACAAGCTCCGAAAGGTCAGCAGTCTTGTCTGCAAAATAATCCTTTATAAGCTTTTCATTGCCGCTTCCAAGGTGAGTACCGCCAAGCTTTACGGGCACATTCAGACTGCAAAGAACAGCCGCCGCTGTTCCGGTCTCACCACCGACAAGGTGATATTTTTCCTTTATCTCTGCCGTACCGTCTGCCTTTGGAAAATCACCGTCAAGAAGAAACGAACAGGTGGAGATCATTTGACCATACATATAAACATAATTCTCAGTATATTTCATGCGAACACCATTCCTTACTCTAGCAAAGCTATTTCTGCCAAATTGCCGTTGAACCGCATGGCAGCACGCCGCCTGTTGCCTCCACAGGCAATCCTATCTCATCAGCCGTGACGTTTCCGCCAAACCTCGTTCCGAGGACATCTCTCAGGATATATGCCATAACTGAGGGTGAAAGTCCTGTGGTATAGCTGTTGAGCAGAAAGAAAAGCGGCTCGTCGCTCAAAACGCCTGAGCAGGTCTTTACAAGGTCATAGATACAATCTTCAAGCTTCCATATCTCTCCGCCAGGTCCTCTGCCGTAGGACGGAGGATCCATAACGATAGCGTCATAGGTCTTGCCACGGCGTATCTCACGCTGAACGAACTTTTCGCAATCGTCCACAAGCCAGCGAATAGGCTTATCGGAAAGCCCTGACACAGCGGCATTCTCTCTTGCCCACTGCACCATGCCCTTTGATGCGTCAACGTGTGAAACGCTTGCACCTGCTTCGGCACAGGCAAGGGTAGCTCCGCCTGTGTATGCAAAGAGGTTTAACACCTTTATCTCTCTGTCTGCGTTTCTTATTTTATCAGCCATGAAGTCCCAGTTCACAGCCTGTTCAGGGAAAAGACCTGTGTGCTTGAAGCCCGTTGGTCTGATTATAAACTTCAAATTCTTATAGCCTATGTTCCAGCTTTCAGGCAGGCGCTTTCTGTATTCCCATTCGCCGCCGCCCTTTGAGGAACGGTGATAAATGCCGTCTGCCTTTGTCCAAAGGTCAGAACGCTTCGGTGACTTCCAGATTATCTGAGGGTCAGGTCTTACAAGCACCTTGCCGCCCCAGCTTTCAAGCTTATCTCCGCTTGAAGTATCTATTATCTTATAGTCTTTCCAGTTTTCTGCAATTCTCATATTTTTTATCCTTATATAAAATTTACTTTTTCCACGGCCTTTTATTTTCCGTCCAGCCCTTTGCCTGCCAATATGCACTGTCAGCAGGGTTCCAGCCCTTTTTGTTTGCAAAGTGGAAAATAGTGAAATACATTCTGCCCTTAGCACTGACCTTTGGCTCAAAGCTGTCGCTTCTAAGCTTTGCGGCAATGCTGTCGGTCTTTTTCTCTATCTTTGCAAGCATTTTGTCGGAAACTTTGCTCCAGCTCGTTGCGTGTATGCCGAAGCCTATCTTATATATCTTAGGAACGCCCCAGAATGACAAGCTATCCGCCATATCTTTGTTAGTGCTGTTCATACCTGCACCTGCGGTGGTCGATATTACAACGGCACGCTTTGAGAACATTTTCGCCTCGGGGCGGTGGACTATCCAGCGCCAACCGTAATGGTCGAGCCATGCTTTCATCGAGCCTGTGCAGTGGTAGACATACACAGGGGAAGTAAGTATCAGCACGTCTGCTTCGTCCACCGCTTTGGTGATAGGGTCAAGCTTCTCATAGTGAGGACACTTTTCTTCGCCTTTCATAAAGCAATTGGTACAACCACAGCAGAACTCGCCGAAATCTCTCGGCAGGAAGAACTCTGTCACCTCGCCGCCAAGTTTATCGGCTAACATTCTGCCTATATGATATGTAGAGCCTTTATGGTTTTGACCGTTTATCAAAGCTATTTTCAAAATATCACCTTACATTTTTTCGATAAGCTCCGCTATCATGTGTGCATATTCTGTGATTATGCCTGTTCTCTTGCCCTCTATCATAACACGAACGAGAGGCTCTGTGCCTGACTCACGAACAAGTATCCTGCCCTCGTCACCAAGCTTTTCGGAATACATCTTTATAGCGTCTGTTATCTCAGGGACTTTATCCCACATACCCTTTTTGTCTGCTGTTATCTTAACGTTCACAAGCACCTGTGGGTAGCACTCCATGCAGGAAGCAAGCTCGCTTGCCTTTTCGCCTGTGCATTTGAGGACTGTCAGAAGCTTTGTACCTGTCAGCTCACCGTCGCCTGTGTTTGCATAGTCAAGAAGGATTATATGACCTGACTGCTCACCGCCTATATTATAACCGCCCTTGAGCATTTCTTCAAGAACGTATCTGTCGCCCACCTTTGTGGTAGCGGCAACGATGCCGTTTGCCTTTGCATACTTGAAGAAGCCGAGGTTTGTCATAACTGTAACAACGCAGGTGTTGTTTTTGAGTATGCCCATGCTCTTCATATATTTTGAAAAGATAGCCAGTATCTTGTCACCGTCGATAAGCTCGCCCTTTTCGTCAACTGCAAGACATCTGTCGGCGTCGCCGTCAAAGGCAAGACCTATATCGCAATGATTATCAACAACTGCCTTTTGCAGACCCTCGATATGTGTTGATCCGCAGTCCTTGTTTATATTCGTTCCGTCAGGCTTATCGTTGAGCATTATGCACTTTGCACCAAGTCCCTCGAAAATTCTCTGTGCGCACACGGAAGCTGAGCCATTTGCACAATCGAGCGCCACACGGATACCGTTGAAATCTGTCTGAACTGTTTTCATAACGTAGCGGATATAATCCCAAGCTGCGTCCTTTTCGTAATAAACGTGACCTATATCACAGCCGTCCTTAAGCTCTATCTTTTCAGGTGTGTCCAGGATAAGTGCTTCTATCTCGTTTTCTATCTCGTCAGAAAGCTTGAAGCCTGTGCCAGAGAAAAGCTTTATGCCGTTAAACTCAACAGAATTGTGTGAAGCGGATATCATAACGCCTGCGTCTGCGTTGTATTTCTTTACAAGCATTGCAACGGCAGGGGTAGGAACAACACCGAGTATATGAGCGTCTGCACCAACTGAGCAGATACCTGCGACCAGTGCAGACTCCAGAATGTCGCCTGAGATACGGGTATCCTTGCCTATGATTATCTTAGCCTTGTGGTTTGTTTCCTTCGTGAGTACCATTGCGGCAGCTCTGCCTATCTGCATAGCAAGCTCACAGGTAAGCTCTGTGATAGCTACTCCTCTTGCGCCGTCAGTTCCAAATAATCTTCCCATAATAATTAGCTCCTTTTCGAGGTCATACCTCTATATTATTTTTTATTTATGTAAACTCTATATTAACACACATATTAAATTTATCCGATAATAAAATTTTTCCAAAGACAGAAAAGTGCAGTGGCAGGCGAACACTGTTCGCCCCTACAGAACAAGAAATTCATCGCCGCTAGGCGATACCTTAATTCCTCATTCCTCACTCCTCATTCCTCATTAAGCATTCCTCACTAAATCACAGGTGCGTTTGTCCGTCCTTGAGAAATCCCAGATGATCGTAAGCAAGCTGTGTCGCCACACGTCCCCTTGGGGTCTTTGAAAGGAAACCAAGCTGCATAAGATACGGCTCGCAAACGTCCTCAATGGTGACTGACTCCTCGCCGATAGCCGCCGCAAGGGTTTCAAGTCCTACAGGACCACCGTCATAGCCTTTTATTATCATAGTCAGCAGACGTTTGTCGAGAGAGTCAAGTCCCAGCCTGTCAACGTCCATTCTGTTGAGAGCTATCTTTGCAATGTCTGCGGTTATCCTGCCGTTGCCCATGACTTCGGCAAAATCACGCACACGCCTTAAAAAGCGGTTTGCTATTCTTGGAGTTCCCCTTGAACGCTTCGCTATCTCCTCTGCACCGTCATCATCACAAGCCACGCCAAGCAAAACTGCAGAACGCTTTACGATATCGGAAAGCTGTTCGGTATTGTAAAGCTCCAAACGCTGGATAACGCCAAAACGATCTCTCAGCGGTGCAGAAAGTGAGCCTGCTCTTGTGGTAGCGCCTATAAGAGTGAACTTATTAAGCTCGATCCTTATAGACCTTGCCGCAGGACCTTTGCCCATGATTATATCTAAGGCATAATCTTCAAGGGCAGGATAAAGAACTTCCTCCACCTGTCTTGAAAGGCGGTGAATCTCGTCTATAAAAAGCACGTCGCCTTTTTCAAGGTTGGTGAGCAAAGCCGCAAGGTCGCCCGGCTTTTCAATGGCAGGCCCTGATGTTATCCTGATGTTCACTCCCATTTCGTGAGCGATTATGGCAGAAAGAGTGGTCTTGCCTAGTCCCGGTGGGCCGTAAAGCAGAACGTGGTCAAGGCTGTCGCCCCTGTTTTTTGCCGCTTGTATATATATTTTCAGGTTCTCCTTGACCTTTTCCTGACCGATATACTCGTCAAGTGTTTTAGGTCTAAGGCTCACCTCGAAATCGTCAGTTGTTTCCGCCTGAGTTTCTTTCGGGGTGACTATCCTGTCTATATCAAAATCTCCTTTTTCGATCATTTATGGAGTTCTCCTCTCAAAATTTCGCAAGTCCGATAAGGGCTTTCTTTATAAGCTCTTCAACGCTCAAATTCGGGTCAAGCTTTGATATCACTGACATTGCTTCGCCCTCGGTATATCCAAGCACCACAAGGGCTGTGACAGCTTCTTCCACAGCTCCGCTTGGAACAGCCGCAAAGCCCTGAGCCGCATTTCCTCTGACGGATATGGTATTCTCTTTTGCCACCTTATCCTTAAGCTCGAGGACTATCCTTTGTGCTATCTTTGTACCAATACCCTTTATCTTTGTGAAAGCCTTTGAATCCCCCGTTGCAACCGCAAGCGCAAACTGTGACGGAGTGCAGGCTGAAAGTATGGCAAGACCTGCCTTCGGACCTACTCCGCTGACAGATATGAGCATACGGAAGCTTTTAAGCTCCTCCTTAGTTGCAAAGCCGAAAAGCTCCACCGCATCCTCCTTTACGGCAAGATGTGTGTAAAGCTTTACTTCACTTTTTCCTGCAATCTGCTGCAAGGTGGAAAAAGTCGTTTTGCAGGCATAGCCCACGCCTGCACATTCTATTACGGCAAGGTCGCTCTCGGTATGAACGAGCTTTCCGCTAAGTGAATATATCATATTATTTCTCCTCAAAATTTTTCATAACACGCCTTGTGTTCACCGAAAGCCCGTGAGTTATAGCGATAGCCACTGCGTCCGCTGTATCGTCAGGCTTTGGGATAGATTTAAGATGAAGCATGGTCTTTGTCATTTCCTGCACCTGCTTTTTCTCGGCACGTCCATAGCCGACTATGGAGCATTTCACCTGCAAAGGCGTATATTCATAGATGGGAATATTTCTTATTATAGCAGGAAGCAGGGTCACTCCCCTTGCCTGTGCAACGTCAATGGCGGTCTTTTCATTGGTATTGAAAAACAGCTTTTCTATTCCCATTTCGTCAGGCTTGTAGGTGGTTATTATCTCGGTCATATCATCATAGATGACTTTCAGCCGTCTGTTGAAATCCATATCCGAAGAAGTGGTTATTGCACCGTAGTCAACAACAGTGAATTTTCCGCTGTTGTATTCAAGCACTCCGAATCCCACAATGGCATAGCCCGGGTCGATACCAAGTATTCTCAAATCCACTCCTCCGTTCAATTTCAACGCTATCCTATAATGACCCTATTATAACAATTAATTATACCATATTTTTCGGTCAAATGCAAGCAAAACGCTGAGTTTTCACCTATTTCTCACAAGGCGAAAATGTAGAAATGCCACTTTGTGAAAAGTCTGTTTTTGGCTAAACTGACTATAGAACAAAACAGCGGTCATCAGGTATGCCCCTGACGCCGCTGTTATCTTTTTATGCTGTATTTTCTAAGTGGCGACTTCCACAATCTTTGGAGGATAAGACCATTGAGCGTGCCTGTGAGAATGCCGCTTATTATGAGATAAGGCAAAAGGCTGAACACCGCCCATGTGCCTGATATCACTGCCGCCGCACAAAGCTGACCTATGTTATGGAAAAAGCCACCAAAAACTGATGTCACCCAAAGCTGGTTTTCACCAACTCTCGAAACCGCAATGCACATGGCGAGATACGCTAAAATTCCGCCTGTGAGTGAGAACGCAAAGCTCACCACAGTTCCGTAAAGCCCTGCCGCAAGGATTATTCGCAGGAGAAGCACCAAGCCTGCCTCTTTTCTGCCGATAAAAAGCATTGCTGCCATTGTGACGATATTTGCAAGCCCAAGCTTCATGCCGCCTATGGGCATAACAGGAAACTGTGCTTCAACCACGAAAATGATAAGTGACAAGGCGGTAAAAATTCCTATAAGGGCGATTTTTTGTACTGATATCTTCATGTTTCCACCCCTATATCACAGCGTCAGCAGAGGTCTCACCGACTATTTTTATCACAAGCTTGTGCGGTGCACAAATGACGGTCTGTCCTGCATGGGATATCTTTCCTGCATGAACACAGGTCTGATTCGAGCAATCTGCGACAGACACCCAAATGCTTCCCTCGCCAACGGTTATGGTATTAGTGCCGTTTTCTGTTTTTATCTCAAAGGAATACTCCTTATCGGGGGAAAGGTCAGAAATAGTCTTTATGAGCTTGCCGTTTTCATATATCTTGGCAGAATTTTCTCCGCTCTTTCCACCTGTAAGGAAAATAAATATCAGGCACGCAGCGATAACAGCCGCAAAAACTGCCGCCCATATGAGATTCTTTCTTTTTACCACTGCCGCACTCCCCTTTTTACATTATATCTGTTGTTATGAGTATACCACAGCCGTTCTTTTTCGTCAAGACAAACGGCAAGTGTCTGATTTTTTGTACTTAAATATTACACTAAGGTTACAATAAGGTACAAGATTTCGTACAGTTGTAACATTGCTGTAATTTTCGCCGAAAAAGCCGAAAAAATTGTCGAAAATTTATCAAAATATCCTTATTCACTATTGATTTTTTGAATGGGGTGTGTTAAAATATAAGAGTTGAATATTCTATTGTTAAGAGTATGTGAACATTTGTTCTTTTTATAGACCGCCATAGCTTGCATTATATGGGCAGATTTAACGATTGCTTGGGTGTATGTTAAATGATTTTAACCAAATCGTTGAAATTCTTGCTTTTTGCTTTTATTTTGCCTGTGGCTGTGGTATAATAATCTGAGCGTCGGCAGAGAGAGAAGCCGACAATCTCGTTAAGGAGTGTGTAAACTTGGAGAAGTTTGTTATACATGGAGGTAAGCCGCTGCATGGTACTGTGCAGATAAGCGGTGCAAAAAACGCTGCTGTTGCATTGGTTGCGGCAACTATCCTGTGCGACGAGCCGTGCGTTCTTGAGAACGTGCCTGAGATAAGCGATATAACTAAGTGCATGAAGATCCTGCGTGAAATGGGCGCAGAGGTCAGACTTTTAGATAAAAATACTATATATTTTGACACAAAGGGCATTGAAAAGCCTGAAGTGCCATATGAGCTTGCAAGAACCATGAGAGCGTCATGCTATTTTCTTGGCACGCTGCTTGGAAGATTTCATGAGGCTTTTGTTCCGATGCCGGGCGGCTGTGACCTTGGCGACAGACCTATAGATCAGCATTTGAAAGCTTTCAAGGCGCTTGGTGCGTCTGACGAGATAGTGAACGGAGCTAATCATGTCACAGCAGACGAGCTTGTAGGCAATCAGATCTACTTTGACTTTGTTACAGTTGGCGCAACTATGAATGCAATATTTGCCGCTGTAAAGGCAAAGGGGCTTACTATAATCGAAAATGCGGCGAAAGAGCCTCATATCGTTGACCTTGCGAACTTCCTTAACTCAATGGGTGCTGATATCAGAGGCGCAGGTACAGACGTTATCAAGATAAGAGGCGTTGATTACCTCAAAGGCGTTACCTATGCGACTATCCCTGACCAGATAGAGGCAGGCACTTATATGGTAGCGGCGGCTGCCACAAAGGGCGACGTTGTTATCGCAAATGTTATCCCTAAACACCTTGAGTCTATCACGGCAAAGCTACGCAAGGTAGGTGTAAACGTCGAGGAAAGCGACGAGAGCGTTCATGTATGGGTGGACGGTCCGCTCGTGAAAACTTCTATAAAAACTATGCCGCACCCTGGCTTCCCTACTGATATGCAGCCGCAGTTCTCAACACTGCTGACGCTTGCAGAGGGTACGAGCATCGTTACAGACGATATTTTTGACAACAGATTCAGATATGTGGCTGAGCTTAGAAGAATGGGCGCTGACATTTCTGTTGACGGCAAGGTGGCTGTTATACAGGGCGTTGGCAAGCTCAAAGGTGCTCCTGTTGTGGCAACTGACCTGAGAGCAGGTGCGGCAATGGTCATTGCCGGTCTTGCGGCTGAGGGAACAACTGAGATAGACAATATTTTCTACATCGAAAGAGGATATGAAAAGATAGATGAGAAACTCAGAGGGCTTGGAGCTGACATTCAGCGTGTTTACAAGCCTGACGCTAACGAAATGGAACTTAGCGGCTGATAAATATTGATAACACTGCGGCGGCATATTATTTGCCGCCGTTTTTTACAGCATTTGAGAGGACATGATATGGAGCTTTTTATTTCCGACCTTGACGGAACGTTGCTTAACGGCAATGCAGAGGTGACGGAGTTCACAAGAGACACTTTGAACAGGCTCATGGCAAAGGGGCTTAACTTCACTGCCGCCACCGCAAGGACGCTTGCTTCCGCAGGAAAAATACTTTCGGGGCTTGACCTGAAGCTTCCTGTTATACTTATGAACGGCGTGCTTATTTATGATATGGCGGAGAAAAAATACGTCAAGATAAACAGCCTTTCCAGGGAGCTTTGCGGTCTTATCATAGGTCTTTCAAAAGGACTTGGTTTAGAACCTTTTATGTACTCGGTTTCAGATAACCAGCTTTCCACAAGATATGAGAGGCTTATTTCACCTGCAATGAAGAGCTTTTACAACGAACGCAGAGAGAAATATTACAAGTCTTTCACGCAGGTCAGTGACCTTTCTCAGTACATCGACAATGTGATATACTTCACATTTATTGCAGAAAAAGAAAAACTTGTACCGCTGTATGACGCTCTTAAAGAAAATGAAAAGCTGAACATCACATACTATTATGATGTTTATGACCCCAAGCTTTGGTATCTTGAAGTATTCTCTTCGGCGGCTTCCAAGGAGCAAGGCATGAGGTATCTTCGTGAGAATTACGGCTTTGACTTTGTCACGGCTTTTGGCGACAACACCAACGATCTGCCTATGTTCAAGGCGGCTGATAAAAGAGTGGCGGTAAAAAACGCCTGCAAAGAGGTGCTTGAAGGCTGTGACGAGGTGACAGGCACAAATGAAGAAGACGGTGTTGCAGAGTATCTTCTGAAAACTTTTGAAAGGAATTAGTTATGGCAAGGATATATCCACTTTTTTCATCAAGCAAGGGTAACAGCTCTTTTATCGGCAACAGTGACGGCGGGATACTTGTTGACGCAGGAGTATCCTGCAAACGTCTTTGTGAGGCTTTGAAAGCTAACGAGATCGACCCTGCTGTGATACAGGGAATTTTTATCACACACACACATTCAGACCATGTTTCGGGGCTTAAAGTTCTCACGAAGAAATATCACATCCCTGTATTTGCCCAAAAGACCAATCTTGAGATACTTGTATCTGACGGCAAAATAGACCCAGCCTGTGATGTCAACGAGGTGGACGGCAATGAAGTCTGCATAGGAGATTATGCCGTAAAAGGTTTTGCCACATTTCATGATACCCCTGCAAGCTGTGGATATCAGATAAAGACCCCTGACGGCAAGCAGGTGTGCGTATGCACCGACCTTGGCACTGTTACAAATGAGGTCGATATGCACCTGAGCGGTTCTGACCTTGTTTTGCTGGAGTCAAATTATGATGAGTCAATGCTAAAGAATGGAACTTATCCATACGAGCTGAAAAGGCGCATCGCTTCAGACCACGGACACCTTTCAAACTCTGCCTGCGGAGAACAGCTAAAAAAGCTTATGACAGCAGGTACATATAAATTTATTTTAGGGCATTTAAGTCAGGAAAACAACACGCCTTTGCAGGCTGAAAACTCGGCTGTGGGAGCACTTGGGGATTACGAGCGCAACAGCGACTATATTTTACATATAGCAAAGCCTGAGGGCAGCGGAATGGCGGTGGCATTTTGATAAGGATAAATCTTATTACAGTTGGAAAGCTGAAAGAAAAATACTGGCGTGACGCAGCGGCGGAATACTCAAAGCGGCTGGGGGCGTTCTGCAAGCTTGAAATAGTTGAGCTGAACGAGTCGAGGTTATCTGACAACCCCTCCGAAAAGGAGATAGCGGCGGCGCTTGAAAACGAGGCGAAAGCCATGAAAAGCTACACTGACATCAAGGGTGCATACAATATTGCAATGTGCATTGAGGGCAAGCAGCTTTCAAGCGAAAAGCTGTCCAAAAAGCTCAGCGAATGTGGTCTGAACGGATTCAGCACAGTGAATTTCATAATAGGCTCTTCATTCGGCATTGCCCCTGAGATAAAGGCGAAAGCTGACCTGCGCTTATCAATGTCGGAGATGACATTTCCGCACCAGCTTGCAAGGATAATGCTTTTGGAGCAGATTTACAGGGCGTTTCAGATAAGTGCTAATACTAGGTATCATAAGTGAATTTCGGGTATGACAAAACCGCCCTTTGTGCCTGTCATGTAGTGATGAACATCAGGATCGAACATCTTATTGTAAAGTTCAAACAGCTCACTTTCGGTCTTGCTGGTCAAAAAAATCATTGGCATTGATAATTTCAAGGACAGGCTTAAAACGGTTGATAAAAATATCGTTCAGCTTGTGTGCACAGCTTTTGCTGTCCATAGAATCATCTGTAATTGAAAAATGAGGATTCCTTGACTTAGTATAATAATAACATAATAATTCAGTATGCTGCGGAGGTATAACATGAAAAAAATATCAATGGTAATAAATGCAGACGACAGGCTCGGACATATCTCTCCCGAGATATACGGACATTTTTCCGAGCATCTCGGAAGATGTATCTACAATGGTATATATGTGGGTGAAAATTCACCTATTCCGAATACAGACGGAATAAGGAATGATATCATCGAGGCGCTCAGAAATATAAAAGCTCCCGTTTTCCGCTGGCCCGGCGGCTGCTTTGCAGAAGAATATCACTGGCAGGACGGTATCGGAGAAAAATCTCTGCGCCGAAAGATCGTGAACACGAACTGGGGCGGAGTTACGGAGGATAATTCTTTTGGCACGCACGAATTTATGCGCTTCTGTGAGCTTGTTGGCTGCAAGCCTTATATAAACGGCAATGTTGGTAGCGGCAGTGTTCGTGAATTATCCGAATGGATAGAATATATGACCTCAGATGCGGAATCACCTCTCACAGAGCAGAGAAAGAAGAACGGCAGAGCCGAGCCGTGGAAACTCGAATACCTCGGTATCGGCAATGAAAACTGGGGCTGCGGAGGAAATATGCGTCCCGAATATTACGCCGACGTTTATAAAAGGTATCAGACATTCTGCCGCAATTATTCGGGAAACAGACTTTACAGAATAGCCTGCGGTTCAAGCTCTGCCGACTATAACTGGACAGAAGTCATGATGAAAAATCTTGACAGCAATAATGTTGATGCTATCGACCTGCATTATTATACGATGCCAGTATGGCCCGAAATGGAGTCTGCCACCGATTTTGATGATGAGCTTTATTATAAAACTATCGCTGCAGCGAACTTTTCCGATGAGCTTATCACAAGACATTCGGAGATAATGAACCGCTATGATCCCGAAAAGAAAATAGGACTTGTAATAGGAGAGTGGGGCTGTTGGCATAAGGTAGAAGAGGGTACGAACCCGGGATTTTTATATCAGCAGAATACAATGCGTGATGCTATCGTTGATGCAATAGAGCTGAATGTTTTTAACAGACACAGCGACCGTGTTGTAATGGCAAACCTTGCGCAGGCGGTGAATGTTCTCCAATCGATCATTCTTACAGAGGGCGATAAGATGATAAAAACGCCTACATATCACGTTTTCGACCTTTTTAAAACACACCAAAACAACGAGGCAGTTTACTGCTATACGCAGAACGAAAATATGTCGGAAGGTAAAAATGCTCCGATGATCTCGGTTTCCGCATCGGTGAACGAAAAGAGTATGACCGTTACCGCCGCAAACTGTTCGCTTACGGAAGAGGCTGCTGTTGAATGCAGCATTTTCGGATTTAAAGCATCATCAGTTTCGTGCAGGATACTTACAAACGAGTCGCACAGCTATAACGACTTCGACTGTCCCGACAGAGTGAGCATTACCGAGCATACGGCAGTCATCAAGGACAATGTGTTAAAGCTGAATATTCCGCCTTGTGCTGTTGTGGAATGTGTTGTTGACTAAATATTGGGGCATATTCACAGTGCATTTTGTCTTTATAATAAAAATATAAGCATAAGAGCTGCGTTTCATTAAAGATGCGCAGCTCTTTGTTTTATAAAGCCATAATATGTTGGGCATTGTGCTCGCAAAAAAAATAATGCACAAAATGGACTTCTGTTGATAAAATGTGGATGTATTCACATTTTGGGATTTTCTCCTTATGTGCTACAATTCAGTAAGGAGGAAACCGAAGGATTTGTCAACATGACAAAACCGCCGCAACCAAACTCGGTTGCGGCGGTAATTTTATCTGCTATGAATTATTGTTCTTGCTGTAATACTCTGTCTGCTTATCGTAGACCACTTTCGGTGTGTAACGCTTTATGGCCTTGTTGTTCACCTTGATGTCAAGCTTTTCTACCCAGCTTGTTAATTTCTTCTGAAATTCATCGCTCTTCATTTCTTTTAGAAGATCTTCATGATTGTCCTTGGCATATTCTGTATCTCTGTCCTTAACATCGCCCTTGATAAGAATGTAATATGCGTTATCGTCCTCATAAGCTGTTGCAACGTCTGTGCTCATACCGCTTACTTCTTTGAGTATCTTGCCGTTTGCAGTGTCTTTCTGTGAATCGTCCATTGCGCCGTAATTCATCATCTTTTCATTTGCATACGGGTCAGGTGCAGAAGAAGAACTGTCTGCGGAAGAATCTGTGTCTGACGCTGCTGTGCTTGAATCTGCTGTGCTGTCAGAAACTGAAGATGTGTCATCGCTTGCTGTAGAACTTGTGTCGCTCTCTGCTACAGAAGAAGTGTCGTCAGAAGTCGTGCTGCTGTCTGAGGCTGATGAATTGCTGTCAGCGGCAGAGCTTGAATCTGAGGCTTTCTTTGAAGCAACATAGTCGTTGTACTCGTCTATAATGCTGTCGAAATCGTCAAACGAAACTCCCTGAGCCTTTTCAAGGAACTCATCTCTTTTTGCCTTGGCTTCCTCATTTGCAGCGTCTGCTGAGTCTGTAGAAGAATCGGTGGCTGATGATGAAGAATCAGTTGATGCTTTAGTTTTTGCAAAGGAAATGGATTTATATCTCAGGTAGTTATCATCAAGATACTTCACCATTTCATCGTCTGAAACGGCTTCCTCGCCGCCCTCTGCATAGTAGTGATCAAAAAGCTCTTCCCTCATTTTCGAGCCTTTAAGTGCAAGCTTTACAGATTCCTTTGAGATACCCTCTGACTCGTAAAACTCGCCCTGAGAATCCCATGTGCTGCTTATGCTGTCATTAATGGACTTTATATCCTCATCTGAAAGAGTAAGTCCAAGCTCGTTGAACTTGTCAACTACAGCCGCATACTCCTTAGTTGCAGTGAGAGCATAATCTGAAAGATACTCGTCAAATGCCTTTCCGTCTACCTTCTGATCGAAATAGTCCTTTTTGATGCCCTTCTGATAATACATCATCGTCATTTGATATGACATTTCTGTAAGCTCATTATAAATGTAGATTCCTGCGTTTATCTTGCTGTCACCTACTGTCATCACATAGCTTGTGTCCGAGCAAGCGGTAAGGCTCGCAGTACAAAGCAATGCGGCAGTAAGAGCAGCCGTTATTTTTTTAGCTTTAGCCATTTTATTATCCATTTCCTTTCCGAAAAAATCGTCTTACTAACAGGCAGAAAACCGCCTTAACTTTTACATTATACTACATTTGAGCCTATAAGTCAAGTGGATATGTGTCTCTCACACGCAAAAACGGACGATCACTGACCGTCCGTTGTAATGCACTGATATTTTATCTATTACTATTTCCTGTTTTTATGTCTTTCCAATTTACTTGCGTACATTATCTTGTCCGCCTGTGTAAACATATCTTCAAGCTCGTGGACATCTGTTATATGTTTACAAATACCGCCTATACTAACGCTGACCTCAAACTCGTTACCTGCAAACTTGTTATATACTCTAAGACGGTCGTTGACCCTTGCAGAAAATCGTTCAGGATAGTTGTCGTTATAGTCGTTACAGCCTATCACCACAAACTCATCGCCGCCTACCCTTGCACATATCTCGTTATTTTTTGTCGATGCCAAAACTGCGTCTGCGATCGCTTTTATTGCAATATCACCGCTGTTATGGCCAAAATTATCATTTATCTTTTTAAGGCAGTCCAGATCACAGACAGCGATAAAAGCCTTATTTTTTGGATCTGACATTCTGTCAATAACAAACTGGATATTTTTCTCAATGCCTATTCTCGAATAAACACCTGTCATAGCGTCACGGACTGCAAGATTAGCTATGGAGTTTCGTATCCGCATTGATTCCAGAGCATTGCTTACATGATTTGTCCAATTACGATAAGTGATATCTATCGATTTTATTTCGTCACCGTAAGACAATACAGCATAGCCATAGCACCGATCTATAAAATGTACCGGGGTGATAAAGAATGCACAAGGGCTTTCTCGTTCTTCATCCAGATCAGGAAATATCTCTTTAAGTTCAAAAGGATCATGAAGAGTTCTGCTTTTGCCGTCAACGTTTCTTATATAAAGCACCATATTTTCTGTATATTCCTTTGGAACAGTGGAGATCTCACCGACTATCTCATGCTCTCCAAGGCAATCCTCATTAAGGCAGAGATAATACCTCTTCTGACCAATGATAAGATAGAGAAAATATTGTATCCTGGCCATCAGATCATCGGGATCTTTAGAGCAAGCCATTATATCGGTCATACTGCTGTCCAAAAAGTCATGATAATTCATCTTGTTCTGAGATGATAAAAGATCACGCTTTGTATATCTATAATCCTCATGACAGCCGCAGGAAGCACCTATCTCCACCTTGCCACCGTCCTCTATAAGGTCCTGCGGTTCAACGCCTTTGATCCTTGCCTCTATGGTCATTACTGCGTTCACGCCAGTTTCAAAGATCGGCGGTGAGCACGAGGTTATAGCTGGCACGCAATGGATAGCCTCATCTATTGCGTCATAACCTGCAACTATCATATCCTCAGGCACGCTCAAACCGTTTTTCTGATATTCATGTACAACGCCTATAGCCATATAATCTCCACAGCAAACGATAGCGTCAGGCTTTTTACGTCTGCCATAGATGATATTATTTGCCACCTCTGCCGCTTTATCATACCAGAAGCCTCCGTCAAAGCAGACAAAGTCCGGATCATACTCTATGCCATGCTTTTCAAGGGCACGCTTATATCCCGCAAGCCGTTCACGAGTGGTGGCAGTCTCCAGCGGACCGCTCAAAAAAAGTATCTTCCTGCATCCATGGACCTCGATAAGATGTTCTGTCAATTGCATAAAGGGTATTTCGTCACGGGTATAAATACTTTCATAGTCCTTATAGCTTCCATCTATAAAAACCACAGGAACATGACATTTCTCATCTATATCCCTGCATATTTTGTCAAAAAGCCCAGGCATTTTTAAGGTATCTGCCAAAACGATAACGCCATCGAGCTTATCATAATTTATAGCGTCATATATCTGCATTTCTCCAACAGACACTGCTTTTAAAAATGACACTTTGACAAAGCTTGTGAAGATAAGCACATCATAGTCAAGCTGAAAAGCCTTTGTCATTACGCCTCTCAGCAATCTTTCCTGATAATAGCTTTCTGCCTCAGACAATATCACTCCAATGCGTTTTCTTCCCAAAATGTCTCACCTTCTCTATAATGTCGCATTTAGACGCGCTGCACCCTACAGTCATTCAAACATTATACCACATTTACCTCGAGTTGTCAAAGGCATTTTGTGAATTTTCGTAAACTTTTTAACGACTTTTTTATTTTTGTGGTAAAATTATTAAGCTTTTTTCAATATTACCAATACATATATTTGATTAAATTTGTTATAAATCAACTAAATAATTTGCTTAATCGTTTTCAAGATTGCGAAAATTTTCGGTAACATGTTCATATAGAAAATAAAATGAAAACTTTTCAGAATATTGTTAATAAAGCATCGCAGAGAAAGCTTTTTTTACACAGTACTTCTGAATAAGAAAAGAACAAAAAAAGTTTCAAAAATGTCTTGACAAGTAAAAGATCATATGGTATAATATTAAAGTCGCTTAGATAGTGTGACATATAAAAAAAATGATAAACTGGAGAAGTCGCCTAGCCCGGTTTATGGCGCACGACTGGAACTCGTGTATGGGTTAATAGCTCATCGAGGGTTCGAATCCCTCCTTCTCCGCCAAAAAGTCTCGTAAACACGTTGTTTGCGAGACTTTTTATTTTCTAAAGATATGACACGCAAAAAAACTTAATAAAGCAAAAAAATCGGACAGCCCGAAGACTGTCCGATTGAATGTTTTTGTGATTATTTTATGGTCGTGATGTCGCTTCCGAACCAAGTTGTTGATATCTCGGCAAGCTTGCCGTCCTGCTTCATTTCGTGAAGGATCTCCTCGATCTTGTCGCAAAGTGCCTGATCACCAAGTCTGAAGCCGATAGCGTACTCCTCTGGGTCAAGGCCGTCAGGAAGCACCTTGTAATCCTTGCCTGATGTGGATATCTCGTAGTTTGCAACTACTGAGTCAAGGAACGCTGCGTCTACCATGTTAAGCTCCAACTGCTGGAGGGCTTCAACATTTGTTGCAAGCTCTGTTGTTGTCGCACCATTTGCTACAACGTCAGAAGTAAGAAGTGTTTCCTGTGCTGTTGAGCCGTTCTGTACGGCAATGTTCTTGCCTGCAAGATCAGCCTGTGAAGCAACGTCGCTTGAGCCGTTTACAACGAACACCATTTCATTCTTCATGTAAGGCTCGCTCATGAGCATTACTTTCTTTCTCTCATCGCTGACAGAAAGGCCGTTCCAGATACAATCTATTGTGCCTGCATTAAGGTCCTGCTCCTTTGTATCCCAGTTTACAGAGTAAGTTTCAAGCTCTACACCAAGTCTTGAGCAAACTTCCTTTGCAACATCGATATCAAAGCCTACGATGTTGTCGTTCTCGTCTGTGTAGCCCATTGGCTTGAATGTTGGGTCAAGACCAAGCACAAGCTTGCCTGAATCAAGAACTTTCTGAAGTGAGTTATCCTCGCCTGTTGCAGCGGCTGTGCTGTTTGTGCCTGCTGCTGATGAAGAATCAGATGTGCTTCCGCAGCCTACAGCCAAAAGCATCATGGCAGCAGCGGAAAGTGATGCGATAGTCTTAAAAATAGATCTTTTCATTATTAACTTCCTTTCGGGTATCGTCAAAATACCATTTCATACGTTTTAACACTTTAATATAATAACATATTATAACGTCACTGTCAATTATCATTATTGCCCAAACCTTTGCAGGCTGTGGGTGCTTTTTCATAGAAAATGACCGCAGATAGGCGAAAATCAGCACTTACCAAGCTTTTTCGCTCTTTCCATAAATCTTGCATACTTGCCTATTACCGCTTCTCCCTGTGTGATACCTGCATTTTTCAGTATCTCCAAAGGCTTTTCGGGATAGTCGGCTGTATATTCAAGCTCCAGCTCATAATCTGTCAAGCCGAGATATTCGCTTTTGTCAAGGCATATCTCAACATGGTCGAAATCGGTGCAGAGCTTGCGCTGAGTATGCAAAGAGCCTGCAAGGTCAGCGGCAGGAAAATCTCTCCCCACAAGCTGTGAAAGCTCCTGTGCGGTGAGCGTTTCAGGCAGGCTGTCAAGCTGTTGTTCATACTCTTTTTTCACATGAAGTGCACCGTTTTCGGAGATAGGTGCTTTAAGCTGCAAAAAATACCTATCCCCTATTTGTCTTACCCTGATACTTGTCATGCCCGTATCCTGCTGTGGAATATAATAAAAATTGGTCTGCTCTATTATTTTGCCCCACTGAAAAAGCTTTTCAGCGGTGTTATATTGTTCTTTTGTGAGAGAAATTTTTATCTCACGTTCTATATTTTCGCTCATGATATCCTCCTGCTTTAATACTTTAGGCAACACCGCACAAAGCCCGCCTGACGGCTTTGCACGCCATCTGCTTGCAGATTTTCCGTCATATCACACAAAAATCCCTTGACATACGACAGTATGCCTGCGGAATTTTTATGCAATCTGACAAAAAATCTGACTACGCATCTGACGCACAATCTTTGTGCGGTATTGCCTTTATTTTATTATAACAATATCACAATATAATGTCAACATGAATATGGTTGACAAAATCCCATAAAAATAGTAGAATTTAATTAGTAATTTGATTATTTTAAGGAGAGTTTGAGATGTCAAGAATATTGACGCCACAGCAGAAGATAGAGCGGAGCATTGTGACGGATTTTCGCAGAGATATATGGAATAAATTCGTAATGGGATATGAGCGTTACGATATGATAAAGCCCGGGGACAAAATAGCGGTGTGCATATCAGGCGGCAAGGACTCAATGCTTCTTGCTAAGTGTATGCAGCATTTGCAGAAATATCAGGGCATGGACATAGGGCTAGAATTTATTGTAATGAACCCAGGCTACAGCGATGCCAACAGACAGAGAATAATCGACAATGCGGCGCTTATGGGAATACCCATAAAAATGTTTGAAACAAAGGTCTTTGACATTGCATACAATACAAAACGCAACCCATGCTATCTTTGTGCAAGAATGAGACGTGGCTGGCTTTACAAATTTGCGCAGGATCTTGGGTGCAACAAGATAGCTTTGGGACATCATTTTGATGATGTTATAGAAACCATACTCATGAGCATGGTATACGGCGGACAGATTCAGACTATGATGCCGAAGCTACACTCGAGAAACTACGCAGGCATGGAGCTTATCAGACCCCTTTACATGGTGAAAGAGGCGGACATTATCCGCTGGGTGGAGCAGAACGATCTGCATTTTATCCGCTGTGCCTGCCGTTTCACTGAGAGCTACGAGGGGTCAGAGAAAAAGGGTGAAGTATCAAAGCGGCAGGAAATGAAGGAGCTTATAGCGAAGTTTCGTGCCACCAATCCCAACATCGAAAACAATATCTTCAAGAGCGTTTACAACGTCAATCTGCGCACTGTGATACAATACGAATACAAGGGCAAGAAGTACAATTTTATGGACACATATGATGATTACGACCCAAGCGTCCAGGCAGATGACGATGATGATGAGGGAATAGAGTAAAAAAGTTGTGAAAAGGGCTTGACAAAGCGGCAGAGATAGTGTATAATATATTACTGTAATTGGTTTGCTGCTATGGCTCAGTAGGTAGAGCACGTCCTTGGTAAGGACGAGGTCACCGGTTCAAGCCCGGTTAGCAGCTCCAGCAAAACAGCTATTTAATTGCGTAAATGCGTGGTTTGATAGCTGTTTTTGTTTTGTGTGATGTTCTGTGATATTCCTTGAAAATTTACGATAAGGGACTATGTAGTGGAACATAGATTATGATGTCAAAGCTTTTTCCCCTGCCACGATACCCTACACACAAAAAACACCGCCCGAACTCCTCGGACGGTGTTATATTTTTACCTCGTATTACAGATTTGTATACTCCATAAGGTTCTTATCCACCTCACGGGCAACATCCCTGCCCTCTCTGATAGCCCATACTACAAGTGACTGTCCTCTGCGGACATCGCCTGCGGCAAAGACGTTCTTCACGTTCGTCTGATGTGTGCCGTCGGCTGTTGCGATATTCGTTCTGCCGTCTACCTCGACGCCAAAAGCCTTTGTGAGATAGCTTTCAGATCCCAGAAAGCCTGCCGCAATAAGAACAAGCTCGGTTTCTACCTTGTATTCGCTGCCCTCAACAGGCTTCATTATCGTTCTGCCTGACTTAGGGTCTTTCTCTGGGGAGAGCTTTACAAGCACTGCACCCTTAAGATTGCCCTTTTTGTCTTTGAGAAACTCCTTGACAGTTGTCTGATAAACTCTTGGGTCATGACCGAACACACCGATAGCTTCTTCCTGACCATAATCTGTCTTGCAGACCATTGGCCACTGCGGCCATGGGTTGTTCTCGGCTCTCGTATCAGGAAGCTTTGGCATCATTTCAAGCTGCAAAACGCTCTTTGCGCCATGTCTTACGCTTGTACCAACGCAGTCATTTCCTGTATCTCCGCCACCTATTACCATGACGTTCTTGCCCTTTGCGGAAATGTGGTTTTTATCCGTAAGACCGCCGTTCAGCAGCGCCTTAGTTGTGGATTTCAGAAAATCCACTGCAAAATAGATACCCTTTGCATCTCTGCCCTCGGCTTTGATATCTCTAGGGTTTGAAGCACCACAACAAAGTATTACTCTGTCGAAGTCCTTGAGAAGCTCAGCCGCTGTGATATCCTTGCCCACATTAACGCCTGTGCGGAACTCGATGCCCTCTTCTTTCATTATGTTTATCTTGCGCTCGATTATCTGCTTTTCAAGCTTCATGTTCGGTATGCCGTACATAAGCAGACCGCCCACTCTGTCCTCACGCTCGAAAACTGTTACACTGTGACCTCTCTGATTGAGCTGGTCAGCGGCAGCAAGACCTGACGGGCCTGAGCCTATAACAGCGATAGTCTTTCCTGTTCTTACCTTTGGCACTCTTGCTGAAGCATATCCGCAGGCATAGGCATTTTCGATAATGCCGTATTCGTTAGCCTTTGTGGTAACAGCGTCGCCATTAGCTCCGCAGGTGCAGGCTTTTTCGCAAAGTGCAGGACAAACTCTTGATGTGAACTCAGGAAAATTGTTCGTCATATGAAGTCTATAATATGCCTGCTCCCAGTTGCCCTTGTATATAAGGTCGTTCCATTCAGGGATAAGATTGTTAAGCGGACAGCCTGAAAATGCGTTGCCTATCTTCATTCCTGCCTGACAGAACGGCACACCGCAGTCCATACATCTTGCTCCCTGCTTCTGCTGCTCCTCCTTTGAAAGAGGAGTGTGAAATTCATTAAAATTCTTTATACGTTCCTCAACGGAGAACGCTGCTGCGTCCTCACGCTTATAGTCCATAAAACCAGTTGGCTTTCCCATATCTCAACTATACTTGCTTTCACGGCAAGTATATCCTCCTTTCGATTTTAAAAGTACAATATATCATGTGCACAGGCTTACTGCTTGCCGTTGATGATCTGATAGAATGCTTCTATCTGCGCCTGATCGCTACTCATACCCTTTTCTTCCATTGAAGCTATAGCAGACATCATCTTCTTGTAATCGTGAGGGATTATCTTCTTGAACTTAGGCAGATATTCCTCAAAGTTATCAAGAATACGCTTGCCCTTTTCAGAGCCTGTTGCGTCAACGTGCTGCTGGATAAGGTCTTTGAGCTGAATGATATCGTACTTCTCCTTGACCTCAGAGAAAAGTACCATTTCCTTGTTGAGTCTTGTGTAAAGGTGTCTGTCCTCGTCAAGAACGTAAGCTACACCGCCCGACATACCTGCCGCAAAGTTTTTGCCCGTCTTGCCGATAACTACCACACAGCCGCCTGTCATATACTCACAGCCGTGGTCGCCAACGCCCTCGACAACTGCCACTGCGCCTGAGTTTCTTACGCAGAAACGCTCGCCTGCAACACCGTCGATGAACGCCTTACCGCTTGTTGCGCCGTAAAGTGCAACGTTACCGATAATGATATTGTCCTCGGCTTTGAAAGTGGAATCCTTTGGAGGATAAACAACGAGCTTACCGCCTGAAAGTCCCTTGCCGAAATAATCGTTAGAGTCGCCCACAAGCTCGAGGGTCAAGCCGTTCGGGATAAATGCGCCGAAGCTCTGTCCGCCTGAGCCGTTGCAGACTATCTTGTATGTATCGTCAGCAAGTGTGTTATAATACTTTCTTGTTATCTCTGAACCGAAGATAGTACCGAATGAACGGTCTGTGTTCTTGACATTTACTGTGATAGACTTCTTCTCACCACTCTTAAGGTTTTTCTCAAACTCCTTCATGAGTACCTTTTCATCAAGAGTGTTTTCAAGCTTGAAGTCATACTTGGATTTCTTGTTGTATTCTACCTTTTCTGAAACGTAATCAGAGTTGATGATATTAGAAAGGTCAACTTGTGCCGCAGTGCCTGTGATACCAGCCTTTGGCTTGATAAGGTCAATTCTTCCCACAAGCTCGTCAACTGTTCTTACGCCAAGCTTTGACATATATTCTCTAAGCTCGGAAGCCACGAATATCATAAAATTCATTACATATTCAGGCTTGCCGGGGAACTTCTTTCTAAGCTCCGGGTTCTGTGTTGCAACACCAAATGGGCAAGTATCAAGATTACATACTCTCATCATTGCACAGCCAAGTGTTATCAGCGGAGCGGTAGCAAAGCCGAACTCCTCTGCGCCAAGGATCGCTGCGATAACAACATCACGGCCTGTCATGAGCTTTCCGTCTGTTTCGATAACGACCTTGTTTCTAAGACCGTTCTTGATAAGGGTCTGGTGTGCTTCTGCAAGTCCAAGCTCCCATGGAAGTCCTGCATTGTAGATAGAGTTTCTAGGAGCCGCACCTGTACCGCCGTCATAGCCTGAGATAAGGATAACTCCTGCGCCTGCCTTTGCAACGCCTGCCGCAACTGTACCAACACCGCACTCAGAAACGAGCTTTACAGAAATTCTTGCGTTCTTGTTTGCGTTTTTCAGGTCATAGATAAGCTGAGCCAAGTCCTCGATAGAGTAGATATCGTGGTGTGGCGGAGGTGAGATAAGCGACACGCCAGGTGTGGAGTGTCTTGTTTTAGCTATCCATGGATAAACCTTTTTGCCAGGGAGATGACCGCCCTCGCCAGGCTTTGCGCCCTGTGCCATTTTTATCTGTATCTCATCAGCAGATGTGAGGTATCTTGAAGTTACACCGAAACGTCCCGAAGCCACCTGCTTGATAGCTGAACATCTGTCCTCAGAAGTACCCTTTGTGAGAAGTCTGTCAAGGCTCTCACCGCCCTCGCCTGAGTTTGACTTGCCGTGAAGTCTGTTCATTGCGATAGCAAGTGCTTCATGAGCTTCCTGCGAGATAGAGCCGTATGACATAGCGCCCGTCTTAAATCTTCTTACAATAGAGTCAACGCTCTCAACTTCCTCCAGCGGAACAGGATTCTCAGCAAAGTTGAAATCCATAAGACCTCTGATGTTCACAGGATCCATTTCCTCAGAGATAAGCTTTGAATACTTCTTGTATGTTTCATAGTCACCAGTCCTTGCAGCCTGCTGGAGCAGATAGATAGACTGAGGATTGTAGAGATGCTCCTCCTTACCGCTTCTGAACTTGTGGCTTCCTCTTGATTCAAGCTCTGTGTCTGTGCCAAGTCCAAGAGGGTCAAAGGCTGATGTATGAAGTCTGTCAACGTTCTTTTCAATATCAGAGATAGTGATACCGCCTATTCTGCTGACTGTACCTGTGAAATACTTGTTTATAACATCCTGACCGATACCGATAGCCTCAAATATCTGTGAGCCTTGATATGACTGTATAGTAGAGATACCCATTTTTGAAGCTATCTTTACGATACCATGGAGAACAGCTGCATTATAATCGTCAACAGCGGCATAGTAATCCTTATCGAGAAGGTCGTCAGCAATAAGCTCGTGAATAGTTTCCTGAGCAAGATAAGGGTTGATAGCGGAAGCGCCATAGCCAAGCAGTGTTGCAAAGTGATGAACTTCTCTAGGCTCGCCGCTTTCGAGGATAATAGCAAGAGATGTTCTCTTCTTTGTAACAACAAGGTGCTGATGAAGCGCTGATACTGCAAGCAGTGACGGGATAGCAAGGTGGTTCTCGTCAACTCCCCTGTCTGAAAGGATAAGGATATTTGCGCCCTCGCTGAACGCCTTGTCTGCTTCTATATAAAGTCTGTTTATAGCCTTTTCAAGTCTTGTGTTCTTATAATAAAGTATAGGGATAACAGCTACCTTAAAGCCAGGAATGTGCATATTCTTTATTTTAAGGATATCTGTCGAGGTAAGGATAGGGTCGTGTATCTTCATTACCTTGCAATTTTCAGGCTTTTCTTCAAGAATGTTGCCGTCCTCACCAATATAGACAGTTGTGGAGGTAACTATTTCCTCTCTGATAGCGTCTATAGGCGGATTTGTTACCTGTGCAAAGAGCTGTTTGAAGTAGTTGAACAGTGGCTGAGGCTCTTTTGAAAGTACTGCAAGCGGGCTGTCTGTACCCATAGCGGCAATAGACTCAGAGCCGTTCTTTGCCATTGGCAGGATAGATGTCATAACGTCCTCATAGGTATAGCCAAAAGCTTTCTGAAGTCTTTGTCTTTCCTCGTATCCGTGTTCCTCTACCTTGATGTTTGGTATCTTAAGGTCTTTAAGTCTGACAAGGTTGCTGTCAAGCCACTCGCCGTAAGGCTGCTTTGAAGCATAGTATTCCTTAAGCTCGTCATCGTCGATAACTCTGCCCTGAACAGTATCAACAAGAAGCATTTTGCCTGGGCGAAGTCTTTCCTTTTCAACGATATTGTCTGACGGGATAGGAAGTGCGCCAACCTCAGATGAAAGAATAAGATTGCCGTCCTTTGTGATATAATATCTTGACGGACGCAGACCGTTTCTGTCAAGCACTGCACCCATGATATCTCCGTCAGAGAAAAGGATAGAAGCAGGTCCGTCCCATGGCTCCATCATAGTTGCGTAATACTGATAGAAGTCTTTCTTAGCCTGACTCATCGTGCCGTTGTTATCCCATGGCTCAGGGATCGTTATCATGACAGCCAGCGGCAGATCCATTCCACTCATGACCAAAAATTCAAGTGTGTTGTCGAGCATTGCAGAGTCAGAGCCTTCTGTGTTTACAACAGGTGTGACCTTGTCAAGGTCGCCTTTCAAATGCTCAGACTTCATCGTTTCCTCACGAGCGAGCATTTTATCAGCATTGCCTCTGATAGTGTTTATCTCACCGTTGTGAACGATCATTCTGTTAGGATGCGCTCTCTGCCAGCTTGGGTTTGTGTTGGTAGAAAATCTTGAATGTACCATAGCGATAGCAGACTCGTAGTCCTTATCCTGAAGGTCAGGGAAGAACTTTCTGAGATCCTGCACAAGGAACATTCCTTTATATACTATAGTTCTGCTTGAAAGTGATACAACGTAGGTGTCCTCATTCGACTGCTCGAACACACGTCTTGCAACATATAGCTTGCGGTCAAAGTCAAGACCCTTTTTAACGCCCTTTGGACGCTTGATGAAGCACTGCATTATGGCAGGCATACACTGGGCAGCTCTCTTGCCAAGCACCTCAGGCTTTGCAGGAACGACTCTCCAGCCAAGGATCTCCAGACCCTCTTTTTCGGCGATTATCTCAAACATCTTCTTTGCCTGATTTCTCGCAAGCTCGTTCTGTGGGAAGAAGAACATACCAACAGCATAATCTCTTTCCTCGCCCAGCGTGATGCCAAGCTCTGCGGCAGCGATCTTCTTGAAGAATTTATGTGAGATCTGAAGCAGGATACCTACTCCGTCACCTGTTTTGCCCTCTGCGTCCTTACCAGCACGATGCTCAAGCGTTTCAACGATAGTCAGCGCATTTGCAACAGTATCGTGGCTCTTTTTGCCCTTAATGTTCACAACAGCACCTATTCCGCAGTTATCATGCTCGAATTTCGGTGAATACAGGCTTTTTACATTAGTCATATCCTCCATGCGTTCCATTTTTATCACCCTTTCCTGCCAAACTGTAAAAAAATTATAGCTTATCGTTCAGCAACGTATGTTATTTCACGGCTCATAGCCGATTTTTAGCTGTTTTTAATAAAAAAATTTGCAGGAAGAAATTAAAATCCTGCAATCCTGCATAAGCGCAAGTAAACCCAAAGCGTGGTTTTTCACACAAATGCAAGAAAATAGCCTTTTGCCGTCTTTTTTGGCGGCTTAATCATTATAACACACATTACAGCAAAATGCAAGAGCGAATGATAAAACTTGCATAAATTCATTATTAATTTTTAGTTAATCGGTATACATATATAACTTATGATTTCATATCGCTTTCCTAGGTAAACCTCGCAAACTAACGTAACAACGCTCTTTTCAGCTTATTTACAGCCATTTTCAGCGGAGAATCGTACTCTTTGTAAAAATGCTGATAATCCTTAGAATTGTTCCAGTCGCCACCCCATTTCCAGCCGTGACGCCTGAAAATGCAATAGCAAAGGTCTGTTCTGTCAATCTTGTGATCAAAAGCCTTGTCACGGTCTGCATACTCTGCAGCATTGGCAGGCATGACCTTATTCCCCACTATATAAGGATTTATAAGAGGGTTTATGTCTATCGCCCTGCCGTAGCTGTGAGCCGAGATAGTGTTGGTACCAGCCACCACCCTATAATTGAAGGCAGAGGAATTGTTATCCGCCATTGACCTTTCATCATCAGCGTCATACTCGTCCACGAGCCTGATTTTTTCTATCTCATAACCGCCCTCGAAAAGCTCATAGAAGATATCCAGAACCTCCTGCGCAAGCTTCCTCGCCACGATAAGCTCCCCCGACTGCACCTTATGCTCAAAGTCATAATATCTCACACGAAGATAGGCAAGGTCGCCCAGCTTCACATAGGGATTTTCCTTATAGGAAACGCCTTTGATACGCTCTATCACCTCGTTTGGAAGCTCCTCAGTCGTAAAGCCCTCTCTGTATAATATCTTTTCCATAAAAAACACTCCTTACAAAAAGCGGTCAAGGCATGATACCTTGACCGTCCTTATTATTTCGCAGACTTGTAGTACATAACAACAGGCGTACCATAAGGCACGTTGTCATAAACATATTTGGCGTCGTCATAGCTCATATTTATACAGCCGTGAGAGCCGTTGTATTTGTATATCTCACCGCCGAAATATCCGCCTCGCCACGTTGAATCGTGAAGACCTATTCCGCAGAGAGAAACGTTGTTCCAGAAGTTGCACTTTGTATCCCACTCGTCGCCGTCGGCATTTGTGTCCTTCATACGCTTGTTGGTCTCCTTTGACCACAGCTTATAAACACCAGGGAGAGTTGTTCTCGCCTCAGATGTGGTCTGACCTGAAACTATATAGGTATCGAGCTTTTTCTTGCCCTTTTCATAATACCACAAGTGCTGGTCGGTAAGGTCTATCTCAATATAAGTGTCGCCTATATCATCATCCTTGCTTCTCGCAGACTCAACGCCTGTAAAGTCAAAATAACCGGTACTGTAATAGATAGGGTCTACCTTGTCAACGCTCTCGCCCTTTTCAAGCATATCCACAAGATCGTCACAAGTCTTTTCCTGATCTATCCACCAGCCGTATTTAGCATCAGAGCTTGTCGGCACGATTATGTCGCCCTGCAAAGTGGCGTGGAATTTTCTCTTAGTATTATATGTATCATACTTCTTTGCGAGCTTTTCCACATACTCCATGGCTTTCTTTCTATCCACAGTGTAGCTTCCGTCATCTTTGAGCTTTATCATCTTCATAAGCTCCTCGCCCGTGAGAGTTTCTGTGGTGTAGTCAAAATCGTATGTGACAGAAAGCTGGAAAACATCATTTCGTTTCTTGCAATCGTCCTCAAGGTCTGCGCTCTTCACATCCGGAAGAGAATAACAACCTGTGTCCTTGTCAAGCTCAACGCTAAGCTCACCTGCCGCCACGCTTTGTGTAACATAAGCTTCAAGCTTTTTCATATCGGTTATCTTGTTTCCCTGCACCTCAGGGGTGATAACATAAGCCGTCTTATCCTCGTTAAGACCAAGCTTTGCATCAGCAGTTTCAACATCGCCCCAGTTTGCTTTCTCCACAAGCTTCTGAAGCTTCTCAACATCAAATGTGATGTCCTCATTAAAACTATAGATGGAGTTCTGTATAAATCCCGAGAACCATGTTTTTCTGTTCACGCTGTCATAGATCTTCTGAAGATCGTCCTTGCCGCTTAGTCTGTAATCAAAATCAGCCGTCTTAAAAACAACAGGCGTGCCGTCGATAGTTTTGACCGTAAGCTCATAAGGCATATCGTTCACCCCGAGCAGATCGCAAGCCTGTTCAAATGTCTTTCCGCCCACGTCAATGCCATTCACTGTTGTGCCGCTCAGAAATCTGTTGCTATAGTAAGCTCTTCCAACGAAATATCCTCCGCCCACAACTATCACGATAGCCGCTGCCGCAGTGCCGCAGATAATGCCGATATTGTTGCGTTTTTTCTTTCTTTTCTTATTCTTTGACGAACCTTTGACAGAGCTGTTTTTCTTCACAGATGTCGCAGGCTTTTTCGTTATCTTTGTGGAATTTTCCGTCATCAATTATCCTCCTGTACAAAATGACGTTCGGCATTTGCCGACAATGTATCAAGAATAATTATATCATGCTTTTTTCCTTTTGTCTATAGGATAGGCTGAAAAATTTGTCACAAAAAGAGTGTCGGATATTCTTATTTAATGTACAAATAAACGTACTGCAAACAAACTACACGCAAACTCAGTAAAAAAATATCGGGCAGATAACTCCACCCGATACAATATCAATCTTTTATATACTTGTTCTTGACCTCGCTGTAGGTCTTGCAGAAGCGGTCATGGGAGATATACGCTCCCCAGCTCATGTTATCGTCCACCTGAGGGTCCATAACATATACCTGACCGTTTATCGTTACCTCCACCCACATATGATAGCCGTAACCGCCTGCCGCCATAGCGGTCTTGCCGTCAACGGTCTTTGCGTCAAAGCCTATATAGTTGAGCATTGCGGCGTAAACGTAAGAATATTCTGTGCAAGTGCCGTAACCGTCCTCAAGAACAGCCTTGACAGGATTTGCCCAGCCGCCGTAATCGTAGACCGTGTTCTTTATAAGGTAGTCGTAACAAGCCACAGCCTTTTCGTAGTTTGTCATATCATCTGATATTATCTTATGGAGATATTTCAGAAGTATCTTTTCTTCCTTTGCGCTGAGCGTCGCCTTTGGATCAAGCACTGCAGAATTAAGTCGCTGTGCAGGGGTCTTGCCGTTGTCGACAACAGGCGCAGTGGTTGTAGTTGTAACAGGCTTTTTAGTTGTTGTCACCTTAGCGGTGGTGGTCTTTTTCTTGGTAGTAGTCACCGCAGGCGTTGTGGTCGTAACAGGGGCAGTGGTAGCCTTTGTTGTCTTTGCAGTGGTAGTAGTTTTTGCAGTAGTAGTTTTCACTGTTGTAGTCTTTTTTGTAGCCTTTGAGGCAACAGTATCGCTGTCAGTAGTGCTGACAGGAGCGGAAGTAACAGCAGAAACCTTTGTTTCAGACTTTGAAGCCTGCTGAGTTTTCTTTGTTACAAGGCTTACTGATATGCTAAGCTTTGTGTCAGCGGAAGTCACGCTCTGCACTGCGGTCACTGACGCTGGCTTCTGTGATATTACAGAGGTCGTTACGCTCTCTGATCTCAAAGCTGTTTCGGAAGCTGACTTTGTTGCCTTTGTTGTTTCGCTTTTTGCAGTTTTTACAGCCTTTACAGCCTCGGTCTGAGAATTTTTCGCAGTTTCCTTGACGGCTGATGTTGTAAGAACAGTTGTGATATCCCCGATCTGCTCAGATGTTTCCTTGTCAGAAACGGCAGAAATGACCTTTGCATTTTCAGGCGGCATGACCGCACATGGCTGGATAACGTTTTTATCAAGTGTCGCAAAAGTCACAGCAGATACTGTCACAACTCCGCAGGCAGAAAGCACAGCCACACAGCGGGATATCCCCGACTTCAAATAACCCAATTCAGAACGCTCCTTTCAAATGTGATAAACTACACCATATTATAATGAATAAGGTTACAAAAGTCAAGGGGCATTGTAATCAAATTGTAATTTTCAAGCCGTTTTTTCGCCCGTTTATGAAGTCTATATGAACGTCAAGTTACAACCATTGTACATTTTATATCCCAGAAACGACAATAAGGGTTCTATTTTTATCACTTTTAACAAATTTCGCAAAACTTTTATTAATAATACCGAAAAACGGACACCTGCGTTACAAAAGCCCATATTTCCCACGATATTTTACATATCTATCCACAAAATCACCCACGCAAAAAAAGAACGCAGACACAAGCCAGCGTTCTCTTTTTTGAAGTATATGAAGTATATATGGAGAAAAAAGTATATGTGTAAATTTCATCTTTTTGTCTTTCTCTTATTGTGTTTATATCATACTCCGCCAATGTGACAGTTTTATGATAATGTGCTGAAAACTAATACACAAAAAAATAAGTGCAAAAAAACGCCTGCCATATGACAGACGTTTTCTCTTAGTTTAAGTAAATTACTCAGCCTGAGGTGCTCCTACAGGGCAAGTACCTGCGCAAGAACCGCAGTCGATGCACTCGTCAGCGTTAATAACACACTTACCATCAGCCTCGGAGATAGCTCCTACTGGACATGCGTCCATGCAAGCGCCGCAGCCGATGCACTCATCACTAATCTTATAAGCCATTTTCACAGACCTCCTTGCATAAATTCTACAAGTATCATATCAAATACTATACTTATATAATAACACATTTTCTGAAAAAATCAAGAGGTTTTCGGCATTTCATAAAAATTTCACATAGATTTTAAGTGATTTTTCGGTTAGTATTCACTAATTGGCTAAATGCTTGCCAATTCCTGCTGTGAGATAAGTGCAAATCCTGCTTCACTCAAAGCTTCCAGAGCGGCTGTAACGTTCTCCACTCTAAGGATAAGATAAGCCGTGTTTTCCTTAGTGTTTATGAATGCAGAATACATATACTCAACGCTGATGTTGTCATTGTAGAGAGCTTTCATTGCTTCTGAAAGTCCGCCTGGGCGGTCATTTATCTCCACTGCAAGCACCTGAGTGGTGGTAACGGAAAAGCCCTCTGTTTTCAAGGCTGAAACTGCTTTTTCAAAATCGTCAACGATAAGTCTGAGAATACCGAAATCCTTTGTGTCAGCAAGGGACATTGCACGGATATTCACATCATTATCCCCAAGTATTTTTGTAACGGCAGACAATCTGCCAGGTCTGTTTTCAATAAAAACCGAAAGCTGTTTTACTGTCATAAAATTACCCCCTGTCTTTTAGACAAGCTTTCTCTTGTCGATAACTCTTACTGCCTTGCCCTCAGAACGTGGAATGCTCTTTGGCTCAACAAGTCTTATCTTCGCCTTGATGCCAAGGATATTATGGATATCGTTGGATATCTTCTTTTCAAGATCCTCAATAGACTTGACAGTATCAGAGAACATATCGTCATTAAGCTCGACTCTTATCTCGAAAGTATCAGAATTGTTCACCCTGTCAACTACTATCTGATAGTTAGGGCTTGCCTTTGATATCTTAAGAAGCACTGACTCTATCTGCGATGGGAACACGTTTACACCCTTAATGATGAGCATATCGTCGCTTCTGCCCATTGGCTTGCACATTTTGACGAGAGTTCTGCCACATGAGCATTTCTCTCTTGTAAGAATACAAATATCTCTTGTTCTGTATCTCAGCAGAGGGAAAGCTTCCTTTGTGATACTTGTGAATACAAGCTCGCCCTTTGAGCCTTCAGGAAGCACCTCTCCTGTGTCAGGGTCGATTATCTCTGCGATAAAGTTGTCCTCATTGATGTGCATACCAGACTGTGCTTCGCACTCGAAAGCTACGCCAGGACCGCTTGTTTCTGTCAGGCCATAGATATCGTAAGCCTTGATACCAAGAAGCTTCTCTATCTCGTGACGCATTTCCTCCGTCCAAGGCTCAGCACCGAAGATACCAGCTTTAAGCGTAAGATCTTCTGGCTTTATGCCCATTTCCTTTACAGTTTCACCTATATAAGCAGCATATGACGGAGTACAGCACAGGATAGTAGAACCTAGATCCTGCATAAACTGTATCTGTCTTTCTGTGTTTCCTGATGACATCGGCAGTGTAAGACAGCCCACCTTATGAGAGCCGCCGTTAAGACCTGCTCCGCCTGTAAAAAGTCCATAGCCATATGCAACGTGGCAAACGTCGTCTTTTGTTCCGCCTGCGGCAACTATAGCTCTTGCACAGCAATTTTCCCAAAGGTCGATATCATGCTGAGTGTAGAAAGCCACAACTCTCTTGCCTGTTGTTCCGCTTGTTGAATGTATTCTCACGCACTCTGAAAGCGGCTTTGCAAGCAGACCGTAAGGATAAGCCTCACGCAGATCAGCCTTTGAAAGGAACGGCAGCTTGTGCAGGTCCTCAATGCCGTGGATATCATCAGGCGTTACGCCCTTTTCTTCCATAAGCTTCTTGTAGTATGGCACATTGTCCCAGACGTGCTTGACCTGCTTGACAAGTCTTTCGCTCTGGAGTTTTTTCATGTCCTCGTGCGCCATGCACTCGATCTCTTCGTTCCAATATTTTCCCATTGGAACACACCTCCTGTTAAAATGGTTTCGGTCATATTACTCGGGTATCAACTTTGCACAAGTATCATACGCCGTACATTTCTTCAAGCATCTTAATGCCTGTTTTCGTTTTGAACACCTTGTCACGGAAGCTTTTTATGCTCTCTTTGGAAAGGCTGTCCTCGAAAGCGTTCACAAGGAAATCTGCTTCCAAGAGTATCTGCCAGTCAAGCCCCTGGGCGCCCTCATAGGTGTGATGATGTGCGATAAGGAAGCACACCCTGTCTATGATATTCTCATCAAAGTCAAGCTCTGTGAGCATTTTCCGTGCAGGCTCAGGACCTAACTGTTCCTGAAGCTTTCCGCCGCAGTGACACTTGCCGTATCTCTCCTCCGCAGGCTTTATGCCTATATCATGCACCACCGACGCAACGTCAAGACAGTACATAGCGCGGATATCAAGCCCCTCTGCCCTGCCGATAACACGGGCAAAGGTATGCACCTTTATAAAGTGCTGTATACGCTTAGGGTCGCCGCTGAAAAACTCGGTAATTTTTATGATAAGACCGCTTATCTCGTCCATTATTTTACCTCTCTGCCGAGAGCGAACGCCTTTTTATTCAGTTCAAGGAACTTTGCAGGAACACAGTTTTCAAGAGCCTTCTGCCAAACGTCCTCGTCAAAAGCCATTTTAGTTGACACAACGCCCATGAGAACAACGTTTGAAGCCTTTGCAGTACCAGCCTGCTCCGCAAGTGCCAGTGCGTCAACAGCGATAACGTCAACGCCCTCTGCTTTAAGCTTGCCTATGATATCCTCAGGATAAACAGCCGCACCTGTGATAACAGGCATTGGGTCTATCTGCTGAGTTGAAGTGATGATATGTCCGCCCTTCTTGAGATATGAAACATATCTTGCGGCTTCAAGCTGTTCAAAGCTGATGATGATATCAGCTTCGCCTTTTTCAACTACAGGCGAGCATACCTCGCTGCCGTACTTAACGTATGTAACAACAGAGCCGCCACGCTGGCTCATTCCGTGTACCTCGCTGACCTTGACATCAAACCCCTGTGAGAGAAGCACGTTTCCTATTATTCTTGACGCAAGCAGTGAACCCTGTCCGCCTACGCCCACTATCATAATTGATCTTGTTTTCATTATTTACACCTCGAAATATATGTTATCATTAGTCGCATATCGCACCCAGCTTACACATTTCCTTGCATATGCCGCAGCCTACGCACTGTGTATGGTCGATAACGCACTTGCCGTCATGGATAGATATAGCAGGACAGCCTATCTTCAGGCACTGCTTACAGCCAACGCACTTATCCTTGTTTACCTTGAGCGGTGGATTGTGCTTTACATATTTAAGAAGTGCGCATGGACGTCTTGAAATAATAACGCTTGGTTCTTCCTTGGCAAGCTCTTCCTTGATAACAGCCTCTGTTTCAGCCATATGATATGGGTCAACGACTCTTACGCTCTTGATACCAAGTGAATGGCAGAGCATTTCAAGGTCAACGGCATAAGCAGGGTCGCCCTTAAGGTTTTTACCAGTTGTAGGGTTCTGCTGATGACCCGTCATACCTGTGATAGAGTTATCGAGAATGATAACAGTTGAATTTGTGGAGTTATATGCAACGTTCACAAGACCTGTCATACCGCTGTGCATGAATGTAGAGTCACCGATAACGGCAACAGACTTCTTCTCAGCCTCTGCACCTCTTGCCTTGTTGAAGCCGTGAAGTCCGCTGATAGAAGCACCCATGCAGATAGTTGAATCCATAGCACAAAGCGGTGCTGTTGCACCAAGGGTATAGCAGCCGATATCGCCTGATACCATAACGCCCAGCTTATGCAGGCAATAGAACAGACCTCTGTGAGGACATCCAGGACACATAACAGGAGGTCTTACAGGCACGTTATCCTCAAATGTGATATACTCATTCTTCTCGCCAAGTATCTTTTCAGCAACGATAGTCTGTGATATCTCGCCCATAAGGCTGAAAAGCTCCTTGCCGATAACGTTCACGCCGTTCTTTTTGCAGTGTGTTTCGATAACATCGTCAAGCTCCTCGATTACATAGACCTTTTCGCACTTTGCGGCAAAGTCCTTTATTATCTGAATAGGCATTGGGTTTACGATACCGAGTTTGAGATATGAAGCCTTGTCGCCCAAAGCTTCCTTTGCATACTGATATGAGATACCGCTTGTGATAACACCTATCTTTGTATCGTTCATCTCTACCTTATTGAGCGGTGAAGTTTCGGCATAATCAGCGATAGCCTTCATTCTTGCCTCAACAACAGGGTGACGGCGGATAGCGTTACCAGGCATCATAACATACTTCTGGATATTCTTTTCATATGGGATATTCTCCCTTTCCTCTCTCTCGCAAAGCTCAACGGCTGACTGAGAGTGAGAAACTCTGGTGGACAGTCTTACGATAACAGGAACATCGAACTTTTCAGAAAGCTCGAAAGCAGCCTTAGCAAACTCCTTGCACTCTCCTGAATCGGAAGGCTCTATCATCATTGTCTTAGAAGCGATAGCATGGTGACGTGAATCCTGCTCGTTCTGTGACGAGTGCATACCAGGGTCATCGGCGACAGCTATTACCATACCTGCCGTTACGCCTGTGTAGCCTGCTGTGTAAAGAGGGTCAGCGGCAACGTTAAGACCAACGTGCTTCATTCCGCAGAAGCTTCTTGCACCACCTATAGAAGCACCAAGAGCAACTTCCATTGCCACCTTTTCATTAGGCGCCCACTCAGCATATACCTCGTCATATTTTGCAACAGCTTCTGTTATCTCAGTTGACGGAGTACCAGGGTAAGATGATACAACCTTACAGCCTGCCTCATACAGACCTCTTGCAAACGCCTCGTTTCCAAGCATTAGTTTTTTCATACAATAAATCTTTCCTTTCACTGCACCGACCATTTTTTCGTGGTCGGTAGAAATAAACAATAATTAAAATAGACATAAGTAATTATACCACAAATTTCACCAAAATGCAACAGCTTTTTTGATTTAAAGCACCAATAGAGCATTATAAAAAGTTTGCTTACGGCAATTTTGTCAGTTTGCATAAAATATCAAGGGAGCTTCTGTGCAAAAATTTATGCCAGCTTACACGTTTTGAGCAACAAAAAATAAATCGCCGCCAGGCGATACCATAATTCCTCATTCCTCACTCCTCATTCCTCATTCTTAACACTCCTCATTTCTCATTCTCACCTCCTCACTTGTTTAAAAAATTGTACTTGAAAAAAGAGCATAAATGTTGTATAATAACAAAGTATACTTATATTTACGTTCGGAGGATATACATAATGAAAAAATACACACTTGACGAGGTCTACACAGCCGATATGACAGCGTTTCAGAGAGAAAGATATAACAGAGTTGCAGATGAATTTGAAAAGCTTTTCGGTGAAAAGCCAACTGCTTTCTTCTCAGCTCCAGGCAGAACTGAGGTAGGCGGCAACCACACCGACCACAACTTCGGCTGTGTTCTTGCGGCAGGCGTTTCACTTGACGTTATTGCCGCTGTCGCTCCTGACAACGAAGAGAACGTTATTACAATAAAGTCCGAGGGCTTCCCAATGGACACTGTGAACGTTGATGACGACACTATCTACGAAGAGCAGAAAAACACTTCTGCAGCACTTATAAGAGGTATGTCCGCAGGCTTTAAGAAGAATGGTCACAATGCCGGGGGCTTCAAGGCTTATGCTACTTCAAACGTGCTCAAAGGCTCTGGACTTTCTTCATCTGCGGCTTATGAAGTTCTTATCGGCACTATCCTCAACGGTCTTTACAACGAGGGCGAGGTTTCTGCTGTGGAAATAGCTCAGATAGCTCAGTTTGCGGAAAATGTATATTTTGGCAAGCCGTCAGGTCTTATGGACCAAATGGCTTCATCAGTAGGCGGATTTATCACTATCGACTTTGCTGACGAAAAGCACCCTGTTATCGACTCTGTAAAGTTCGATTTCACAAAAAGCGGTCACGCACTGTGTATCGTTGACACAAAGGGCAACCATGCCGACCTCACCCCTGAGTATGCGGCTATTCCTGCGGAAATGAAGTCTGTTGCGGCTTTCTTTGGCAAAAAGGTGCTGAGAGAGATAACAAAGGAACAGCTTCTTGAAAACATCTGTGCCGTTAGAGAAAAGTGCAGTGACAGAGCTGTGCTTAGAGCGCTCCACTTCTTTGACGATAACGAGAGAGTTGGCAAGGAAGCTTCCGCACTTTCAGAGGGCGACTTTGACGCTTTCCTGAGCCTTATCAATGAATCAGGAGATTCATCATTCAAATATCTTCAGAACATCTATGCTTCTTCTGCCCCAAACGAGCAGGGTCTTTCACTTGCTCTGTATCTTGCAAAGCAGGCTCTTGGCGGTGAGGGTGCTTGCAGAGTACACGGCGGTGGCTTTGCAGGAACTATCCAAGCGTTCGTACCTGAAAAGAAGCTTGAAGCTTTCAAGGCTGAAATGGAGAGAGTATTCGGTGAAGGCTCGTGCTATGTGCTGTCCATAAGACCTGTTGGCGGCGTGCAGATCGACCTTTAATATAGGAGTTATCATGAAAAATCCATTTGCAGGCTTGAAGAAAAAGCAGGTGAAGTTGCAGTTTTCCACCTGTGGAGAGATAATGATAGACGGACTTCCCTTTGCTTTCGGAGTGGAGAGTGCAGGGAAAGCGTCAGACAAAGGGCTTTGCGTCTCGATATCTGGTGAAGCTGTCAATGACGGACGTGTTACCTTTTCAAACCTTGAATACTACGAAAACCATGGCGGAAAGATAACCCTTGTGAAGCATGGCTTTTCACTTGTCACCAAAAAGGACGGCAAGAAAATTTATCAGGCGAAGTTTACCAAAATACCTATCACCGAAAAGGACACCTCAGTGCTTTTCAGAAAGCTCACCGAGGAAGAGGTCGTCCAACGGCTCAACTGCGAGATAGCTTTTAAGGTGACCCCTCATTTCAGCGGTGAGGACACACCCGAAGTCATGCTCACAGTTTATCCTTATGAAAATATGCTCACAGGGTCGGCTGTGCAGTGGCTAAAGGTCACGTCTGACAAGGACTATTTTCTGCACAAATATTCTAATAAATAACAGGAGAGTTTATCCCATATGAGAATGAGAAGAAAGAAAAATCTTGAGGCACGTCTTGAAGCCTGCGGAGATTATATTTTATATCTTGACCGTGACGAGAAGAATTTTCAGGACAAATCAAACAAACAGCTTATTGACTTTGAGAAGATATTCGGAAACAGCAATCCCCTTGTGCTGGAGATAGGCTGTGGAAAGGGTCAGTTTGCAAGAGAGATAGCCAAGAGAAATCCTGACAAGAATTTCCTTGCAGTAGAAAAAAGCAGTAACGTTATAGTTGACGCCGCACAAATGGCTATAGACGAGGGCATACCGAACCTGAGATTTGCAAGGGGCGAGGCTGAATATCTGGATTGCTTTATCCCCGAAAAGTCAGTGGAGTGTATCTATCTTAACTTTAGCTGTCCGTATCCTAAAAATACATATGCACGTCATAGGCTCACATACAGAGCTTTTCTTGAAATATACAGACGTATTCTTGTGGACAAGGGCGAGATATACCAAAAGACCGACAATATGCACTTCTTTGAGTTCTCCTTGGAGGAGTTCTCTGCGGCAAATTACGGACTTAAAAACATTTCTCTCGACCTTCACAACAGCGGCTTCGAGGGCAATATCGTAACGGAATATGAGAAGAAATTCTCAGACATGGGTATGCCTATCTACAGATTGGAGGCGTTCGTAAAATAATGAGCGAGCAGATAAATCCAATTGTCAGCGAGAAAGATATGGGTGCTGACGGCAAGCTTCGCAAATGGTCAACAGGCAGAAAAGCCAAGTGGATAATTTGGATAGTCGTTATTCTTGCAGCAGCACTCGGCTTCTGGCATCAGCACTATATGCGCTCCGACAGTCAGATAAAAGCCGTTTTCGATGACAATAAGGCTAACTTTCAGACCACTGCGGAGTTTATGATAGAAAGCATTTCATGCGAAAAGCCGACACTACCAAAGGGCAAATGCTCCATTAAATCGCTCACTGAAAACAATGCTTGCAAGTCTGTGAAGAAAGAGCTTGAGGAGCTGGAGCGCAGGAACGTTACATACATCGACAGCGACGGCTTGACAGTGAAATTTTATACCATTTATGATCATTACTATATTTACCGCTCACCCATAAGCTCATCAGGGGGCGAAGATAACCTCGGCAATGGCTGGTCATATGTTAAAACAAGCAAAAGCTGATTTTTTATGGACGAAAAAATTATTTTTCGTCCATTTTTTTATGCAATCAAACGGTCTTTACATTCGTGTTATAGATGAAAGGCTTTTCAAAACAACAAAGGAGGTGACAGCTTTGACAAGAGATATTGACTACATAGTTGACAAATTTTCAGACGATATCTACCGAGCGGCACTGGCAGTCACAGGCAGCGTTCACGAGGCGGGGGATATAGTCAGCGAGGTCATAATAAAATATTTCACAAGGCAGGGTGAGCTTTTCTTCAATGATGACGAGCATCTTAAAGCGTGGCTGCTGAGAACGGCGATAAATCTATCCAAAGACCTGCTAAGGTCGGCAGGCAGACGTCTGCGTGCAGAAAATGAGGTAAGTGCAAGCAGCGATTTTTCATCACCTGATATGCAGATAGATGTGCAAAACGCTATAAACAGGCTGGATAAAAAATACAGGATAGTGCTTTATCTTTTTTATTATCAAGGCTGCAAGACCGATGAGATAGCCGACATTTTGGGAACAAGCAAGGGCACGGTCACATCAAGGCTGAAAAGAGCAAGAGAAAAACTAAAGCTTTCACTTTCAGACTACGAAAAGGAGATGAGCGTATGAACGAAAGAGATATAAAACAATTTTTCGCAGGCGCAAGCCTTTCTGAGCAGAAAAAAACACAGCTCAAAGAAACGCTCAAAAAGCGTTTTCCACAACAAAACGGAGATATAAATACGGATACTTTCACACCACAAACCGAGCCGACACAGCCTGCCATAGTCGCAAGACACAAGGGTGCAAAGGTAGTTGCGGCAGCGGCGGCAGTGGCGCTTGTAATGTCAGGCGGAATTTACATGACAAGAAATATCCATGACTACGAGCCGAACGCAGGCACAGCTCCACCTGCAAACAGCAGTGTATCCGGCGATACAGGTACACTGCAGTTGTGTTCAGCAGACTTTATAAAGCTTGCAGACACAGTGCTTGAAAGCGCAAATTCTACGGTAGGAAATCTCGACATAATACAAAACAGCCCTGCATACTGCGATATAGTCTACAGCGGCAACTATGACGAAAATATCGAGGGCAAGGAACACAGCACAAGGTATTACGTTGACCTGCTGGAGAAAACCGACAGCGGACTTCCAAGCGTGGATTTTTTGACAGATGATAACAGCTATGAGCCAAATTCTTTGGTAATCGATATCCTGTCGGAGATAAAAACCCTTGATGAGGACGCTTTTAACAAGGCGGTGAATTGCAGAATAGAAGCCCATATTGAGAATAACAACTGCAAGATAACCATTTCAGACAGCGATAACAGCGTTTCTCTCAAATACGGAAGCGGCGAAAGCTTCACTGAAAATGCCAAAATTATAGCTCAAACCCTCAAAAATGACCTGCTGGATATCTATGACGAAAGCTCTATGAAAAACCCAGACAATGCCATTTTTAGCTACTCCCCTGCTGACTATAATTATTACAACGATATCATGAACAGCAACAATACAACAGAATATGTAAAGTCAGACTATGCGCAAAATGGATATATCACAAACGAAAGTCTGAACCTCCTGACCTTGAATATCGTCAACGATTCGGACATACAGTTCAATATGGCGACAGATTATTTCACTGTGGATATGTTCACAAACAGATTTACTCTGTATAGCTATGCCAATGACGGAAGCTGGGCGGTGTATGATTCCGCTCCGTTTTCAAGCACCAGCACTGTGGAAGCTGACCCGTCAGCCACGGCGCAGTATATTTTTGAAAAGGCGCAGGCGCTTGTAACAAAGTATAACACCAGCGGCAAGAAGCTTCACTTTGACAATGTTACCTCACTCGACCTTGCGAAAGAGCTTGCAATGTCGTATGTGCCAGATATGGACAAAGAAGATAACATCACGCCGGAGCTTTTCGCATATGGACTTTGGGTAGAAACTCTGCCATATGACAAAGAGTCCAGCTCCTATGATTTATCCGGACTTGACTTTTCAATATACTTTGAAAAGGATAAGGACGGCAGTGCATATGATGTAACCCAGGTGGATGTCACAGTTGAGGGGGATATGGTTTATTCATACACCACTGATGAGCATGACAGCGTTGAAACTTATGACCAAAATGACAGTGCATTATCTTAACAAAACAATGTTGGTAGCTCGGTTGCTCACTAAACAAAGGTAGAGTTACCGAGCCACAAAATAAAAGCTATGCTCCAAGATAGAGTAGCGAAGTAAAAAAAGAAAAAAGTGACCTGCAAAGTTAATTGCAAGTCGCTTTTCTTTATGCAATAATATTTATCTGCAAATTAGTTGTTGATGAGCTTTTCGTCATCGTTGTTCCAGCTGTAGAGCTTTCTGATCTCCTTACCAACCTTCTCAGAAGGATGCTCAGCATGGAGCTTTCTCATAGCCTTGAAGTGTACCTGTGAACCTGCGTCAGACATATCAAGGAGGAAGTCCTTAGCGAATGTACCGTCCTGAATGTCAGACAGAACCTTCTTCATAGCCTTCTTAGTGTCCTCAGTAACGATCTTTGGACCTGTGATGTAGTCGCCGTACTCAGCTGTGTTAGAGATAGAATATCTCATGCCCTCGAAACCTGACTGATAGATAAGGTCAACGATGAGCTTCATCTCATGGATACACTCAAAGTATGCGTTTCTTGGGTCATAACCAGCTTCACAAAGTGTTTCAAAACCAGCCTGCATAAGTGCGCACACACCACCGCAGAGAACAGCCTGCTCACCGAAGAGGTCTGTTTCTGTTTCTGTTCTGAATGTTGTCTCAAGAACACCTGCTCTTGCTCCGCCGATACCAAGTGCATATGCAAGTCCGATATCCTGTGCGTTGCCTGTTGCGTCCTGCTCAACTGCGATAAGGCAAGGTGTACCCTTACCAGCCTGATACTCAGAACGTACTGTGTGACCAGGAGCCTTAGGTGCGATCATGATAACATTGACATTCTTTGGTGGTACGATGCAGCCAAAGTGAATGTTAAAGCCGTGTGCGAATGCAAGAGTCTTACCCTCTGTAAGGTATGGCTCGATAGATTTCTTATAAAGTGCAGCCTGCTTCTCATCAGGAATAAGGATCATGATGATGTCAGATGTCTTTGCAGCTTCCTCAGTTGTCATAACTGTAAGACCCTGCTGCTCAGCCTTTGCCCAGCTCTTAGAACCCTCGTAAAGACCTACTACTACGTCAACACCGCTCTCCTTAAGGTTGAGCGCATGAGCGTGGCCCTGTGAACCGTAACCGATAATGGCAACTCTCTTACCCTTGAGTACGTTAATGTCGCAATCCTGCTGATAGAATATTCTTGCCTGTGCCATTGTTAATTCCTCCAAATTCAGAAATTTTAGATTTATTTTATGTAGCCTTTCGGCTATATAATCAAAGTTTATTTGCCTGCATTGAATGTGTCAGAGCCTTTCTCTATTGCGATAGTGCCTGTTCTTACCATTTCGATTATTCCGTAAGGTGCTATGACCTCCTCAAATCTGCAAAGATGAGCGTAAGTGTCGCAAAGCTCCAATGTCATTGTCGTAAGCGTTATATCCATGACCTTAGCCCCTGTGATATCCGCAATAGTCATTATCTCACTGCGTCTGTTTGCGACCGCAGACACCTTAACTATCATAAGCTCTCTTGCGAGATACTCATTAGCCTCAAATGTCTTTACCTTGATGACCTCTATAAGCTTATTGAGCTGTTTCTCGATCTGCTCAACTGTATGCTCGTCACCGTCAGCAACTATCGTTATTCTTGAAACGTCAGGGTCATGAGTTGGACCTACTGCAAGGCTCTCGATATTGAACCCACGTCTTGAAAACAGTCCGGAAATTCTTGATAGAACACCGCTGTGGTTTTCTACAAGAACTGAGATCGTATGTTTCATAAATCAACCTCCATAAGGAAACCTTTCCTTGATTTTTAATTATATCAGCTTATTATTAAGATTTTTTGAACGTAAACGCTATATACTGTAAACGCTACAGATAGTTAAAATATTGGCCTTATAATGTTGGCATATCCTTATCCACAACGACTTCAACAAGGCAAATGCCTTTATGTTCAGCAAGCATTTCCACGCCCTTTTCCATAGTATCATCGTCATAAACTCTCATTGCAGGTATGCCATAAGCTTCTGCAAGCTTGATAAAGTCAGGAGAGCCGTCAAGAAAAACTGCTGTCTGTCTGTCATGATAGCCGTTTGTCTGAAGTTCTCTTACCATGCCAAGGCGGTTGTTTGTCATTACTACCACCTTTATATCAACGCCGAACTGAACGGCTGTTGCAAGCTCCATGAACGACATCTGAAAAGCTCCGTCACCGCATATAGCAACTGTTGCTCTGCTGTTGTCAGCCATTTTTGCACCTATTGCCGCAGGCACAGAATAACCCATCGTACCCATGCCGCCTGAGGTAAGAAGTCTGCCCTCTTTGCGGAACTTATATTCAGTGCAGGTCCATATCTGATTTTGTCCAACGTCTGCCACAACAGTAACATTGGCAGGCATTTTCTTTGCAAGCCTGTCGATAAACACCCTCGGATTTACAGTACCCTTTGCAGGCTCAACATACTTTCTCTCGCCCCCAAGGGTCTTGATGTGAGCTATCCACTCATCGTGTTTCATAGGCTTTGCAAGCTCCATCATTTGCTGTAAAACAAGCTTTGCGTCGCCAACGAGAGGCAGGTCAGCACCGATATTCTTGCCTATCTCCGCAGGGTCGATATCTATATGTATTATCTTAGTAGTTTTCTCCAGAGCCAAAGGTGTTTTAACGGCTCTGTCGCCAACTCTTGCACCCACAAGGAACAGCACGTCGCACTCGTTCACAGCGGCGTTCGCCATTTTAACACCGTGAGTTCCTATCATGCCGCAGAAAAGCTGGTCGTCATCAGGGAAAACAGAAATGCCCATCATAGTTGTGATAACAGGTATCTGCATAAGGTCGGCAAGCTCTCTTATCTCGTTCTCAGCGTGTGCGGCAAAAACACCTCCGCCAATACAGATAAGCGGCTTCTCAGCCTCTTCCAACGCCGCCATTACACGCCTTACCTGAACGTAGTTGCCCTTTGTGGTAGGCTTATAGCTTCTTATCTCGCACTTTTCAGGGTACTCAAAGTCGATAACAGACTTCTGAACGTCCATAGGGATATCTATAAGCACAGGGCCCGGTCTGCCCGTACCTGCGATATAGAAAGCCTCCTTGAAAACTCTCGCAGTGTCCTCAGGGTCTTTGAGAAGATAGCTGTGCTTAACGAACGGCTCGGCCGAGCCTGTAATGTCAGCCTCCTGAAAAACATCAGAGCCTATCTGGTCGGTATTCACCTGACCTGTTATGCACACGATAGGTATAGAATCCGCATAAGCGGTAGCAATAGCAGTAATAAGATTAGTTGCACCCGGACCTGATGTAGCGATACAGACCGCAGGCTTACCTGAAATTCGTGCATAGCCGTTAGCCGCATGACCACCGTTAGCTTCCTGTCTCACAAGCACCTGCCTGATGTCGTTTTCAGCATCCAGCAAAGCGTCATAGAAAGGACAGATAGCAGCTCCGGGATAGCCAAAGACGACTTTTACGTTCTCAGCTTTCAAACATTCAACCATAGCCTGACTTACAGTCATCTTCATAATAAAGTCGCCTCCATAAAAAATTTTCTGTATAAATTATCATATAAAGTGATAAAACATACAAAGCTGTGATTTATTATACCATATTTATAAGATTTCGTCAAGTATCGTTAGCATACGAAGGAATATTTATGCTTCAAAAAAATTTCGCAAAAAAATTTGAAAAAAGGGTTGACAAGACAGATGAACTGTGCTATAATAATTAAGTCGCTGAGAGAGAACGACACAAAAACAAATAATTAATGTGGACAGGTGTCCGAGTGGTTTAAGGAGCTGGTCTTGAAAACCAGTGATACGGCAACGTACCGTGGGTTCGAATCCCACCCTGTCCGCCACAATTTTTATATATACAGGTTTGCGGATTTACCCAAGTGGTGAAGGGGCTCCCCTGCTAAGGGAGTAGGTCTGGAAACGGGCGCGAGAGTTCAAATCTCTCAATCCGCGCCAGCAAAAGTTTAAGCTTTTGCTTGTATCCGCTTTACGTTATGTAGAGCGGATTTTTTTATTATATAAATACACAAACGCCGCAGAGATGTCTGTCCTCTGCGGCGTTTTTTATTATGCAAGCCCTGCGGCACTTTTCATTCTGTCTTTGAAGAAATGATCGAATACTGCCACGCACCTTCCCACAAGGAGCATTGCCGCCACCGTTCCGATACCGATACCTATTATCCGCTTGTCAAACAGCAGACCTATCACGCAGGCAATGGCAACACACGATGCGTCAAGTATATTCTTGCCAAAGCCCATGTTCTTTCCAAAGGCTTTTCCTATAGCCTGAGCAAGACCGTCGGCTGGGTTCGGCACGAACTTCATGGCTATCATCATTGACATTCCCGCACCCGTGCAGATTATCGCTGCTGCCAGATACAACGTGTTCTGCCACAAATGTCCGAAATTGAAATCAAGCAGCTTTGAAAACATATTCAGCAACAGGCTGAACACAATACTGAATGGTATTTGCAGCCAGTCTATAACAGTTCTGTCGCTGCCTTTTATTATCATTTCTATCACAACGAACAGTGCATATGTAGCAAAAGTCACAAGAGAAAAATTCACGTCCCATATACTCGATATGGCAAATGGCACTGATATAATGGTGGATACACCTAGCCCTGTTTTGATGTTCATCGTTATCCCTGCGGCAAGTATCACAAGCCCCATGGCATATATAGCCGCCCTTGCGGCATAATTCTTCTTTTCCAAACTAAATTCGCCTCCATACCAATTATACCACCTTCATCACACTTTTTCAAGAGCACAAAAAAAGCTGCCGTACCAAAAGGCACAGCAGCTTTTATACTATATAATAATAGTATCAGAGTTATTGATTATTCCTTTGGACCTGCTGATACAAGAGCCTTACCTGCTGGGTTGCCCTCATACTTAGCAAAGTTCTTAACAAATCTGCTTGCAAGATCCTTAGCCTTTGTCTCCCACTCGGAAGCGTCAGCATATGTGTCACGAGGATCGAGAATTGCAGGATCAACACCTGGAAGCTCTGTTGGAACTTCAAAGTCAAAGTGTGGTATCTTCTTTGTAGGTGCGTTGAGAATATCGCCGTTAAGAATAGCGTCAATGATTCCACGAGTATCCTTGATAGAGATTCTCTTGCCTGTGCCGTTCCAACCTGTGTTTACCAGGTATGCCTTAGCACCGCTCTTCTGCATCTTCTTAACAAGCTCTTCAGCATACTTTGTTGGGTGAAGCTCAAGGAAAGCCTGACCGAAGCAAGCTGAGAATGTTGGTGTAGGCTCAGTGATTCCACGCTCTGTACCTGCAAGCTTTGCAGTAAAGCCAGAGAGGAAGTAATACTGTGTCTGCTCTGGTGTGAGGATAGATACTGGAGGCAGTACACCAAATGCGTCTGCTGAAAGGAAGATAACGTTCTTTGCAGCAGGTGCAGAAGAAATAGGTCTTACAATGTTCTGGATATGGTCGATAGGATAAGATACACGAGTGTTCTCTGTAACGCTCTTATCAGCAAAGTCGATCTTGCCGTTCTCGTCAAGAGTTACGTTCTCAAGAAGAGCATCTCTTCTGATAGCGTTGTAGATATCAGGCTCAGAATCCTTATCAAGGTTGATGACCTTAGCATAGCAGCCGCCCTCGAAGTTAAATACTCCGTTGTCGTCCCAGCCGTGCTCGTCGTCACCGATAAGAAGTCTCTTAGGGTCTGTAGAAAGTGTTGTCTTACCTGTACCGGACAGACCAAAGAAGATAGCTGTGTTCTCACCGTTCTTATCTGTGTTAGCTGAGCAGTGCATTGAAGCCATGCCCTTGAGTGGAAGGAAGTAGTTCATCATTGAGAACATACCCTTCTTCATCTCTCCGCCGTACCAAGTGTTGATGATTACCTGCTCACGGCTTGTGATGTTGAACATAACTGCTGTCTCGGAGTTAAGACCAAGCTCCTTATAGTTCTCTACCTTAGCCTTTGAAGCGTTGTATACAACGAAGTCAGGCTCAAAGTTCTCAAGCTCCTCAGCTGTTGGCTTGATGAACATATTTGTTACAAAGTGAGCCTGCCAAGCAACCTCAACGATGAAACGGATAGCCATTCTTGTATCCTTGTTAGCGCCGCAGAATGCGTCAACTACGAAAAGTCTCTTATTTGAAAGTTCCTTGATAGCGAGTTCCTTAACAGACTTCCAAGCCTCCTGTGAAGCTGGGTGGTTGTCGTTCTTGTACTCGTCAGAAGTCCACCAAACAGTGTCCTTAGAATTTTCGTCCATAACGATGAACTTATCTTTAGGTGAACGGCCTGTATAAACGCCTGTCATAACGTTTACTGCGCCAAGCTCACTCTCCTGACCCTTTTCATAGCCTTCGAGTGTTGGCTTTGTTTCTTCCTCGAACAGCTGCTCGTAAGAAGGGTTGTAAACAACTTCTGTAGTTCCGGTGATACCGTACTTGCTCAAATCGATCTTTGACATGTTGCAATAACTCCTTTTCAAAAAAATATCGTTAATAGGCGCTATAATGAAACAGCACACGCCGGCACATTCATTTTCTTTCCTTATTATTAAGCATAAGCTATACAGAAATTCATCTGACAATTGAAAACACACTGCCAGCATTTCATGCTGTGCTCCTATTACAGCAATATAATTATACCACATATTTTTCTGAATTGCAAGGGTAAACGCAGATTTTGTGAGCTGATTTTTTACATTTCGCTTAAATCTATAACGATTTTTTATGAATAAATGTAATTTCATGGTATAAAATAGATAATAAAAGATATTGACTATTATCAATAGTTAGTCTAAGCTTGCACGGACGATTTTGCAGTATCAATATAAAATAATTGCATTTTTATGCTTCTTTGCAAAAAAGCGCCCCAAATTATGCAGGCAAATTCCGCTTTCCTGCAAACAGAAAAAAGGCAGTCCACAAGGAACTGCCCTTCTCCGAAATATCAACAATAGGGGAGATCTTATTTACTTTTTCTTCTTAGCCATGACCACAGCCGCACCGCTGAGAAGTGCAAGAGCGAATGCTCCGCCTGCAACGCCGGTCGATGGGTTTGTGTTTGAAGCGTTTGAAGCTGCCTTTGAACTGCTGTCTGACTTGCTGTCAGTTGTCTTGCTGTCAGAAGATGAGCTGTCGGAAGATGAGCTGTCGGAAGCGGAACTGCTCGTATCTGACGAAGCATCAGAACTGCTTACGCTGTCAGGCTGTGAAGAAGCAGGTGCTTTCTTTACAAGGTTTGCCACAGCGTCATTTATAGCCTTTGCCATAGCGTCCACATCAGCCTGCTCTGTGATGTTCTTTGTTCTGTCAATAGCGGCAAGAGCCTTTTCGACTTCTGAGAAGTCCTCATAATCGTCTTTGTTGAGAGCCTTTGCGGCTTTCTCTGCCTTGTCAAGCTCTGTATAGTCTGCTGACTTGTAAACAAGTGCCTCAACAGCATCGTTTATGTCTTTCGCCATTTTGTCAACATCTGACTGCTGTGTAAGGTTTTTAGTTCTGTCGATAGCTTCAAGTGCCTTTTCTACGGCTGTAAAGTCCACATAGTTGTCCTTATTAAGAGCCTTTGCAGCTTCTTCTGCTTTGTCTACTTTTGTGTAGTCAGCGTCAGCTATCTCAAAAACGCCTGAGCTGTTCTTATGTGCCATAAACGGATCCTCGCACTCATCAACATGGAAGGTTCCGCCTGTTATCTCGCACTTTTCACAATCATAGAGGAAAATACCTTTTTTGCCTTTAAGCGTTATATCGCCCGCTGAAATAATGCCATTCTTAACATTACCAGAACCCAGATATACGTCAGCGAGGCCACCCTCAAGATCAAGCTTGCCGCCCTCTATTCTAAGACCTGTCTTTGGCTCAGGAGCGCCTATGCCAACAACAAACAGACCTATTCTTCCGGCCTTAACATTGACCTCTCCACCGTATATCTCGATAGAACCGTTAGCATACAGACCATCGTTCCAACCATCTTCAGGGTCTGCCATAGTTGTATCAATATTCACAGCCGCTTCCATTACTTTTATGGTATACAAAGTAATGGCTGCACCGCCCTGAATATCAACTGTACCTGACTCAAAGGTGATATTTGGCTGATCCATTGAAGGAAGATTGCCTGTTTCAACAAGGCTAAGCTTACTTTCTTTAGCTTCGCCTTTTAAAGTCAAACCAGTATCTTTTGAGCCTCTATCCGTCCTGCTAATAATAGTTGCTGATGATTCAAGCTTGTTTTCACCCTTGAAAAGTATCGTTGTAGACTTTAAGCCGTCAACTTTTATACTCGACTTATTTCCTGTAGAAAAATCTACATTGTCAAGAGTAAGCGTCAGAGTATCAGCGTCCCAGCTCCAGCCCTCGTCTTCATTTTTCTGATCGTTCTGAAATCCTGCCACTGTAAGGTCAAGAGTTGTAGTTCTCTGCTGATTTGCCGCAAAAACATTTATTGCAGGCAAAGATGCCATACATATGACCGTTGCGAGCATTGTGCTAAAAATTCTTGTCTTTTTCATATTTTATCCTCCCGAAATATAAGACTTCATATCATATTTGCATTGCGATATAAAACCGCCCTGCTTATAATTATGATAGCAGAGCGGTAATAATTTTTCAACTGTTTTGACACAAACGGTCAAAAATCAGCACAAGCGGTATTCGTTTAAACAAATAATGTATGAAAGTCCCACTTAATTGCTTTATATATCCATTTAATGGATATATTACTTTTTCTTCTTAGCCAGGACCACAGCCGCACCGCTCAGAAGTGCAAGAGCGAATGCTCCGCCTGCAACGCCGGTTGATGGGTTTGTGTTTGAAGCGTTTGAAGCTGCCTTTGAGCTGCTGTCTGACTTGCTGTCAGAAGATGAGCTGTCGGAAGCGGAACTGTCAGAAGCGGAACTGCTCGTATCTGACGAAGCATCAGAACTGCTTACGCTGTCAGGCTGTGAAGAAGCAGGTGCTTTCTTTACAAGGTTTGCCACAGCGTCATTTATAGCCTTTGCCATAGCGTCCACATCAGCCTGCTCTGTGATGTTCTTTGTTCTGTCGATAGCGGCAAGAGCCTTTTCGACTTCTGAGAAATCCTCATAATCGTCTTTGTTGAGAGCCTTTGCGGCTTCCTCTGCCTTGTCAAGCTCTGTGTAGTCTGCTGACTTGTAAACAAGTGCCTCAACAGCGTCGTTTATATCATTTGTCATTTTGTCAACATCTGACTGCTGTGCAAGATCTCTATACCCTCTTAAAGCCTCAACTGCACTGTACAAGTTTGCAACGCTTTCATTTGTGTAGATAGAAAGGTCGGCAGGAATATTACCCAGCACTTCATAAACATTGCTGTAGTCAGCAGGCTCAGCACCGCAGGCAGGAGTATCGTTATTACGCTTAGTCCATACGTTTGATGAGCCGTTGAGCACATTTAAAAATCTGTCTGTTTTCATATCGTCAATAGTAAGAGAAGCTGCTGATTCCGTATTTTTTGCTGTATTTTGTATGTTGTAGTAGCAATTTTGAATCGTACTTCTCTTCATCGTATCTTGCATTGCAAAAGCATAAGCGGAAGAAGAAATATCAGATACAAGACCTGTTGCATAGCAATTCTTTACAGTGCCATAATAGTTATTGCTTGCAGCGTCAGTACCCATGAATGACGCACCAACAAAACTATTGCTTACATCACCCTTTGCATAGCAGTTGCTGATGTTAAGACCTGAGATGTTTCCAACAAAGCCGCCTGCATATTCTGCACCTGTTATATTGCCTGTGGCATAGCAATTTTCTATCAAAGTTTCATCAATTGTCACTCCATTACCTATTCCAACGAAGCCACCTACTGCAATGCCACGTCCGTTTCCTGTTACCTCAACAGAAACGTCTGCACCGCAATATTTAGCAGATGAGCCTTTTGCGAGTGTACCAACAAAGCCACCAACATTGCCCTTTTTTGTTGATTCCTCTATCTTTCCGGAAACACGGCTGTGGCTCACTGTTGTACCTCCGTCCTGAATGCCTACTAATCCGCCTATGCTGTTAAGAGCAACATAGCTGCCGTCAGAGCCTGCTTTCATGTCAAGACCGATAACAGTACAATTTACTATATCGCCCATAGAATAACCTACAAGCGCACCTCCCATGCGGAAGCCATATCCACTGCTGTGATTTCCGCCAACATAGTTTATAGAAACATTTTCAAGAACTACGTCCTCGATAGTGCCGCTGGTCGCACCGAACAAGCCGCATACATCGCCACTGTATGGCGATGTTTCTGTTCCAATGGTAAGATTTTTGATAGTATAACCATTTCCGTCAAAGTTGCCAGAGAAAACAAAATATTCATGACTACCCATAATAAGATCCGCCACAGTTTCTCCTACTGGAGTCCACTCTTTTCCACCGAGGTCGATATCCTCTGTAAGCTCAAAGTATGTGTCTGCATATTTTTCACCATATTCCTCTGCGTTCACTCTTTTCGCAAAATACGCAAGCTGTGAGCCAGTAGCTATTTGATAAGGGTCATCTTTTGTGCCTTTTCCTCCTGCAAAAGACTCCGCTATAGAGCCGTCCCAGACCTCTGTACCGTCAGCAAAAACAGAAACAGGCACTAAGCTTGCCGCAAGACCCATCGTCACCAAAAGGCTCAAAATCTTCTTTTTCATTCTAATTCCTCCATTATATTTTTCGGGGTTGATATTTCTTTTTTACTCAGAACATAAATTTTTCACGATTATTTTAACACAACCCACACACTTGTCAACAAGTTTGACACAAACGGTCAAAAATCTGCACAAATGGTATTCGTTTAAACAAATAATGTATGAAAGTCCCACTTAATTGCTTTATATATCTATTTAATGGATATATTACTTTTTCTTCTTAGCCATTACCACAGCCGCACCGCTCAGAAGTGCAAGAGCGAACGCTCCGCCAGCAACGCCTGTTGACGGGTTTGTATTTGAAGCGTTTGAAGCCGCCTTTGAGCTGCTGTCGGCTGATGAACTGTCAGGCTGTGAAGAAGCAGGTGCTTTCTTTACAAGGTTTGCCACAGCGTCATTTATAGCCTTTGCCATAGCGTCCACATCAGCCTGCTCTGTGATGTTCTTTGTTCTGTCAATAGCGGCAAGAGCCTTTTCGACTTCTGAGAAGTCCTCATAATCGTCTTTGTTGAGAGCCTTTGCGGCTTTCTCTGCCTTGTCAAGCTCTGTATAGTCTGCTGACTTGTAAACAAGTTCAAAAGCCTGTGTATGTGTTGCGATATCTGCTGAAATAGTTATTTCCTTGCTGAGAGGCTCGCAATCGTCAGCAGTTACCTCTACTGTGTAAGTGCCTGCTGTAAGCATTGCAGTATTGTTTGTTATCTCTTTTCCGTCTACCTTTATTACAACATTTTTCAGGTCAGCAGGTGTTACTTCAAAATCAACTGCATATTCCTTAGTTGGCAGGACAGGTGTTTTTCCCTCAACATACTGATACTTTGCACCGTCGGCTGTCAGCTCATCATAAAATTCTTTTGTTGTCATATAGTCATATGATTTAGCCTTGCCTGCTTCTTTATTTGAACCGCAAGCTTCAACATTTTCTGTTTCTGTGAAATAGTTGTTTTTAAAGTCAGTTGTAGACGAGGAATCCTTCCCCACTATTCCGCCGAAACGTGTATATGGCTTTTTGGCTGAGTACTGTGAAAGGTCAATTTCTCCTGCAAAATAGCAATCACTTACAGAACCGCCGGCTACTGAACCAACAATACCGCCTACATCTGTGGTTCCGTTGCCAACCGGCGTGAGTTTTCCTGTAACATAGCTGTTTATAACCTTGGAATCGCCATACAAACGTCCTACGATACCGCCGGCGTCTGGTGCAGCATATACCATATCGCCTGTGCTTGAACAATAGCGGACTTCCGTTCCAATCTGTGCATATCCAACTATACCGCCGACATAAACACTTTCGTTGTCGCCTGAGATAGTTATGTCTGCTGTGTTCTCACAATATTCAAAAGTTGTGCCGTATGCCTGACCTACCATGCCCATGAAGCCATAAACATATTTGCCGTTATTGTTGAACGATACGTTTGACACACAATCAGAAATAGTACAATCACCTGCAAATCCTGCAATAGTGCCATAAACAGTATATTCGTTATCAGTATTTGTCACATCCAGATTTCCCTCTATAGTCAGACCTGATACCTCTGCTTCCTCAATATCGCCAAAGAAACCGACCAACAAATCTTTACCATAAATAGACGTAAAATCAATGTTTGAAATAGTATGACCGTTTCCGTAGAATTTGCCGCTGAAACAATGTTCAATATAGCCGTTTTCATCGAAAACGTTTCCGATAGGCGTCCATACAACACCTGTCAAGTCAAGGTCATTTTCAAGAACAACAACTGCGTCTTTATTCTTGTCATAATCTCCGTTGTTTACCGCTTTTGAAAACGCCAACAGGTCGTCAACAGTTTTTATTACCGTCTTATTATCGTCTGCAAATGCCGTTGTCGGCACAAACAAAAGACAGCCCGTCACCAAAAGACTTAAAATTTTCTTTTTCATTCTAATTCCTCCATAATATTTTTCGTTGCTGATATTTCTTTTTTACTCAGAACATAATTTTACTTGATTATTTTAACACAGCCTACACACTTTGTCAATAAATTTAGCACAAACGGTCAAAAATCTGCACAAGCGGTAATAAAATAAATGAATAATGCTTGAATTTTGCTTTGATGTGTGTTATTATATATTAAGAAATCATGTATAAGAAAGGATTTTTACAGTATGAGAGTGGCATTGGTAGACGATAATAAAAACGACCTTGCACTTCTTCATGAATATATTTCCGAACAAACCGCTCACAGCTGTCAGATAGATACGTTTTCAAGCGGAGAAAGCTTTTTGTCATGTTGGCAGATGGGAGCTTATGATCTGGTGGTGCTTGATATATTCATGGGGAAAATGACAGGGATAGAGGTCGCAGAAAAGCTTCGTGAAACAGACAAAAATGTGCATATCGCATTCGGCACTTCAAGCAACGAGTTTGCAAGCGAAAGCTACGACCTCAACGCCTGCTACTATCTTTGCAAGCCCTTTCAGGCTGACAAAGTAAAAGCCATGCTTGACCGGATCGGTTCTGATGAAATTGATCGTATGCGTTCAGTTAAGCTTCCCGACGGTCAGAACGTGATACTCAGAAATGTTATCTACATAGACTGTGCGTCACATATCGTGACAATCCATTGCACAGACGGTGAAAGCATAGTTTCAAGAAATTCTTTCGCTGAGATTGAGAGCATTTTTTGCAGTCATTCATACTTTTACACCTCCACCAAAGGCGTCATCGTGAATTTCTATGAGATAGCCCAGCAAAAAAGCGACCTTTTCATAATGAGCGACGGCACACATATCCCCATAAGTCGCCGAAAATCCAGAGAAACATTAGACGCCTTCGCTCAGTTTCGCTTCAGTGATCTGCGAAAAGGCGGTGAGCAGTAATGCCTCCTTTATACCGCCTTGTGGAAGTGGGCATATATTCCCTTCTGAATTTTCTGCCACTTATGGTGCTTGCCCTTTATCCCTTCCGGCATAGGCTTCGCTTTTCCAAAACAGCTACCGTGGGACTTGTTGTGGCTCTTTCACTGGTGCAGATATTTTTAGGCTGGCAGGCGGCATTTTTCAGTACAAATGCAGGTCTGCTAAGTGCAGTCAGCACCCTGCTCTATGCGGCTTTTTACTTTTTCGCTGTGAAGGTCAAGGTCGGCAAAACAGGCTTCACACTGCTTCTGCTTTCAAATAACGCAAGCTTTATCGTCATTACCTCAAAGTGTCTGGAGGGTATTCTGTTCCCGTCACTTGCCTATGAGTCATACCGCTGGTCGTTTTCCCTTTGTATGCTTATGACAGAAGCCGTGGTATGGGGGCCGCTTTTTATCTACATGAAAAAGGTCTACACACCTGCGGTGGAAAGAGAGCCGTCAGGTCTGGAGTGGCGCTATCTTTGGCTTATCCCATTTACGTTCTATATAATATGGTACTATACTCTCTACGGCAACTCTACAAAAAGCAGCTTAGAGCTTGCTCTGGAGCCAAAGAACACCATAGCTCTTTTCTTTATAAACGCAGGGGCGTTTCTGGTGTATTACATCGTGGCACGGCTGGTCATCGAACAGCAGAAAAATCTGCGGCTTCAGGAAAATAACCACCTGCTTGAAATGCAGAACCTGCAATATGACTATTTGCAGGATAAGATAAAAGAAACAAGACGCTATAAGCATGATGTCAGACATCATATCGCTCTTATGCAGGAGCTTCTGAAAAAGGGCGAATATGATAAGCTTTCGGAATATCTCAATTCTTTCAGGGATTCTATGCCCGATATATCAGAACGCATTTACTGCAAAAACACATCTGTAAGCGCACTTCTTGCATATTTTGCTCAAATAGCGGAAAGCAGCGGCATTGAATACAAGGTGAGCGCTGACATACCAGATGATATAAAAATAGACATAACCGACCTCTCTGTGCTTTTCGGAAATCTTATCGAAAACGCCATTCACGGCTGCGTGTCTGACAGTGCAAAGAATAAAAAAATAATAATCAGAGCAAAGGCTGACAGCTATTCCCTATGCCTGGCGGTGGACAACACCTTCACCGGAACTATACTCACCGACCCAGAAGGCGGTTTCCTTTCCTCAAAACGCAAAGGCAAAGGGATCGGCACAGAGTCTGTCAAGAACATTGCCGCAAAATACAATGGCGTAGCTAAATTTGAATACGGTGACGGAATGTTTTACGCTTCCGTAATGCTGAACATATGAAAAAAGCGGAAAGCTCGCAAAGAGCCTCCGCTTTTTCTGTTTTATCGTCCTCCAAGCTTTACATTTTCAAATGTTGCCACAACAAATAATTCACATATCATTAATAAAATGTTTCTTGTATCTTTTGTGCAAAATGCTATAATCTAATTGAAAATACGGAGAGAATTCCGTATAAAGTTAATAAATCAAACAAATCGGAGGTAATTCATTATGATGGGAAGACTCAGAGCAATGCGTGAGCCGCTCAAATATGTTCAGGGCAGAGATGCTACACTTAAGTTTCATGAAGAAATGGGCTATATGGGCAAAAGGTGGCTGTTTGTATGTTCAAACAGTGGCTACAAAGCCTGTCATGACAAGATAGAGAAAAGCTTTGGCGAACTTGACGATTACAGACGCTATGAAGTATTTGGTGGTATATCAAGCAAGGGCGAGATAGCCAAAATGGAAGAGATAGTAAAGGCTGACAACATCGACACAGTAGTTGCAGTTGGCGGCGGAAGCGCAGTTGATACTGCAAAAGCTACAGCATACTACACAGGCAAGCACATTGTTATCGTGCCTACAGTTGCGGCAACAGATGCGCCATGTACAGGTCTGTCAGTAATATACAATGATGACCACAGCTTTGACAAATATCTTTTCTATCCTACCAATCCAGACGCAGTAATGGTAGACACAACAGTTATCGCAAACGCACCTGTAAAGTTCCTTATTGCAGGCATGGGCGATGCACTTGGTACATATTTTGAGGGCAGAGCTTCCATAAGAACAGAGTCCGCAAGCCTTGAAGGCACAGGCATCACAAGAGCAGGACAGGCACTTGCAAGACTTTGCTATGACACGCTGAAAACATACGGCAAGCAGGCAGTTGAGGCTTGCAAGGTACACGCAGTTACACCTGCCCTTGAAGCTATCTGCGAGGCTAATGTATATCTTTCAGGTGTTGGAGCAGACAACGTAAACTGTGCGGCTGCACACTCGTTCTACAATGGCGTAACATCATTGGGAATCAAGCACGCAGACCACGGCTGTTGTGTAGCCCTTGGTACACTGGTTCAGCTTGTACTTGAGGGTGCGCCAAAGGAAGAGTTTGAAGAGGTACAGAACTTCTGCCTTGAAGTGGGACTTCCTGTCACGCTCGAGGAGATAGGTGTAACTACACCTGAGCAGGTAGAAACTATCGCAAAGAACGCTTGTATCCCAGGCGAAACTATCCACAATCTTGCAGGCGACGTACAGCCTATCGAGCTTTATGACGCTATCATGCAGGCAGACGCAATGGGCAAGATAGCGCTGGGAAAATAAAGAATTGTGTATATTTAAAATAATATTGCCACCCACGGCTGATTTGGCTGTGGGTGGTTTTTTTGCGAAAAAAAACAGAGAAACCCGATCAATGGGTTTCTCTGCATCTTTTAGCTGTATTAAATCATAATATCTTAGTAAAGTATATCTTCCTGCGAAGCTCAGTTGTCTGCAACGTCCATAAGCTCAACAGCAATATCGTCAGACCCGGTATCATCTGCATCAGCCTGAATATCGTCCGGCTTATCGTCCTCTATGACAGCTCCTGTAAAATCAATACAAACATTCTCGCTTTTGCCAAAACGAGCCATTGTCAGCAGATCGGTGACAGTCGAGCGTGTGACATGAGCGCCTGTGAAATCCATCACCACATTTGCAGAATTATCCTCGCTGTTTTTGCTGTTGATCTCATCACGAAGCTGGTCAAAATTCGTATCCTCAAGGTCTGCATAAGCTGAAAACTCTTTTGGCGCATAAAGCGTTGCAACAGCGTGCATAGCAATGAATACAAACCTGAAATCTTCGCAATCAAAGGTGCTGAAAGGTATCTCAAAAAGCCTCAGCATACCCTCGTCGGTCTTTTTGCATAAAACAGGCTTATATCTGTTCTGAGCCAGATCGTAGGTGTATCTGTCTTCGTAAGCTTCATCGGTTAAGCTGCCGTCTGGCATAGGCACGATCTCAAAACGAGAGGTTTCATTGCACGTATTGCAATAGCCTCCGACTATCACAAATCTGAAAACATAGTCGGTATTTTTCTCAAGCTTTTTGTCACAGCATATCTGCGTCCAATCCCAATTCCAGTTTCCAATAGAATAGGCAATAACGTTTTCGCCGTCCTTATCGGTCACAAAATATTTAGCTATGACATTGTTTTCGCAGGACTTATCAGCCTTAAAATCTCTAGGGTCAAAATCAATTACTTTACTCATATTATTTACCTCCGTAACATCCACGGTCGGCTTATGAGTATCCAACATTCTTATAGTACATTTTTCACAGTCGCTTGCATACTCTGCCCGACCGTTCTTAACAAGCCCCTTAGCCCTTTTGGGATAGGTAGCTCCGATTCGTTTTCCGTTTATGTCTGTAACAATAACGTTTTTTTCTATGGGTATCTCCCCCTTGCACAGCAATATTAAATTAGTGCCTGCATTACACAGGCTTGCGTTTAGCTCCGACGCTGTTATTTTCTATGGGTGTCGTCCCCGGTCTTTGCTTAGGATAAGTTTAACAGACGTTCAGCCTTTTGTCAAGACTATCTGCACCTTTTTGACATTACATACAATTGCGATCTTGCGGGCTTAGCACATATGCACAAGGGACATGAGTACATAAAATTCCCGTCACAGCGAGTATTTTCAAAATTTATCATAACGCAATTCTATCTCACCGGGAACAAAAAAAATCCGTCCTACCCAAAGTAAGACGGAAATTGGGTGCAGGGTCGAAACTTTCAGAAAAAGACCAACGATTGGTGCTTGAAGTTTCTGAAAGACTAGGAAAAGAATAATTTTTGAGGCCTCGAACTGCAATATCAAAGTAAAAATAGAACAGCGTACCGCAGCCCCCTGCGATACGCTGTTCTCATATAAAATTATTTCTTAGTAGTCACACTCTTTGAAGCCGACCAAGCGCCGTAGTATTTCGTACCCTTTACAGTTGTGTATGAACGAACACGAACGTAATATTTCTTTTTGCCCGAAAGCTTTGAAATAGTTTTGGTGTCGGTCTTGTTGTTTGTTATGGTAACTTTCTTTGCACTTGTGAACTTTGAGTTTGTGGCGTACTGAATCTCGTATCCGGTAGCAGAGCCTTTCTGCTCCCAATCCACAAAGAATGCCTTGCTCTTAGCAGTGAGCTTCTGTATCTCCTGCTTGGCAGGGTTTATCTTGAAGGTCTTAGTGATAGTGCCTGTGTAAGAGCCTTTTCCTGTGATTTTTACAGTGGCAGTGCCTATATTCTTGTTGTTTGAGTATGAAACTGTGTAGTCAGTACCATTTTTCAGTGTTTTGCCATTGTATTTAACAGTAATGCTATGAGTGATGTTCTTGCCAGTGAAAGCCTTTGTGGAAATGCCCGAAACTGTGGCTTTCTTGAAGTTATTTTTGATACTGTAGGTCTTAGAAACTGAGCCTGTGTAATTGCCCTTGCCTGTGATAGTGACCTTTGCTGTTCCTACCTTGGTGTTGTTGCTGTAGGAAACAGTGTAATCAGTATCCTTTTTCAAAGTCTTTCCATTGACCTTTACATTAACGGACGGAGTTTTTGCCTTGCCATCATAAGCGTAGGTCGAAGTGGAAAGTGTCACGCTTGCCTTTGAGATGCTAGTCTTTGCAAGTGCAGGGATCTCAGCCGTTTCAAGAACTTTCTTGCAGACTGTACATTCCTTGTGCTTTGAGCCTTTAACTCCGATAGAAGCCGCCTTGTCGACTATCCAACCGCTTGACTTGTGACCTGTGGCATTTATCACTGTCTGAGCCTTGATAACAGTATTGCAAACTGAGCAATGTGAGCCGTCTGTTTTGCCTGCTGTGGTGCAAGTAGCAGGGTAGCCCTTGTCGGTAACTGCGGTGTGACCCTTTGCAGGAAGCTTCTCTGTAACTGTCGCATTGCACTTTGTGCAAGTCTTTATAGCAGTACCCTCTGATGTGCAGGTCGGCTGTTTTGTTACAACAGAATTTCCGTAGCTGTGACCTGTTGCCTTAGTTATGCTATCCTTGTATGAAGTACCGCAAACAGAACACTTGTGGAGAGTGTAGCCGTCAGCAGTGCAAGTAGGTGCAACAACTGTGTCAGTATATTTGTGTGAAGTCTTTGGTATAGTTTCTGTAACTGTCGCATTGCACTTTGTGCAAGTCTTTATAGCAGTACCCACTGATGTGCAAGTCGGTTGTTTTGTTACAACAGAATTTCCGTAGCTGTGACCTGTTGCTTTTGTTGTGTTGTCCTTGTATGAAGTACCGCAAACTGAACACTTGTGGAGAGTGTAGCCGTCAGTAGTGCAAGTAGGTGCAATAACTGTGTCGACATATTTGTGTGAAGTCTTTGCTATAGTTTCTGTAACTGTCGCATTGCACTTTGTGCAAGTCTTTGTTTTTGTACCTTCTGCTGTGCAGGTCGGCTGTTTTGTTACAACAGAATTTCCGTAGCTGTGACCTGTTGCTTTTGTTGTGCTGTCCTTGTATGAAGTACCGCAAACAGAACACTTGTGGAGTGTGTAGCCGTTAGTAGTGCAAGTAGGTGCAACAACTGTGGCAACATATTTGTGTGAAGTCTTTGCTATAGTTTCTGTTACTGTCGCTCCGCACTGCGTACAAGTTTTTGTTTTTGTACCCTCTGATGTGCAGGTCGGCTGTTTTGTGATAACAGCACTGCCATATGTGTGGCTCGTGCATCCGCAGGTGAATTTGTATGTCTTTGCTACAGACGGATTGTATGTAGGATAAATTTTTACAGTGAGTGAACCGCCGTTTTTGAATGTGATACGTCTGATATCATTAGCATAGTTTTCAAGCTTATTTACACTTACCATACTGCGATCAGAAAATTCAACTGTGTAGTCTGTATCGTCATAAAGCCAGAAATCAATGCTGTCGCCCACACTGAACTGAGTTTTGCTCAATACGCTTGAAAAGGACGTATTCGAAATGTCTGTGCGCCAATAAACAGTGGTAGAGGTCGGAACTGTGAACTTATTCACATAGCCGCAAGACTTGCAGGTCTGTGTTACAGTGCCGTCAGTTTTTGATGCGTACTTTGTTTCGTAGTCATGACCTGTTTTGACGTCAACCGTCTTTATATCGTCAAGATTTGAAAGGTTCAGGGAGTTGAATGTCACGTTATTTTTATCGTAAACATACCAAACTGCTCTGCCATTTTTGATAACAGGCTGGCAGTCTGAAAGGCTTCCCTCAAAGGTGTGTATACTGCCGTTTACTGTGCCGTCAGCGTTTAGCTTCACACAGCTTACCTTTGTATCTCTGCTCCACAATAGCAAAAAGCTGTTATTATTTATCTTCACAAGCTGTGGAGCAGAAGCTGAGTCTGTACCCTCTGCATAAGAAGTTATCTTATTGAGTTTGTTTGTGGAAAGATCCTTTGAAACAGCGGAAACGTAGACGTTTCGTGTTTCTGACGTATTGATATAATCAAGGTCAACTGTACTCTGTGCCACGATATAGCTTGATGATGACACATCAAAGCCGCCTATAGCCGCACCTGTATAGTTATAGTGACCGGCGGTATATTCAGGGTATGTTACAACGTCGATATTGCTGACCTTATCAAAATAGCTTGGGAAGAATTTGCCTGTAGTAAAATCAGAATTATACTTCACCAGAACGGCAGAACGTGGATGAGCGTCACCATGGTCGAGGGCGACTATATGGTTGCCGTCGGTTTTTATAAACTGATTGAAGGAGTGGCTCACATAGCCATAATCAACGTTCATGACGCCGGTATATGAATCAGTGATAGTCATTGAAGGCATATCCACTTCAATGGTAACATTAGCCTGATGATTATTGCCGTCGCTTGATTTATACATTTCGTGGCAGGTTCTCACAAGCAGGTGGTCACCGCTATGGGTCATTCTTGCCGAGCCTGCATCGAATGGAACTGTAGTGTTAGCTCCATACAGACCGCAGGACTTTATTTTGTTCCAATTCTTATCATACTTCGTTATACGGAAAACCTCGAGGGAGTCGTTTTGTTTCGGATTTTCCTGACCGCTAAGGACATAATAATTATTGCCGGAGTCATAGAAAGCGCCAAAGATCGGCAGTTCATTGTCGATAAGCTTAGTGCTGAGCGGTTCAAAATCAGAGCTGTAATATTCCACAAGGAGCTTGCCCTCGATAGCGCCTGACTGGACACGCATATAATTGCCGTTGTCGCACACTGTCAGGTAAGATTTCACTGTGTCAGACCATTGCACATAGTCCTGATCATTCACATTAGAGCCTGAATACGCAACACATTGCGCCACGGCAAAGGCACTGAACGATCCAGCAGACACAGCAGTAGAAACAGCCATTGCGCCAGACAGGACAATGCTCAACATTCTTTTCTTCACATTCATCAATTTCATCACCTCATACAAAAACTTTTAAACAAGAACACCTTTATATATATAATATCACAACGCAAGGCATATGTCAATGAAAATAAGTTACAATGAGAATGATTTCAATAAATTCGTCATACACCAAAGGTCAACGCAGTAAAAAAAGCAAAGAGGATACAAAACAGAAAAAACGCCTTGACAAGGTTTGATGGGTGTGATATAATATTACAGTGGTATTTCGAGGTGTGGCTCAGTTTGGTAGAGCGCTGCGTTCGGGACGCAGAGGCCGTGGGTTCAAGTCCCGTCACCTCGACCAGTCACTCGCCGTGACGGGCATTGTCCGTCATGGCTTTTTTATTATCAGAACTTAACGCCGCAGGGGGAGTTTTTGTATTACCTAAACAAGTAGGGTTATGCTTTGAGAAACCGAAAAGCGTAACCTTTTTATTTTGGTCGAAACGCAGGCTTGAACCCACTGTTCAACGTCCCGTCACCTCGACCAGTCACTCGCCGTGACGGGCATTGTCCGTCATGGCTTTTTTATTATCAGAACTTAACGCCGCAGGGGAAGTTTTTGTATTAACTAAACAAGTAGGGTTATGCTTTGAGGAACAGAAAAGCGTAACTCTTTTTTGTATGCTCCACATAGCAAAAGTGCCTTATGACTAGCATTAAGGCACTTTATCGATTCAATCTTTCCCCAACCTCTCCGAAATCTCCAGCACAAGCTTCTGATCATTCTCAGAAAGTTTCGATACGCTGTCCACGATCTTCTGTGTGAGAGCAGGATTTTTGCTGCCATCGTCGAAAAACTGCTGATGATAAAGATATAGAGCAGATATAACAAACCATGCTTGAACGTGTCGAAAGTATCGAGCCTAGAATAAGAGATTATGCAGAAGAATGGCATATCAACATATTCAGACAAAAAGATCTCCGTTGGAGATATAAGAAAAACTCAGCTTATCACTACATATGGTGTTGGCGCTATAGTTGACTTTAAGAACGATACTGTTGTTATCGCTTCTACAGACGATTGGGACTATTCCCCTAATGACGCTGGTGAGGTAGAAAATCGAAAAAAATTCAGCTTTTTTAAGGAACTTCATCAGCTTTTTGGCTTCTTCTTTTGTGATATGAGTTGTTACATCTTTAGATATCTCGCCGTCTTTATCCAACAGCTTTATGCTGTTGCTAAGCGTTTGTAGATATCCGCACCACATTGCATACAGCGCTCTGATTTTCACTTGTCCTACTTCTTCTTTCCCAAAAAACAAATCAAACAGAATATCCACCACGTCTTTTACAAGAATGAATATCACCGCCGCCTCCTGTCTCCCAAGAGAGCGGCGGTATCTACACCACGCTACTTTTCAGTAAGATATTCATTTCTGTCAAACAACTGCTCAATTGAAAGATTTTTAAACCTCGGAATGTTGTATCCAAACGGCGAGTTGAGAGCCTTTACAAAGTCTTTCGTATAGCCGTGATTTTTTAAAAGATCGTCCTCATACTTTATTTTCTCTTCTTGCTTTGTGTCATCTTCCCTTTTCGTGATGCAGCGCTGCATAACATAATGATAAATGGAGAAGTAAGAATCCACTGTACGAATATCTCCTATGTATTCTTTCAGTTCACGAACTACAGTAAGATGAGCAATACAGTTGCGGTATTTTCTAGTCATGTTGCTGTCTGCATTATTGATATCAACTTCAACGCACTTGCGCAGCCGCTTGTTCTTTTTCAAGAACAAATTCGGCGACTCATCACGATCATCACAAAGTTCACAAAGCGTCTGTGAAAGTATCCTGTAGTCATTTTTCAAGTTCTTTGAAGCCAACTCAGGAATTATCTCCTTATACAGCCCAAAATCACGTTCAAGGCAGTGTATCGCAATAACATACCTTGCATTGACATTCACAAGATTTTTCACCAGCAGATACATGACCGTAAGATAAAGCCCGATAACAGCCTTTGCCCTCTCCTTAGCCACGTTTTCTCTGCCCTTTGCCTGCTGTTTCACATTTTTGAAATCATCAAATCTGATGTTCTTTATCATTCTCGCAAGCTCACTGCGCTTTGCTTCCAAAGAACTGTTCATGTCAGGAAATTCCACACAACTCTTGTAATAACGCTCTATCTGCGTGTCAGGGATACCCCCAAGAACAAACATGACAACTTTCTCATTCTCAGCCACTTCTCTTATCTTCTGAGCGTTCGCATACTTGATAAGGTATACAAACCGAGAGGACTCGATAACATTGTTTGTTATGAAATTTCTCAGACCATGTATGCCCTTGCCTTTTTCTTTAAGTTTTAAAATCTCGCTTATCCTATCGTCCGTGATCTTGTCGTCTATACCGAGTATAGTCAGTGCGTCACGGAACATTGTAAGCTTCGCCGAAGCCGCAGGCTTTCTCATGGAAGCAATGTTCTTTACGATAAAAAGCTCGTTGGTTATCCTCTGGCTGTCATTGAACAGCTTGTAGCCCGCCGTAAGCTCACACTCAACATTAACAGCAGAGCTTTTCATTATCTTCAAAAACTCCTTGATGTTATCAAACTTGCTGATAAGCGTTGTAAGAAGATCGTTTATCTCCTTGCCGTCAAGAAAATATGTGAGCATATATATCATTTTGGAGAAATACAAAAGGTCAGACGCATTCTTCTTTTCACTGTCAAGAATTTTCTCATCAAAATCCATGTCAGCCTTGCCAAGCTCCTTGATAACGTCACCGTTCATGTGGTCGGCGATATTTTCAAAATCATTCCTGAATTTGCCCCAAAGCTTTGCCGCTTCATCAGCATATAGCCCCTCTTTTTCATCATCGGTCATTGAAAAACGCAGTTTACGCACAAGAGCTTCGCCTGCGGCAATGTCATTTCTGTAGTAGTTGCAGAAAAGCAGAAAATCCATAAGCTTGTACATCTTTGAGCGCACAGAGTCATATTGCTTGTCCTTAAATCTGAAGCCGTATTCCTCCAGCATTTTCTCACGAAGCTTTTTGATAGAAAAGCCGAGATTTTTCTGAGATTTAAGCACAATGAAATCATAATAAAGGCGTATGATATCATCAGCCTCATAGCCTTTCATCATATCAATAAGCAAGCTGATATTGACCTTGTTGCCCTGGATAAAGTCCTTGTTTATGGACTTTAAACGCTCCTCAACAAGATAGTCAAGAGTATCTCTGTATTCGGGATCAATATTGTTAATAAAACTGTAAAGGTCAAATCTTTTTGCACCCGATTTATCATGAAAAACACACTGTCTTATCTGCCCCACAATTGCAAGCATATGATAAACACGCTTTTTGTATGCTTCCGAAACTCTATTATCTTTCGTCTTTGGCTCTTCAAGACCGAAATAGCCAAGGCGCTTAGTTTTCAGCAGGACATTGAACTTGCTAAGGCTTTTTCTGACATTCGCTTTCTTATCATCAGATAAACTGCTGTTATCAGGGTCGATAAAAACATCATAAGTATTATTTGTGGAAAGATACCCAATAAAATCGTCATGACTTTCTGAACCCTTTACACCGAGCATATTATTCAGCGCATAAACGATATTCGTTACATACACCGCAAGTATCTTTTCGATATCCAGAATGTTGTAAATAAGCTGGATATGTATATTATCATCAAAAGTTTTGCCGAAAAAGCGCTTTTCAAGCTCTGATTTAAGCCCCAGCATATCCCCTCTTACAGGCGAGCTTTCACCGCTTCTGTGAGTAGGGTTTGAAGTGTTTATTTCCACTCCGCTCTCAAAGCCATGCTTGCTGGAAAAAGCATTTACAAAAATACCGGACAACACAAATCTGATTCTTCATTCAGACCAAGGCTGGCAGTATCAACACAAGCACTATCAGAAAATGCTCAAAGAGAAAGGCATCAGGCAGAGTATGTCCCGAAAGGGGAATTGTCTTGACAATGCCTGTGCCGAGAATTTCTTCGGCTTGCTGAAAACAGAGCTTCTCTATTTGCAGGAATTTCATTCCATCGAGCATTTTATTCAAGAGCTTCATGAATACATAGAATGGTACAACAACAAACGCATCAAGCTTAATGGTCTATCTCCTATAGATTTCAGACAGGAAGCTGCATAACAAAAGCGACCAAGATTCCTCTTAGTCGCATTGCATAATTTTTCTTTTGAATCTTTGTCTAACTTTTTGGGATCAGTTCAATCACTCCTAATAAATTTTATTGTTGAGTAAGATTATAATTTAGTGAATGTGTTAGTGTTCAAGCTGTCTTTCTTAGCATTTACAGCTATACCTAAGGTAGCCTGATTTTCATATAATTTTACTCCCAAATTTGCTGGTGGGGATTGTATTAAGTCCCTTAGAGCAAATACGTGACCTGATGGCATCTTGCCAATTCCTTTTTTTACCTTATCCCAAAGATTCGCATAAGTCCTTTCTTCTAAGGAAATATCTTTGCAATAGGTCGGAACATCAGGATAGCCATTCGCAGAGGCTAAGTGCTGAAGTTTTGACAATTCGTTAGAGTCAACCGAAAATTGTACTCTCATAATAAGTACCTCCAATATTATATTCAGGGGTCTGTTCAACCTCCTGAGAATATTATATCACTTTAAGCTATCTTTTCAAGTCTTTTTTTAAGAGTTTACACTTTTTTTACAATTAGAACTTATCAAAATCCGACTGCGTAGCGACTTTATTATAATTCCAATCATCATTGCTGCTCTCTGCATACATATCATTGACCATACCAATCGTGAGCAAGTCAAGGTCACGAATTGATATGCCAAGCTGTACGCATCTAAGTAGAAAAAGGCGTTGAAATGTTCGGCAAAATACTCTATCAGCGCCCCATACTAAAAGGCAATGAAAAGCCCAAGCCCAACGCTGTCAACGAGTTCATCTCCCCGCCTATCCAAGTCAAATACTATTTCAATAAGTTCGGCAAAGACGGCGTTATCCTGTCCCCAAGCGACTCGTTTGAAGAAATGAGAACGCTGTATGTCGAGGGGGCTGAGGCGTATAACCGAGAAGTTGAGATGTGAGAATATAAATGAAAATTATAGCAAAAAAGCACCCCTATACTGAAATGAAATATACTCATGATATCATAAATAGTCAGGCTCTGAGAAGAGTGAATATATGAAGTTTATCTTTGTAAAATAAACCGACCCCATTCGCTAGACTTTTTGACCTAGCAAATGGGGTCGGTTCAAATATCAATATCATTAAGCAAAAAAATCAAGACATAAAAGCAAGCATAATATGCGGATCACTTTACTTTTCTGCCGTAAACCTTGCCCACTCATATTCCGCTGTAAGCGGAACTGTACCGTCAAAGGCTTTCAGCCAGCTGTCAACGCCAATGCCATTCCACGCATTCATCATTATTTTACCAGGCGTAACAGGCAGATTTTCAGTAGCCTTGTATGCTTCCTTTCCGTCAACATACCAAGTTATGCTGTCCTCTTTCCACTCAAATGCGTAAGTGTGAAAATCCTCAGAAGCGTCAAATCCAAGATCATACATATATTCGTGCTTGCCAACACCATTGGTGTAGTAATTGAACTGCACCTTTGTTGTGTCCTTGCCAAGGACTTCAACATCTATTTCGTCCCAAGGATTATCCTCCGACGGGCCTGTGTATGTAAAGAACGATGATACAACGCCGTCATTCTTTATGGCTTTCATCGATACCTCATAAAGTCCATAGCCATAGTTTTCCTTTGAACGATACTCGCCGCCTCTGTACGCTTCGGAATCGCCCATACTGTCAATGGTAAGCTGCATTTTTCCGTCATTGAAAGTTACGTTATCTTCGCTCCACGAACAGTTGAACGGATCACCATTTGACCAGCCTGCTGAAATGGAAAAATCATTTGACGCACCCTTGCTGAAATCTGCCTCAACCGTGTATGGGGAATTGCTTTCCGTTTCCGCCTTGCTGCTGACATCTTGCGAAGAACTGCTGTCAGATGAAGCACCGCAGCCACCCATAGACATAACTATCATTGTGAGAATCGACATAGCCAAAACTTTTTTCATTTTTCATTACCTCCGAATAAATATCAAAATTTTATCTTCTATAAGTATTATAATTCAACAGATGTGATATTTATATCATAAAAGTAATGCAAATATTATAATATTAATATCAACTTATATTTTCGATCTGCTTGTGCTATGCTTGTTCCAGTTTGCACGGAAAAACTGATCTCTATACTGTTTCGGCGTAAGTCCTGTCTGTTTCTTAAAGCAGGCAATAAAATGGCTGTGCGAGCTGAAAGCAAGATAATTGGCTATATCAAGCGGACTATATTCAGAATATCTCAGCATATTTTCAGCCGCTTGTATCCTTTTTGACATAATGAAATCAGAGATCTTTACGCCAACTTCCTCTCTGAAAAGCTTTGAAAGATACTGAGGAGTTATGTTCAGTTCATCAGCTATCTGATTGACGGTCACGCCCTTGTAAATATTATCGAAAATGCAGTCAAAGCACATAAGGATATGCTTCGAGTAAACGTTCTGTGACGCCGCCTTTTTCATTTGCTTTGTATAATAAACGATGACCTCTTTGTGTACAGCCATAACGCTTTCTTCATTGCGGCACTCATCACATTTATTAATGTATATATCGCTTATGGTATATGCAGTTTCCGGGTCAAGTCCACCCTCGATGCAAAACCTGCACAGCATAGCTATGGTTATGACAAGATGATACTTGACGTTTCTAAGGTCGTCTTTGCTGAGTCTGCCCTTTCCGTTTGTATCCAGCGGCGTATACAAACGTTTGACTGTTTCAAGGTCGCCTGCTCGCACCGCAGAATAAAATTCCAGTTCCGTTTCATATGGTGAATGATGATAGTCATTTTCCTTTTGCATAAACTGCCGCTTAGACAATTCTCTGTTTATTTCCATAGCTTTCACCCCCTGCTTTTTAGCTTATTATATCATATTTACAGACACAAGTAAAGCCTCATATTTATAGAAAAAGGACGGCAAATCACCCTGCCGCCCTTTTTTCTGATAATTAGATATTATTTAGCCTCTTTCATTGAAGTCATAGCCTCGTCGATAAGATAATCTATAGCCTTTTCATTTTCCTGAACGACCTGTGACCAGCTCTTTGACTCCTGCGGATTCATTGTTCCTCTTATTGCAGTATCGCAAATAGAGTTAAGGTCGGCAGATACGCCCTGTTCAAAGTCAAATACAGGATTCTGTGCAGACAGATCATAGATAGTTTCTCTCATTTCAAGCATCTCATCTGTCCAGCCGTAATCGTCCTTGTACTGATCGAGGGTTATCTGATGTGCAGCCTCGTCAAGCTCTGCATAACGGCAGCATTCAAGGAAAGCTGCCACGCCCTCAGGATTTTGAGCGTTCTTTACAATGCTAAAGCCGTGTACTCTTGAAGGAATATACTGTTTATCGCTATCAGCCGAGCAAGGAACAGGAACGAACATTACCTCTCCCTTTGATACATCGCCATAGTTTACAGTTGTTGACGGAGCATTCTCAAGTGCCCAAAGTCCGATAGGATAGAAAAGCGTCAGACCTGTTGCCATTCCGCTGCCCTCTGCATCGCCTCTGAGTTTCCAGTTATTCTCGTGCTTTGGATAAACAACATTGTTCTTCTGCAGCTCATACATCATATTCTGAGCCTTTGCTATCATAGGGTCAGAAATATTATTTACAAGCTTGCCGTCTGTGATACCGATGAGCGGCACACCTGAAGACTGCTGCAAAGCCTTTTCATAATACCAGCCGTCGAGAGCGTATTTATCGCTTTCAGCGTCAGTAAAATCAAGACACATTTCTGTGAATGTATCCCAGTTCCACTTGCCTTCTTTGAAAAGCTCAGCAGGATCGTCATATCCGTTATCTTCCATTGTTTGCTTGTTGTATACAAAAACATACGCAGGGTCTGTTCTGATAACGCTCACATAATGCTTATCGCCAAGCATAAACTGATCTGTCGCACCCTTTATGTCTGTCCAAAGAGGCTTTGAAAGATCGATATAATCGTCAATAGGCTCTATCATTGACTTTATAGCACCCTTAGGGAAAACGTCCATATCATCAGCACCGATGAAATCAGGTGAATCATTTGACATTACAAGTGCCGCAAGATCGTCAAACTTAGTTTCCCAAGTGGTCTGCACCCAGTTTATCTTACCATTATACTTTGTCTTGAACAAAGCAAGGTCAGCGCCTATCTCCTTGTCCTCTGCCTCAGTAGGGTTGATATCCCAATGTGAAAACCACTTTATTTCATTGCTTTTGAGATCTCTCACATCTTTCATATCATCAGCAAGTCTTTGAACTATCTGCTGCTGATCTTCCTTAAGCTTTTTGTCAACGACCTTGCTTGATGAATCACTTGAACTTCCGCAAGATGCAAATGCTGAAAGCGAGCAAACCGCAAGGGCAAATGTCAAAACTCTTTTTGCATTATTCATAGTCATACCTCCGAATATTACTTTCTTCTCTTTGCAACGATCACTGCTGTGCCTGCAAGAGCGATAACTGCAAGTGCTCCGCCAACAGCCGCACCTGTTTCTGCTGCCTTAGATGTATCGTCAGATGCTTTTGAAGATGTAGCCGCTGCTGCGGAAGTCTTGCCTGCATCTGCCTTAGATGAAGAAACGTCTTTCTTTGACGTATCAGCCTTTGAGCTTGAAGCATCAGACTTTGAATCTGCCTTTGAAGCATCTGTTTTTGAATCTCCGCCCTCGGCAGATGCAACACCGAAATCAAGCGTCATTGAAAGTGTTCCGCCGTTGAAAGCGCCTTCCTTCTCCCAGCCTGCGACCTCAGGACGAGATTTCTTTGTTACCTCGCCTGTTTCCTCATCGACCTCTTCAGTTGGTCTGATATGTATTCTTATTCCACCCTCTGGGTCCTCGTCCAATGAAGTGATAGAATTAATCGAATCAAAAACCGTTGTTGTGCCGTCCTCGGCAACGAACTTTGCGTCAGATATCTTAACGTCCACAGGATAAACACCATCAGGAAGATTAGCCACCATAACGCCCATATCTCCAAGAGTTCCCTTGCCTGACATTGTCTTGTCGGTGACAACTTTGCTTATCTTATATTCAACAGTTATCTTGCCAGCATCATCGATGCCTACCCAATCGCCCTGATTCCAGGTCCAGTCCTGACCCATATAAAAGCCCATTGCTCCGATAGAGTAATATGAGTCATTCATTTTTGAGTCCTCCTCTGACGGGTGAACAACATCGCCTAGCTTTGCTGCCGAAACAGAAACTGACATCATTGTTGCTGCGAGAACCGCTGCTGAAAGACCTGCTACAAATTTTTTGATCTTCATAACCTTTTCCTCCTATTTTTCAATAAAATTTTTCGCTAAAAGCAATTTATTTTGTTGTTTCTGTATATATTATAACCATGTAAACGTTTTGTTTATATCAAAAACGTAACATAAATATCATAAAAGTGTTTAATATCAAATTTATGAAAACAGACCCACTTGATATTCAAGCAGGTCTGTTTATTCGGAAGTTATTATAAGAAAGTGACTATGAATTAATATGTTTATATTATACGCTTTGTTTCAAAACTATTATATCAATATTCAATTATTTATATCAAATAATTATCGTAAATAGAATTTTATGAGCAAACATCAATTTATGAAACTAAGCATAAAAAAACAAGCTCGGCAAACGTGACCGAGCTTGTCCAAAAATGGAGTTATATTAAGAAATGATCTATTAAAGATACTTTACCAGTTCATCAAGAACGCTGTCAAGATGTCCGTCAATAAAGCCATAGTCAACGCCCTTGTATGACCAAGCCGCTCTTCCGATAGAACATTTCTCAAAGGCACTGCTTATATCCTTGTACCAGTTAAGAGTATTTTCAGCAGATGCAAGATTTATAACACCGTATTCGCCACAATACATAGGAACATTTCTTTCCTCTGCGACCCTTACAGCCTCAGCAAATCTTCCCATAAAATAATCAGGTGTAAATTTCTCTGTCTTGACCTCCTCGTATGTCTGCATATATTCAAGACCAAGACGCTTTATCTCGGTTCTGTATTTTGGGACGCTTCCCGGATAATCGATCCTGAAATCTCTCGGCATCTCATCTACCCAATAGGCAGCCTGATGAGTGAAAAGAAATGGGTCATAGCAATGGAAAGTATAAACTATATGCTCGTCATAAGGCTTATCAAGGTCTTTCATTGAATCAATAGAGTTGTTCCAGTAGCTGCCCACAATAATATTTATATCAGAGCTGTATTTTCTGATAAGCTTTATGGCATTTTCAACGATAGCATTCCACTTTTTGCTGAACTTAGGATCAGTTACCTCATTGAGAAGTTCAAAAGAGACCCTGTCAGAATATTTGCTGAAACGCTTTGCAAACTCTTCCCAAAGGTCATAGAATTTCTGCTGAAGCTCAGCGTTATCAAAGAATCCGCTTTCAGCCTGAGCCTTGTCAAAGAAAAAGCCCATTGTCTTATGGAGGTCAAGTATCATATTGATACCGTTATTTCCGCACCAATCAATACACTTCTGAACATAGTCGAAGCCGCTCTCTATAAAGCCGTTTTCGTCCTGAAAGATATTATAATCCACAGGCACTCTAACGTGGTCGCAGCCCCAGCCCTTTATACGCTTGATGTCCTCCTCTGTAATAAAATTATCAAGATGTTCCTTACTGTAATCGCATTGTGACAGCCAGCCTCCGATATCGATGCCGTGCATATAGCCATTAAATCTTCTCATATTTTTAACCGTCCTTTCTGATATAAGTTTTGCTTACAGCTATATTTTAGCACTATGCGATCAAAGATTGTATCATAATTTTAATATTCGTGTAAAAATCGTAATGTTCTTATGACGTTTTAAACATATTTCTCTAAATTATTGACATGCATTACGTTGCACATATAAAATTGCACTCCTCAGATTGGCGGGTAGATTGTACATAAAATAATGCAAGACCGCCGCAGGTCACGAATTAATACGACCTGCGGCGGAATTTTTTTATCCCCCTTATTACAAAAACTCCCGACTTTTTGAAATAACACCCCTCGCTCCCCACTCCTTATTTCAAAAACGCCCCCTATCAACGTTCACGTCCGCAAAATTTACACTTTGTTTACAAAATGTAATCGTTATCCTAAGCAGCCAGCTTAACAAATCATGGAAATAATGTGGTATAATGACAGTACAAAATAAATAGTGTCAAAAAAAGCACTATAGAAGAATATGGAGGAATTTCTTATGAAGAATTGTTATTTAGTATTATCACTTGTTATTTCAACATTGATTTTAAGTTCTTGTGGAAACAATACTAAAAGCAGCAATGAATCAACCGATAATTCACAGCAAACCGATTTCACAACAACAGCGATCTCAACAACAACGTCAGATGAGGTTGCGACCACCACGCTAACCACAAGCGAGGTTACGCAAGATGTCCATGAAGATACATTTATAACAAATGTAAAAAAGAATTTAGATTATGCAAAAGAAAATATGTCTGTTTTTGATTATGACGAAAACAGCATTAATGAAACTGAAACGAGAAACATTGAGGTTATCTGCACTATAACTGTCAACAACACACCAACAAAACTTAAATGCACTATTACCGGCTCAGATGATAACAGCATTGAAAGTATGTCTATCATATATGATGATCTGGGAGAATGGATAAGGGAATATTACGAAGACGCAGACTGTACGATTGAAAAAACGAGTGATGAAATTTCGGAAGTTGATGCTTTAAATATACTCAGAATGTTTTATGCCAGTGCAATTTTATACACTGATGTTGGTCTTTCTTCTGAAGATATAAGTGATTCGTGTGATATTCTCGACACTTCTTTAGAGAGATACAGGTACACTGGAGATTATTTAACGGACGATTCTGATTCAATCTCAGTAAAATGCGGAAATTATGTCTATCTGTTATCCATAACACCAAATGGAAGTAAAGCAATCGCATTGTCAGTATATAGTATTGATTATTATAATGAAAACATGGATTTAGCTGGTTTACCACATTATAACGGTCCAGAAATATAATGATTTTTTAATCACGAAAATACAAATCATAGAAAGAAGATGTTAAACCATGAAACAAATCGTATGCGAAGTTTGCGGTAGCAATGATTTAGTCAAAGAGGACGGCTGCTTTATCTGTCAGTATTGCGGTGCTAAATATTCACCTGAAGAAGCTAAACGTCTTATTGTCGAAGTTAATGGCAAGGTCGATGTGTCAGGAAGTAAAGTCACAGTCGATAACACCTCTTTTGTTGAGCGTTCCCTCGAAAACGCACGCCGTGCAAAAGCTAAAGAAGATTGGGAAGAATGTGAAAAATACTATAACATGGTAGAGCAGTATGAGCCAACAAATATTGAGGCTATTTTTTACTCCAGCTATGGAAAAGCAAGAATGGCACTTGTAGATTCTGACCGCTTTAAAAGAGAACAGAAAATTAAAGTGTTAAAAAATTCGATATCTGTAATTGATGACAATTATGATAGCTCACCAAAAAAATACGAAGAAAACAAAGCTTTGATTCAAAGAATCAATTCTGATTTGCTTGCTTTTTTAAATAGTTCATTTGTAATGAATACAACGACTGAATATGGTAAGAATGGCAGTTATACAACTAACGATAGTGAATACACTTATGATATGTTCGTGGAACTATCATTGGGAATGATCGAATCAATAGAACATATCATACATACTATACCGGACAAATATAAGACAACATATCTTTGGAAAATCATACGCCAACAATATGCATATATATATTCTGTATGTCGAAAAACGTCCTACCGCCATAACTATAAAAATAAAAGGCAATGGCTTGATTCAATAAATAGAGTTGACGAAAAATTGAAACAGTTAGATCCTAATTATTTAGAAGCTGATCTTGAAGAACTTCCAAGAACAACCAATGAAGTAAATGCCATTATAGCCGCTGCAATCGTAATAATAATGATAATCGTATTAGTTATATACTACATTTCCCAATCAATGTGATAATGAACAATAAAAGCTAAAATCCATACGATTATCACTCGCTTTTTTTCCTGCATAAATTCCCCACCTCTGCAAATAATATTACTGCAATTTTGAAAAAACAACGGAGGTCATAAATATGAAAGCAACAGGAATAGTCCGCAGGATAGACGATCTCGGCAGAGTTGTCATACCTAAAGAAATCAGGCGCACCATGCGTATCCGTGAGGGCGACCCGTTACAGACAACGTTGAACACTGACTTTGATTTCCTGCTTGTCTTTCTCAGATTAGCGGATAGGCTGTACATAAAATAATGTGAGAAAAATATGTAAGTGGCTTGACACAAATATAAAAATATGTTATTTTATATTTGTAACTTAAAATGCGTTACAAATATAAAAAGGTGAGCATATGAAAGAATACTTAGAAAAAACTTTAAGACAAATAGTTACGATCAAAAAAAATAAAGACCTGTATGATAAACTGCCGCTGGCTTTTAAGGGACGATATGATCTCTTTAATGTTGAAACCAATGGAATGGGTTGGCTTGCAATTCAACCAAAAGGCGATATCAGGCTTATTGCACTACGAAAAGACAGAGCTAAAGTACAGAATATTTCAGGGCTGAACTGTGCCTTATTTCTTAAATCCGCTACCCCTTATATAAAGGAAAAACTTATCGAGGATGGTATACCTTTTGTACTGAAAGGTAAGCAGGTATATTTGCCGTTCATTGGCTGCCTGCTTTCAAATACGGGTGAACGTGATATCGCACCTGTCGAGCTTATTTCATTTCTGACGCAAAAGCTGATACTTACTGCAATATATGAAAAGTGGGATAAAGTAACAGTATCAACAGCTGCCGAAAAATTGGGTGTATCAAAAACGTCAGCAAGCAGATGTTTTGATGAAATAGAATACCTGAATGTGAATATTCTCGACACAAAAGGCAAGTCAAGAGCTATTACCATTCCGCCTGATGTAAAGCAGTTGTGGAAACAGATACAGCATATTCTGAGAAATCCTGTTATAAGAAGGTATGCTTTTCCAAGTGACATTAACTTGGAGAAAAAGGCTGGCATTACGGCTTTATGTGAGTATTCATTGTTGTCAGATAATGACTTTCCTACCTATGGGGTGATGAAAAAAGAGCTGGCTGACACAGAAATAAAAAAGCTTAAACAAATCCGCAGAGGAGAAGAAATTGGCTGTGTAGTTCTTGAGCTTGGCTATTTCATTGACTATGGACAGAAGTCGATACAAGACCCCTTGAGCGTAGCTTTATCATTAACCGCTGAAGAAAAGCAGGACGAAAGAGTAATGATATCTATAAATGAAATGTTGGAGGAATATGTGTGGTAAAAGGATTAGACACTTTCAGAAACCATTTTGCTGGATATGAAGAACAGTATGTGCTTATAGGCGGTGCTGCCTGTGATATTGTATTTGAAAGCAATGACGTATCTTTTAGGGCTACAAGAGATCTTGATATGGTTCTTATCGTTGAGGCTCTCACGCCTGAATTTGGAGAAAAGCTTTGGGAGTTTATTGAGATCGGCAGATACAGAAACAAGGTCACGAACGGTCAAAAGCCGCAGTTTTACAGATTTGATAAACCAGAAGATGACACATACCCGAAAATGATAGAACTATTTTGCAGAAATGATTTTGAACTTCGTGAGATGACAGGGATAACGCCGATTCACATAGATGATTCTGTTTCAAGCCTATCAGCAATACTGCTTGATGATGAGTATTACAAAGCCTTGATGGACGGAAGAGTTGTGCGAAATGGTTTATCCGTTCTCCGTCCCGAGTATCTTATTTTGTTTAAAGCAAAGGCGTTTCTTGACTTAAAGGAGAGAAAAGATAATGGTGAATCTGTTGATTCCAGCGATATCAAGAAACACAAAAAGGACATTTTGAGAATAGCTGCTGAACTTGTACTTGAAAGCATATCAGAATTACCTGCAACAGTAAAAGCAGATATTGACGCTTTTATTGGCTCGCTAGAGCAAGAACCATTTGACAGCAATTCATTGAAAAACTATGGGTTAAGAAATGATGATGTGATAGAGGTGTTACATAGGATTTTTGGATGATAGAGTGTTGCTGAATTGTTATATGGTTCATCGCCGACAATGTCAAAAAAATAGATTTTTACCGCTCCACTTGACTAACATTCTGATCTAATGTATAATCAAGTAAAGAATAAAAATATCGAGGTAAGATCACAATGAGTAGATTTCCTAGAATATACGCTGAAAGTACAATAACAAGAATGAATAAAAAGCTTGCCCTGCCGCAGGAAACTATGTCGCTCCTTTATGATTACTTTGAAGCCTTTGCTAATCTGTACCAGCTATTGCCGCTAAAGGACGCTTACAAAATAATCAGCCGGCAGAATAAAGGCTTGATAACCTTGGATGAGTTCATTGCATTTTCTGAGATAGCACGTCACGAAAAGCATTATTACTACATTCTTGCCAAAGACGAATTGTATCTTGACGCACCTAAGGAAGAGCCTATCGACCGAGAGCTCGTTCATTCCTGCTTGGTTGATATTGATTATGAAGATTATTATAATATGGTCAAACATCAGGCAGGTAAGCCGCTAAAGATACTTCCAAAGCAGGAACTTCTTAAATACAAAGATGATATGTACATTGCCGACACACCATATGTCAGAGCAATGATGAACTTTTTGTGCACAAGGCTACAGCTGTCCGCACAGAGGGCTGAAGATATAATATCCGATTTTATACTGATAATAACCTGTGACGACAGACCTTTTGATGCGGTATCTAAAATGCTTGATAGGGTGAAACTCAAAATGACAGAAAGCCAGCTCGAAGATTTTATCAAGCTATTCACCGATTTGAACAACAACACACGACTGCCGCAAAACAGAGGTTTTACTCCCCACGAGTTATCGACAAATCGTGGCGGACAAGAGGTTATCGACAGCATTTCCTTTGGACCAAATATAACTGCTGCATTTAAAAGCGGAGAAGCAGATATCGAAGAATACAGAAAAGAAATCCTTATGAGCGAACTGCCCGAAAAGGTCAAAATGGATATGCTCCGTCAGCTTTCTCAAATCGAGGGTAAGAATACCACTCAGAAAAAAGTCGGCAGAAATGATCCCTGCCATTGCGGCAGCGGAAAGAAATATAAAAAATGCTGTGGAAAATAAAATTGTGTTTTACGCAATATCACGTTAAAAAGTTCAGCCCATATGTACTGAACTTTTAAATATGCAACCGCCGCAGGTCACAAATCTATGTGACCTGCGGCGGTTTGTTGTATTTTGTATTTTCTATCTTTACTATGGTTTTTACATTCTATAACTTTTTCTCGCCTTATCACACTTCATCAACGCAAGCCGTTATTTACGTTTATATAATTAACTTAGTCCCGATAAAGAACGCATTACCAGATCAACGTCTTGATTTTCAAGTTCCTGAATGATATGCAGATATGTTTTTTGTGTTGTCGTCATACTGGCGTGACCAAGCCTGCGAGCAACGCTGGCAATAGACACGCCTGCAAACAACAGTAGCGATGCGTGAGTATGTCTTAAACCGTGAATAGATATTTCAGACAGATTCAACCTTTTGCAATGACGGCTAAGTATGTCATTCACAGTTGAGTTATAAACTTTGCCGTTTACGAATATGGGTTTATCTTCTGGCAGACTCTTTACCAATTCAGCAAATTGAATAACCGTTTGCCAATCTATTTGTATTTTCCTTACCGATGAATTATTCTTTGTTGGAAGAAAACCGCTGTTGCCTTTATAGTCCCAGGTTTTGCTTATAGAAAGCATTTGATGTGAAAAATCAAAATCACGAGGGGTCAAAGCAAGCGCCTCGGAAAAACGCATACCTGTTTTTGCGACCAAAAGAATAAACCAATCCCAGTTCACTCCGGACTTAAGATCAAGCGAAGTCAGCAGCGTGTGCAGTTCAAACTGATTAAGATACTTGATTTTCTTGACCGACGGCGTTTTACCTTTTATTATTGCTTTTCTCGTCGGATCACGCTCAATAAGCCCTTCATCAACCGCATCAAGTATCGCTCCTTTAAGCTGATGATGAAAGTCCATTGTTGTTTGTCTTTCGTGATACAGTGCATAATCATTAAGCAGCTGCTGATAAGCAATTCTGTTTAGATCACTCAAAACAAGTTCAGGCACAAGCCTTTTCAGCCAGGATATTGTCATTTTGTATTTATCCAATGTAACCTTTCTAATTGCTCCTTCTTTATATACTGCAACCCACCTTTCATAGTAATCACAGAACAAGTCTGTATGTTTAATGTTATTTAACATCACATTACCTCCATTTCAACAAAACGGCTTACGCTGATGAAGGGTGATAAG